>JAAUYH010086380.1_pt1 | contig 13556 bp, 5 predicted proteins | sample 7278061 | NCBI WGS metagenome assembly JAAUYH01 (sample SAMN14350203, study PRJNA611818) | marine sediment metagenome | isolation source: surface marine sediment (0.6m) | place: French Polynesia: Moorea | collected 2018-08
GGCAATGACCCGATCATACCGCATCAAGGCCCCATCGCGGAGCAAACGCGGATCGCGGATGGTGTCGCCCGCTTCGATGCGGGCATCGACAAATCCGTGTAGCAGCATATTCATTTTACAAATCGCCCACGTGCCCACATTCTTCTCCTGACCGTGCAGAGTGAGACTGCCCCCATCCCCGCCCCGGCGCGCCACCGACTGGGCACATTCAATTAACATACTGCCAGAGCCGCACGTGGGGTCGCAGACGCGCATGTTTTCTTGGATCGACAACAGTTCGACGATCAGCTGGGCTACGCCACGCGGGGTATAGAACTCCCCGCCCTTTTTTCCGGCATCGTCGGCAAATCTCTCGATCAGATACTCATACGCGCGTCCCAGCATATCGGGTTCGGAAAAATCCACATTCTTCAGACTTAGCTGACTAAAGTGCTGAATCAACTGCAACAGGATCGCGTCGCGGTGTTTGCGGTCGCCGAGCCGGCGGGCGTCGTTGAAGTCGATGCCGACCAGCACCCCCCGCAGAGACGCATTTTGTTCCTCAAGCACCTCACAGGCCCGATTGAGGACCCTGCCGATATTGGTATGGGCCTTTTCAATGGTCGACCAACGGGCGTACTCGGGAACAAAAAATTGATGCTCATCCGGGCTAGACCAGGCCAACTCGTGGGGTAATCCCCGAGCGATCAGCTTATCGGTTTCTTCGAAAAAGACATCGGAGAGCCGTTTGAGAAAGAGCAGGCCCAAGATGTAGTTCTTGTAATCCGCGGCATCGATCTGTCCACGCAGAATATCGGCGGCCGCCCATAAGTGTTGCTCCAGCCGGGTGCGCGAAAGCGGCTCCTGGGCATTGGATTCTCCTCGCGCCACCGCATCAGCGATTTCACGAGCGCGGGCCTTGTCGGCATGATGTTTGACACGAGTATGAACGAGGATGCGGTCGATTAAATCGACCTTTTTGCGTCCGCCATCGTCCAGCGTGAGCGCGCGACATAGTTGCTTGAGACGATCGCGAGATAGGGTTTGTAGGATCGCGGCAAGCTGGGTTTTGGGCGATTTTGCCAGCGCGTCGACGACTTGCTGCTTGACCCGACGGTCGCCGACGTGGAGCCCCCACGTTGTGACAAACGGCAACAGCTCTTTGATGCTGATCGCAGCCAGAACATTTTGTATTGTGGCCATATCGTCGGCGCGGATTGTAACCGGGCCGCGGCGAAAATCTCCATGGCCCTGCCGCACGCATATGATGGGGCTCTCGGATGTCGTCACGGTGCGCTCGGCGCTCGATGATGTGGCAGTCGCCCCGTTCGCTGCGCGAAAATGTCCAACATGTTCGTAAACGTGGCGCTCGGAACGCGCTGGGGAGAAGCCCGGCTTCGGCCTGAGGCACTCGGACCGCGAAAAATCGATGGTGGGCATGGCCCCGAGGTACTCGGGCCGCGAAAAATGGGTGCCCGGCATCGGCCAGAGGCACTCGGACCGCGAAAAATCGATGGTGGGCGTGGCTCTGAGGCACTCAGACCGCGGTGGGGAGATGGTGGGGATGGATTTTGGGCACTCGAACTGCGATTGGGAGATGGTGGGGATGGCCCTGAGGCGTTCGGAGCGCGAAAAATGGATGCCCGGCGTCGGCCAGAGGCACTCAGACCTCGGTGGGGAGATGCCCGGCATAGCCCTGAGGCAGCGCGGACGCTCGGTGATGGTCGCGGTAGCAATGTCGCGGCGTTCGGTCAGATCGAGTGGCTATGCGGTACTGGCTGGCAACCCAGGTTTGCTATGGTAGCCGGCGATGTCGCTGCGCTGGCTGCATGTATCCGATCTCCACGCGGGCGGTCCCGGGACGGCGTTGCGCAATGCCTTGATGGACGCGCTCGCGTCTGATATCCAAACCATGGCGCTGGAGGTGGGGCCGCCTGCGTTGATTTTGTTTACCGGCGACTTGGCCTATAGCGGCGAGGCCGACGAGTATGCCGAGGTCGATGGTGTGCTTACGCGGATCCGCGGCTGGCTCGCCGAGGTGCATCCCGGAGCGCCAACGCCGCTACTCTTTGCGGTGCCGGGAAACCACGATCTGCAGCGACCGCGCGAGCGACGATACAAACGAGAATGCGCCATCCTGAACAGCTATGACGATGGCGGCAATGAGACGATCCAAGAATTGCGTATGGAGCTATGGCAGGAACACGATCCCGCCCTTATCGCGCCGATGTTTGCAGCCTTTGTGGCCTGGCAACAGCGGTGCGTTATCGCTCCACTTGCGCAGGCGCGCGATCGCGGCGACCGCTGCCATCAGGTATATACATCATTCTTTCCCGGCGATCTGAGCATCATGGTCGAAAGCGAGGGCATGCGTGTGGCCCTGGTGGGCCTGAATTCGAGCTGGCTACAATATCGCGGCGGTGACTATCGCGGCCAGCTGCATATGCCGCTGGAGCAGTTTCACGCGGCGTTGCCGTGCGATGTGGCCGGCGATTTCTTCAAAGACTGCGACGCAGCCTTGCTCGTTCAGCATCATCCGCCCAATTGGTTGAGTCCACAGGGGCGCGCGATCTTCGACAGCCATATCTATAAGCCCGAGCACTTCTCGCTGTGCCTATTCGGCCACATGCACGAAGGCCGCAGCAAGGTGGAGTCGATATCGGGCAGTGAGGCGCGGCACTTTTTCCAAGCGCCATCGCTCTTTGGTCTGGAGCACTACGGCAGCAGCAACGAATCGCGCGCATTCGGCTATGCCTGGGGCGAGATTGGCAAAGACGGCGGCGTGCGCATCTGGCCGCGTCGGGTGGTGGAGCGCAGCGCGGGAACGGCCAAGTTTGATCGCGATACCTCGTTTGAGCCCGAACCAGGACACGCGTATTTCTGGCTGCGCCGGCCCAAGGACATACAACCTGTGGCAACCGGTGCCAAGGCGGCCAAGGTCGAGATGCAACAGCGAGAGAGCGATTATGGGCAGGATCTGCCGCGCTACTTGGCTTGGGCGCACAAGCAATTCGGCCATTTGTCGATGTTGGGTCTAGGCGGCGGCGAGTTCGAGTTGGGGCTGGAAGAAGTGTACGTGCCGCTGACCTTGGCGCCGACGGGCAGCCCATTCGACCACGGCATGCACAAAGGCGGCCTGCGCACGGTGGAGCTGGAGCGGGCGTTTGTGGCAGCCGGCGATAAGCGGCACGTGTTCATTCGCGGAGAGCCGGGTATGGGGAAAACCACTGCGTTGAAAAAGCTACTGTGGACCATGATAGACCAAGAGCGGCAGAGGTTTGACGGTCGCCGGCTGGGTCTGCCGATGGACACGATTCCGGTATTTCTGCGTCTGCGGCAGTTGGCGGGTCCGGGGTTGGATGTAGAGCATGGCGATTTTGCCGATACCCTGGACGAAGCGCTGGCGAAAGCGATACAGCCGGGATTTGGCAAGTGGTTGTGGCAGCGCGGGCATCTGCTGTTGCTATTGGATGGGCTGGACGAGATTGCGAACAAGGACAGCCGGCGTAAGGCATGTCGCAACCTGGAGCGGCTGGCGCGCATGGGGGCGGAGCGCAACGTGTGGCTGGTGGCCTCATCGCGCTTTGCCGGCATCGAGGAGCAAGGGGAAGTTAACCTCAGCCGGAGGTGTTTTTTACACTTGGACGTGCGCCCCCTCGATGACGCGCAAATAGGCAAACTGATTGCGCAGTGGTATGCGGCGGCGGGGCGAGCGAGGGCGCGGATGCGCAAGCAGCGAGAGGAGTATGGGGAAGCAGAGGCGCACGCGCAAGGGCAGAAGCTGATGGTGGCGCTCAAGCAGAGGCGGGGGGCCCGCATGATGGAGGTGATGAGCACGCCGATGCTGCTGACGCTGTTGTGCCTGGTGGTGGAGCGCGGGGGCCGGATGCCGGAGCGGCGAGTGGACTTTTTTCACCATTGCCTTGAGATTCTGCTGGGGTCGTGGGTGGATGAACGGCAAGGGGAGCGGGTGCTATCGGCGGGGGAAGCGCTGGACTTGTTGGCGCCGCTGGCGTGGTGGATGCATACGCGGGGCAGAAAATATGACATGTCTGAGCGCGAGATGCGGGCGGAGCTGGAGAAGCCCATCCGCGCCTTGCAAGACCGGCGAGAGCGCGGGGAAAAAGTGCCGACGTTTGCCAAGGTGCGCGACTGGTTTTGCCGCGGGACCGGGGTGTTGACGGAGTATGCGGAAGGGGAATACGGGTTCATGCATTTGAACCTGCAGGAGTACTTGGCGGCATTGTACGTGGCGAGGAATGGGGAGTTGGAGCCGATGGTGGCGGATTTCGGCAGTGATTGGTGGCGAGAAGTGGCGCTACTGATGGTGGCGATGCGCGAGCATCGGATGCTGGGGAAGTTACTCACGCGTGTGATACCGACGTATTGGGCGACGAACGGCAAGCATATCGAAGAATGCATTGGGGAAGCGCTGAATCGAGAGCTGACGCCGCTATTGGAGATAGTCAAGGACCGAGGGCGGCCGGTGGAGCAGCGTTTGGGGCTACTGCGGATGGTGCAGGAGTATAGTGATGAAGAATTGCTGGATGTCGCGAGTGAGCTGGCGCTGGATGAGGAAACCCCAGGGTGCGACGAGCTGCGGCGAGTGTGCGAGGGGATCGAGGCGCGAGCGCCGCGGCTGCCTAGAGAAAAAGAGAGCGAAGTCAGTGAGGATGACCCAGGCAGTGTGCTGGTGGTGAGTAGTAAACAAGAGGAGGAAGAAGCGTACGGGTTGGTGGAGAAGATGCGTGAGTGGGGATGGGACGCGGAAGGAACGACAGATTTAGAAACACACGGCGAGACCGATGGTGTAATGGGTGGGTACGGTGCAGTGGTCGTGATGTCAGGGAATGGTGGCAGTGGACCGTGGTGTGAGTTGGGGAATAGACGGGCGCTTCTGAGGATGGTGAAGGGAAACGAACCGATTGTGTTGGCCATGAGTGGAGAGGAAAATGAGGTAGCACCGTTTCTGCGAGCGCAGGCACGAGTGGGAATGGGCGAGATCGGGGCGCAAGTGGCGACGATGCTGGATGTGACGTTGCCCGACGGGGGGATGCCGGTAGAGGGAAGTGAAATGGAGCGAGGGCGCGCGCATGTGGTGGAGGCGACGGGGACGCGGCTGGTGTGGCTGCCTGGTGGCAAGATGCCGATGAGTGCGCAAGAGTTTGTCGGATTTTGGCTGGGAGAGACGGTGGTGACGAACCGAGAGTATAGAGCCGTGATGGAGTCAGCAGGATTGTCGGAGCCGGAGTACATGAGAATCCGTCGCTTCAACGATCCCGAGCAGCCGGTAGTGGGAGTGAGTTGGTATGATGCGGTAGCATATTGCAATGCGCTATCGAGAGTGGATAATGTAGAGGAGTGTTACAAAATAGAGGGAGAGCGTGTAGAATGGGCGGGAGGCGGCGGGTATCGTTTGCCAACAGAATCGGAATGGGAGTATGCGTGCCGAGCGGGGACCAAGACATACTACTGGTTTGGCGATGATGAATTGGAGTTGGGCAAGTATGTGTGGTATGACACCAATTCAGAGGGCAAGCTACAGCCTGTGGGCCGAAAGCCTGCGAATCCGTGGGGGCTATATGATATGCATGGGAACGTGTGGGAATGGTGTTGGAACGTGCATCGTCAAAATGAGATTCAAGAAATAAACGCTGCTCGCGTGCTTCGCGGTGGGGCGTTCGTTGACGGAGCCAGGGACCTGCGTTCTGCGTACCGGAGTGTATACCCACCTGGGCGCCGGGGCCTGCTCAACGGGTTCCGGGTGGCACGCGGCGGCCTCCGAGCAGAGTTTAAGGCTCCTCAAAGTACATGAAGTAGAGGATTGCACGGTCGCCGCGGTTCTCCGTCAGCACGTGGCTCTCGGTCCGCCACTTGCCGCGCTGGCCGCTTTTGGTGCCATAGGCGGGGGCCTTGAGATCGTTCGGGGTCCACCAAGTGCTCTGGCGGTTGTACGTGGCAAAGCGGATCGGGACCTCGGTCTGTTGGACCTCATTGGGTAACCGATCGGACATGGCCAAGAACGCATCCAGCCGCTCTGACGGTAGCTCGCACTTGAAGTAGGCCAAAAGGCCCATGCCGCGCTCGACTGCAAAGTGCGTGTTAGAAGCATAGTCGGGCAGAGCAAAGCCCAAGACGTCCTTTATCGCGGGGGAATGCGCAGTCATAGATTGCTCTCCATTTTTGCAGGCAATGACGAGCGAGATTAGCAAACATGCCGTCAATATCTGTTTCACGAGCTGCTATCCTCGATTGCGGGTGGAAGTTGCAGTCGACGAGCTGGGCCAGCCTCCGGACTGCGTGGCTGCGCCACCACTGACGGTCCACGCCGACGAACCTGGAGCGGCGAATGGGATGTTGATGGGGAATGAGCTCCCTGCCCCCATTAAATCAGCGTCATCGATTTCCTCGCCCGAGTCGGTCTCCGTGACCGTGCCAGGGTGCATATCACCGACATCGATCCAGCGGAAATGCATGTTGCTGAACGTGACAGTCTGATTACCCGCGCCGTCATCCGTTACTGTGTAATCCATCTCGATTTCAATTCGGTGGCAGCCGTGTAGTGTCCATCGCATAGATTCAAGCTCGTTGAGCCGTACCCCGGTAATGCTGGTGCTCACGTGGCCACCGGGCGTCCCGCTCGCTGCGACCGTCGTGGCCTGCGCCTGAAACTCTGTCTCCATGGCGCGCTGGATTTCGGGACGCCCGGCCATGAACGTAGACCACATTGCATCGGTCGGAAAGTTGATTGAGCTGGTCTCGGGGTTGAATTCGCCGCCTCCTCCGAACACGTAGTGTCGCATGAGGGCCTTGGCATACGCACTGCCTTCATCTTGGAGCGTGATTCCGAGATAGATGCCCGCGCCACGTTGAATCGTATCCCACCAACCACTCATTTGCACGACATTGGCGTTTGCACGACCAGCAGCCGAGGTGCGCTGCACGACCGTGTCCGGTGCGGACGCCGACGGCTTGCGCTGGACGGGGTCTTCCGACGACGCCGTGCCGCAGTGGACGGCATCCATCCACGGGTCGTCGGTCCACGACCATGCCGATAGCGCGGCCGGCGCTATGCCTGAGCCTAATGGAGCCGCTCTGCGTTGCACCGTGTTTGCCCCCGATGCGAGTCGGCTGGTGAGGGTCACTTTGCTGGGTGCAATGTTGCGCCTCGCTGCTTGGCCCCTTGCCTTGCTCACGCGCTGCGTGGGCCCTTGCTTCATGTCCCTGGTCATTGCAGTCTACCCCATTTTATAACGACGTATGCGCTCGTGATGATGAATCTCGCCTGACCCACCTGAATAGATATCGAGCATACCACAGGCGTAAGGTTGTCGAGAAGCGATACTCGTTCAGGGGAGACCTTTATAGCGACAGCGCTGGCTGCCCTCGCAGCAGCGGCCCTAACGACCGCAGTATTCGGCCGTGCTCGTGACCGAGGCGACCCCGACGGCGGCGCCCTCGGCAATGACAAATTCGCTCAGGCCCACCTCTGGGGTGTCGGGATTCCAGTCGTAGGTATAGCCCAGGCGGGTCCACGGGTAGCCGCCGGGCAGTTCATACGATTCGGCCTGGAGCGACTCAATCCAGTCGATATGGGCTGCGGCGGTGTCGGCGGGAAAGTCCAATGCGGCCACTGAGTCGGTGATTTCCGCGTCCGGGGTCGGGCGAAACATGGCCTCGGCCGGCACCCATAGCTCCACCATGCGGTCGTTGCCGTCGCCGGGCGGCAGGCCGAGGAGCTGCTCAAGGCGCAAATCGAGCGCGGCCTCGCCCGCATCGGTCATCATGGCGCGGCAGAAATCTTTCACTTCCGGGGCCACGGTGGTCCAAACGTCAATGCCGAGCTCGGTGTCTTGGCCCACGATGTCGTCGTAACCGCCGTATGAGGTCCACGTGACCATGAGGACCCGGCCGTCGTCGTCGCGGATGAGGGCGTCGTTGTCGGGCGTGATCGCCACCAGGGTGTCGATGACTTCGTCGTCCTCAATGGTCTCGGCGTCCATGACGGCCACTTCATATAGATACTCGGCTGTGACTTCATCGTCATCGCCGCCACACCCCGATGCCGCCAAGGCCAATACAATGCTACCAATACCGAGCTTGGCCCAGCTTGTCATGAAATGATTCATCTGTAAATAATCCTGATCGAATTTGCAGAGAATGGTTGTCTCTGCATGTTTGTATTTAGGTATCGCGGCCCATGGCAAACTCTTTGGTCTCGGCCCACCAGGCGCGCACTTGCTCTATGGTGCCGGTAAATCCCTGTTTTGCGATGGAGGGCCCGGCTTTGAAGTCAACGGGGTTCCACTCTTTGACCGGCGGGCGCAAATACAGCGACGCCACGTCGGCGGCCAATTCGGTCTTGCCCAGGGTTTGGCTGGCCGTGGTCACGCAGCGAATCAAAATACTCAGGATGTTGGGCATGCCAATGGACTCGGCCCACGGATTGAGCTTCTGCCACGCCACGCGCCAGCCGGATAAGTAAATCGGCAGGCCCTCGTTGGCCACCAGATCCACGTCGGGCATGACGTCGATGCCGACCACCAGTCCGGGGTAAAAATCCGCCATCAGGTCCACCGGGACGTTGTTGCTGAGGCCGCCGTCTACCAGCAAATCGGTGCCGTTCCATGGGACCGGGGGATAGATGCCGGGAATGGCCGCGCTGGCCCGCATGGCGGTCACCATGGGCCCGGTGCGATGGACCACGCCCTGGCCGCGGGTGAGGTTGGTGGAGACGCAGAAATACGGGATGGCCAGGTCTTCGATGTCCAAGGGGCCGATGACGCGATTGGCGCCGTCAATCACGCGGCGGGCCGAGGCCAGGGACACGATGGGCAAGGTGGGGTCGATGAGGCGGTCGAGGATCGGTCGCAGCAGGGCCAACACTTCTTGGGAATTCAGACCCATGGCATAGGGGCCCGAGACCAAGGAACCCATGCTGGTACCGGCTATGGCGTCCACGGGAACGCCCACTTCCTCAAATGCCTGCAGCACGCCGACGTGGGCATATCCGCGCGAACCGCCGCCGCCGCAGACCACGCTCACCGCGCGGCCAATCAGGATGCGGACCACGCGCTCGATGTCTTTGCGCATGCCGCGGCGCACGTGGAAATGGCTGTCAAGTTGCCGCTTTTCCAACCAGCGCCGGGTGCCCGGGAACGATCTCTGCCCCGGCCCCTGCAGCAAGATCAGGCTGCGGGCGGGCGCGCGGGCGCCGTGAAAGCGGGCCTCCATGGCCTCCTCGACCCGGCTGATGGATGAATTGGCACGGGCATCGACGACGCTGAGTATGTGGTCGACTTGGCGAATGGCGCGCTCGTTCCATCCCGACCACGTGGGCTCGGCCTCATATACAACGTAATCGTAGGCGCTCTCTTGCTCGATGAGCCATGGGGTGAGGCGGAGGTGCGCGGGATGATCGTAGGCCACCTGGGCGATGCCGTCTTTGCCCAGGCGGGCGTCCACGGTGCTGGCGTCGAGCCGGAGGACCGAGCCGTAGCGCGATAGGGTCTGGACCAGGCCGTCGGTGAATGCGCGCGCGCCGACTTCGGGCGTCGCCGGCAAGACAGCAAAGGTGGTCGCCTGCGGGCCGCTGCGCGGGGCACTGGCGCCGGCCGCGCGGGCCTGCATCTGCTTTTGCAGGCGATCGACCAAGAGGCGCGAGGTCGCCAGCATCGCGGTGGGATTCTTGGCAATGAGTTCGTCAAAGACCGCCTGCGACAGCCACACGAGCTCGGTATCGCGGGCCGCGTACACGGTCGCCGAGCGCGCCGACCGGGTGAGGAGCGCCATTTCTCCAACCCACTGCCCCGGGCCCACTTCGTCGATGATGCGCTCGCCGCCGCCGCGCTCGTCCACGATCACGCGCAGGCGCCCCACCGCGACAATATATGCCCCATCAGCATCTTCACCCTGATGGAAGAGCTCCTCGCCGCTGGCCAGATGGACCCAGCTGATCTGTTTTTGTATCTCCCACAGGGCGTCGGCTTCCAATTCGCCGAAGAGGGATTTGAGATAGCCGGCAATGCGCACCACCCGCATGCGGTCCTGCAAGGCGTGGGTGAATGGCGTCATGATTTCGGGGTGTTTTTCGAGCAGCCGATCAAAGCGCTCGCGCGATAGCTCCAGGGTCAGGCTGTCTTCCGATGCCTGCACTGTGGCCTGGCGCGTGCCGCCCAGTATGAGGGCAATCTCGCCGACCACGGCGCCCGGCTGCAGTTGATCGACGACCTGTTCGGTATCGAGGAGCACGTCGAAACGGCCCTGTAATACGACAAATAGGCTATCTCCGGGTTCCCCTTGCCGGACCAATTGCTGACCCGCGGTCACGTGCACTTCGGTCAGCTCGGTGGCCAGATGCTCCAAAGTTGTCTGGTCTAACGCGGCAAAGAGCTCGGTAGAGCGAAGAGTGGCTATCCAATCCTGGGAAGCGGACTGTGTCATCGGTGCTCTCTCTGTTAAACAGGATCTGTGTAGTTTTCACGGGAAAACGATCACCGTTTTGTATCAGGTCTCGCCAGCGGGCGAAAGCAACTCTTGCCGGCGCCGCCGCACCGCAGCCAAGTTGGCGCGTTTGCCCTGATCTCGCAGCGCTTTGGCAGTATCGGTGAAATACGAATGTCGTTCGAGGAAGCGCACCTGCTGCGTGTACCATTGTTCGCGATCAATGGTCATACCCGAAGCCCGCAGTTCGGCGAGAAGGGCGTCGTTTTTGCCAAAGAAGTCCTTGCGGCCGAGCACGTCGAGATCGGCGTCGGCCATGAGTTGTTCGAGTTCGGTCTTTGGCGATTGGGGAATCTTGGTCGCCCGGATCATGCCGACGATGACGGCGATCTCGTCGGCGCGATAGCCGAATCCCGGCAACACTTGGCGCGCAATACCGACGCTGATCTCCTCATGGCCCTCTGCTTTTTCGATAAAACCCAAGTCGTGAAACAGGGCGGCCGTGAGCAGGAGGCGGGTATCGTTTTGGGATAAGCCATGATCGTTGGCCAATCTCTGCGCCGCTGGGACCACGTCGTCGCGGGTATGGGCGAGGCAGTGATAGCTCAGGGAATCGTCCAACTCTCGTTCCAAGCGGTCGAAGACGTATTCGCCGACGGCGGCCAATTCTGGCGGCAGATTCGAGGCCATATTGGACGTCAGACCGGGCGCCGGACCTGACAGTTGATTCGCCGACGTAGGTGGCTCGGCATCGCCGCGGCCCAACGTGTCCCGTTTGCGGCGTTGCTGCCGATGCTGTTGCTGGTGGCATTGATCTATAAACACCCTGGTCTCGCGCAAATCTTCGGTGTCGCCGCCTTCGCGGAACCACGCGCGCACGTCGCGCACCAGCTCGCCGGCCTCGGCAAAGCGGCCTTGTTCGGCCCATAGCCGGCCCCAGCTCAGGGCAATGCGCAGCTCGATGGCCCGCATGGAGCAGGCCCGGGCCCGGTCCATGGCCCGGGAAAAATACGACTCGGCGCGGGCAATATCGCCGCGCCGGTGCCACAATTCGCCGCCAATGCGCAGAATTTCTGGGCCCAAAAAGCCGAGCAGCCTGCTCTTGAGCATGTTCTCGGCCCGCGCCAGGGTGCGTTCGGCCTCTTTATCCCAGCCCAGTCGCGAGTAGGCCTTGATGAGGTCGCCGATGGCGATGATGGTGAACATCTCTGCCCCCATTTTGTCGCCCATGTCGAGTGCTTCTTCAAGATAGTCGGCGGCCCGCTCCAATTGGCCGCGCTGCATGGCGACCCAGCCCTGGACGGTTTGGGCCACCGCGATCCACAGGGGGATGCCGTGTTCCGTGGCCAGTTGATAGGCTTGATCGCTATGCTGGGCGCTGGATGCGACATCGCGGCGATAGCGGGCGACCAGCGCGCCAAAGGATAGGGCTTGCACCAAGGTGAGGGGGTGGGCCACTTCACGGGCGATGCCGATGGCGGTCTCCACATCACGCAGGGATTGGTCTGGATAGCCGAGAAACCAATTGGCCCAGGCGCAGTAGGCGTAGGCCATGGAGACCGGATCGCGCGTCATCGACAGCGCACCGGCCCCGCGCGCGCTGCCGCTGCCCATGGCGGCCTCGGCACGCCGGGCGATGGCGAGCGCTTGACGCATCTGCTCAAGACCCCCGGCATAGCTGCCGGCACAGATCATGGTGGAGCCGTAGGCGGCGTAGGCCATGAATTGCAGGGCCGGCTGGTCGGCGCGGCGCGCCAGTTGAATCAACTGCTCGGAGTAGGCCACGGTTCCGTCGCGGTCGCTCTGGATGAAGTGAAAATACCACGTGGCAAAAATGGCCTCGAACAGCCGCGATAGTTGGCCCAATTGGTGGCATAGTTCGCGCCCGCGTTCGAGTTCGCGACCGACCTCCTCGTGGGTGGGGCCGCACACCACCATGAGGGCGGTGCCGCAGTGAAAGCGCATCTCGACCTCGATGAGATCGCGCTCCTGTGACGGCGGCAGAGATTGTAAGAGCTCCAGGCCGCGGCGCAAATGCTGCAGTGCCTCGGGGGTGGCGCCGCTCTCAAGTGCGCGTTTGCCCGCCCGCCTGAGCGCGGTCACGGCGTGCTCGATATCGCCGAGATGCGGGTCCTGGGCGCCCTCGATGACCTTCCAGCGGTGATAGGCCATGAGGCTGTAGAACGGGCTCAAATCGTCGGCATAGATGCGCTCGTACCACTCGGCAACCAGTCGGTGCAGGGCCCGCCGCTGCTCGAACAGCATCATGTTGTAGGCCACTTCCTGGGTGATCGCGTGCTTGAAAAAATAGCTCGGGTGGGGGTCGGCGGCCTCCAGCGGGGTGAGGTCGAGATTGGCCAATTGCTGCATCCACGTGGGCAGGCAGTGGCGATCGCCAGCCACGGGAAAGACGTCGCGCAGGGTCGAGAGCAAAAAGGCCCGGCCCAAGACGCTGGCCACTTTGAGGGCCAATTGCTGCGATGGGGTCAGGCGGTCGATGCGGCTGGTGACCACGCCCTCGATGGTGTCGGGAATATCCAGATCGCTGAGTTCGCGGGTGGCCACGCAGGTGTGGCCCTCGATGCGGATGAGCTCGGCATCGCGGAGGGCGTAGGCCAGCTCTTCGCTGAAAAAGGGATTGCCCTCGGCTTTGTCCTGAATGAGCGTGGATACCGGGTCGGGTAGGGCCTCGACGCCCAAGCGCCGGCATACCAGCGCGATGACGTCGTCGGCTTGGAGGGCATCGAGTTTGTGCAGTTGGGTGCGCTCGCTGTGGATACAGCGGCGATAGCCGTCACTGGGGACGTCCATGGGCCGTGAGCTCAGGACCACCAGCAGCGTGGGCAAGTCGCGCTGAATCCGGTCGAGCAGGGTCCACGACGACGAGTCCATCCAGTGGCCGTCTTCGATGGCGAGCACCACGGGTTGGTCCGCAACCAGAGTACAGAATAGTTCGCTCAAAAAGCGCGGCACCCAGGTGGCGCGCAAATTGCCTTGGATGCGCGGATCTTCGGCGACATCGGGCAAGTCGGACATATCGACGTCGAGGACTTCTTCGACCAGGGGGGCGAGCGAGGTCAGGTGTTTGGGCAGTTGGGCTAGAACGCGCGCGCGCGCGGCCTCTTGATCGTGCA
>JAAUYH010093023.1_pt1 | contig 13553 bp, 7 predicted proteins | sample 7278061 | NCBI WGS metagenome assembly JAAUYH01 (sample SAMN14350203, study PRJNA611818) | marine sediment metagenome | isolation source: surface marine sediment (0.6m) | place: French Polynesia: Moorea | collected 2018-08
GAATGATTCGGAAAAATTAGTTCTTCTCAATTTATGAAAAAGAAGGATTGTCTATAGCATGTATTTGTCTAGATAGTGGGCTGAATGGCTGATGCGACTATGTCCGGGACCTTTATCGCGACAATGTCAAACAAAAATAAAGCAGATTATGAGCTTACTTCTTGCATTTGTATGTGAAGCAAATCAGAATTATAGAATACCTAGCATATACCTCGAAAAGTAGGGAAAAAACTTCAATTTCGGTTTTTTCATCGAAATATTATGTCACTGCTTATAGGTAAGACAGCGAGGATGTTGGCAAAATAGGTTCGTTCTGGAACATAATTATCTGGTAGGATGAGATACCAGAGTTGTCGGAAGGATCTGTCGTAGTTTTTGGATTGACAATCTTTTCCGGCGTCCAAGTGCTTCGAATCGCTTTGTAGACACGCATGGGCGTCAATAAATCCTTCCCTTAAATGTTGATATTATTGGAACAAGATTGTTGGTGCTAACTTTCGCGCTCTCACTACCGAATCCATCCCTTGATGTCGGTCTGGTGTAGCGATGGTGAGCTGGTATAATATTGGACCAGTGAATTCAATTTGAATGCTACAGTTAAATATGTCTGCATCAAAAAAACAATCACTCATTGACTGATCGATAACAGATAAATTAAAGCTACAACAACAGACATTGTCTATACTACAGACGCGATGTAAAATATACTTTCCATCCGTCGAATGTTAACGTAAAATAAATTTCATGTGTTGGAAATGTAAATGACTGGAATTTTGCGTGGGCGATGAAAGTAGGTTTCGGAAATTAAATAATTACCTGAAAAAGCAAAATTCTGCTTGAACGATTCGGGAACGCGCATGAACTGGTTTCAGAGTGAAAATTTTTAGATTCGATTCGGGATCACTTTCAACGCATCAGGGTAATGGAACCCAAGTCGCACATTTATATTGTTACGAGCGCAGGTTGGAGAGCCATCAATAGGGATAGCGGACCGCGCCACCATGCATAACTGAGATTGAAAGATGCAATAAGGAATGGACTTATCGCGCGCGTAGGTCGATCTCAAGAACCTTCCGTATGCGCTCAAGCACCATTACCCGAAAGTGCATAAGTGTAATCAGGTATGGCACAGAAGCGAAAGGTGCACGAAACTGGTTACTTCCAGTTACTGTAATCCGCGTTATCCCTGTCACATACAGAACGGTATGTTTCCGAGATCTATTCCACATATCGAACATGGTCGATATTCCCATATATGGATCAAGGAGAATGCTCCCAATTGCCAAATTGCAGAAGAATGCAAAGAAAAGGTTCATAGGGAACGGAGAAACTGCGAAACAATATTTTTGGTCCAAGACATCTAATTTAATCTCGAATATGCACATGAGATCAACTTCCAAGGTTTGCTCGATTTCTTTATGAAGCTATGCGAAATCAAAAGCAATTCTAAGCTCGAACCTCCGGAGGCAGGTAGAACATCGCTTAGTGAAATCCACAATGGTTGTAGAACGAAATTACGGAGCCTTCATTATTTGTGTATCCGAAATGTTCTCTTCTGAAAGCCACCTAACTGAAAGAAATAAGGAGCAAAATCATTCGCCGCCGCATTGCTGGTGTGGCTAAATTACGAGCCTGAATCTTCTCCTTTGCTCCTAAAATTTGTATAATGCTGGTATGCCTGCGTTTCCTACGTACCTGATGGTCCTAATAATTCGATATATTTGCAGAATTTTCGTTTTTTAATGAACTCGAAAATAGCCCCGACCAGATTTCTCATGATGTCGATAATTGCCCAGCACCTTGAAGCATCATTGATTTTTGGTCGAAACCAAGGATTCTATATATTGGTCTGAAGATGTTGGTGGATGATATCCAGAGATTGGTGCCAGGTGGCAACACTAAAATCATGTGGTGAATTTATTAATTTCACAAACTTGCGCAAGGAACTCGCTGTACCATGAGGTGGATTCAAAATTTTACAACTTCTACCACAAGAAAATGTTGAGGCAGGTCAGTTCTTAGTTTCAGGCGCGAAAAAAGGATAAATAGTGCACCATTGATTCATGGAGGAATATTTTCGTTCCACCGACAGCTCAGTTCACAAATACTAGTCGTTCGCCGTTATCTACAAATTATTTAGTATTACCACTTTATCGGAATGCTTTAGAACGTTCCTTTCAATCATAAGTCAACGGTAGAATGTCAATAAATAAGGCGTCTCTCCTTCTTCTGAGAGGCAGGAATGGATTTGACCACGATTTAGTAGCGGCACTACCCCGCGTTCGCGCACTCGCCTTGCCACGCCCGTCGGAACTGTGACGATCGCAGCGGCCTCTGGAACCGCGAGCTATGGCTCGTATTACAATACCCCTGTATTACCGCTGCATGTGTTGTTTCCAATCGCTCGGCTACCGATCCGCACAAAAATTTCTCCAAAAATTCATAAAATTCAGCAGTCTGTTTCAAGTTCAATCGACTTCACAGGCATTCCAACTGAGTCATCTGTTTCAGAAGTTTTATTGCAAAACATTTTAGACGTAAGGGAGGTTGTATAATGTTATTTTTTGGAAATGGCTATGTTTTTATCTTGCAGACTGTATACCCAGTATTCAGAATTTGTTCTGTCCTGCTTGAAATCCGACTATTTCGAGAATTGTTTCAATTCTGACGACCAAGGTATCATCTCCTGTTTATTTGCAGATAATCTAGCTTAAAAATTATGAGAGCAAAAATTTTTGCGTGTATCTCAACAATTTCCGCAAATCGCTATCAAATATCACCATCTTTGTTGTATACACTCTGAAATATCCACAACCTTTGAACATGGCCTCATTTTTCGACTTGGCAGAAAAAATGCGTCTTCTAGTACTGCTTTTAATACGAAACGGGCTCAGTGAAATGATTCGGACTTTCAATGGCTTGTAAAAATCTGCGAATTCGTGCAGACTTGAAATTTCTATTGGCGCATACTATTACACTCTTCGACTCTGTAAATCCATCTGCACGGCTGGAGTTCAAATATAACTTAAGGATGGTCCTCACCTGTGTTACTGGAATAAGAGTACCATCTATTTTATTGGTAACAATAGAATTACCTCGACATTATGAATCGACACGAAGGGTATCGTATATTAACATCTTCTAGTCGCTTTATGTGGTTCACTACCACAATTTCTAATCATTCGAGCGCATGAAACCGGAATTTCATTTCTGGACAAAGGGAGTACCAACGTAAATTCCTCGAACTGAACTTCTAACGCGAAGCGGCTGGCTGCTGAATAGCTGTAGCGAACTACATCGGAGTACCAATTTGCAAATTGGCTTGACTAATTTATCTGTAGATCAACCGTTACGACGTTCACGTAGAGTGTCGCACTGTTACGTGCTAGCGGCAGCAGTTTGCGTTGCTTCAGCCCACTTTCGCAGCGTCGCCGTGGCAGCACCCGTTTCAATAGCACGCCTGGCACGATTGATTCCACCTTCCAAAGTTTCCTCTAGTCCATACATCACACAACCAGCGCCTGCGTTGAGCAGAATTGCATCAGTTACCGGCGACTGCACGCCTCCAAACACGTCGCGAATCACCTCCGCGTTGTGCGCCGCATCGCCACCAACCAAATCGCTCACCGAACAGCGTTGCACACCGGCGACATTCGTCGGCAACCGCTCCACTCCCTTGCTCACCACCTCGCCGTCACGAACGTACATAACCGCTGCATCGTCAATGGGCGCAATCTCGTCCAGACCAGCGCAATGCACAACCATGGCTCTTTCAGTGTTCAGTCCCGCCAGCGCGTAGGCGATGGGTTCGACGAGGGCCTCATCGTACACACCGAGTACCACGCGGCTCGCGGGGACCGGATGCACCAAGGGCCCCAGCACGTTGAACACAGTTCTCAATCCGAGCGACTTCCTCACCGACGCCACGGCTTTCAATGCCGGGTGATGGTTTCGCGCGAACAAGTAGCAAATGCGCGCACGGTCCATGCAGCGGCGCAGCAGTTGTTGGTCGCCGTCGCCGAGCTGCACGCCCAGCGCCTCGAGCACGTCCGCGCTGCCACTCTTGCTGCTGGCGCTGCGGTTGCCGCTCTTCGCGACGCGCGCGCCCGCCGCCGCGGCCACGATGGCGGCCGCGGTGGAGATGTTGACGGTGTTCAGCCCGTCGCCGCCCGTGCCCACAACGTCGAGGAGCGGCCCGTCCAGCGACGCGCGGCGCATGCGGCGGCGCAGCATCGCCGCGATGCTCGATATCGCCGTCGGCGATACGCCGCTGGGCGGCATCAGCACCAGCATCCCGCCCGCCTCCGCGTCGCTCACCGTCCCCGCGGCCAACCCGTCCACCAGCGCGCTCACCGCCGCCCCCGCGTCCGTCCCGAGATCTTCGCCCCCCTGCAGGCGCTCCAGGTACGGCCGCACCCCCGCCGCGCACGCGCACACCCGGGCACGCTCGTGCCGACGCGTCAGCGACGTGTGCGCCTGTGCCGCCCGCTGCAGCGGCTGGATCCCCGCGCATAGGCCGAACGCGGCCATTTTCGTCGTGCTCGGTGGGCTGCGTGGATCTCGCCTCAAGTCGCGTTTAATTTACAGTGTTGAGGAAGGGGAATTGCAACGCATCCTCCGTGAGCTTTGCACTTTCGGGGTGCGGACACGCACAACGGTCGGTTCTGACAGAAACACTGTTACAGTATTCGTTTCTTTCTTCTCTTTTGCCAATCTGTTGTCAATTCGCTTTTTATTGCGTATTCCCCTGGCGCGTACTGTACATTAGTAAATCAACAAACTTGGGAGGATCCAACTAAGTCTATTCCAGTTGTTCAGAGGCTTAGTAAGCACGGCTTCATGTGTTCGATAGTGATGATAAATGCACGGGAAATGCGACGATGGGGAATACATGGCAATAGAAATCGATAACTCGGGGAAGCGTGATCGGAAAGGTGCAGTGTAGAAGAATCCTCTATTTCTGGCCTATTTACCGGTGTTCGAGTGATCAAGTTCTTTGCTAACAGTAGACGAAATAGACGTTTCAGTGAACGCAAAACACATGAAGAAATACCAATTTCAACCTTTGTTTTTCCGAAATGAGCAGAGGTAGACGCCTAATGCATTGCGTCTTGGCTCTGCGAATCGGATCACAGAAATTGTAGTGAAACTGTACCGCTTACCTCGGAACACTTCGAAGATGACGAAAGAAATGCATTGCGGAGCGAAAATCGAGGTAGAGGTTCGCGAGAGTATTCAAGGACGAAACGATGGGATAACAACTGAAAACTCAGTATGCTAATGAGAACCATCGTTTTTATTTTGATCTCGAGCGTATCAACATATCCGACCACGATGAATAGCACTGTGAACTTCGATTCCCTACAGCCCACCAACTGAACTGAACACAGCACACAACACCAACCATGACCAAGCGCTCCAGGGATATCGTTGACTTGTTCGCACCGCAAACAGTGGAAGAATCCTCGAAGCGTGCCCGTCTTGGGGACGGAAGCGTGGCGAACGCCAGCAATCACAAGTCGTGCTGGCCGGGAACTTCCAGATGAGTTCTGATGCTGTTCTTGAATCCGCTCTCAAGGCCAGCGGCGTCACAGTCACCGGTTTGATTTCGACTAAGACGACACATCTCATCGTCGGTGAGCGCACAAAGGACGTCGAACAGTCGTACAAGTACAAGAAGGCAGTCGAGTACGCGTTTAGCATAGTTACCGAGCAGGACGCCTGGAGCTCGCTCGGATGCCAGCCGCCGAGGAAGGACGAACTCGTAGTGCAGTTTCTTTGTATGGACACCAGCGTTTTGCCAGCATGGCGTAGTGCCACCAATTTTTAATCGCTTGGAAAGGCTACCCAACACACGATAGTTCTTGGGAGCCCTTTCAGAACTTCACGTATGAAGATGGCACTGTGCACAACAGTCTGACACAACATATTCAAGAACATGCTCTTTCTGACGAAATTGACCACTTCGCGACCTCAAGATTTTAACGGACGCCGATCAAAATTCGGCGCTAAGTATAATGTACATACTCGGCTCATGGTTTCAAACCCAAGACATATTCTACACGCCCAAGCCCAAGACCGGTTCGACTATTCGTGTTCCAGTTTCGTCATGTCGAATCCATTTACGAATCCGATTCCGCAACCAATCGTTTACACGTTACTTGACTAGCCCTGTTATACTGGCTGCTGCGATACTGGAATCGCTAACCCAATGTGCTGGGTATACGCACGTTGTATCGAGCTTGGAAACAAGGCTGCAAAACGCAAGTTTGGACAGGAATAGAAGTCTATTTGGGACTTCATCAAGTCCTTCGATGCTGCCAATTAGTAGTGATTCGTATGGTGGAGGACTTGCGTACCGTATCATTAATTAGGGAATCAAGCAAGAACAATTTGTTGCACTACGCGTGGATCGCTGAGAATAAAGAACAGTGATGAGCGGCATCGCTATCAGCATCCCACTCGCTTCCATATCCCCAGCCGCTCTCCCGGCTAGCCCGCTAACTAGTGCCCTCGCCACGCCCCACATTTACTTCAAGAGTCTCCCCTTGATTGCAAGTGCTCTAGATACGGCCGTACTCCCGACACGCACACGCGCTCGGGCGTACTCGGACACTCTCGTGGCGACGCCCCAGCAGTATGTGTGGCTGATCCGCTCGGTGCAGCGGGTGGATCCGGGCGCAATAGCCGAACGTGGCTTTTCTATTGTGTTCTGCGGGGTGCGTAGATGTTGTTTCGATTCACGTTTTATTTACAGCGTTGGGGAAGGGAGATTACAGTCCATCCTAGATGAGGTTTGCACAGTCACGGTGGGGACTCGCTCAACGGTTGGTTCTAACGGAAACATTGCTGTTCGTTTCGTTATGAAAATCGTCTAAAGATGGCATCTGATTAATTCCCATCGAGTGTACTGTACAGTATTGGCAGGTGACCAGACGAAGGCGAAAAACAGTGGGAAATATGAACTCCTTCAACTGTTGCTCCGAACAAAGCACAGGTAAACACTGAATCCATTGGGCGTTAGATCATCAATTCGTCTCGGCGCTGCGGTCCGCAATACAGAATTATGGTGAAACTATACTGCTTACCAGAGAACGCTTCGAAATAGAGGAACGAGATGGATCACGAAGCGAAAACTGACGTACAGATTCGCGTGAGCATTCGAGGACGAAACGTCGGGATAACAAGCGGAAACTCAGTACGCCCCTGGGAAACAATGTTTTCACTTTGATCTTTTGCACCATGCAGCGGGAGGATCCAGAAAGAAAAACGGAACGCGGCACATTCGTTGTGCTCTGTGGGGTGCGTTTTCTTTCCAGCGTTAGGGAAGGGAGATTGCAGCCCATCCTCGATGAGGTTTGCACCGTCTGGGTGGGGACTCGCCATCGGGGTGCGAACTCCCCCAACCGTCGATTCTGTCAGGAACGTCGATACAGTACAGCATTCGCTTCTTTCCTCTCTTTTGCTAATCTGCCGTTTTATTTCCTTCTTGTTGAATACTCTCCTGGCTCGTACAGTACCAAATCAATTAACTTGTTAGAAGCCGTAAGAAGTGCACATCCATAACCGGAGGAAGCGCTATTGTAAGGCTGCGATGTAGAAAAATTAAATTTCTGGCCTATTCTACCACTTCTTTGTTAACAGTAGACGAAATGGACTTTTTCAATGAACGCCTAACACATGAAGTACCAACTCCAACCATTATTGCTCAGTAAAGAGCACAAATAGACGCATAATGCAATGCGTCTTTGCTGTGCGGACCGGGATACAGAAATCATGGGGAAACTGTACCGCATACCCCGAACACTTGAGAATAGACAAACACGATCGATCACGAAGCGAAAATCAAGGTACAGATTGGCGTGAGCATTCAAGGACGAAACGCTGAGGTAACGACCGAAATTCAGTACGCCAATGAAAACCATTGTGTTCACTTTGATCTTGAGCGTATTAATGTTTCCGACCATGATAAATATGGCTGTGAACTTCGATTTCGCCACAGCCCAGCACCCGAACCAAACACAACATACAACTCTCGACACTAACCATGACCAAGCCCTGCAGGGAACCGATTGACTTGGGTGCACCGCAAACCACTGAAGAACCGTCGAAGCGTGCCCGTGGTGGGAACGGAGGCGTGCCGAACGCCAGCAATCACAACTCTATTCCCCTGTCGCAGTGGCACGCCGTACTGGACGGAAATTTCGAGCTGAGTACTCGGGCAGCTCTCGAATTCGCTCTCAAGTCGAGCGGCGTAGCAGTTTCCGGCATGATTTCGACGAAGACGACACATCTCATCGTTGGTCAGCGCACGAAGGACATCGAGTACTCGAACAAGTACAAGAAGGCAGTCGAGTATTGCATTTGCGTTATAACCGAGCAAGACGCGTGGAGCTCGCTCGGATGCCAGCCGCCGAAGAAGGACGAACGCGCTGTGCAATTTATTCGTATGGATACCAGCGTGCAGCCGGTGTGGCGAGGGGCCCGACAGATCGCTTCGAAACTATCCCCGACAGGGCGCGCGACGTGCAAGGGGTGTGGCAAGAGGATCAAAAAGAGCATGATGCAGATTCAATTCAAGGAAAACTCACTAGTGCAGATGTTGAAGAAGGGCGGCCACGAGTCCAGCAGAAGGGGATTCATCGAGGATACAGGGTATCCTGGATTTCATATTGTTGCCCCGCGTACTTATTGGGTACACGCGGGATGTGTCAACCGTGGAAACGAAAATGCGAAGCACAAATTTGAGCGGGACTGGAACTCAATTTGTGATTTCATCGATTCATTCGATACAGACAATAAGTAGTGTTTCGTATAGTGCAGCTCATGGGTACTTTGTCATGCGCCATCGAATATGATTAGTAAAGTAAAGCAAGAACAAATTCGCGACAATACGCATGGATAACTTTGAATAAAATAGCAGTGAAACCAATTGAAGCAGTTGTAACGATGAGTACATTCGTCTTTTCGATTCGGCATTGAAGTACAGAATTTCATTCGAAGTCTATATTTGCTACCCTCAAAGGTACTCCTCTTGTGAAATACTGTAAAAATTCAACAGACATACTGAAAGCAGACGAGATGAACGAGAAGCACATTCGGAAATATCGTCTTCATCCCTTGTAGCTTTGTAAAGAGCATAGGTAGACGCCTAATGTATTGATCAACAGATTGACAATTTGTCCAGCCTCTGTGTCCAGAGACGCGGAAATGATGGTAGAACTCTAGTGCCTACGGGGAACACTTCGAGAAAGACAAATTATCCGAATCACGAAGCGAAAATTAACGTAGAGGTTTGCGTTAACATTCAACGACGAAACGCTGGAACACTGATGAGAACTATTTTATTCACTTTGATTCTAGGGGTAGATCGCTTCGAAGCTATCCCGAAAAGGGCGAGGGACGCGCGAGGGCTGTGGGGAGAAGGTAAGGAACGGCACGATGTAGATTTAATTGAAGGATAACTCACTGGTGATGTTGAAGGAGGGTGACCATGAGCCGAGCAGGAGGGAATTTATTGAGAATATGGGCTATCCTGGGTTCATATTGTTACCTCGCGTACGTACTGGGTGCACGCGGGATGTGTCGAACCTGGAAACGCGAATGCGAAACATAAGTTCGAGCAGGACTGGAAGTTGATTTGTGACTTGATCGACTCGTTCGATACTGACAATTAGTAGTGCTTCGTATGGTGGAGCTCATGGGCTCCGTGTCATTTGTCATCGAATACAATAAGGGAAGTCAAACAAGAACAACTTACTTGCATTACGCGCGCATCATTGGAAAAATACCAGTCATAAGCGGCAGCAGCACCAGCATACCACTGCCCCGCATCTGTTCCAAGAGCTTGCCCTCGGTTGCAAATGCTCTAGATACGGCCGTACTCCCGACACGCACACGCGCCCGTGCGTACTCAGGCCCGCTAGTGGCGACTCCCTAGCGGTAAGTACGACTGACCCGCTCGATGCAGCGGGTGGATCCCGGAGCAATAGCCGAACGCCCCTTTATATTGTGCTCCTTGGGACAGGGGTGAGTTGCGATCGATTTCGATGCAATTAATTGCAATTTCCTGTGCTGTACAGCAAAAATCAGGCACGAAGTGAAGAGCAATAATTGCAATTATTCCCAATTAATTGCAATTACCGATGGTTTGTAAGGCTGTGGTGAACCGTAGCAACAGGAAGAAAACTGAATTCCGTTTCGATTCTCGTTTGATTTACAGTGTTTGGAGAAGGGAGATTGGAGCCCACCCTCGATGAGGTTTGCGTCGACCGGGTGGGGACTAGCTCAACGGCCGGTTCTAACGGAATAAATTGTTGTTCGTCTCTTTTCGCAAATCGTCCAAAGATATCAGGAAGGAAAACCGAGTCCTTTGCCACTCAGCAGTTTAATCCACTTCCTGCTACATTCATGCAAATTCGCATGGAGTGTACAGTACTAAAGTAACTGACGTACTGACAGATGACGAGTCGAAGGCAAAACAGATCGGAGCATTTCAACTTCTTTCATTGTTGCTTTGAAAAAGCACAGATAGACGCCTGATCCATTACGCATTAGATCACCAATTCGTCTTAGTGGTATGCTCAGAAATATAGAGCAGACGATGCAACTTTACTGCTTTACCCGAAACACTCTCGAGAAAGACTAAGTATATGAATCATGAAGCGAAAATTCATGTACGGATTCCTGACAGCAATCAAGGATGAGACGCTCGGATGACAACATAATATTCGTTACACTGATCAGAAGCATTTTCTTTACTATGATTTTAGGCCATGATCGTTTCGAAGCTATCGCTAAAAGAACGAGCAACGTGCGAGGGCTGTGAGGAGAACGTCGAAAAGGCCATGACGCAGATTTGATTGAAGGAGAATTCACTTGTACAAATGCTGATGAAGGGCAGTCATTAGTTGAGCAGGGAGGCGTTCATTGAGACTACTGGATAACCTGGGTTTCTATATTGTTAGCAATCGTATGTACTGGGTGCACGGGCATGTATCGAGCGTAGGAATGAGAATGCGAACCGAAAACTTGAGCCCGACAGGATGTCGATCTGTGACTTTGCTCACGCGTTCTATGTTGACAATGAGTCCCGTGGTGTTCCATATGGTAGAAGTCATAGGTAGGCTGTTGTCGGTCATCGAACACTGTACGATTGGCTAAGTTGAGCAAGAACAACTTTGTTGGATTATGTGTGGATCACTGCAAATAAATATCTGTGAAACCAATCAAAAAAGCGGTGCCGGTGATAGCCATTTTTCTTTTCGATTTCTTTCTTTCAGCTTACAATTTCATTCATGGTCTATATTTCTAATCTCAAGGCTGTCAAGCCCACTAGTGTACTATACTGTTGCGATGCATGTCATCAGATTGCATTTTGAAAAGCTGCTTATGCCATCAAAAACTGAAGTGGAATCTATCACCTGGTACACGCATCATCGCACCGAATACTACTGTACTACGATTCGGAGCTGCCTGCGTCCTCAGCGTGGTCCGCGGAACGTTAAGTAGACAGTCGCGCTGTTTGCGTCTTGGGTTGGAAATTATCTCTCTCGGAGGAGTTGCATTGCGGATTCTCTGTTGCGCTTCGGGGGTCACGAGAGTAAGTTATGGCAGAACAGCTGGATGTAACATCTAGTTTTTGTTTTGATACTGTACAGCACCTCAAACGTATTTCTACTGTAACAATTGATAGATAGTCAACGATGCTTCAGTCAGCGCAGCATTCAATTGATTCACAAACTGTGACGGTTTGTTCTACTGTATGTAAGGCTGCATCTGACAGCAAGCAATCACGCCGTATTGCTGTATATCCCAGCCAACCCGCGACACACACATGGAACAGCAGCTGTGCCCAGAAACCTAAGTACGCCACTACGTAGTAATCGCGTCATCAACGTGCGTTCCCGTGCCTCATACCACGCTCCCGGGATCAAAGTGTACACCTGCTTCCAGTCGACCGCCAATACAAACTGCCTAGATGGGGACTTGTTCCACATCACTGTACTGTACTTTCAGTGCATTTCGCTCATCTTTGCCTCATCTAAGAAATACGCTGAATTATTGTGCTATGCTTCTGCATTGTTTTCTCCACTCCAATTTCGGTGATGAACAAAATTTCGAGACTACATATACCTCACTGAAAATGTTTCTGCAGTATCAATCCACTCCTCACCAACCGACCAGATCTGCACTGTACACCGCTGTCTCCCACCATGAACGCTCGTTACTTGCTGATTGCCACTATCGGCGTCCTGTTCGCCGTGTCGCATGCCAAGTTTGTCTCGGTCGCGTTGCAGCGTGAAGCACTCGCTGACTCCGAGTTCTCCTTCTCGTTCAAGGATGACGGTGTCACAGCCAACCTCACTGGCATCCAAGTATTCGCCATCTCCGCTCCCCGTCATCGTCTGGTCGGAATGCCCGATGTTGATGTCACCATAGTGCGTGTTATTCAATCGCCGGAATTCGTCATCCCGTGGCACGTCCATCCCCGTGGCAGTGAGAACTACGCCACCATCTCGGGTACCCTGCAGGTTTCTATGACCCTCGAACTGGTTAACTCGTTGACTCCCAGGAAGATCGTGTCCAAGCTCCCCGGTGGTCACACTACTTCGATCCCGCAAGGTCTGCCGCATTCTGTCAAGTGCATCAGCAAGGAACCTTGCGAATATCACATCTTCTTCAACACCGCTGACGGTGGTTTCGCTCTCACCGGCACGATGTAAACTGCACTTGCTTGGCCATGCTGTATTCTCTGAAGCAATAAAGTCCCATTAACTTTCTGAGCTCTATACAACTGCTATTCTGAGAAATCTTGGTGTTACTTGGTTGATTAGTGACGAACCACACCAGTGAACATCTAGTAGTCTTTCAACTGAGTTTTTACACTTCAGCTTGGTTACTCTGATTCGATTTACAAGCTTAGTGTTCTTCGACACGGGCTACGCTGCAAATCGAAAGAGGTTCGATCAAGGAGAGAAAGAAGTTTGGATTAACAGAGGACTGGGAATTAATTCGAACAGGAGTTAAGTTGCCCTCTTCTTTCATCTTTTGCTCAGGCCTATCGATCTCTTCTGATGAATCAGATAATGAACCTAGCTACAATCGTGGAAATGGCGTCACCGAAATTTCCGGCCGGGAGAAGATTCAAGCGAGTAAACGCACTTCCTTTCTACTCACTGTTCCGATCTAATATGCTCTAAAAATAATGAAGAAGATGCAATGAATTGGTCTCAATTTGATTTGAACGGCAATCAATTTTCCGATTCAAGCAGTTCCGTAAGAGCATGCATTCGTGTACTGTACGAGTCGAGCACAAGCAGCAAGAATTGCAACTCTTGATGGTGGTCAAAAGGTACATGAATTCGTATTGACAGCAATACTGATGCGTTTCGGGTCTTCATCTCTGTCGACTAAACAGATAACTCTTTTGCTGACGTTCTCATCTGTCTGTTGTAGCTGGAAAAATATTTCGCCAATTTACCTTCACAAACGTGCCCTCGTTCCATCGATCACCACAACAGATGCATTTTAGTGTTCCATCGATTATCGAC
>JAAUYH010177436.1_pt1 | contig 13552 bp, 15 predicted proteins | sample 7278061 | NCBI WGS metagenome assembly JAAUYH01 (sample SAMN14350203, study PRJNA611818) | marine sediment metagenome | isolation source: surface marine sediment (0.6m) | place: French Polynesia: Moorea | collected 2018-08
AATCGTACAGCGTCTTTGAGATTGCAAAACGATAGCGGTGAGGCGCAGTTCAAATGGCAGGACTGGGTGGACGCAGCTATGGGATGCATGAAGGGATTCGAGGAGTTTTCCAATGGTAAATTTGGATACGGACGAAAGATAGTGAGGGCAGAATTGGGGAAGCCGATGGTGGAACTATGTCCACTACTTGTGGACAAGGACGGTATAGAACCGGTAGTGCGAAGGACGAGCACAGCTCGAGTGTGGACGGGATGGCCAGCGTTTGATGTGCGAATTTGCAAATTCGAGGTGGACCAGTGGTTCGACGCTTGCGGTTTAGACATACGAGCAGATTGGGTTTCGAATGAAGTTGTTGAAAGTGTGGAAGGGGTAGTAGAAGCAATAGTATTTGCAAAGAACGAACAAGTTGAGAAGTCGACGCAGTCTGATGATGTTTGAGAACGGCTCATCAAGAATTTGAAATTCAGTGCCAGATGATATGTGATGAATTCATGGTATGCGGTAGCGACACTGGTGTGAGAAAATGGTTTTGCAAATTGCTATCCCGAAACTGTTGGACGAATCCGAATCACTTGCAATTGCTTGGATGAGAGGCGCACTGAAATTGGAAATGTTACCGCGGCCGATTTTGGTGTTATTGTGGTAAGCAATCAGCACAGGTCGAAGATTCTTGCGGTACGTTAGGTTATGGCAAGAGCAATAGCTGAGCTGATTCCAGAAATTAATACGCTAGTTCTCATCGGGTTTGTCCCTTGGTGTGGAATTGCATACTCAGCATGAATGAATAATGTTTATTGGTGTATGTGAGGTCGCATCTGGCAATAAGAGGAAGAAATGGAAAATACGCAAATTGTACAGTACAGCACACTTGGATAACACCAAAGCTACTTCTCTCGATTAATTCTCCGGTAGCTCTCGCTACTTGCGCGGTACGAACCCACGAGGCTGTTGAATTCGAATGAAAACCAATAGAAAGTAGATGTGTCACTCACACTTCCATGATAACTGTTATCAAGCGTTCCATATGGAGCACTCATCTCTCCGGTTATTCATGACCACCATTCTCCACGCTCACGTCCACCTCCACATGTTGAAGAATAAACCGCATACCTCTCTTTTTTTCGGAAAGAATAACTCCAGTGATTCCTTACATTCCCTGCCAGGACGAATATCTGCTGCATCGACGCTCCAGCCTTCACCCATTACACATAAATATGCACTGCTCCACCGTATCGTGTTCAACATCACTCGGTGTGTTTGCAGCCACTTGCTGTAAATGTCCTCTTCTTCACTCCACTTCATATTTTCTCCAATGATGGAGACACAGTCACCTCACTGCCGCCAAGCCCAAAGTCGACCACCATATTATTCACCATGACCATTGCTTCGACACCATTTCCACCATCCACCTTTCTATGACCAACGCGGTCCGACACGCACTTCCACCGCGATAAAGTGGGCTTCTAGTGCAACATCCCACATTCGATATCACCTTCTGTCCGCTCCTTTTTTCTTTGTTCCGTCCATTTTATTCCTTATCGCTCTTGCTGCTTTCGGCGGTGCATTCCTCAGCTACTTGTTTACCTCCGCGTTCGAATTGACATCTCTAGTTCCATCTCCATCCCCCATCTCTCCGTTGATTCCTGGCAGCGCATCCATGTATTCCCTCGCACCATTCACATCATTCCCATCCACATTCACGTTCACAGATGACTCACACTTTTCTTCATTTCCGTCTCTCCACAGAAATGTACAAATGCTCCGCGAACCACTCTTGTACCACGATACAAAATGTTCAGCCACAGCCGCACTGTTTCCGTCATCATTTTCGTCCCCTCTCTCTCCCATCCCTCCGTACTCTCCGACCTTTGGTGATCATCTTTTCCTTCCAATACTCGAATAAACTCCACCGCACACTCGTACCACGCTACGAATACGTTTAGCTGTACCCACCCCATTACTGTTAGTATCAATTGGAATACGTTGCACATGAGCGCGGCTAATGCTGCTCCCAATTCCTCGTTATGTCATCGCGAGGCTGCACTGCAGCGTACAACGCGACGTAGATGATGGGCAAATATCCATGAAGCAAAATGGATACGTGCGAGTTCGCACGACCGCCGACACGTTCGTTACTTCTCGGAAATAAAATCAATGTTATTCATTATCGACCTGGGGAAGAAGGCAAAAAAATAAGCGCCGAGAACAAACCAGATATTGTCCGCATGTTCTTTCAGATAATCGCGTGAAGTCGCGATTTCCGTGGCAACCATCACGGAGAACATTGATGATAAAGGCTGATATCATTAGATTAAGTGATGCAGAAGGGTCAAGTTTGAGTGTGTGTAGAGGTGGCGGGGCTTGTGCTGTGAGTCGTTGGTCATGGTACAGTAGTAGAGGGGGGATGTAGTAGGGAAGAAGGGTTGAGGGAGAGTTAGTAGCGGAGATTACAATACAGTATTGAAAAATACGAAACGTGGAAGCACAGTTGAGATCTGGATAGCTGTAATGTGTGCCACGTCAATGCATCATACTACACTGGTACTTCGGATTACACGTCCACCGTCGTCGTTTTGCCCAGAGCTGTAGGCCGACTGAGCCATTAACCTTCATTCGATGCGATACCTCCATTCTCAATCCCCGTCGCATGTTGAACGCTTGTATTTCATGATTCGCCGATACCGTAAAACCGTTTCTATCAACCGTTCTGCCTGTTCTACTTCATCGCCAGACGAAGAACTGGAAAGCATTTCACATTGGCATCGGTTCGTTGTTAAATGACGTCAACAGCTGCTCCACTTCAAACCTGCAAATTCGCAAGTCGAACAGCGGCCATCCCAGCAAGATCCGGGCGGTGCTCGTCTTCCTTGGGGCGCCATCAACACCCCAATGTAGCGGACACAACACCGCCATAAGCTCACGCAGGTCTGCCCTCACTATCATTTGCTCGTACGTTGATTTGCCAGCAGGATTTTCATCGAAACCTTTCATGCTCTGCATCGCCTTAACTATACGTACCTGCCAAGCGAAGCGCACATCATCACCATTTGTATTCGACGTCAGGGATACTTTGTGCGCTCCGAAATCTGCTCGGATTATCAGAGATATGCCATTTGGTGCCAGAATCGTCCACGCACGCCGTGCCCGAGCGCACATGTCGGCAGTACGATGCACAGTCGACGATGGCACGTTCGCCTCTTACTGTCTGGCCTGAATTTGTTGGGTTTCACCCACTGTACCGGTATCCTCTTGCAAATGGAGAACCGGAAATCATAGCAGTAATACTGTAACCTTCTCCCTCCTTTACAGCAAACCCTCAAGACAAACTATGAGAGAGTGTGTGTGACTTCATCTCCGTGACCCCCTTGGGAATTCTCGTTCCGCAGGAAGTGAAGTTACACATCTCTAATTCGGAACAGGTTCTAGGTACATTATCTTCTTCCCACGACTGCGGCCAACAACATAAACGCTGCCACAAGTACCGCCGCTAATACTGGACTAGACTGAATCACCGCATTTCCTTAGACCAGCACCCCGTATCAACATTCGCACTTTTGATAAGGATGCAAACCACGACACAACCCGACCAACTCAAAGAACTTGCCGGTAATATTTGGTTTCTTCTTGAGGCTTATTGTTTCGCCTTCGTACTGCCACCGATGATAGACAATATGTGTAAAATTACCGAAAAGTGGCGAACGTGTCGACGCGCACGCGCGCTAACAAAGGTCCAGATGACTGCGGCGATAATTCCTATCGTGTACGTCGGTGTGTACGCAGAAGCGCAGCGTCGGGAAGGGAATGTCAAAGAATTCGGAGCGGCACTAGCGGCGTTGGTGTTTATCGTGACCCAATTGATACGGGCGGTAATGGGAAGGATGCGGCTGAACGCGTTCGTAGCGTGGTGCGGGGATGCAGCTAAGTGCATTCAAGCGTTGGAAGGACGTGATTATCAAGATTCAAGTTCAGCGAGTTCGGAAGTAAGGGGCAGAGATGAGACGAGAAACATGACGGAAATGGTGCAGCAAGGGCAGAATGTAGACATGGGTGAGAATGATAGAGATGGTACAGAGGAGCCATGGGTGCGCTGCAGCAAACGAATGGAGAGAACATTACTTTAGATGCCGATTCAAATGTAGAGGTGAATGACCAATCTGCGGAACCCACCGTCGAGAGCAGTGCAAGATGAACTGACTCAAATGCGCTGAGCTTATTGCTTCCCGTCGAAGAAGAAATCATGATGAATAAGTTGGTTGTTGACGACGAGCTCGGTGGCAAGGAGGTGAGGGTGTACTTATCGTGGCCGAAAATGTGGAGCGAAGTGAAGAAAGGGAGATTTAGGCCAAGTAGATGGCTGCAGACAGACCGAGTGCTGTTAAACACGATCCGATGGGCGGGTGCATGTTTGTGTGGTATGGGTGGAGGTTGGAGCGCCCACACGGGAAATCCATATTCGATTTGGCAGATGGTGCTCAAATATTAGAGGCATTCTTGTCGAAGGAAATGGAAGATATGCATGGTATTCTTCAGTACGTCGAATGGGACATGAACCTGGAGAACGATGGCCGTGTGCTGTCTAGCGTTTATCGACTTGGAGGTGATGGTACAATCGGACGAACCGGAGAGATGACATTTGGATTTGGAAGTCCTAATGCCATGTATGATGTGAGTGATACGTCTACGGTTGACGCGTACTCGTCCGACTTCGACAGCCTCGTGAGTTCTTACCCTACGCGTGATGAGGAAATAAGGAAAAGTACAAATCCAGCGAAGATTGCAGTTGGACTTGTGCATTCGGTGTTGGTCGCGAAGCATTTGGGGGCCCAGAAACTGAAGGCGATAAGGCGCTATTATAGTCGATATCGGCTGCCATCGAAAGTTATTCTTCAGAGAGCTTTCGAACTGTTACTGATGCAGACGAACACCCGCATACCGCATGATGGGAAGATTTGGAAGATATTTGAACCCAGTGTATACCGGATTGCGATATTCCCGTACTGAATGCAGACGGTGGCGTTGTGGGACGAGGCAACAAATTGGCGAGTGTTGCAAGCCTCTGCCCATCAAGATATCGAGAACTCACTTTTGTACAGCCATGAAATGAAAGGCAATAAGGAGAATGTCGAACAGGTCCTGCATAACGTCTCAGACCCTTTCAATATCTTTGATTACTGCGCGAGGTCGACTGTTGAACAAATTGACCAAGGATATTATAAATGGAAAGGTTCACTGGGTGTGGTAACGGAAACAGTAGCACGCTCCTTGCTGAATGGGTTACTACAAATGCAGAGAAGCTGGAATGTGCGCCGGAATGGGAACCGAAATGGGACCCTGAGATACCGACAGCACCTGTCCAGTTTTACACACAGGAGACTAGAATAGACGACAAATACTTGATTTGGATGTGTCAATGAGAACTGCAAAGGAAGGTTGCAACAATGTCGACCAAGGGAGAGAACTTTCCAGGAAATGCGGTTCTGATAATGCTGTTTATCCTGGGTTTCCCTCTTCTACGCATGAGTCATGAGCTAGACGGTGAGGTTGGTCCTCAAGATAGTCATGAGAGATTTCAAGAAGCGAGCGTGTCATCTCGCTCAAACACACATCGTAGTATCGACGTGGGTGCACAAATTCGGCGTGCGTGGACCCCTCTAGCTCCGCAAGACATCTCGTTGATGATTCTACATGATTATGGTACGGGTACAGTGTCTTTGATATTGCAGTACAATGGCGCTGATTCGCGGTTCATATGGCAGGACTGGGTGGACGCAGCTATGGGTTGCATGAAGGGATTCGAAGAGAGGAAGAATAGTCGAATGAGGTATGGACGGAAAGTAGTGAGGACGAAATTGGGGAAGGAGATGGTAGAACTGTTCCCACTGCGTTTTCATAGACATGGAATAGAAGTAGTCGTGGAAAGGACGAGCACAGCTCGAGTGTGGACCGGATGGCCAGTGTTAGATGTGCGAATATGCGAATTCGAGGTGGACCGGTGGGTGAATGCTTGCAATTTCAATTTCAACTTGAGAAACAGGCGAGCAAATGAACTGATAGAAACGGTTGAAGAAGTTATAGGAGGAATAATATCTGCGGATAGCGAAGAAGTGTAGTCACCATCGCAACATGATGTTTGAGAGCGGTTCACCAATAAATTGGAAATATAGTACGTTTACTGTATCAAATAAGTAATGATTCTGTGGTAAAGGGACGGGATGCAGCAGGAAAACTGATGTAAAAGAATGGTTTCGCGGATATGTTGCGTATAAATGTTAGGAGCATCAGGCTACCCGTGGCCCACAAGAATCTCAAGAAGTTGCACCAGCCGTTAGTGGGATTGTAGTACCGAACAAGACAACAGTGGCAGATGGTGTTTTTGCTATTCAAAGCTGCGTGCACCCTCGTGAAGACAATCGAGAAGGTACATTACGGACTTGCTTTAGGTTCGTTGTCACATTTAACCCATTACAGGCGATTGGGATATATCTGCCAGTCACAGGCTGCAAATCTGTACAATCATTCTCCAGCACGAGTGATGCAAACGTACAGCGGCACTCTATTCCACATCCATTCACACGCAGAAGGCAGAGTTTCACCATTGCCTTCACCAATAGCCGCTTCATTGCTTTCCGTCCATACTCCACTCGATTATTCTTGTTCTCTTCGAATCCCTTCATGCTTCCCAATAGCTGCGCCCATCCATTCCTGCCATATGAACCACGAATCAGCGCCATCGTTTTGCCATCTCAAAGACACGTTATCCGCACCATATCAACGAAATATCCACTAACGGCGCTCCCGATTTCTTGTTATCCTCATTCCAACGCTGCGCTTCAGCGTACACCGCGACGTAGATAATGGGCAATATCGATAAAGCACAGTGGATACGTGCGAGTTTGCGTATGTGGCGACACGTTCGGATTCCTCGGAAATGAAATCAATGTTGTTCAGTATCGCGTAGGAGAATAAGGCGAGAACATACGCTCTGAGAACCCACCAGATATTGTCGGCACGTCCTTTCAGATAATCGGTTTGTGCCGCGGTTTCCATGGCAACCATAACAGACAGTATTGCCGTTGGAGGCTGATATCACCAGATTGAGCGATGGAGAAGAGTTAAGTTTAGTGCCGGTACTGTAGTGGTGACGGTGCTTCTGTTGGTCATGGGTATACCATGAACTTACTGGTAACGCGAAGGTTTGCAGGGAAGAACACGTCACACAAAGTTGGTTGGCGGGATGACAGGAATTTGATGGGATCGTAGATGCGCCATTGGCGAAGGATTGATTCCAGTCAGATTGCCAAGTGTCCTAATTTTATGGGATCAACAAAAACCAAGAAAGGCCCTATAGAACTGGCTCATCCTTCACCAAAATGCAAAGGAGATATTTCCATTTCGCAAAATTTTATTGCCTACATTTTGCACGGCCTGTTGGGCTAACCTAAATTGTACAGCTGTACTGTTTCAATACTATATGTAGTTTTGGATTGTGAAGTGCCAGCGCATGCACCTATCTCGCACTTAACTACCGATAGGAATATTGCTTGCTAACGAACATGGCAGAAGTGCCACGTGAAGCTGTTGAGTTTGCGAGAATGGCTGTTCGTGCATTTCATCCACCGGAGTATGTGGCAGCTGTGGATGGGGTGCTACGTGCGAACAACTACTGCTCACACAGTGAACTTGCGCAACGACTCAAACTCGCACCTAAGGACCTGCGAATTACTATGGTGAAGCTGGTCGCAGCGCGATTAATGAAATCAGAAAAGCGTGCTCAAAAGAAAATCAACGTAATGGATGAACGACGCACTACTCGGACAGTTAGTACTGAGTTTTGGTACGTGCCATTACCTGAAGTAATCGATGCATTTGTTTATCGAGTTCACCGTATTTCCAATGAACTTGAATCCATTATAGTCAAATTTACAACAGCCCGTGTGTACATTTGCAATCGTTGCGGCTATGAGTACATGGACTTTGACGCTGTGTCGCGAATGTTCAAGTGTGACCGTTACGGAGTTTCCATGACTCGTCGACCGACTGAGTGCAGAGGTGATGTAGTGGAACAAGATAACTCAGCCCAAAAGGCGGATACTGAGTCATTGAAATGTCGTTTCGAAGAACAGCTCAAACCGTTGCGCGAACGTGCCGAAAAATGTGCACTGCTTGATATTCCTGCCCACCCGTTGCAAGGTGCCGATGAAGATTCTTGGAGTGCGCTGGTTCCAGAAACTATCGGTGCTAAAGGAGAACGGGTTGATGAAGATGGATTCACACCGGCAATTGCTGCTCAATTAGATCGAATGGCTGCTGAGAAAGAGACCAAGCGAAAGCCTGCAATAGTCGAACCGGTTCTAGAGGAGGACGATAGAACCCTTCCAGAAAAACCTTCATGGTTCCAAGAAGCTGGTGCTGTTGTTGATCACAACGATGGCGACTGGGACGAGGAAGCGACACAACAAACTGCACTGCAGAACACAGCGGGAACAGCAACTAGCTTTGGTGACATTGAAGATGCGAGATCATATTACGCGCAGTTCCTGGCTACTGCTGAAGGTGGGAAAAGCGGTACTGACGAGCAAGACAGGAATATAGAACAAGCGGAAACTGTCGACACACAAGTTAATAATGCAGTAAATACGGAGGAAACCGAGAAAATTGAACAAGTTGGTACGGAAGAAGACACAGAGAGAATGGAAGAAGTAGCTGTTAAAGTTGCGGGTCGAAGCGTAAAGCTTTCGCAAGTAACAGAAGACATGCAAGAAGAGATGGCACCGGAAGAGTTCGAGACATATTTCGCGCTCGCGAAAGCAAATGTAGAGGATGACGATAATGGTGATGAAGAATATTATGGGTAGGATTATTTCACGCTAATTAACATTTTGATCACTACAGAATTGAGTTTGCGAATACTTGACAGATTCGAAGGGTGGAGTTATTGGCGGTCCACGTCACGAGCATGAGCGACTTCCATTTGTCGTGATAGGCAGACGCTTGTAACACTCACTAATCCGTAGATTCGTCCCACAATGCGACCGTTCGCATCCGATACGGAAATATTGGGATTTGGTAGTAGGCAGAATTAAACATCTCCCAAACCATTACGTTCAGCGACATGCGGAGCTTGATCTGCTTGAACAAAATTACGAATGCTGTCTTTCCTACTGGGCCCTTAGACAGATGATAGCTTCTCAATGCCCAAATGTTTCGCGAGAACCATCGAGTGCACTAGTCCCAAAGCAACACTCTCGCGAATTGCGCTACTATTGCCTTTTCGGCTTGTCGGGTACGAACTCACAAGACTATCAAATTCTAATGAATATGACTTGACTTGAGAAGTGTTACGAGTTAGATACTACTCACGATCCTTCGTTTGAAATGCGCTGCTCATTTCTCTATTAAATTCACCCATTCCATGTTCGCTGAGCCCTGGAATACTGACTCAGTATTACTGAGAAGATTGCAATCATCCCCCCTGACCGCCAACACTTCATGTGACGGATTGAAGACAGCGTCGCATAGAGAAAAGGTCATTCGAGAAGAACAACTTTAATAATTCTGACCTGTCGCACAACCCGAATTCATCAATACCCCAACGTTTTCCCAATTCACACAAGAATGTGCCCCGTAGATAATATCCTCGGTCTTCTGCCGCCCACAAGCTTGATGAAAATCTCCCCATCTTAATCCTGTTCTACATTTTTCACCGTGACAGCGACACTGTTACATCTCTGCCACCAAGTTCATACTCTACCACCATGTTTGTCACCATCACCTTGTCGCACACATCTTCTACATCTATAACATACTTGACACAAAACTCATGTAGCGAAATTGTCCACAAAACCTCACAAGAAAAACACGAAAATGAGCTCCGAAAGCAATGTAAACGTTGTAATGTGATAGGAGTATTGTTTTCAGCTTCTCGATCGAATGAATTGGAGTATTGATAATCATTAAAAAATAAATTTCTGTACCTATTTGTTTCTTTCCGCACCTGCTTTAAGTCTTCAATCGCCCCCTCTATAATCGACGCTTCCTTTGTTCACGGAAGGTTGCTTCCATCTGGGACGTCGTTTCGTGTTGGGACCTTATTTCACGTAATAAGACAAATCGATCGCTAGGTCGAAGTTGTAAACTGACTCAAAAAAATTTGGACCTTTTTTGGACTTTGTTCACCGTTTTTAACGCTTCATGTATTTATTTATTGCACTTTTCTGACTTGAGAGCATTCAGTAATTGGCGTTGGGGCTTATCTGAATCGGCAAAACTGAAAAGTTGTGCTCTTCATCAACAGTTCTCTTTCACTTTACGGATAGACGAATCCGTCTCTGGATCAATGTTTTGGGGATTTAATCATCGTTGTCGCTGGCATGTCTAAAAGTTGATTAATAAGAGGGTGATTTGTAACTTTTGGTTATGCGGTCTACCGGTTTATGACTGAATAACGTCTGTTAGCTTTCGATGATCACATATTATTTGCAAGTTCTTGATCAGCCGGTCTCAAACATTAACAGTCCTGATGTGTCGAACACCAATTTGCTGCTAATAGGCAAAAACTTCCTCTCATGCTGTGGCAGTGTTACAACTGAATTCTTCCCTTTATCACATTATTAATGATCACCTGATGCTGTACATCCAATTCCTTGATAAACATCACCACACTGCTTCGGGGCCTCTGCTTCTTCGTTCACTGTAGATATCATTTCTTCTATTACTCCTTCAAAACATTCTATTTCTTCATAATCCAGCCAGTCTCCTACGTCGATATTGCAAGCGTCCACCCACTGGTCCACTTCAAATTTGCATATTCTCACATCGAATACCGGCCATCCCATCCACACTCTCGCTGTGCGCGTCGTTTCCACAGTTGTTCCCATTCCATCGTCAATCACACGCAATGGGCACAGCTCCACCATCGGCTTCCGCAATTCCGCCTTCACTATTTTCCGTCCATATCCCTTCTTCCCATCTTTGCCCTCTTCGAATCCCTTCATGCATCCCATAGCTGCGTCCACCCACTTCTGCCATATGAACCGTGTATCACCGCTGTTGTTTTCCAATCTCAAAGACGCTGTACGATTTCTCTTATCAATTTGAATTACTAATGAGATGTGTTGCGGAGCTAGAGGGGTCCACGCACGCCGAACTTCTACACTCAATTCAATGGTCCGAGTAGTATTCGAGGGTGACGAAACCCTCCCTTCGTGTGCGTTGTCTCGACCATCTTGCCCTCGAACCTCGGGTTCTTGTGGTTCATCTATCTGAAGAAGAGGAAAACCCAGAATGAACAACATTATTAGAGCTGCATTTCCTGAAAACTTCTCTTCTTCCTTCGGCATTTTTGCAACGATTCTCTGTAATTCTCGCTGACACATCCAAATTAAGTAATGGGCATCTCTCTCTGCTTCATTCTCCGTTGTTTTAAACTCGACACATGTCGTCGGTATCTCTGGTTCCCAGTTCGCCTCCTGTGCACTTGCTGTAATCCATTCAGCCAGGAACGTGCGCACTGTTTCCAATAACACGCATAGCGAACCTTTCGGTTCGACATTTCTTCTCTCACTGATCCATTTGGCACAGTAATCAAAAATATTGAGCGGACTTGGAGCGTTACGCAGAATCCATTGCTCGTTCTCGTTCTGTAACTCGAAATAACCTCGCGGGTCCAGTGAACTTCTAATATCCCAACGGCCAGAGACTTGCAACACTCGCCGATTCGTTGCCTCCTCCCACAACGCCACCATTTGCATTCGATATGGAAATATTGGAATATCGTACTCACTGGAATCAAACATATTCCATATCTTCGCCTCATCTGATATGGGCGTGTTCGACTGCTTAAGTAGAAGCTCAATCGCGTTTCGAAGAATAGCGCCCTCTGGTACACGATATCGATCATAATAGTGCCGTATAGCTTGCAGTTTCGCAAGACCCAAATCCTTAGCGAGCAACACCGAATGCACAAGTTCCACCCTAATTCTCTCTCGATTTGTAGTTATGTATGTATCGCCATCATGTATTTCGCCATCATGAGGGTACGAGCCCACGAGGCTGTTGAATTCGAATGAATACGTTTCGACAGTAAATGGTTCTTTCACATCATAACTGGGAAGACGATTTCCATATGCAGTACTCCTCTCTCCGAATAGCTCCACAATACCACTACTCTCAGATGGACAAATACAAAATAATTCACGATCATCATTCTCTTCGCTCATGTCCCACTCGACCTCTTGCAGGGAACGTCGTACATAAAACATCTCTCTCGAAAAGAATGTATCGAATATTTCATCGCATTCATTCAGAAAACTGTCTCGAAATTTATCGACACTCCAAGGATTTCCCATTCCACACAGATACGCACCGCTCCATCGGATGGTGTTGAGAATCACTTGATCCGTTCGCAGCCATCTGCTTGGCGTAAATCTCCCTCTCTTCACCCCACTCCATATTTTCTTCCACGACGGTATCACCATCACCTCCGTTCCCCCAAGTTCGTTGTCCACCACCATGTTGTTCACCATAATCTTATTCTCAATCTCATTTCCATCATCTTCGTTTCCGCGACCCACCTTACTCTCCTCATTGGATTCATTACCGTCATCTCTGCTCTCGGCAGTGCGTTCCAACGATTCGCTGCTCCTATTCCGATTCGAATCTGCGTCGGCCTCTGCATTTCTGTTCTCTCCATTTATTCCTGATAACACATGAATGGTTTCTTCTGCACCATCCACATCATTCTCGTTCATATTCACGCTCACTGATGACTCGCGGTTTCGCTCATCTCTATTTCTGCGTCGTACACTGCTCTCTCCATCTCTCTGCAGTAGTTCACGCATTCGGTGCGACCCCCGCTTGCACCGCGATACAAACACCTTCTGCCACTGCCCCAGTAGTTCCATCATCCTTCTCGTCTTATCTCTCGCTCCTTCTTCCGTTCTCTTTGAACTTGAACTTGAAGTTTCATCATTATACCCTTCCAATACTCGAACGCATTCCACTGCATGCTTGCACCACGCTACGAACGCGTTCAGTTGTATCCATCCCATTATTGTTCGCATCAACTGATATACGTTGAACATCAGCGCCGTTAGTGCCGCAGCGAATTCCTTGTTATCCTCTTTTCTACGCTGCGCTTCTGCGTACACAGCGACGTAGATGATAGGGAGGATATAAGAAGCCAGGTGCTTAAGTGCGAGGTCGCGCGTGCGGCGACATGTTCGCCACTTCTCTGAAATAAAGTCAATGTTGTTCATTATCGCCCACGGGAAGAAGGCGAAAAAATATGCGCCGAGAACAAACCAGATATTGTCCGCATTTTCTTTCAGATAATCGTGTTGTGTCGCTGTTTCCATGTTGATCGTAACGGAAAACACGAATCCTGGATGACACAATCAAATGAAGTGATATAGACGAGTCTTGCTTTCTTGGTGGTAGGGTGGTGGTTACTTTCGCTTTGCTGGTCGTGGTAGTGGTAAGGAGATGGTTGTGGGCAAGAAGGGTTAGGGTGATTACTTGACGGAATCAGGGTTTCAGAAAAACAAGAGAAATG
>JAAUYH010189984.1_pt1 | contig 13551 bp, 13 predicted proteins | sample 7278061 | NCBI WGS metagenome assembly JAAUYH01 (sample SAMN14350203, study PRJNA611818) | marine sediment metagenome | isolation source: surface marine sediment (0.6m) | place: French Polynesia: Moorea | collected 2018-08
AGTAAGAGTCACATCTTGACTAACAACTGCAACTTCATTAGGTCTTTGATTAACCTGTTTGGTAAATAGCTGACAAATCGTTTTAGTCATTTGATCGAACGTCCAAAATTAATTTCAATGGTTGATCTTAGGCAAAAGGTAAGATGCATTTGTAAAGTTATAACTTACTTTTTATTTTCATTCTGAAAAATAAGTGCCATTTTTTCTATATCCTGAGAAGCATCGACATAGTGGTCAGATAAACTTTTAATTAAAAGATTTCTTGCTTCTTGAACAAAGCTTTTAATTTGCTTGATTGAAATGTTGTTTTGTAAAAGATAAGGAATTGTCCAAATACTAAAGCTATAAAGAGGAAGTGGAGATGAGTGAGTAATATTCTTAAGCATATATTCTATCCATTCGGATGCTTGTCGCCAATCCATAGTGTCATGCTTCCAGGCATAGCCTGAACCAGAAATCTTAAACTCATTTTTCTTCTGATAAATTGGAGACAATGGATCGTGATAGTACAATTGCAAGTCAAAAAAATCAGGTGAAGTTTCTTGGATAAAGTTAGTTGTATTCATGATACTTTGGTGAGTTTCCCCTGGAAATCCAACTATCAAAGCTGCCAAGGTTAGAATTCCCCGCTCATTTAGACCCTGAATCGCAAATTTATATTTCTTTATATCAGTAAACTTATTCATTCGCCTTAAAATTGCTTCGTCTCCAGATTCAATGCCTAGATAAACTCCGATACAACCACTTTTCTGCATAAGATCGAAGGTTTCAGTATCTGAGTCTGAACATCGAAAAAAAGAAACCCAATTAAATTTGAAATTATTGCGAATCATCATACGACATAGATTTTTAAACCTTGGAAGCGGTACATTTAAAGTATCATCTATAAAAATTAGATTTTTGACCCCAAGCTCGCTGAGATATTGAAGTTCTATCTCAATTTTTTCAAGCCCAGAAAAACTATATGAACCGGCGTAAATAGGGTGGCTACAAAACTCGCATGAAAATGGACAACTTTTAGCAGTTTTCATGTAAGTAGTAGGAACAAAAAAAGCTGGATCGAAAATACTCCAATCAATAGAATTCTCTTCCAAATTATTATTTTCAATAATTCTTATAGTTCTTTCAAAAACATTCCTGTCTGTTTTATAAATAATATTGGGAACTTTCTGTAATTCTTTTAAATTATTACTTTTAATACATGAAAGCACTTTTGCCAGAGTATCTTCTCCTTGCGAGTCATTTATATATATATCTGCATCAATTGACTCAAAAACTAAATTCTGAATATGTTTTTCCTGAGATTGACAAATATTAAAGATTCGAGGTCCTCCGATAATTATTTTTACTTCTTGGTTATATTGTTTAATCAATCTAATAATTTGCTCGATTGGCTCATTCTCAACGTAATAAGTAGTTGTAATAACTACCGTTCGAGGTTTTGCTAATAATAAATCTACAAACTTTGATATTTCAGAGTTTAAAAAATTGATAATTTCAATTGAATAGCTTTTCTTGTGAAGAAAACTAGCTAAATAAGCTATGCTTAAGTTGGGTAGATCAAAAGAGTTTAAACTAAAACAACTTCCTTTGGCTTTTTTGAGTACTGTATTTAATAGTTGCATATATGTACATCTTTTGTTTCCGAGTAAAACAGAGCTAGTTTTTAATGTGTTGTAAGAACCTGAATATTTGGCAATTTTTTTTTGCTTTTGTGCAAACTCGTGAAAGTCAAGCTCATAAAATCCAACAAGAATACAGTCAATAATTTCCTTGTTTTTAGTCATTCTTACTTCAGAATATTTCAATCTTTTCTAGCTTTTTTATTCAATGAATAGAACGTAATTTAAAATTTGATTTTTATTAGTATAGTAAAGCAATATATTTAGAGTTCTCGATCAAATATACCCACGACAAAAGCATCATCTCCAGCCCTGATTTTACCTCTTGTCGGCATTACTAAGGTAAATCTAAAAGGATAAACTACTGGGTTTTTATCGTCATAAGCTACTATTTCACCAGCTTCAATTGTTTCAAAACTCTCGAAATCCCGCTTAAAAATAAAATAATCGGTTTTTGCCTTGACGATTTGATTAATCTCTATAAGAGTTGGATTTTGAAGAGTTCTCAATTTCACAGGTTTAATCATTTCTAATTCTTGAAGTAGATGAGTGATAGTACTAAAGCTAATTTCGTTCGTTTGATAATCGCCTGTTTTTCCACATTCAGCTATCACTCCAACCCCACCTAAGCGATCGACCTCATCTACAAGCAATGTATATTTTCGATGCTCTCCCCAACCATAAGTATAAAATTCAAATCCAGTAATCCTAAAAATTTTTAGATGAGGCTCAGTAAAGGCTCCAGCACAAAAAGGTCGCGTTGCAGCAGACGTTGAATGTAGATCGAGTAAATAATCCACCTCTTTTAGATAAGGTGTCAAACACTTTGCTAACTGAGCTTCGTGTCCAAATGCAGCCGAGTTTTTAAAGGCTCGGTTGAGGTCGAAGTCAACAAACCTTTTTTTTAGTCGAATAGCTTCTGAATTAGCGATTAACGTCATTAATCGACCACGGAGAAGATAGTTTTCTGTTGCTAATTTTCGCTCTAATCGATCAATTGCAATAGGTCCACAGATTTCGTCTCCATGAACACCTCCTACTATGCAAACTGTAGGACCTAATTTACCAGAGTCAAATAAAACTAGCCGAAAGTTCTCAGAATTAATTACTCTCATCTTTGAGGAGTATGGCAACGATTGTTGAATTTTTACGATTATATCACCTTCAAATTGATGGAGTTTGAGCGGTTGTTACTCCCATCCCACTCGATAATTACCTAGCCAAAACACAGATTATTATTGATTCACGGTTATTCTATTTCGGTAGTCTTATGCCGGGATGGGAGTAGAAGAAATCAAATTTATGAATTAAAATAGAGGGGAGCAAGTCACTTTTGACAGAACAAATGAACTGAAGCAAAACAAAGGGTAAAAGATAAGATGAAGTGAAATTTATAGAGAACAAGCTATAACTTCTTATTCATAATCACTACAGCTACAAATCAACACATCAACTTTTATTGGTGCAAGCTCTGAGTTTATTGTGTATAAGTAAGAGTGTCTCCTCGAATCTAATTCGAGGAAGTTTGGTTGATTATTGATAGGGATAATATCCTAACGTTCTTCAATCGGAATATAGGAAGCATTGTGTACTCCTGTATATACCTGGGTAGGGCGAAAAATACGATTAACAGCTAGTTGTTCTTTCCAATGTGCTAACCAACCAGCAACACGAGCGATCGCAAAAATTGGCGTAAATAGATCGCTAGGAATACCAAGCTTACTGTAGACTAAACCCGAATAAAAATCAACGTTAGGATAAATACCTTTATGACCTAATTTTTCTTCAATTACTTTTTCCAATTCTATAGCAAGCTCGTAATAGCGATCGTGACCAGTTTCATCAAATAGTTGTACGGCTAAACTTTGTAGAATGGTAGCCCGTGGATCTTTGACTTTGTAAACTCGATGTCCAAAACCCATAATCTTTTTCTTATTGGTAATACAATGTTCTGCATAAGAGCGAACATTATCGATCGAACCAATTTCTTCTAACATTGATAATACTTCTTCATTAGCACCTCCATGCAAAGGTCCCGCCAAAGTACCTACAGCAGAAGCAACCACAGCATAAGGATCGGTTAAAGTAGAAGCTGTTACCATCGCGGAAAAGGTAGAAGCATTAATTGTATGTTCTGCATGGAGAGTAAGACAAACATCGAAAATTCTGGCTGCTAAAGGATGAGGTTTCCTTTCTGTCAACATATAAAGAAAATTGGCAGCATAATCAAGTTCATCGTTTGGTTGAATTGGATCATTTCCTCTCCGCATTTGGTGAAAAGCAGCTACCATTGTCGGTATTTTAGCTAGTAATCTTACTACTGCCTTTCTAATGTATTTAGGGTCATCTAATGCTCGACGAGAATAAAATAGTCCTAAAGCTGCTGCTGAAGTTTGTAATGCGTCCATCGGATGACCAGATTCAGGAAAGCATTTCATCATATCCCGAATACGATATTTAATCCGTCTATGGTATGTAATATCTGATTCAAATCCTTCTAATTCTTCTTTAGTAGGTAATTTATCCCAAATAAGCAAATAAGCTGTTTCTAAAAAACTACCTTTAAAAGCTAATTCTTGTACGTTAATACCACGATATTCTAATATCCCTTGTTGACCATCAACATGGCTGATACTTGATTTTGCTGCTGGAATATTTTCTAAACCAGGCTTATATTCACAAAGTGTAGCTGTCATCTTTCTTTAGAGATTTAATGAAAAATAAAATATATATATTTATAGTACCTGATACCAATTTTCTCTTTCTATTTTCACCGAATATTCGATGATTATTTGATGAAAATTTAAGTATAATTAATTCGATTTAAGTATTTTTACATAGGTAAGATACACAAGTTTACTTAATCTTTACATCAAGCTAATTAAATCAGCCATTTAGGAGAAGCTAAGAGAAACAGTTCGCTTGTACCTAAAGGTCGATCGAGATCTAAGATTTTTAGACCAATTACACCAGCTTTTTTAACGATGATTTGCTCTTTGATGCTTCCCCATACCAGCATTTCTGCCCAATTACCCAAATCTGGCTGATGACCAACCAGAGCTAATTTATAATCTGAATTAACAGAAGAAAATTCTTTCTTTAGGGAGTCTAGCCACTCTTGAATATTACCATTAGGTGATAAAGATTGAGAAATTGCAATTTTTGGGTTTAAACCTATCTGTTGGAGAATTTCTGCTGTTTGATAAGCTCTTACCAAAGGACTAGTAAGAATTAAGTCGAATTTCAATCCCACTGCTGCCAGCTTTTTGGCGACAAGAGTCGTTTTATTAATACCTTTATTAGTTAAGGGACGCTCTTCATCTTGGTCGTAAGTGCCTCTTTCTGCTGCAATACCATGACGAATAAGATAAATTTCCATACTCCAAAATATAGCTAATAATCTTTAGTTACTGGTTATTAGTCAGTTTGGATAACACTATCATCAGGATTAACTAGACGGAGAAGCTTTTGCTTGATTTGAGTGTCAAACACTTCCCATTTTATTTTGGCATAGTCAGAATTATCGTTAAAACTACCTAAGAAACCGACAGGAATTTCAAATCCTCCTGCCATGTAACGTCCTCCGCCAAAAAAGCGACCTTCTTTATCTTTACCGAAGGCTTCTTTGATAAATTCATCAGGATCGAGGGTTAATTTACTAGTTCTGAGAGAACCTATTACTAATTCTATATCGTCGTCTTGGTCATGAACGATACCATAAACAACAGCAGTGTGAATATCTTCTTCTGTAACTAAAAAGTCTGCTGCTTGGGGTATGGCATCTCGGTCATCATAACGTAAATAACCTACTCCTGCTAAAGAAAAATTGTTTTTGATAATGCGATTTCTTAACGCTCTTTCAATCACATCCATCACACGGCGCGATCGCGCTGATTGTAGCACAGCGTTAAGTAATTGAGAATCATAAAAACGACTTAGATAGGCAGCAGCTAAAAAGTCTTCTTCTTGTGCTTGCATCAGACGGTTAGTATCGGAACGTAATCCGTGCATCAATGCCGTAGCACAATTAACATGCTTGGTATTGCCACTATTAAAATCTAGTAATCCTTGCTGAATATATTGGGTCAGTATAGTAGCCGTTGCTCTAGTTTGGGGTCGTAAATCGATGAATTCTGCCTTTAAGTCCCCTTGTTTACTGTGATGATCTATCACTGTAATTAGAGGAAGTTGAGATTCTATGATGGGGAATAATTGAGTGTTAGTTCCTTGGCAATCAATTAGTACACAACCTTGATAGTTGGAAAAATCTAAATTTTGGAAACTTTGAGTAGTAACTTTTTTGGCAGGGAGATTAGTAAGTTTAACTAGGGCAATATTTTCTTGATGGGATAGAGTACCAGCGTAAACAATTTCACTTTGAATTTTGTAACTCGCTGCAATCATTTGATACGCCCAAGCACTAGAAAGGGCATCGGGGTCTGGGAAATCCTGGATAATGATTAGCTGACGCTCGCCTTGATGTTTGGTCAAAACTGCCCGTAAATTAGCAATTATCTGGTTTAAATCACTATTTTTTGCTTCTTCTAAATTGCAGGACAATTCTAAGCTAGTAGCAGATATTGCTTCATTTTCCTGAGCAAGTTCAGTCTTAATTTGTCCCCTTGGCTGCTCTATTGGTGACCTTTTTAAATCAGAATGCGATTTACTCTTGCTCGAGTTTCTTTCAGTATAACTGGTTAGTTTGGATGACATATTAAGCTAACTTGGTAATTATACAATTACCGACTAAAACTATTATAATTTATGTAAATTTATATATCTGACTTAAAAGTTTACCATCATCTACTTATTTTGTTGCTAGTTCAACTATCAGATTCCAATGACATACTTCTTCCATTCCTGATTTAGGTTGCCCTGAGTGTGTTTAATAATCTCAAAATGAAGACTGCTATGGGGTTGTCTAGGCTTAGTAAGAAGATTCATACTAGCTTCTTTAGGAGTACGATTACCTTTTTTGACATTGCAGCGAACACAAGCTGCTACCAGATTTTCCCAGGTATCCCCTCCCCCACGAGAACGAGGAATAACATGATCTAAGGTTAATTGATCTCCTTTGTGATTACAGTATTGACAAGTATGACGGTCTCGTTCCAAGATATTACGTCGGGTCAGAGGAATTTCTTTATAGGGTACCCTAATGTAGTGGCGTAGTCGAATAACCGTCGGCAGAGGAAAGTCGGCATAAATAAATCTGCCGTTATGTTCGAGTTGTTCTGCTTTGCCTTTTATGAGTAAAACTACCGCTCTTTTCCAACTAGTGATGTTAAGCGGTTCATAAGAGGCGTTTAGCACTAGAACCTTGCCCATTTTTTCTCAATAGTGATGTAGCTTATCACAGATAGTAACATAGACAACTGGTTTAGGTTGTAGATTGCTATAGTTTGAGAACAAAATTAGGATGGTTTACTCAGGTGTATAGAAGTGCGCGCTATGGAAATTAAGCAACTAATTACTAGAACTATTCCTCCAAGAGACAAGCAAGAAAATTATCTATCCATAACTAATCAGCAAAGAGCTTGGGTAGAAATAGATTTAAAGGCTCTAGCACAAAACGTCCATCGGCTTAAAAAAATGCTAGCACCTCAAACGGAATTAATGGCAGTAGTGAAAGCCGATGCTTATGGTCATGGTGCAGTTAGTGTTGCCCAGACCGCTTTAAACCATGGTGCTAGCTCTCTAGCTGTTGCTACTTTATCAGAAGGGATAGAACTCCGTAAAGGCGGAATAAAAGCGGATATCCTCATTTTAGGCGCAATCAACACCCCTACAGAAATTCGGGCGATCGCTTTTTGGAATTTAGAACCAACTCTCTGCAATTGTTCTCAGGCTTTGATTTTTGCCGAAATTATGGAGGAAATAGGTGAAAGTTTATCTGTACACCTCAAACTAGATACAGGTATGTCCAGATTAGGTACTGACTGGCAACAAGCAACAGAATTTGTCAAATTAACCCGACAGTTACCATCTTTAAAAATAGCTAGCATTTATTCTCATTTCGCCACAGCTGACGATCCTGACACTACTATCATGAAATTGCAGCAAGCACGATTTGCTAAAGCAATAGAAAAACTCAAATGTCATGGTATTGTGCCCCCTAAACTTCATTTCGCTAATTCTGCTGCTACCTTAAGCGATCGCGCTTTTCATTACGATCTGGTTCGAGTAGGTTTAGCTCTTTATGGTCTCTATCCTGCGCCTCATCTGCGCTCTAAGGTCAAACTACAACCAATTTTACAACTTAAAGCCAGAATTACTCAGGTCAAAAATATTACCGCAGGTACAGGAGTTAGCTATGGTCATAAATTTGTTGCTCCTCAAGATATGGCAATCGCGATTGTGGGTATTGGTTATGCTGATGGGGTACCCCGTAACTTTTCTAATCGTCTCAAAGTCTTAGTTCGCGGTCAGCTAGTTAACCAGATAGGTAACATTACTATGGATCAGTTGATGCTAGATGTTAGTAATATACCTAATTTACAACCAGGAGAAATTGTTACTTTGATTGGACAAGATGGGAACAAGACCATCACTGCTGAAGATTGGGCTAATGCTCTCGATACAATTTCTTGGGAAATTCTGTGTGGTTTTAAGCATCGGTTACCAAGGGTTAATCTTGATTAGCTGCATAAAAAATTTAGTCACAAGGGCGAATTGGCAACTCGCCCTCGAATTACAGAACAGTATCGAGCTATCTACAATACTGTTCACTGTTCTCTGCTAACTAATTAAAGTGCGCCTACACTAGCTAGTCCTAAAATAACTCCTGCTCCTAAAACGTGACCCAAGCTAGTAGTACCCAATAAGGCAGGCAAACCCATGCCCCCAAATAATTCTGGCGAGGGTAAAGCTGGACCCGCAGCCTGGTTTTTGATTGTGTACTTACCAAAAGCAATGGCAGCAATGTTACACAGAATCATCAAGATTGCTACTTTAGGACTCCAAGATACAGTAGTGGGTACAGAAGCAGTTGCAGCTAGTAAAGTCAAATAAGTCAAATTAATTTCTCCTCTTTAATTTTTTTTTATGTGTTAAATCGAGAATAATTGTAATCTTTTAGTCGATCTAAATGTTAATATGTGTTGCAATAATTAGTAATTAAGTAAAGTTTTATATCCAAAATCCTTAACCTTCTCAAAAATAGCTGACGAATATTTTACCTTGTATTCTATGCGAACCTTGGGGCTGTGGCTCAGTTGGATAGAGCAAGCGCCTCCTGAACAATCGGGCATTACAAGGGAAACCTTGTACATGAATGTGGTCAAATTCAAGGAAGCCTAAGTCTAGAAATTTAGATAAGGTAATCTTGAGCCAAGCTTTACTAACCTGGGTAAAGAAGGTGCAGAGACTGGTTATAGGGAATAAACAGGGAAAATAGGCTATGTAAATCATAACCTGTAACATAACGGCCACCACCTAAAGGCTTAATGTCTATGGTGAAGGGATAGTCCAGAGAGTGAGGAAACTCACACCAATCTGAAGCGCTAGGTCGCCGGTTCAAGTCCGGCCAGTCCCGTAGGACATACTCTAATTCAGATTATGTTTGGTATATTTGCTGAGGTCAGGATTAATCTCAAACCGTTATTCTAAAAAAAAAGAGATACTAATGCTATTTAGTATCTCTTTTGACAGAACTGTGAACAATTAATGCTCGGCTAACATGAATGTTTAAACAACATTCTCACTAAAAAACATAATAATTTAAAAGGGGCATATTTGTGTCACTTTTTTTATGTTTTTTATCTATTTCCCGTGTTTTTACTAATAAAAATATTTTTTTTATTTATTATTTAAGTGTAAATACATAGATAGTTTTTTAATAATAGAAAACTGCTCTATCATAGTTATGATTGAATACTAAGTAGTCGTGTCCTCATTAATTGGATAGTTGAGATCGGGATTAGGTGTTAGGTGTTAGGTGTTAGAGAAAAATAGAATGTACAAATAATTTTGCTTAAGTACTTAATTTAACTGCTCAATATTTGCACTTATATATTTATTTACTGTTTTCAAAAAATATTAGAAATCAGTTCCTTGAGGTTAGGAAATCTGTTTGTCGAACTACGGTTATGTGACCAGAATGTTTGGTTGAATCTTCCCTTATTTTTGGCGATCGCTTTTTCTGCTTGATAGAGATCGAGCGAGCGCTTAATATTTAACTCGCTCCAACCCCCTCACGAATAACAGCTAACAGTTTTTATGACAGGATTACTTAACAAATAGATAAAATAATTAATCAAAGGTTGAAAAATATCTTAAGATTGACAAGTAGGAAATTAAATTTTCTTAAAGACTAAGTACCTAAGAGAAAAGAATATAGATTAGGAGGACATATATGGCACTCGTACCCATGAGGCTATTGCTAGATCACGCTGCTGAGAATGATTACGGTATTCCTGCATACAATGTGAATAACATGGAGCAGATTATTGCGATTATGCAGGCTGCTGAAGAAGCTAATAGCCCTGTTATATTACAGGCTTCTCGTGGTGCTCGTAAATATGCAGGAGAAAACTTCCTCCGCCATCTAGTTATGGCAGCAGTGGAAAGTCATCCCCACATTCCTATTGCTATGCACCAAGACCATGGTAACAGCCCTGCTACTTGTTACTCTGCTATGCGCAATGGTTTTACCAGCGTCATGATGGATGGTTCTCTTGAAGCAGATGCCAAAACTCCCGCGAGCTTTGACTATAATGTTAGCGTAACAGCAGAAGTGGTTAAAGTAGCCCATTCTATCGGTGTTAGTGTTGAAGGAGAACTGGGTTGTTTGGGTTCTTTAGAGACTGGTCAAGGGGAAGCTGAAGACGGTCATGGTTTTGAAGGTACTCTAAGTAAAGATCAACTTTTAACCGATCCTGACGAAGCAGTTGAATTTGTAGAACGTACTCAGGTAGATGCTTTGGCTGTTGCGATTGGTACTAGCCATGGTGCCTACAAATTCACTCGCAAGCCTACTGGCGAAATTCTTGCTATTAGTAGAATTGAAGAAATTCACAGCCGTTTACCTAACACCCACCTAGTAATGCACGGTTCTTCTTCTGTACCCCAAGAGTGGCTAGATATGATCAATCAATACGGTGGTCAAATTCCTGAAACTTATGGTGTACCTGTTGAAGAAATTCAAAAAGGTATTAAAAGCGGTGTTCGTAAAGTTAACATCGATACTGACAACCGTTTGGCAATCACTGCTGCTTTCCGTGAAGCTGCTGCAAAAGATCCCTCTAACTTCGATCCTCGTCACTTCCTCAAGCCTTCCATTAAGTATATGAAACAAGTATGCTTAGATCGTTATCAAGCTTTTGGTACTGCGGGTAATGCTAGCAAAATCAAACAGGTGACTTTAGATGATTTTGCTGCTAAGTATGCTAAAGGAGAATTATCTGCCACAGCTAAGAAAACAGTTGCTGTTTAAGCTTTAAGCAAAATCAGGATTGAATAAACAGTATTTTGGGTAGTTTGTTACTACCCAATTTTTTTGCAGATAACATTAAAAGTAGTAGTATATTGACTTATGACTTCTTCCTCCAATCATATTTATCCTGTAATTTGGCAAGAAAACAAAGTATTGCTGATAGACCAAACTCGCTTACCAGAAGAATATAGTGTGGTCGAAATAGCCCTTGTAGAAGATATGGCACAGGCAATTAAAACTATGATTGTCAGAGGTGCGCCAGCTATTGGTGTAGCAGCAGCTTATGGAATGTATCTTGGCGCAAGAGAAATTGAAACTGATAATGTCGAGCAATTTCTAAATCAACTTGAAAAAATTGCTCAATTATTGCGTCAAACTCGTCCTACTGCAGTTAACTTGTTTTGGGCGATCGCTCGGATGCTCAAAACAGCCTATGAATCTATTGGCACAGTAGCAGAAATTAAGTCAACTTTACTGGATACTGCCCAGGAAATTCAGTTAGAAGATTTACAAACTTGTCAGGAGATTGGCGATCGCGGTTTAGCAGTTTTACCCACCGAACCGCAAAGGTTATCCATTCTCACCCACTGCAATGCTGGCTCTTTGGCTACTGCTGGTTATGGTACAGCTTTAGGGGTAATTCGTTCTGCTTGGCGAGAGCAACGTCTAGCCAGGGTTTATGCCGATGAAACCCGTCCTCGCTTGCAGGGGGCAAAATTAACTGCTTGGGAATGTGTCCAAGAAGGTATTCCCGTTACCGTCATTACCGATAGTATGGCTGCTCATTGTATGCAAAAGGGCATGATCGATGCTGTAGTGGTAGGAGCTGATCGCATTGCTGCTAATGGAGATGCTGCCAATAAGATTGGTACTTATTCTCTAGCTATAGTCGCCCAAGCTCATAATATTCCTTTTTTTGTGGCTGCTCCTTTTTCGACGATCGATTTTGAATTAGCTGATGGTAGTCAAATTGCGATCGAAGAAAGAGATGCTCAAGAAATATATCAAATCGGTACAACTAAGATTTGTCCATCAGGAGTAGATTTTTATAATCCTGCTTTTGATGTTACTCCCGCTAATCTAATTAAGGCAATTATTACCGAAAAAGGAGCAATTCAACCGTCAGAGTTGATTAATTATCGTGCTGTCATTGCTAAATAAAAAGGAAACTAGACAAGCTAGTTTCCTTTTTTCTTTATTTATTTAAAACAGCAGATTGCTCGATCGAAATTATTTAGTTATAGACTTTACCGCCTCCCCACATAGTACCGCGAATTTCTGGTTGAATCAGGATATGACCAGCAACTGCTTTAAGATCTTCATCAGTTAGATTTCTCATCATCGGATAAAGATCGGCACGAGAGGTATTAGGGTGTAGTTCTTCAATACTAAATTCCCCGTCATAGGTAACGGGATGTTTGAGATATTCGACAATTCCTTCAATGTTATCTTTAGGGGGTTCTGCATTAGCCAGAGCATTAAGACCTAATCCCACGTTAGGATTAGTTTTAGTAGTACCTGATTTATGACAATAAGTACATTTATTAACAAATAAACGTTGTCCTTGTTTTACTTGCTTAAGACTCAGAACTACTTCATCTCCTGCATCATTTAATTTAACCGTGCGGATATCTTGGTCAAGTTCAACTGCATTCGCACTAACAATATTAAATTGGATAACGAAAAATAAAGTTGCTACAACTGCTAATAATAATCGTTTTAACATTGTTTCTCCTCAAAAACTTTGGCTTATTTATACGGCATACATAAGACACCAAATAGATTTAATCCTTACTTCTTAGTAACTTGCTAGACGAGAGCAAGAGAAAAATTATCAAGCAGAACAATAGGCAATCCTAAGTAAATCCTTTTAGTCATGACTTCTGATACCTAGAACGTCTTAAATCGACAAGGTTAGTTATCATGTAAGCATTAGCTTAGTTACCTACTAGCATCTGGATTTGATTGAGCAGACAAAATTGACAAAATAACAGCCTTAGCATCTTCCAATGCCAGACAAGTGTATTGATTCTTATAGGCAATTTCTAGTCGATCGCAAAGAGCAAATATTTGCTCTACTGGGAGATTGTATTGTGCTGCTATTTGTTCGATTGATAGGTCTGCAAAGCCCATATTAATAATTTTTATTGATCTCTCAACAAGGGAAGATTAAATACTCATCATAAATATCATGCCATTCAACAGACACAATTTCTGCAAATTAGTTTATTTTGATTAATTTGCTAGCTAAATCTTGATAGCGATCGCTATAAATATAAACACAAATGTAATATAAATCTTGGAGATTTGGTAGTTTTTATAGGGCTAAAGCTCAGAATTTTGTTTGACTTTTAGTGCATAGGCTTTAAATCTCTCTAAATCTGCCTGGATAGTAGATTCGACTATATTGCCTAGAAAAAGATTATCCATTAACTTACCCAAAATGCCTGGTATACCATAGGCAACAGTTAATTTAACTATACTGCCATTGTGGCG
>JAAUYH010077549.1_pt1 | contig 13550 bp, 5 predicted proteins | sample 7278061 | NCBI WGS metagenome assembly JAAUYH01 (sample SAMN14350203, study PRJNA611818) | marine sediment metagenome | isolation source: surface marine sediment (0.6m) | place: French Polynesia: Moorea | collected 2018-08
GAGCAATTCTGTCTTCTTAATTCCTGATCCACTTCTACTTTCCTTCCTCGAATGGTACGGATAAATGAATCACTACAGAACGATAACATTTTGTTCCATATTCGATACTATACTTGATTGTGAATCATCTATTTCCTACTTCACTACATAAATAGATATGGGTTAGTCAGTTGAATGATCAATTCTGAAAATAGTTTAATTGGCTTACTGTTAGCAATTTATATTGTAGCAACAACGAATTTTTTCGTAATCTACATATTCAACACTTATGGTAAATTGAACTTTTATGAAGAGGTTCTGTAGAAGCTTCAATTTTTGCTAGATGTACAGTTTTGAAAGAAGAGAATATTTTGATCTACATGACTCATCTCAAGATTTAATTTTTGTAGAATAAAGAATTGAAAATTATGGTCAATGATTTCGAAATTGTTTATTAAGATTAAATGTTGACATAAAATATAAGTCATCGTTGTAATCCCATTCACAATTATAACATTATATTCATAGTTTTGCCAGAATCAACTTCAAATGCTGAAACCAAAGCAAATGTTCTTCGTCTGTGGATTTTACATTATCGCACAGATATATCTTCGAATTTCCAGGAAGAGCTTTCGAGATACCGCGAAATCCTGGGAAATCTCTTATCCTAAATTTGATGAAAACCTTCATGATTACTTAAAACGTTACTCTACCTCAAATAAGCTTCCTATTTATGTTTTCTACCCAGTAGGGTCGACAGGGCAGTTAAATAATCAAATAATGGCCTTAATAAATGCTCTGTGTATTTCAAAAGCGATCAATGCAACGTTAGTTGTTGCCCCTGTTCATCATGGAGAAGAATCAAACCGGGATTGGTACAAAAGACAATCAATGATGGGTATTGCACTTCGCAGTACAAAAAATATTTTGAGCAGATTCTTTATGTTTGACTACTTTTATCCGAAATCAAGTGAAAGTCTTCTCGGTGATTACTTTGACCCTGTGTTGATAAAGCAATTGCAGCCAATTGTAACTAGAGAGGAATTCATCAGAATGCGTTCTGGAATAGTTTTAAAAAAACTTCCGAAAATATTGGTGAGAAAAGGAGAAGCCCGAGACTACTTCGACTCATTTCAAAGGAAAATTTCAATAACAGGTCAAATAGAGGCAGACGAAAGCGAAAATAATAATAAAAAAATATTCAGTAGGAAAGAATTAGATTGTAATTTTGATATTAAGCCCATCTTTCAAGGAGTTCAATATCGAGCAGGGATTAATCAAAACTTTGTTTTCTTACCTCGAATATTTCGATCACATTTACTTAATTGTACAAAGTTTGGAGACCATTGGTTGCGTGCTCGAAGTTATTTACAGCCACATCCACGTATTCGACAAATATTCGAAACAGAAAGATCGAAATGGGGAACATATTTAGCGATCCATTTAAGATTCAAGCCGTCAGATGAAATGGTAATAGAGCCAAGTTTGTTTCTAAAAATGTTGGTTCAAAATTATTTATCCACTATTGAAGCAGTTGAACATGTGTATGTGGCTTTTTCTCCATCTTCTGAAGCGTCAACTATTATCGTAGACCAAATGAGATCATTTTTTGGAAGCCGAAAAATCATAACTGCGGCTCATTTTTTGAAGTCAAATAGTGATGAGAATGTTTTAAACTTCAAATATTCTGTGACTTTACTAGACATGTGGTCATGCGTAAAGAGCACTTATTTTATTGGACGCGAGGCATCATCATTATCAATGAATGTAATATATTGGCGTGAATCGTTGGCCGATATTGATTCTTATGATACTCGTAATCACTACCAGATTTACAAAAGAAACGATTTCACTAAATTTTCTTAGTTAAGTGAGGTACAACAGATTTAAATTTTGTTCTCGAAAGTTTTTAAATTGTGTGCTAGTATTTTACTAACCACAATTTAATTCTCGAACGAGTACTATAGTGTAGAGCTAGCGTTTTATTGCTGCGGCAGTGCCCTATTTCTACTGTAAATTGATATTGTTGACCACTTACCACCCACATCCTTCCTGTTCGTGGGTAGCATGCAGCTCAGAAAGTGAACCAACTGCAGCACTGAAGAATTGCAGCAGCCTCTCTGCCGAGCTCTGTCTCTCGCCTTGCGTCCGAATGCCTGCAATGACGCGAGTGGGGCAAGGTGTTTATGCTGCATCCAACGCTCGAAGGAAATGGCTCACTAGTGACCCAACTGGCGTGAATCTTTCTGGCTCTAAAAGCGCAGCGAACGGCGCCCCGACAAATTCGAAGACTTACCGTTCGTCCGACAATGCAGCTCGCATAGAACAGCTATCCAAAGCACTCTCGATAGGGTTCGGGTCTGTCGATGCATTGCTCCCGCGCCATGCCGCCACTCGTAATGCGGTAGTTGACCTTGCTGGTCCATCCTATGAAAATAGGTTTACTCAACTTCCTGATGGGCTTAGCGCAGCAAGAGCTGCAATTGCAATTGCTGCAGTATGGGGATCAATCGAGTTACGCCGCTGCCAAGAAAATCGGTTATCGACCAAACAAGACTCAACTTTTGCTTCAACACAAAAGAAGGAAGTGAGAGAATCTTCGAATCAAATGCAACTGGACACCAAGCAAGCAAAGATAGGATCTAGCTTCAGGGATACCTCTGCGGCCGTGGTAAGTTTACCGAAAGCACCCTCTACAATTAATGCTGCGAGCGGTTCGAATCTAAACGGCGAACGGTCTAACGCGGTAAGATTAATTCCGCGCATGTTCATCGAAGAACAAAGTGCATTTGACTGGTTCAAATATGTGAATTCTTCATTGTCTGAAACAACACTGTTGGATGGTCTTCTTCATAGTGCGATTCAAACGCTATCTAGTTTGATCCCCGAGGCATCAACCGGAGAAATACCTTTAATGTCCATCTACTCGTCGCCCTCGCTCTTCGGTGCCTGTTTTCGTCGTGCTCCATCCCAACCAAATCGCACTGCTCCAATGAACTCAAAACAAATTGCGAGTCCGAAATTACGATCTGTTCCTCGGGCAGCAATACTAGCTCAGGTTAACACTCGTCCATCGCTCAACTCACGTGCGAGGGAAAATGAGAAGAATCCGGACCATAAGAATATTACACCAACCACTCCTATATCAACGAGACCTGCAGGGGTTTCGAGTGACACATCGAGACCTGACTTTGAAATGAAGGTACCAAATCTAGATCTTACCATGGACCCTGAAGCTACTGAACGTGAAATTAAGGAAGTATCTGAGAAACCTCTAACAATGGGTTACCAGACCCGACTGGCTGCACCTCACATGCATTGGAATAAGTTATTGAAATCTCTTGAAGCGAAGGAAGAGGAAGTCGAAGAAGCTACAGGGGTTGCAAAAAAGACGAATCTCAGTAAATCCCCTACACCATTGTCTGCCCATTTGATTAGACGCAAGCAAAAGCTGGAACAGCGCGTGCTCTCTCGACGACGATTGCAAACCAAGGCTCAATCTATTTCTGGAGTGAAGCGAAGTAGCTCAAACTCCGGAATTGCTTCTAGTTCTCTAAGGAGCTCAGCATCTAAGACTCTTTCTTCATCTCGACGACCTCAGAGAAAAGCAAGGCTTGCGAACCCGATTCGTGACTGGTCGTCTGCAGAGCTCTCATCTGAGGGGGATGGTTTCCAGTCGCCATCGAGAGGGGTGACAGCCAAAAAACTATTTCAACAAGATAATGGCGGCACTACGCAATCTTCTCACGGAACTTTGAGCAATGGAAGTAGACAAATCATCAAAGAAAGGGTTGGAAGGCCTATCTCAGAACGAAAACCTGGAATTGTTCGCAAAGTTATGTCAAATGATGATGCTCTGGTCTCTGGCTGGGTATTGCAGAAATTCACAACACTTTTACCACTCTCGACGGATGTAACAATCGACGTAATGAGCAATCTGGATGCTACTGACAGGGATTATTCTGAATCTATTTTCCAGAAAGTTGCCTCTTCGTCGAGGAATAGAACGCAGAGCAGTATGTTTGCTGTATCAGAGATATCCGACGATTCTCAATCGTCTATCGTGATTCAAGAATTGAGCAAATCTTTGGGGCGTGGTTCCAAAATAGACGTTCTAAAATCGACTCAATTGGACCTGTCAGCGTTGAATAAGTTTATATCATCTAGTGGAGTTGCAGGTTCGCGATTTGTTGGTTCGCTTGCTAGTGGAGATGACTCGAACCCCTCTACTCGAGTACCTACTACTAAGCGAAACGGAGTGCGAACGGAAATTGCAGTGCAAGAGGAGAAAGAATCAGCTTTTGGTACAGGAGATGGGAATCCTACGAAGAACGAGTCCTTATATACTACGCCCTCGAAGGCGATGGTCGAAACAGAAAATATTGATGATGAAAGCGAAGAGACGAAGGCAGCAGGACTACAGCAACGTGTTTGCGGTAGTTTGTTCGAATCCATGACCCCCACCGATCAAGAGAAGGTGAAGCGGTGGGCATTAAGGAATTTTTCCGATTTCGTTGGAACCGAAGATATTATGGAAGTTACGTTGAACGTCAAGTCTGTAGAGTGTTCTCGATGTGGTCCTACTGAGTCTGTAGAAGGGATGTGCGAAGAGTCAATCGTACTCAAGCTGTGGAAAGACATGACTTGGCGCAAGGTTCGTCGCCTACGACATGTTCTCGGTAGTGATGCTTAAACTTCATTCTTCAGTACAAATCAAAACTGTCGTTTACTGTCCTAATGTAGATAGTTGGTTGTAGTTTCGGGGTACTGTAGCCAAATCCCTCCCAATGTCCAGCATTTCACGTCAATGATTCAGACCCAGTAAGATCTGTAGATTACGTTTGATTGCACCTACTTTGGCAAGTTCTGAAATTTGCACACTTTCGACATAGAATATTGCTTAAATGTACAGTAAGTAATATGGAGTGTAGTATACAGTATATGCCGTGCTGTACGCAAATTTGCAGTCGTGTATTCAAAGAGCCAAATTTAATTTAATTCAGTTCGTACTCTACTTTATAAACGTTTTATTTCCGTAATGTAGTAAGGGAAATGCTTTGATTCTGAACCAATGCGAGAACAATTGTCTGAAACTACTTCGCGTGTTAGCACTGCACACCAACGTTTGCTTTCATTTTTTGAGTGCGGGAACGGAGCGCGTGCAAAGTCAAGTTGATGCTCCGAACCGAAAACAATTTTTGGTCTGCCGGGTGCCCGTACTTATCGCGGCTATGTCGCAGCAACCTCGCCGATCCGGTCGGCGTCGGACATTATCAAAACGGTTGCAAGACTCGCACAATTTGTCTATTGCCGCCTCAGTTGTATCGCATCCGCGACCACACGTGCCACCAATACCTAAGCTCCCTGCTGCACCTCCACCGCCCCCGCCTCCGCGTCCTTTACCCGCGACATCGGAGTCGGTGCACATTGCATATTCTTCGTCTGTCTGCAAGGTAATGCAACGAGTGCACACGAGCGACGTCATCCCAACTGATTCCCTCGAACCGACTGCTGGGCCCGTGAAAGCACCAAAACTGCGGAAGCGGCAAAGGTCTCCAGTTCTGAGAGAACCTCCTTCGTTGTTTCATCCTCCAGATTGGTCGCGCATTACCGTACCCCCAGTTAAAGCGAGCGCAAACGAACCAAGTCGCACAGAGTCTATTACTTTACCTTTCGCGGGTTTGCCTATCGGTGATACCTTACCAAGCACGCCAAGGACGGCTGCGAAAAACGTTACTCATACAACGACGGAGGCGTGTGGTTCAGAAGAGGAATCGCAAGGCTCGTACGACCATACTGTGCCTAGTTGGCATAAGACACGTCGACCGCGCTCAACTCCTCCACCACCTACTAACAATTGCACTTCGTATTCTCCAACGTTCCCAACTCCTTCGGTAGCGAATTCGAGCTTGCAGAGCTCACGAAAATTTTACTTTTTACTGAACTCTGAATCGACCAGTGAATCATCCTTGACCCCAGCTACTGGGTCCAATCGCGCTGCAAGCATGATGTGGAACGACTTCAGTGGAAATTCGAAAGATACCGAAAACGAAGTTGACTCTGAACCGGACGCGTCTCGTTCTGAACCTTCTATAAACAGAGATGAAAATATTCAGCAAGCGGAAGACCAAGATAACGTTGGTTCAGTTGATTGTTCTGAAGAAAGTATTGGTTCGAACTCGAGACACTTCTCTCCCATGGATCGAATAGAGTCCGAGAAAACCCGTTCTGTTCCAGTTGAGAATGCTCGAATCTCCAATGCATCCATGAATAATATTAAGAGAGAGAAGACGGCACTTGATGGTATCTGGGACTACTCAATCGCCTGTAGCGGGACGGACATGAGTTTTAGAGAACCATCTAAATCTACTTCCGGTGAAGTATCGGGTAGCGCAACTGACGAAGTGGATGACATGGATGTATTTGATATGTTTTTGCAAGAGAGAAAACTAGATTGTTGGTATCGCAACTGCAGCTCTCTGGACCCGATTGAAGTCAGAGTTACGGAGCTCGCCGAGTTTTTGTACAAACACCAGCCAGACTTGTGGATCAATCCTGCATTGGAATTACTAAGTGAGTACACTCCGGCTATACTCAGCGAAACTGAGCTAAAATTATGGTCAGATGATAGGCGCACTCAGATGAATGACCGTCGAGTCATGATGTGGGATATTTCGAATCGTCGTCTTCTACCGTTTGAACAAAGCCCTTTGTTTTCCAATCTTTCGAAGGTTCTTCAGACCGATACCACTTTCGAGGTGCTAAGCTTGAAGTCGTTGAGCCATCTCAAGCGCAGCAATCGTATTGCGGTCGCTCAAAGTTCTGATTGTACAAACTCGAAGGTAGCTATAAGTGCGGATGGGACTTCTCGCGCTAGTCCTGTTTTACGTGATCATTTGAATTCCACGCGCGAAGATGTCGGCGCGTCTCCTGAATTGATGTCTAAATTTTTGAGTAATGAAACAAATCAGAAGAACACTTCATCCGATAACTCCACAGATACACAACCGGATTCAATGAACGACGAGGTAGTGCGAACTCCGGAATTCCAGAGAACCAAAGGATCAAATCCACCTAATTTACTGAACATGAATACAAGGGAACTTGGTACAACTCAATCGGAAATGGAGACGCCTCATCCATCATCAGGCGCAGCAACACAAACAGCGGATGGTGGAAAACATGGTTCTACCGGTACTATTTCACCATCGTCTTCGTCCACTGAATCTCCCAAAGACTGTGATATGAAGACATGTGGCAAACGCAAGAATGCTGATACCAGTGAAGTAAGCAATCCTCCTAAGAAGTTGAAAACATCGGTTTCTAAGCAACATGATGAATCTGCCTCCATCGGCCACCTGAAATCAACCTCTCAAGTTCAGACCGGCGTTGAAACTAGTGATTCTTTGAACGTTACTGCTTCCGTCAAAGAAAGAAACTCGCCCAGTACGGGTAGTTCCGTATTGCTGAGGCTCCGTATTAGACCTGAACGCAAGAGTACACGATTACGACTGAGAATTCGGCCTCAAAAACTATCCCCCAAGTCGTATTCTATAATGAAACCGAAATTCGAAAGCAGATTTTATCCGGTGAAAGGAACGTATTTCAAATCCGTTGTGTTTCACAAAATTATCGCGCGATTACGCTATTGTGGTCTACATGATCATAATGCTTGGAAATCCATGAAAGATCCGACCAAGTCTTATGTCTTTCCATCTCCTATCCTATGGGATACAAAGAAGCTGAAGAAAGTTGATAATGTCAAGGTTCCAGAATGTAATCAGGATGTATTCAAGGATGCGTTATTGTTTAATCCGCAGTACGAACCGTATACCGGTCAAGACCTTGTGCTGAAGGTTGGAGAGAAAGATCATGTCCAACTAATTCAGGTATCAGAGAGAACACCTGCAGTGTTCGTGAAGTTCTGGAACCGAAAAAAGCGAAAAATTCAGCGCCATGACAAGAACAAAGGGGTGAAATTAACTGTTGGAGACGTCTGCAAGTCATTCAAATATCTCGAAATGTACATTGGACAAGACTATCGTGGAAACCCTGCATATCGTGCCCTGAGAGCGACAGCTACAATGTATTCTCGTCGCGGGCTCGGACTAGTGGAACAATACTGGGTGCTTGCGAAACGTCCTATCATTGTAACGGAGCTTGTTATGAATGGCTGGACCCCGAAAATGGTTTCTGTGCATCATCAGCTGGCATCGAAAACTGTGTTTTGGGATCGAATGAAAGGTTGCCTGCACCTTACTAAAGGTTCAGAAGAAATCAGCCTAGCTGAATATTTGGAAGGTAGAGAGAGTAGATTTGAACCGTACACCGGACAGGATTTGGAGTTTGAAGACCGTATTGCTTTAGATCCTTGGAAGAACATTTTGAAATGGGGACCAGGATGCCGATTAGGTGATATGGTGTTTGTATTGGATGGAATAGATGCTGCGAGGCGAGAGTTGGGGGGTCATCGGCGGAAAACAATTCCCCGTTGTCGAAATCGCGTACTGGTCGGTGGAAGAGCTCAATCGGTCAATGCAAAGCGAAGAATGACCCTTTCAGAAAAGCGGGACAAAAGACGAGAACGTGATAGAAAGCGGCGTGAACGCAAGAAACTGGAACAGATTCGTGAAGCTGAGGAAGCCGCTAATAGACCTGAACAAGAAACAATGAGCGATGTTGTTGAGAAAATGGATGTTAATGTTGAACTTCCGCGAGTTCAAGAGAAAAGCGAAAGAACTGCGAAGCGGTTAGGATCTTCTGAAGAAGTAGATAATTTGAATGAAGAAGGAGGACCAAAAATGGACAAATTCAATGGATTCCCGGTCTCCTCACAACGAGCAGCTGAATTGAAGAAGCTTGGTCAAAACGCGACAGTTCTGGTAAGACACAAGCAACTTCAACTTGTGCTTCCCATGGATCAGTCCCCTCTGATGAAGGATCTGCCAATGTTTCTTGAACTCAACAACGAATATGAACTGTTCGATATATACCGACATTCAGTTGTGACTGACGAGAGTGGGAAATATTTGATGCCGAGACTGCTTGCCAAACGACAAGTCAATCATATCCGCCAAGTGGTATCTACACTCATGTTAGGCACAGTTCAAGGCAATAGTCTTGAAAAGATTCGAGGCTATGTAGAAGAAGAGCTCTCAGTCTGCGGTGATTTTGAAAATCTCCTCAAATCCATGGCAGACGGTGAGTCTGTGACAATTGCATTAGAACTGCTATCTCTGCTCGAGAAATTGGATGTCTTCGATTTTTTCTCGTTCGTTGAAGGGGAGAACAGCTCGACTTCGGACGACCTGTCATCTATTCGCTCCAACCTGGAATCTGGAGAAATGTGTTTAGCCCATGATGTAATGTTGGCATTTCGGAAAGTTTGTGCCGCACAAATTCAGCACCATTTTCAGCACAAAGTCATGCATGAGGCTGCGGTAACAATGTTTGCGAAAGGCGAACAAACGTTTGCCTATTTTTACGATGAACATCATGCATCCATGAAACGGGACCGACATCTATACCGTATCCGTGACTTAGCCAATCGCGCTCAAACCGAAATCAAAGCTCAGAAATGGTCTCGCGTAGACAACATCGGCTTTGGACTATCGAATATTGTTCAGCGAAATGCATTCATGAATTTCCGAGATGAAACGGGGAACTCGATCATGAGTCAAGGAGTCAGTTCTAGAGTGCTTGGGATATTGGTTGATGACCAGCCTGGTTGCCTAGATACTATCAAAGGAAGAGGCCATTGGAAAATCGATAACGTTTGCCATCTTTGTGGGAGAGAGGTTAACCAGCCGTACAACGAAGCGTTACCATGTGCGAACCGCTTATTTTCAGAATGTTCGCGAATAGTGTGCCGTGTTTGTTTGTTGAGGAAAGACAAAGACCCCTTGGAGTTTTTGAATTTGCGCAGTCGAGGAGATTGGATTTGTGTACATTGCAGCGGGTTGTGTAAGAAAACGAAAAGATCATGCACAAGAAAAGAAATTCCTACGAAAGATACTCCTGTGAAGGATGTGGAATTTGCATTTGATTGCAGGTTCACAGACTGGGATTCTTCGAAAGAAATACGGGCGGTGTTCGAGCGAAGACAAATAGACGGAAAAACATTTGAGGTTGTTGGTGGTGCGGCCGGTTCGACAGGAGCTTTTGATGATGGCGAGAACACCCGCTTGTGGCGATGCAAGGCAGTGTTACCTATTGGCTTTTATCATGTGAAAATGTGTGTTGGTGGAAGCTACAAAGCAAGTACAGTTCTGTATGTGTTTCCGCCAAGATCATTCGAGCAAGACTCATCGAACAAGTCATCGGTGAATGGTATTGCATCTCAGCACCAGTATTGTGGCAAACCAGGAGGCCGTCCAACAGTATATTGGAAAGCGAGTGGCTCTCTTGGTGATAAAGTTGCGACATCTCTGCGAGGCAATCCGATTCATAGATGCAGCCGAACGGAAGGGTATGACTGGACCGCGGCAAAGAGGCATGCGATGCAACTATTTAAACCTGACATTGTAGGTGAAGTTCCGGCGCAACTGACGACATGTATTGCAACGAACTATCTACCAAGAATTCCCGTTAACGATGAACAGAAAGCGTTGAAAGAAATGGATTCACACGAAGAACTGTTTCACCGCATAATGCGTGAGGAAGGAAAATCGTATAAAGAGTACGAATGTGCACTGAACACAAAGCTTTTCGAGAAGATGCAGAGAGAGTCGCTTTGGGGATTGGTTGTTGCACGAAGCCGAATCCATGGAAGTGGTCTATTCTCGTTGTCAGGATTTGGAACTGGAGACTTCATCGTGGAATATGCAGGCGAGTTGATTCGATCACCACTTGCAGACGTCCGAGAACCGCGGTACGACGAAGATGGATTTGGCTCGTACATGTTTCGGGTAGATGAGAGCCACGTTGTGGATGCGACCATTCGCAGTAATCGAGCACGTTTTGTGAACCACAGTTGCGATCCTAACATGGAGTCGGCGGTTGTTACTGCAAATGGGCGGAAACTTGTAGTGTTCCGAGCAAAGCGACCAATACCGCCGTTTTCAGAACTTACGTTCGATTATCAACTCCCACTCGAAGACAAAAAAATGAAGTGTTTGTGCAAAGCGTGGAATTGTACTGGAGTCATGAACTAGTAGCTGCTGCTGCTGCCGCCGCACTGCCACCTACACCTGCGTGCCTAGTGCAGTATTGTTCGTACGTATGTACGCTCGTTCTGTCTTTGTATTAATAAAATGGTGTCGCTTATTTAAGAATTCTGGTTGTGTGTGCTTTGTACTGTGTACGTACATATTAGTATCTTGGATTTGGTCTGTGTTTGAGCGAAACATCTTTGTATCTGATGAAATGATCTTGTGCAAAGCCAATCAAATACTGAATGAATTCAACAATACTATTCCTCATCCTGAGTAAGTAACTCTAAAATTCAGTAAAGGTTGGCTTTATAAATTCAAGAAGCGCAACGGATTCAACCGATACTACTGGTTTGGAGAATCAGCTGATCTAGATGTGAAGAATATTGTTAATGATTTGCCTCATATCATAAGAGAGCTGCACATATTTGCTCTCAATTATCTCTGGAACGCTGATGAATTTGATTTAATGTACCAGATGTCACCAAACAGCACAATTGGACTTGGGAGACTCCCAGAGAAAAAGAAAAAAAGAGAGGCTGTCCTATTTAGCTTGCACTTATGCAGATGGCTCTGAAAAGTTTCCAATGTTTGTGATCGGTCGATCAAAAAAGCCAAAATGTTTCGGCAATCAGTCTGCCTCTGATCTTGGATTTTATTATTCCTCAAATCCAAAAGCTTGGATGAACAAAGAGATTTTTTTGCTTGGTTGAAGTCTTTATGACTACATTGGATCTACAACAGGTAGATCAGTGGCATTGCTGATTGATAACGCTTCCTGTCATGGTTCTAATGTTACACTACTAAGTTTGAATAATGTTACTATTGTCTTCCTTCCTGCTAATACTACATCGTTTTTACAACTTTCAGACGCAGGAGTAATCGCATCTATTAAGAGGCGATACCGAAGAAAGCAAGTTATGTCCGCATTAAGTACGTCTAAACCAGATATGAAACTGCTATATAACGTTGATGAACTTACCGCAATGAAATGGATCCGTGAGATATGGCAGAATTTGGACTGAAATATCATTTTCAACTGCTGGATGAAAACCGGATTGATCGATAATCATCTAAGTAAGGCTGAAAATTCAGTATCGCATACTACATGTGATCCCAAGAAAGATGAAATTGTAGAGTTTTTGAAAAGGTCATTGCTAGTTCAACATCATGCGGAACTAAATGAGTTACTGCAACCTAGATATGAATAAAGTAAATAAGGATTGAACATTGTCAAATTGTTTGATTCCAGAATGTATTCTCTATGTGCAAACCTCCCTCTGAGCCTCATTAAGCCGGATACAGGGGGTGTCTGTACAGAAGACATAAGTTAATAAAGCACTGTACTGTACAATTAAGCCATATACTCTTAGGATAAAATTTTAATGAAAATTCCGCTACTCTATTTGGCGCAGTATGAGTAGTAAGGAATCGAACATGGAGACTTGTCAGTGGTCCAGGTTTGAGATGCATGATTAAATTAGACCCTACGCGTAGGGTGAATTTAGGATACAATGAGTCTGATTTCTTGCTGTACCCAAATTTCAATCGCAACACAGCAACGAATAATACAAAGCATCAGTACGTGAATGCACAGTTTTTCTATTTCCGACAACATCGTAGTGCACAGTGAACTATTCCTACTAATACAACTAGGCATGCTAATATGGGCTATCATACATGGGGCTGGGCCAAAAAGCGGGGGAAGCCAAAAAGTGAGGTGGGCTCATGACAGGGAACCCCTGTATTTCTATCCTCCTCGGAAGCGTTGGTCAACTATTCTTTCGATATTACGTGCGGCAACATGTCTAGCCTTATGAAGTTTCGAATTACCACAAACTCAGACACAACGGAAAATGTCAAGGAATATTTGAGAGAGCTCTGTTTCCTGTCATCGCAACAATCACATCACGCCTTCACGTGCTAAGGTAGATCGTACTTCTACTTCTGTCTGCAGTATCTTCTGATACTGTGGCGGTACTTCATAGAATCACTGATTATCGAGAAAACAATAGTATTTCTAATTTAAAATTCGATCGCAATAAATGATTAACAAGAATCATACATGTGGTAGATATGCCGTGAATAAAGTTCGGGTAATTGGTAAGCCGTGATTCTTTACTTTCATGTTCTCTACTCTATTTGTAAATACCTAGATAGTGTTCGACAGCCTTGCAAATTAGTAGTCACGTAATCCATGGCTTTACTTGCCATATGAATAGGTATTGTACTCGCAATACATCTCGCGCGACTCAAAAACATAACAGCAGTAGGACAGATGTAGTACAACCTTTCAACATTGTGGCTCCTAATTTGATGGAACGCAAATTTGACTATACAGTCCACGAACTAACTTTAGAGCCGGTAACGTACATATTTTAACACTATTTCTACCTAAATTGACGAATCAATACCTTGTCC
>JAAUYH010225182.1_pt1 | contig 13549 bp, 19 predicted proteins | sample 7278061 | NCBI WGS metagenome assembly JAAUYH01 (sample SAMN14350203, study PRJNA611818) | marine sediment metagenome | isolation source: surface marine sediment (0.6m) | place: French Polynesia: Moorea | collected 2018-08
CGGCAGGTATGGTCGCGCCGCCAGCGTCGTTGCTTGAGACGTAGGTTATGTCGATGTCGTTGCCGTTGTTGGAGATGAACCAGGCGTCTCCGTTGGCGTCCACGTCGAAATCCATGGACTGGGCATCGTTGGAAGTGGGATTGCGGACCAGGATCTTCTCCTGGCTCACCGGGTAGTCTTCACCCTCGGTGTAGATCATGCGCCGGTAGAGAATGGAGGCAAAGCCAACAGCCGTGCCGTATCCCTTCTGCGTCCATGCAATGTGAACGTCACCATTCTTCAAGACTCGAAGAATGGGGAGGAAGCCGTTGGGCTCGATTGCAAAGGTCTCGGCGCTGACGTTGTGGGTGGTGTCGAGGGCGATCGTGTCCACCCGGATCTCATCCAACCACTCTTTGTCTCGAGTGCGCCTCTTGAGAAAGAGGCCTTTGGATCCGACCGTGTCACGGATGTACAGGACGTAGACAGAGCGGTCTGGGGCAATAGCTACCGCTGGGGCCCTCTCTTCAAGCCCATTCGCAGTGATGTTCTCAGGTTCCGTCCATATCAGCGCCATGAGTTCTAACCGCTGGTCTAGGCAAGAACCACATACAAGAACGTATGGTCTCCACCACCACCAACCGTCACCGTCAGGTCGCCGTCCTCAACTAGGAACTGCATGGGAGGCTCGAAGATCAGCTGCTGGTTTTGCGACAGCTGCATCGTGTTGCCCACGGTATGGCTGAACGTGTAGGAGACGGTGGCCGTCGCCGTGATCCAGCACAGTCCGTAGCGAGTGCATCCCTCAGGCAGGTCGGCGCTGACGTCGACGGTGTGCGTGTCCGTCTTTATGAACTGGGTCGCGATGATGTCGCGATCAAGCGTCATGGCTCACCGTCCGATGGCGATGAAAGGAATGGCCACCGCGGACAGATCCACGGCTGCATCCACTTCGACCAGGGCGATGTCAGCAACACCCGCATCGGCCGGGGCGGTCTGCCGGTAGGCAAGGATCTTGGAGTTGGTTTGATCCACCTCGAAGACGTAGCCGCCAGCGTTACCGACGATCAGCGTGATGAGGTTGTCCACGCCCAGGGAGTTGTTCACGTACGAATCACCACCCGTTGCGTAGCTGCTGCTCATCGTGAGCGTTCCGCAGGTCACCTTGAGATTGCCGAGACCCGAAGTGTTGGCATCGTTGGCAATGCTTTCGGTCACGTTGCCCATTGTTCTCTCCTCATGAAGCCCGGTAGGTCTATAGACCTACCGGGCTTTCTATCTCGTAGTCGCTTCTAGTAGAAGCAGTTGAACAGTCGAGCGGGCCGCATCAGGCTCGTACCAGTGATGGTGATGCCCGGGGCTGCCTGCGCGAAGATGTTCGCGTCATCCAGAGTCTCTCCCGCGGCCGCCTCGAGGGCCTGACCTGCGTTGGCGGACGAAGGAGACAGGAACCCGTTCTGAGTCATGGCGGCATCGCAGATGACACCCTCACAGAGGCCTTCGCACTGGATGAACCCGTAGTACTCGTCGGTGAGCGCCGTGATGGCGACACCGACAACGGGCTCGACCAGGGTCGCACCGTCGGTGAGCTGGACCCGATACGGAGTCCAGATGGTGATGTCACTGACGCCAGCCACGGTCAGCGCGGTGGTCAGCGGGTCTTCGAGGAAAAGCGAGTCGGCGGAGTTACCACCGATACGGCGCGTCTGGCCCTCGCCGATTCCATCGTCGACCGTCATGAAGTAGCCCTTGTACGCATCCGGCGTCCAGCTCGGAGACGTCTGGGGCGTCACGGTGTATCCACCGTCATCCGAAGCGACCACGTCAACACTGGTCGCGCCGGACTGATCGAACGTCACCACCTGGCCCTCGGCGATTGCTTCCGAGGCTTGGATGTAGACGTACCGATTCCCCCCGCGCTCGAGGACGGTCCCCAGAGGCAGGAAGAGGGTCGGGTTTGCGTTGTCGGTGTCGGGAGCCGCGATGTTCTGATAGCGGCTGTCCCGCAGAGGCTCGGAAAGCGGAAGGTCTCCGGGCCCAGTCTGGAATCCTGACGGCTGAGTTGGGTCAACACCCCGCGAATCATACCGTCCGGTTCGTCTGTGTTGGACAGTCATGACTTCTCCTAGCCCGTCAGAGCGGTGAATCGGCCCTGGAAGCGACAGCTGGAGGCAGTCAGGTTCCCGAACCAGAAAATGAAGGCGGAACGACCGGCCTGGCGGTACGGACGCCGGAAAGGCTCGAAGCGCATGTCTTCGGCCCGGTGGGCGACCCATTCCAGGTACTCGGTGTTCAGCATGAACATGTTGTTGTCGGGACAGTGGGAGTCCACGACGAGGGGGCGACCCTCGAACATGATCGACGTGAAGCCACCCTTGGCCATTTCACTCGACGCGAACCGCTGCTGAGGTTGCAGGAGGTTGTAGTACGAGTTGTAGATCGGCTGGGTGGTCGCGATCAGGTTCGGGGAATCGGCGTCCTCGGTGAGGAGACCCATCAGGTTCCGCATCCGGTTGATCGTCAGCGTTGTGGTCGTAGAGTCGACCTCAGAACGCCACCAAGCCTGGTTGGTCTTGGAGATGTTCCCGTAGGTCTGTCCCGTACCGGTCACCATGGCCCGGAGGCCGGTGATGGCGAGCGCATCGGATCCGTCGGAGTAGAGACCCTGTCCCAAGTAGTTCAGCATCGACTTTCGTGCGATGCGGAGCTTGGACCGAAGCAGGTTCCCGAAGGCGCGAGGGCCGCTGTTCTTCAACTCATCCGACCGACGGATGGTGATGGAAACGTAGTAGTGCTTCCAGTTGTACAGCGCAGCAGTGATCTGTTCGACTTCCGAAACGTCGAGCAGCTGCATCCCCTCGAACGGCCCACCGGGACCCTCAGCGTACGCGAGCGGGGTGCTGATGAAGGCACCACCGGATTCGGTTCGCTGGTTGCGTCGGAGTCGCCGGATCAGGGGGTTCGATCGAAAGATCTGGTCCACGATCCGTCTGCTCACGGCGCGCTCGGTCAAGCTGTTGACATTGTTCCAGTTGATAGTACTGGGTTGTGCAGTCACGGCTTGATCCTCCTAGAGGTCTTCTTCTGGCGCCACCAGCTCATTCTCGAGCCACTGGTTGAACTGCGACTCGTTCATTGTGCGGGGATCCGCTTTCTGAGGCTGTGGCGCCTGGTTTCTGGTGGTTCGTCCAGGAACAAGACGAACGGGCTGATTCTGCAACTGCTGCTGAGCGGCCTGCTGCGGTGAGGGCTGGGGTTGGACTCCCCCGTTTCTCATCACATCGTGGCCCACCATGCGGTATTCCGCCGCGGTGAACGCATCGGGCCGGTTGACGTACAGCTCGTGCGCTCGGTTCTTGATCTCAGTCAGTCGTTGCTCGGTCAGCTGGTCTCCGTAGGTTTGCCGGAACTCCTGTTCGACCTGGTCCAGCCCCGCGTCCGCTTCCGCTTGGCGCTGCTGGGCCAGGAACTCCTGCATCCCCTGGATCGTCTGTTCCATGTGAGGCGGAAGCTGCGCCTGAACCTGCTGCTGTTGCTGCGGCGCCATTTGGTTTAGGTCCACGTTGAGACCCAACTCCCTGGCTCGGTTCGCTACTGCTTCCACGGCGGCCTGATTCAGTTGCGGATGCGAAAGGATTTGGAAGGCACCCTGAGTCTGCTGCTGGTAGGCCTGCGCCTGCTCGAGCTGCGACCGCAGAGTCCCAACCTCTTCCTGATGCCGCGACATCATCTGCTCCGCTTGACCAGCGAAGTCTACCGCCGCTTGCAGGTCACCCAGTCGGTAGGTTCCGAGTCCGGGAATATCGAACTCTGTCTCCGGCCCGTACTGTTGTGCCTGCGATTCAGGAGTCGGGGACTGCTGCTGCTGCTGACTCTGCTGCTGGGGTTGACCCTGCTGCTGAGCCTGCTGCTGCTGGTTGGGGTCCGGTTGCCCCGGCTGCCCCACGACTTCCTGACTGTCGTCGTAATTCTCTTCGTCGTCCCCCTGCTGCTGCTGGGGTGCCCCCTGTTGGCTATCGGCGGCCGAAGCCGCGGCGAGTCCTGCGCCCAGATCTTCCGGGTCGATGTCATCGAGCTCCGGCATTGGCTGGTGCACGTCGTAGTTGATCGCTTCTCCGCGGTCGGCGAATAGGTCTTGGGGCATGGTCCGTCTCTCCTAGTTGGTCGGCAGCTGTCCGGGCACCGCCGTCTGCGGCGGAGCTGCTGGCGCGGGCCCTGCCGGGCCCTGCGCGGCCGCTGCCGCCTCGTCCTGAGTAAAGCCCTGGCCAGCCGTCAGCATGGCCAGGTTCTTTCCTGCCATGTCGAGCTGCGGGGCGAGCATGTTGGGATCAATCGGGATCCCGTTGCGAATCATCTCGTCCATGATGGCGTTCACCTGTTCGAACGCCTGGTTCAGTTGAATGGCGAGCCCGGCCCCTGCCTGCGACGGCACCCCCGCAGCCGGAGACGGGTTGTTGGCCGAAGGGGGTTGCGGAACGGGGCCCGCCGAAGGCTGTTGCCTGCCCTGGAGAGCAGCGAAGAAATCAGGTCCGGCGCTCATCAGTTGCCCCGATTCTGCCGGTTCAGCTGATCGAGTACGTTCGCCTCAGCTCCACGACGGCCACGAATGTTCTGGGCCTGCGCCGGAACCGAGGTGGCGCCCTGGGCAGCCTGCTGTTGCATGGCCGCGGGCAGCGGGCCCGTCGGGTTCTGCTGGCGGAAGGCCTGCAGCTGCTGACGAGCTCCAGGACTGAAGACACGCTTGCCCTTCATCCGCTTCAGGAGAGCGTTGAATGAGCCGGATGCACCCTTCATGTTCGATGGCATTGTCATAGCCTCCGGGAATCTGCTTCCCACGGTTTTACGTCTGTTCGGATCGGGCACGGTGCCCTCCCTATCGCCGACGCTGCAGAGCGTCGAAGTGAGTTGCGACCCCGCCAGTCGTCAAACCGCGGGCCCCCATTACTTGAGGAGCTCGTCGCAGAGACGGGGCGCTTACGGACCTCCGCTGGCCTCCCTGCCCAAACCCAACCGCGAACCCTGCCAGCGCCCCAAGAAGCCGGTTCGACTTCGGGCGCGATTGAACGGTCTGCGTGTTGTCCAGGCCAACCGACGCGGGATCCTCACGGAACCGTTGCAGGTTGCCCAGGGCTTCGTTGAGAAAGGCTGGAGTCAGTGCCATTACCCGTTTCCTCCAAACCGACCGTTTCCTCTGGTTGAAACCTGCGGCCGCGGCCCGGGTTGGGGGGCTGCCGGGGCCACGTTGCTAGGCGGCTGCGGAGCCGAAGCCCCCTGCCCGGGTATCTGCTGCATCCCCGCAGCCAGCATGAGCGCCTGCTCCATCCGTCGCTGTTCCATCACGCGACGGATGACGGCGGCGCGACCGGGGTGGTCGATGTGCCGAAGCACTTCGGCCTGGTCGAAGTACCCGAGCTTGCCGAGCTCGATCGCTTCGCGCTGGCGAACCTCTCGAGACTGCGGAAGCGTGGATCCCGCGGCCACCCGGATTTCCCACTGAGCCCGGATCATCTCCGGGGTGAGCTCGTAGAACATGGTCTGCCCGGTCATGTCGTCGGTGACTCGGACAGTCCGAGCGTCCTGGTAGAACTGCTGCATCAACCCAATCCACTGCTTCCCCAGTCGACGGATTGCGCCTTCCACATTCCGAACCAGGAGCCGTAGCCGAGTCTGGGAGGCCTCCTGCAACGACTCGATAGCAACCCCCGCGGTGATTCCACTCGGCTTCCGGCCCGTCGTCACGTCATGGATTCCGGAAACCGCGTCGATCGCTGAACGCATCGCCTCTGCCATTTGCATGACGTAGGCGGGCATCGGGGGTGCTTGTAGGCGCTCTACAAAGCTCGATGGCGTGTTTTTCTCCACCACCAGTCCCGGCCTGGCCGAGAGCATGTGCGGCTTCACGCCTGAGGTCCGATCCACGACCCACTGGGCGTTGCCGTTGAACCGGGCGTTGTCGAGCAGGGTCTGGTTCAGCTTGTTGAGGGTCATCTGCAGGGACACCAGGTTCTGGGCTGCAGAGACCGGCCAGAACTCCCCACTCATCGAGTGGCAATTCATCTCGACGTACGGGAACTCCCCGTGCTCGTAGGGGTTGGGTCCATCGTGCAGAACGCGGTCACCGGCCATGATGATGAGTCGCCCGTTGGGGTACTTCATCTTCTCGACCATGATGTCGTTGCCGTCGCTGTCCTGCATGATGTGGCCGGTCACCGGGTCTTTGAAGGGCTCGGTGATGACCTCGGGATCCCGGATCCAGAACTGGAGCACCTGGACCATCGAGTCGTCTCGAGCACCCTCCTGCAGGTCGGCCTTGACCCAGGGCACGACGCGGGAGAAGTCGCCGCCCACGTCCTCAGGGTACTCGTAGTTCGCGTTGACGTTGGTGTGGACCTGTTCCCGGACTTCGCCCTTGAACTTCTCGGGATCCGGGACCGCCATGGCGCCACGCTGGATCTTCCCTCGAGCTTCGGGCCACAGGTTCAATATCTCAGCCCGGCTCATCCTGGTGACGTGGATCAGGTAGCGGGCATCCCGAACGCTGGTGGCATCCGGATCGGGGATGATGTTCTGGGGGTCGACGGTCTCCGTGACGATCTCGTCCTCGTCCGGATCCCAGTAGGTGTAGTAGAAGCCTTTGCCGAAGAGAAGCATGTTCTTCACGACCATGGGGGTGAGCTCGTTCATGTCAAGCCGTTCCCAGAGGTAGGTGACCTCGGCGTGAAGCATGTCCGCGTACTGCTGGTACTCGAAGCTCCTGGCGTTGATGTCAATGCGGGGCTCGTTGTCGGTGAGCGTGGGAACCATGGTCTCGATGCGAGCGAAGACCTGGTTCTCGCATGGATCGGACATCCACTCCGGGAGGATCCCCCACTGCTCGCCGTTGTAGAAGCGGTACACCGTGCGCCAGGGCTTGGTGAACTTCTTCTTATGGCGCATCCCGTCCTCGTACATGGTCACGAGGCGACCGATCAGCTTCTGCTCGACGGGCCCAGGCGGGTCAACGTAGCGACGTTCAGTAAGCCTGTTTTGATCCGGCAGCGGGATGGATTCGACCGTGCTCATTCAGATACCCCCGTCAGCTCCTCGCGCCTGGTCTTGGAGTACTCCTCCACGTCGAACTCGGGCTCGGATTCCTGCTCGCGAATGATCGTCGGGTCGGTGGTCTGGTAGCTGTCCCAGCCGTTGGCCTCGATCTCCTCGGTCACGTCCTTGACCACCTGGCGGTCCATGGCGTCCTCGGCCTCTTCTCGAGCTCGAGCAAACTCCTTCTGGACGGTCTCGGGCTTTTCGTTCCCGAGCTCGATCAGGTCATGGTCTTTGGCGTACCGGCTTCGATGGAGGGATCCAACCGCGTGCTTCGCCCGGGGAGGGCTGAACAGCCGAGTAAGCGGCAGGCGACAGGAGTCGTTCGGGCAAACGACAAGATCTCGGTCATCGACCGAGACGTAGAGGTCACCAACCCAGCCGCAATGGCTGCATGAGTAGTCGTAGGTGGGCACCTACAAGGCTCGACGATCTCCCGTCACTACTCTTTTCTGCTTCGAGGGAGCGTCCGTCGCGGTCGCAGTCACGATGGTCTCCCGAGGATAAAGCCCGTCGACGAAGTTCCGCATGCTCTGCAAAACCGTCTCCGGATCTTTGGCGCGGAACTTGCCCAACACATGGCCCGTGTCCGTTTTCTGTATGGTCAAGACAATCTCGTCGTCGCTGACCTCCATGAGCACTTCGCGTTCACCGGTTTCATCCGGAATGATGAGCTGTTCGAACATCAGTACCCTCCTCTAGTTCGTGTACCACCAACCATCTCCTCTGTCTGATGTCAAGCGTGCTCGGTGCTCCTCATACTGCCTTTTCAACTCTTCTTGTTCAAGCTCGATTGAGTTCGGATCCATCCGCTGCTCCGGGGTCTCCGGTTCCTGGCCCGGGAAAGCCATGTCCAGCTGGTAGGCCAAGGCGTCGAGCTTGTCCTTGGAGCGCCCCCGAGGGTATCGGATGGCTTCCGCGACAATGGCTTGCATGTGGCGCTGGTACCGAAACCGGTTGTTGGCGAAGACCGGCTCGAGACCGCGGATCCGGAGATCCTTCGACCGCTTGTCGGGCTTGAGCTCCTCCCACGGGGGGAAGACCTGAAGATCCAGGCTCATCTGTTGTGCGTTCTGCAGCAACATCTTCTGAAACCCGACAGATTCGATCCCGCATTTGATGGCCCGCCACTTCTGGTACTGCCGGAAGTACTCCTTGAGCAAGCGGTTGGAGTGGACGTCTTTCTCGGCGAACATGTCCAGGACCCAGCAGATACCCTTGTAGTCCCAGCCGCAGGTCGTGATGACCGCCTCGCACCCTGCCTTGTCATCGGTGATGGCGGGATCGCAGGACGTGAAGATCGAGAGCTGGGCCAGCCAGGTCTTCAGCTGCTCCACGTTGTCCGGCAACTCGAAGACGCAGCCGGTGAAATACTCCTTCTTGAAGATCTGCGTGGCCTCATCCACAGGCTCATTCTGCATCTGGGCCGAGTAGAACGACGGGCCCATGGACTCCCGTTTGTCCGCGAGAACCTTTTCGGTGAGCACCTGTGGGAAAAACAGACGGCGCTTTCCCGCGGCCACCTCTTGGTCGGTGCGCTCGGCCCGCTCGATGATGACTTCCCACTTGTTCTTTTCGCTGTCGGCTTCCTGGAAGTGCCCGTAGAGATCGGCGTCGTGCCAGCGGGTTCCAATGACCACCATCAGCGCGGGGTGGTCCAGGAGCGGCAGCTGCTCCTTGTAGAAGTCGATGGTCTTCTCGATCTGCTCCTTGGTGTTCACCTGCGCTCGAGAGATCAGGTCGTCGTAGATGCCCAGGTCGAAGTGCTGCGAGTTGACGGCCTGGTCGAGCGAAGCGATCGAAAAGTTCGGCTCTTTGGCAGCGAAATCGGTGCGGGTCTTGACGTTGGCCTTCTCGGTGGTCCAGAGGCCTTCGGTACGCACGGTCGGGGTGATGTCCCCGAAGTAGTTCACAACCCGGGGGTTCTGCAGGTTGCTTTTGATGTTCCGGAGGAAGGTCTTGGCGTTTGCCTGGACCTCGTTCGCGATCAGGAGTCGCTGGTTGAACCCCTTCTTGCCGTTGAAACTGGTCGGTGGCTCCCAACGCTCGAGCCCGTCGGGGTGGTCGTAATCCGCCGAGTCGTTTTGGTGCATGATCCAAGCGGGAAAGCTCTGGGTGGCCACCGTGCTCTTGAAGGAACCACGGGGCATGAGGATGAGGACCCGACGCAGGCCTCCGACCGCGTATTGGGGCCGGTCGACATCCCAGTAGAGCTCCTGGAGCTTGGTGCAAAGGGGACCGTGCACGTCGGGCTCGAGCTTGTCGTAGCCCAGCAGATCCTGGGCATAAAGAAACAGCGACTGTCGATACAGCCGCCGTTTCCGTTCGTGAAGGATTCGGTCAGACGTCGTCATGCCACCAGTCCGTGATGCACCACCATATCGACCGTATCAGCATGGGGAACTCCCGGATCCGCCTTCCGGTAAAAGTCCACCACGGGAGACGAAGATCCTTGTCACTCACACCAGAGTCGCGAGGAACGTAGATCAGGTACGGCGCGTCACTCGCTTGGCGCGTAGGGCCTTGAGTCGACGTTTCTCGGCTGAAGCGTATCCGGATCGAGGCCTTCATCTTCTGCCTCCATTCGAGCCCGATCCTCAGGGCTCATCGCGTGCGTCCTCCCTGCCTGCTCCCACGGTCTCAGAGTGCTCATGAACTCCTTGGCGGTTGGCTGTCCTCCCTGCCAGGCCCGGTGCATGACGTAGGCACCCAGCAGGAAACACAGGATGTTCATGAGGCCGACAAGGATGACGCCGACGTAGAACAGCCAGGGATTCATTGGACCAGCGGACGACAGGCCTCGACGATGGCCTTGAACAGCGCGTCCTTGCGCTGTTGCATCAGAGGCAGCTGGTCAAAAGGAACGAGACACGGATGGGTCTTCTTCTCGGTGTCTTTCAGCTCTCCGAAGACCCAGCCATGGGAAAGTTTCTCGTCCATCCAGGCCTCGTGAGAGGCTGAGTCCGGCAATCCCGGATTGGCAAGATGCAGCTTCACCCCGTTGATTGCTGATTCGCGCTGCCAAGCAGGGGCCATTTCCCAGATTTGCTGAGACGTGTCTCCGTGAGCTCGACAAAACTCCGCGTTTGCTTCGTGGCACAGTTTGGCTACTTGTTCGGCGTTCATTGCGGAGGCCTCTGAACCGGCTGCAAACCGACCGGCTGGATCCGCGAGGCCGGTTGCGTCGCGAGCTCGCAGTTCAACAGGTGGGTATCCACGCTCACCACCCGATCGATCGCCCAGGCGGCCGTCTGCATTGACGCCAGCGCTTTCTCACCCTGGTTGGCTTTCAACCTATCGATGGCTGCCTTGCATCCGGTCTGGATGACCTCGAACAGCTCCCTCTGCAGGGTTCCGAACTCCGGATCCCACTTTTTCTCGGCAGGTGTGTCTTCCATTTACCCATCTCCTTGTTTGTGAAATGTGCATCCACCCCGCGATTCGCGAGTGAAGATGCCGTTGCTGACGCGCCATGTTTCGCACGCCTGGAACCAATAAAGACGGCCGTATACTGGCCACATCCAAGCGAAAGAGAGTTTTTCTCCGACCTCTCTCGCGCGTTTCTTGGACCAGCTCACACTGACGCTCGTTCCAATCTCTGGATTTCGGCCACGATCAGAGCCGCAGCAATGACCAGCTGGCGTTTTCGATCGTTCTGGTGCTTCTCGTAGATGCCCCAGTCGTCACCCGTATGGTCGAGAATGGCGGCCGCCGCATCCGCGAGCTCGTTGTCGCCATGCTCGTCGTCGTGCTTGGCGTCGTAGCCCTTCGTTTGCTGCATGACCCGCTCACGGAAGATCCGGCGATAGGTCGCGCCGATCTCGATTGGATGGTCGTACAGGACCATGGGAACGCGTCGGTCAATGAAGAGAGACACGTAACCCTGGTCGGCCCAGTCCTTCGATGAAAACCGAGCTTCCAGAGGCATCTCCTCGTACAGACGGTTGTACTCTTTTTGCGAAACGAGAACGCCTCGCACCTCTTCTTGCTTGAGGTCAGAAAGTTGGATCATGGCTCAACGATCTCCAGTTCGGTCGGCGCCGGCGCCAGGATGAAGTCCCACTCCCGCGTCCACATGGGCGACGGGCAGCTCGTGGCCCCGGTCTCCGTCTTCCAGACGATCTGCATGTCGTAGGTGCCCGAGACCGCGGGACTCCACATCCAGCTGACGAGCTCGCCCCCGGTGGCCGTCGTCGGCAGCACCAGCACCGTCTGCCACGGGTTTTCTCCGCTGAGACGCACCTGGAAGTGACCCGCGGCCAGGTTCGTCAGGGTCGAGTCGTTCGGCGTGCAGTCGGGGTCCGCGTAGTTGGTGGGCGCGGTCGACCGGAACAGCACATCCCCCTGATATGGCTGGGCTTGGGCGACTCCGGCGAATAGAACGAGCATAAAAACCAAACGAAATGACAACTTCATGATTCGCTCCTTACCAGCTCCATTTGAGGTTGCGTCGGTGTGGTAGTTGGCCACGCCGACTTACCTTCACGGATCTCAAGCCCGGTGATGGCCGCGATCTTCTTGGCAAATTCGCGCGCCTCGGCGACACCAACAGGGCGCTGGTGCTTCATTTTGACCTGCCCAGCTGCAAACCCATGCTGCACAAGCAGATTCGCTTCACCCAGGGCCGACGTCATTCGGTGGTAAGCATCCTCAGAACAGCCGTTCTCGGGATAGCAGTACCAGACTTGAACGCTTTTCCCGCGCCCAGTGATGCCGATGTACGGCCGCGGTGGCTTGTTCTGCCCCTCGATAACTTCCATCACCCCTCGCCCCTCTCGACCAGGCGCATCTGGCGCTCCATTTCGGCGATTTCCGCCTCACCACTGGTCTGTGACTGCAGCTGCTCGTCTGAGCTCGCCGCCTCCGCCCCGCGTCCCTTCGCATCCGGATCCTCGGCGATTTTGGCCGCGCGCGAGCTGGCCAACTTGGCAATCTGCACCAGGTTGGTAGGTGTCGCACGGTGCAACTGGGCTCCCAGGAGCCGCATGGCCCGTACCTCGAGATCCCGGTACTCGTTGAGGAGTTCGGACTGGTTCTCGAACCGGATCCGCATGAGCGCGCGTTCGTGCTCCACCCGCTCCTCGAGCAGCCCCATGGCCTGCATCCGCTCCTGGATGTCATCCATGGCCCTCTGGAGGCGCTTCTTGGACATCCCCGTGGCCTTGGACATGGCCGCCCAGAAGAACTTGGCGCCGCGGTGCACCTCGTAGAGGCAGAGCAGGATATCGTCCTTGAGATCGCGCTCCTCGGGCTGGAACTTGCGCTTGGCCAGGAGTTTACGGCCCTTGGCAGTCAAAACGCCTGCGGGGGTGAGGTACGGGTCCAGGATGATCTCTCGAGAGGCGAGCGCGAGCGAGAAAGTAGGAGCCCCCGAGGGGACTGACCTCGAAGGCTCCTTGGGGTCGACACCATGCGCGGATGGGGTCGGTCGGCTGTCCGGACGGACATCGCTTGAAGAAGGGCTCCCTCCCAGGACCGCTGGAGAGGGAGCAGGCTGTTGAGGCTCCGGCCTGGAACCCGGAGGACTCTGGCTCAACAGGGAGGATCCTCCCCCGGAACCGTCTTCCACGTCAAGTTCACCCCCAGGCCCAAGCGGAACCATCGTCCCAACCTGTACTCGAAGATGGGGGCCCTGGTCTCCACGAGAACCCGTCGGCTTCGAGCAGGGAGCCGTTTTCCCGGGCGCCGAGCCTTGCCCAGGCGCATCCGGACCTGATTTTCGCTCATCGGCCTCTCCTGCGGTCCCTACGGCCGGAGATCTTCCGGCTGCTCCTGTGCCCCCTCCTCCCTCTCTCCCCTGAGCTCCCCCTGATTCCCCGTCTCTCCCATCTCTGGGACTCCTTTCCGAAAGTACTTTTTCCTCCCCGTCTCCACGGAACTGAGACCCACGCTCAATCCTTAAGGCGGGACTCCTAACCGTTTTCGACCCCCCCTCCTTCGTACCCAGGAGCCTTTCAGGCCACCGGCTCACCCTCTCAGAGGAGGCATCTACCAGGGCATCTCGGTCCCTTGTTCCCCTATCCCCTTGACTCATAGGTGGTTAGTACTCCCTGGACTACGTTACATAATGGCGGTTATACGCCATGCCCCTGGAGAGAGCCAACAGCAGACCCCCCAGAGGGCTGGACTCCGGGTGTACGGTCCGGAGTGCGTTGGTGGACGTGGTACCGAGGGTAGCGGGGCCTGGTGGAGAGTGCAAGCGGGGGGATCGTGGGGGAGTGCCTGCCCATGCTGCCGGGGGCAGCACAGGCAGGGCACTGGGGCCGGGGGAGGGGGAGGGGAGCGGGGAGGCCCGGGGTTGCTCTAGAGGGCTCGGTTGATGTCCCGGAGTTTGGAGGTGATCTTGACGCCTGGGAGGCAGTCGAGAGCAGCGAGCGCGAGCAACCCCGGGGAGGGGAGTCGGACCCCCCCCACCGCGTGCGCGCGTGCGCGTGTACGGGGGGGGAGGGCCCGGAGGATGGATGCTGGCAGAAGCTTTCAGAGTTCC
>JAAUYH010014650.1_pt1 | contig 13548 bp, 12 predicted proteins | sample 7278061 | NCBI WGS metagenome assembly JAAUYH01 (sample SAMN14350203, study PRJNA611818) | marine sediment metagenome | isolation source: surface marine sediment (0.6m) | place: French Polynesia: Moorea | collected 2018-08
CCTAAATCGCTACTCGATTTAGGCCTCCACCTTCAAGTAAAATTAAATCAGTTCCAGTTCAACCTCTATAGATCCGTTTCAATATACTACATCCTTTACATCTTCCATCTTCCATAAAAAATGATCAGCGAACAATAATATTTGCTGCTCGGATCCGGTTAGCAGTATACGACCTGTTCGATCATCACAAGCATATCCAGTGAGAGAAAAATTTCACTAAAAATTATAAGTAGAATACCATTTATCTTGAATTCATATAGTTTTACCTGCTAAATTGATTCTTTGCACTATTTGAGGGATCGTTCAAGGTGTAATCATCAGTGAAAGGCTCTTCATTACTTGTAGCCTGCTAAATTCCAACTAATAAACTGCATTACTTACATCTGATGTAGAGTTCTAATAATATCTTTCTGAAATTTTGGCTATTGCAACTTCAATATGCTGGGTTGCGTACAATTTTTGCATCCATGCAGTCCCAGTGGCTGCATTTGAGACATGGTGGATGGATGTACCCTTGTGTAAAAATCCGCGGAACAACAGTTGACAGTTTCTGGGTTGAGAAGAATTTAGGAAAGTTATCGAGCTGTCGTGACCCGAACTTTACTGCCTTCTTCTTCTTATCTATACTAAACGATGAGTTGAAGAACTATTTTTATACCTTAGATACTACTGACAGTGTCATCTTGTCCTTATTCGATTTGTTTTCAGGTGCGATAAGGGGAGAGTGCGTGAGTGTTTTCGATAAGGAGTTGGAAGGATAAGGATGCAATGGAATGTCAGCCAATCTGCGCTTGTTTGACACTTTTTCAGGGAAGAGCGTCACTGATAATAGCCATATTTTCAGACTTGTGTTGCAATTGAACATTTCTTAGTATATATTGAAAGGAAGTCTTGCAAAAACACAGTATGGATCTTTCTCCTTTTCGATTTTTCCTCGATTTGTGGATATCGTAAAAGACGGCGGTTATTCTGTTAGTGATGAAATGCAGAAAAACTCTCAAAGTACACAATTTAATGGCTTGAGTTTCGAAACTGTCTGTCTGTATAGTTCATTGAATCAAATTGCATATTTCAAGTTCAGAACAGTAGGTTATTTGGTCCTTGGACTACCGCTAACGTAAAAGAGAAGAAAAAAGATAAAGCACACTAATAATTTAGATCATTTACAGTCAATCATAGATTTATTTTTTTAACTCGACTGCTTGGCTCCGTAAGGAAGAAAAGATTTTGTATTGTTTTCAGGTCATCATGACTTTCCAACCGCGTATTCATCATCATCGTTGTCATCATTTAGTCCATAGGAAAACTAGTGCCAAATGTTGTACCCTTTTCTGATTCATCTCTCCAGGTACTATAAAACGCTGCCTCTATACATTTTAAAATGATAGAATTGAAGAATAGAATATTCATTTGTATCTGATATCTCACCTGGTATAAAAGTCAAAACTTAGTTGAAAGTCCACAATCATCGAATTGAGAGCTTGGTTACAGAATGTAACTTCTTTGGAAGCTTTCCTAGCTGTCGATAATATTCGTTTTTCTCATGTAGCCATTTGTAGTTGTTGTTGACAGGTATTTTCATGCTATTTCCCGTGACTATCTACAGCATCAAGAAGCTGATGTCGATACATCTGGGATTGTCTAGTAGATCGGTGCGTTTTTCTTGTAGTGCATCGGGCAATTATTGTACGACAGTTTGCTTTTGTTGATGGCAATGAAAGTCACAATTGGCGACAATTTAAGGATGAAAATTTCAAAGGCACATATACATCCACTACGAATCAGTAAGGTAACACAAGCGGTTCTACTAGATGGAGAATCTTTTCAGTTAATGTAAAGAAATATACGGAAAAAGAGTACATTGCAGTAACTAATATGTGAGTAATACGTATAAGTTCATGATATCCTCAGTTATTGACTAGGTTGTACGTACTGAAGAAGTTTTACTCTACCTGAGTCAAGAACAGTGGTTTTTACAGTAACTGAGAAACTCAGTCGCCCGAGTCACAATGAATCCATGAAAGATACGTGATTGTTCATAGTGATCTCTGCATACTTCCCGAACAAGCTAACAAAGTAAATTCCCTATTATTGCTTTCACTAATTCACTTTTCTTGTAAGTAGGCTGCAATCAAGTACTAGAACTTGAGATTTGAGAGAATAGTTGACTTTTCAGATATTGAGATTATACAGCACCTCCGAGCATTAATTCTCAAAAAAAACAAAGAACTTCTCACCTCTGCCATCGATACAGTAACGGTAATGCATGACTTCTAGTCAAAGATATGATTTAAAAATGAATGGAGGAGTACCGTACTCTGACTCCTCATCCGTCTGAATATTACGATTCGTTCTAATACGCCAATTACTAACCGTGAATTAGCATGTTAGTTTTAACGAATCGTTAGCAAACGGCTACGGGGTATGGGTTCTTGCGAAGATGAGTGAACGAAACCGTCAGAAAATAACTGGCGTTTTTGCATAACCCCTCCACATTACTTGCGTGGCCCCTTTGTAGATTAAATTTCCTCAGCAGTGGTGGTGTTCGCCCCCGAAATCGTTGATATAGAGCATATCGCGTGCAGCTCTCACCATAAGACACTGTAGTTTATCTAGGAAAGTTCCATGTTTAATTGCTAACTAACCGCAGGCTAAGGTCGCACGAATGCTAGAGTGTGTGGGTGCGTGAGTAAGAGAAGTCCTCCTAGTAACCGGAAATACCCACGGTTAGAGAAGAATCAGCAGCAGATGTGAGCAGCATGGTCTCAAACTACGACGGCGTACTACTAGTGGCTTCCTGGAAACAGCACGAGACAACAACCACATTCGACAACCATTGCGTGAGGGCAAAACTTCGGTCTCTGTACAACTCAAACAACGAAGATGCGGCAAGGCACCACATCGACCCCTGCGTGCAAGTGAGTGTACTGCAGAACAAAAACCAACAAAAAAAATTAAACCGGTCTGGGTATCGTAACCGTGTGCAGCACCACGCCCGCCATGTCGATGATGTATGCATGCATACGGTCCTTCCCCACCGAGACCGCCATGAAGCCCTGCCTCCCGATGGCGAACTTGTTATGCTTCATGTGCCCCGTGATGCGTCGCACCTTCGACCCCGCGCCAGAAAGCAGGTAATGAATCCCATCCACCACCGCGTGCTCCAGCGAGTGCTCGTGCCCGCAGATGTACGCCGCCACCTTGTGCTTCTCCATCACTGCCTTCAGATGCTTCTGCATCCGAAGCAGGTTCTGCGGTTCCCCTTCGAAGTGACTGCCCGTACTGAACAAGGGGTGATGTCCGACGACAATCTTCCACCTTGCATCACTCTTGCTGAGCACCTCGTCCACCTGGGCCACCGTCTTTCTGACGACCTCATCAGCCGAACTGAAGTTCGTTCGGAATCCAGTCAACAGCTCCACCTTCGAGTAATACATCGGCGTGGTGTCCACATACGCAAACTGCACGTCGCCGTACCGCTCGAAATACGTCAACGCGGGTAGATGCCACAACTTGACGCTCTTCGCCAGGTCCAGCTGCGCACGGACGTTTCCATAATGGTCGTGATTGCCCGCCACGGTGACCCACTTCAATTCCTTCAAGCCATCCAGCACGCCGTACACGCCACTCCAGCTCGACACGAACTGCTGATCATGCACGGAGTCGATGCCGGCTTGGTAGAAGTTATCGCCCGTATTCAATATATGGCTGGGCAGCCACACGTTGGCCAGCTCGTTCATGCGCAGCGCCACATCGCGCTGGCAGCACATGCCGTCACGGCCCCAGTCCCCGATGGCGAAGAAGCGCAGGGAGTCCGTGTGCTTGGGTATGCTGGGCAGGACCGACTGGGGCACGCACAGGGCGCGCGACACGGGCGGATCCCTGCCCAGGCGGCGCTCCTGCAGGCCGGCGTCGCAGTTGTCGCGCAGCATCTCCGTCTCCATCAGCGCCTTGGCGTACTCGCGCGCGCCCCAGCGCCCGCTGTCGTCCGCGTACACGTACAGCGCCATCAGCGCCAGCCCGGCCGCCGCGGCCGCCAGCGCCGTGCATATCGTCGCCGTCCGCGCCTTCCGCGCCGGCCCCCCGTGCCGCTCCGTGCTCCCGCTCAGGAACGACTGCGTCTCCAGATCCGACATGTCGCTGTCCACGGTCATCGCGCTGCGTGGAAACCGCGCTAAGGCACCACCTCATGATTGGCCGCCTTGACCGGTTCTGTAATGTATGAAAACCCGCGCTGCAGCTGCACCGCTCGTGCACGCAGTCATGGCCCGCTCCCTACTCGTGCTCTGACCTGTGAATTTGCAAGCCTGCAAGACTCCCCGCCACTGGGAATGAATGAAGTGATAGGTGCACGATGTAACCGTGGGTTGGAAGTCTGCCTCGCATTCGCCGATGGGATTCGCATCTCGCAACAATCTGAACAATTACAATTCGCGAAGAAACCCGTTAAGTGGCAGAAGAGTGACACTACAAGAACTCTGAAAATAATCGGCTCCGAATATTCCTTCCCAAACCCGAACAAATTCGCATGCTTGGCACTCCGGAAAACGTATAGTGCTCCAGTACAGTTGCCTAATCACGAAGACGAATGATATCATTACGTTTTCATGAGTATCCAGGCATCTAGACGAATGGAAGGCGCGGACAAGTCCTGTCGATTCTCATCGTCAACACGAGTGATAACGACCCCGCACTTCGTGTAGCAAAAAGCCCTAGTTCCGTGGTTTCCACCACAGTGGTTTCCGACCGTCAAATGTAGGACAGCTATTATAATTCGTGCACGGGTAGGTCAAAGAGGAAAACTGACGTAATATGGCACAAGTTCCACGTAACTTCAGATGACTTCCAACGCGGAATCATGCTCAACAACCGGACCACCATCCGACTACAATTCACGGCCAAGTCAAAGAGTTCAGGTGTGAGTTGCCCAACTCACTCGAACCTCGGCAACCAGAACATTATGTATCGCACGGTCACACACCATCATGAAGCCAGGGCAGCACAATGCGACGCTGCGTCGTAGTTGTTTTGACGCTGCTGCTGCTCGCCAAGGCGCAGGACTACGAGCAGGCAGACTCCCCAAAATACGCCCATCGAATCGTGCAGTACGACTACGGCCGTCTTGGCATCCGCTACTGTCGGCGGGTGTTCTTCCACTCCTGCGTGGGCTGGCCGAGGCGCTACCACGCCTCCAGGCTGTGGTGCCCTGTGCAACCGTGCTACTGGTACAAGGAGGTGGCGCCATGTCCCCGCAGCGATGTCTCCTCAACACACAAATGTGCCATCGTGGAACCGGAACGAACCGAGTGGAAATGCGTCAAGGGCGTGGAAAAGCGTGAGATGTACCTATGGGGTGCAAAGTACCCGGTGCTAAGTTGCGCCTGTTACGCTAGTTCGTTTCGCTACTACGTGTACGCGCCGCGCGAACCATACGTGCCCAAGTGCTACGCTTGATTTGTAGATGTACGTTCTTCGAGAAGCTCGTGAATAAACCTTCGTCTTCCTCCTTTTCTTGCGGAGCGAATAGCAGTAATAGATAGACGATGTTAAAGTGAGATGAAAAGACTGTGGGGATGGTAGAAAACCTTGGCATTCCGCCACAGCTTCATCAAAAGAGAAGCAAAAATAATGAGGCCTTACCACGGACTAGCGCACAGGAACCGCAGGTTAATATGCATACACATACAAGGGCCGGTTGTTGACAACTCGCCAAGAAGAAGAGAGTGCGCATACATCATCTGCTAGAACTTCGAGTAGTACATGCCGTTTTCAAAGTCCATCCTATGATCCACACTATTGCGCTTGAGCGGCATTGACACCGGGCACAACCCATAACCTTCGGGCATTTCCGACTTCGGTTCCACAAAGCTCAGTTGTGCACATCGCGAATACAATTGCAACATCACACCATCAATCCATTTCAATACGCCTAGCTTCTCCGTCGGCACCATCGTTTTTCGGGCTCGGCTTCTCGAACGTTGGAATGAGTTTCGTCAGCGCTTCAGGGTTCAGCTCTGTAACTGATTCTCGGCTCCTCCCATTTCTCAGGAATTTCATCAGGACGTATTGATCGACGGAGACATCGTGAAGTAGATGGGATTTAGCATCGGGGCTGGTTTCACATTTGGGAACCTTCGGAGAGTGCTCGTTCACACGGCGACCCTGAGCTGAATGACACGATAAATCTGTGGGATAAATAATTTGGGTATACACCCAAATCTGAGGTGTGACTTTAATTACGCAAATCACTACAGTTGTACAGCCATGCGAACCAAATTTAGAGCTCAACAGGCCCATGCGATGCAACATCCAACACCCGTCGCTTTCGCAGTTGACAGGGAAGCCGAAGGAGACGAGGACGAACTGCGTATAGACGCCAATGGCCGACATGCAGAATTCGATGTCAGTACCAACGAGGTCGGCGACTTCCCACGACAAAGACGACGTAACTTGATCCTCACAGCACTGCTGTTTATCCCGTCACGAATCGCTATTCCCGTAATCACATTAGTCGCCGGTCGCGGGATCGCGAAGAGCGCCGGCGCCAACGACAGACACGCCCTTGCCGGAGGCCTAGGTCTACTACTCGCCTCACGCGCCGCGCAGTCCACCGCGCGTCGGCGCCAGCATGCTGACGCACTGATGGCAAGGAATGTCCAGCGTGGCGTAGCATGGGCGGAAGCGCTACAAGCGGTCGCGGCCATCGTGCAGCGTTTCGTCAGCGGTGTATGACTTCGCTTCGCATTGCTCGACAAACGGCTGGTGCTACTTGCCCACTCGACGGCGAGCGCGAATCTTATCGCCGCCGCGCGCCGGCTCGGTGCGCATACGCATCCGGAAGTGATAGACAAGGCGCGGCGATACTGCGACTTCGCAATGGCCACCTACGGGTTTCCCCTGCTATCGGCGTGCGGTATGGTGTCGCCCGGGTATGATGCGGTGACGAAAGGGTTTCGCGCGATTGATGTCGCGCGATGGCACCTGCAACTTGGCGAGGATGACGTGCTCGCAGAACGGCTAGATGGGGAGACGATAGGTGTACCTCGCCACTTCGTCGCTTATGACCGTGTCACAGACGTCACCGTCGTTGCCATCCGTGGCACCAACTCGATTTCGGACCTCATCACCGATTTACTGTGCGAGGCGACGCCGTTCGGTGACGGGTTCGCACATGGTGGCATGGCCGATGCTGCCCGTGCGCTTTACGTCGTCGTTGCGCCGTTGATAAAGGGGCGGCGAGCAGTTCTCACCGGCCATTCGATGGGCGCTGGCGTGGCGTTGCTGCTCACGAAATTACTCATTGACGGTGGTCATGACGTTCACTGCTATGCCTTTGCACCGTGCCCCGTGTTCGGGCCGCACACCGCGGTGGATAACATGTGGAGCAACAGTGTGGAATGCTTCGTTCATAGTCAAGACTTGGTCGTGCAACTGTGCCTATCATCGGCTCGTCGGCTAGCTTTGGAAATCGAGACCGCGGGAGATATTCAAGTGCCACCGGGGAGGATGACGAAGGCACAACGGATTGAGTGCGCACACGAAGTGGAGCGTGCGAGACAGCGGGTGACGCGCGATGATCCTCGAATGAGTGAGGTGCAACATCTATATTTACCGACCAAGAAAGGGGTGCATTGGCTACTGCCTGTCGAGGAGGACAAACATGAGCCGTGGTGGAGACGCTTTTTCGGGGATGAACGAAGACAACGCGAACAATTCCCGGAGTTTCCGTGGCACCGCTGGGACTTGCCTCGAGCCGTGAGGCCGACGAAAAAGTACGAGAGTATCATAGTTGACGTAGACGCGTTTGAACGGTTACTCATCACCCCTCGATGTGTCACTTCGCATTTTCCGAATCGTTATGTCGGTGCATTTGCCGCCTTGCCGGGGAAAGTGGTTCCGCCACCGAAGCACGAACTGACAGGTCGACCGGTTGGTTCTCATTTCGGCGAACTCGGCGAACTTGTCACGCCGGTTGAGTGATGCTGTCATCCGTTTTACGTGTTGATAATCCGAACGGTGCGCCACAGTCGAAAGTCGAAGATGCAAGTAACCGCGAGACCCTTACTCTGAGCGTTAGCAATCACATAAACCCAAAACCAGTGCTGTTTACTACGCCAGAAGTCCGTTTGTTGTTTTCAGCCGTTGGCAGTAGAAATGATAGCTTGCGTAGAAGTGTCCAAATTTGTCGCAGGATGACGCCAGGGTCTCCGGGTGATCGAGTCCAACGCGGCCCGCGCGATAGCGCGACTGCACGCGGTAGTTCATGCCAGGTTCGGTATCGATTCCCGATTTAGGTTTAACGGCGTCTCGGAAGCATCTGACTCATCATCGGTCTCGTCGCCAACGTCCAAAGTTTTCGACGGTCCGCGACTATCTGCGGATTCGTTCCCCAGACTCGAGAGCACTGTTTCTGGTGAATCCTTCGAGTAGGGAAAAGGTTACAGGAAGTCGGACCCCTACTTTCTTGATCTTAGCAGTTTTCCTACTTCACATTGCACCACCGCCGCGCTGCCTACACAGGGAAATCAGTCCGTCGACCTGTTCTGTGACATTGCGACCAACCTGTGGGTGGCTTGGGAACGAGCGACAGTGCCGAGTCCCGCGCCCAGACTCGTATTAAAGGGCGGAACGAAGGAGATGCACTGCTCGGCTTTCGTGATGCTAGTCGAGCAGATCCCTGGCACAAAGCAACACAATAAGGGTGCTATGGTAAGTCGCGAATAAGTCGCTGCTGGTGACTCACACTGACTCGGTTTCCCGAAAGAGTTGGTTCGCGTTTTGTCGCGCACTAAATTTAGTACCGAGAACAGTGGGATCTCTACTTTTGGCGATATCTGAGCTGCACTACTCTGTCGTGAGGCACGATACCGGAGAAATGGACTTATATCACACTATCGCGTAATATCACACATCGCTGATCATACTACTTATACCGAACTCGGCTAACCATTACCGAGCTTCATCGACGACATGGACACACAAACATTCTTCACGCTCGTCGGTGCCGTTCTTGGCTTCCTCGCCGCTCTCGTTGTAGCGTTTGTCGTCATGCCGAAGGTGGACTCGGAGTGCCCGCTGCCCATGCCGCCCTTTACCAACTACCTCCTAGGGCATGCGGCGGATCTGCTCGACGTCCGCCATTTCGTGCGCACACAAATGCGTTGGTTCCACCAACTTGGCGACGTGTTCCAAATCTGGCTGGTTCACCGCCGCGTGGTGGTCATCGCGCATCCGGACGACGTTTTTGCCGCGCTGCGCTATACAAACATCTTTTCCCGCCCCGCAGCACAAACCACGCTCTTCGAAGAGCTGCAGTCGGACAACTTTCAAACCATGTCGCGTGCCGTGCACAGCGCCCAACGCAGGCGAATACGCAAGGCTCTGTCCGAGAACACTGTCCAGGAATTCTCGGACATTGTCTCGCGAGCTGCAAATGCGCTGGTTGGCAGACTGCGGCTGCAACACAACGACGCGGTAAACACTACACCTCTCCTCGCCGACACCACGTTCCGAGTACTGCTGGAGGCAGTGCTGGGTGCTGGACCTTCCACTCTCTCCGAGCGCGACGCGTTTGCGAAAGAGAGCCGCAATTTCCTCACCGAACTATTCATCGAGATCAGCACGTACCCCCTGCGTCGCTTGACCCGCCTGTTCGGCACCCGCCGTAACCTGTTCCGCAGGCATCGCGCGGTCAAGAAGTTCACCGGCACACTCGTCGACCGTCGTGCCAATGAAACGGCGGAAGAGCAAGCGAATCGACCATACGACATGATGGATGTGATTCTCGAACTCGATCCCGACAATCGCGAGCGGCAGGTCAGCAACGCGACAATGTTCGCCATCGCGGGATTCGAAAGCTCCTCGGAAGCGCTCGCGTGGGCACTCTACGAAATAACGGGCCGGCCTGAAGTGGGGACTCGAATTCAAGCAGAAGTAGACGCAGTGCTCGGGGAACGCACACACGCGAGCTTCAAAGACGTCGAGAAAATGTTCTACGTTCAAAACGTATGGAAGGAAACCTTGCGACTGCACCCAGCGGCGGGCTTCGTCCTGCGCGAAACAACCAAGACTGTGGATCTACCCGGCACGAACATAACAATTCCGCAAGGCGTACAGGTGGGTGTACTCATTTATGCCGCGCAACGCCACCCGCGATTTGTACCAGACGGTGATGCTTTTCGCCCGGAACGGTGGGCTGAATCGAGAACACCCGTTCCAGTCGGGTCGTTCGTTCCTTTCTCCTGCGGTCCAGAACGATGTCCAGGCCGCGCACTCGCCGAATTCGAGGGTGTGGCCATCATCGCCGCACTCTACCGCAACTTCAACATCTCGATGGCATGTGATCGGAATCTCGTGCAAGGCATCTCCGACTGGACGGAACGGGTCAGAGCACCTGCGCCAGGATCGGGCGCAGGTGACCTGAGTTGGTCATTGCCACTGAAGTTTATTCGGCGAAAAAACAACAAACAGTGAATGTACATAAAATAACAAAACGTTTATCTTCTAGATCAGTTCCTTTCTAACTACGTTTCCGGCAACACCCCGTAATCTAGTGCGACGTCTCTTCCAGAAAGAAGCAGCGCGGTCGTATCAATTCTACAACGGCTTGATGCAATCTGCAACTTTTCGGTCCGTCGCGGTGTAAGAAGCGGGCATCAGAATGTTCGAGTGTGGGCGCTCGAGGGACCAACCATTTCAATGGGTCGAGTCGCGCGCAGGTGCGACTCGGCTGCAAAACGTCCCTACAGTATCGAGTTCGTTGCACAGTCTGCATTTCCACGCTGAGAACCGTGGCACGATGGCATGGCGTCGGTCGAAATCGGCGCGCACGTGCCAGGTGTACCCGGATAGTTTTTGCATTGTTACCGCTGGCAGGCAGGGATTCGTTATCACACGGAATTGCGAACAGCATTTCAAATCTTACGTAGGAAGTCCTTTCCTACGAAATGTGTCAATTGCGTTGCGGAGCCCGATTTAGAAGAGCCGCAGTGCGGTGCTGTGCAATCTGCGCGTTTCTCTTCGATATTTTGGTTTCTCGCTTACGCCTGATTTCCAACCCTTTTCGCGAAGGTCATGTGATCAGTTGACAATGGAAAGCAGTGATTAAATTTGAATCTGCACTGCACTGCACTGTAGTACTGTACATGGGACAACTATGAACTACGATTGAAGACTGGCGTGGAACATGAAAAATGCGACACTAATTATTGTGTAGCAATCATTGTCATTTGACTACTGTACCGACCAAATGTTTTCCGCCACTTGAAGGGAGAGAAGAATGAGTGGAGGTAGAAGTGGTACGGACAGATTATTGCCCGGACTTACGTAGTGCAGTACGGGCGGTGGAAATCCATTTAAAACCGCAATACAGCGAAGAAACAATTCCCAAATTTTAAGAAAGTATTTGAAAACACTGAGGCTCCCACTTCTTTTGCGCCAAGAGAGAGCGAGACGTTAGATTCGAATTCTATGTTTGGAACAGTGATGTGAACTTTTTCAGGGATTTCATAAAATAGAGTGGCAGAACGAATAGACTTCGAAGTCCTGGCGAGGCTGCAGGACGAGATAAAAATACATACCCAGTTAGGATTCAGTATTAGAACGCCATGTTGTCCTCATCCACAAGTCAAAGTACTCGAATCATTGCTGGACTACGCCCAAATCTGCAGGCAATGCGATGAGCCGCGAGATGTCGAAGGTATCAGTCTCTTGAATCACCTAGCCTCTTTCGTAAACTAACAGATTTGATGCGAATTTCGATTATTGTTACTTGATGTGGAAAGTTCGCTCAGAATATTGAGTACTATTTGCCAGCTGCGCTGCACTGCTGACAACGGAAATGATTTCAAGCTGCATTATGGAGTGAACTGGGCGCGGTTGTTAGCAGCAGGTTTTCGTAGACTTTTCCGGAATCGAGCTGAGCCACAGACGTTGCCCATCTGTGCCGGTGTTTCGACGGAGACGTGAGAAGATAAATGGTGTTGTGCGAAACATATAAAAGGTAGAGACATGGTCACTCTTCGAGCAACAACCCATCCAAATCCAAATCGAATATCAAGGCATCATGAAAACTTCAACCATCATCGCCGTTTTCGCTTTCTCCCTCGCAGTCATGACGACTCACGCTGTCCCCGTCGACGAGTGCCTGAATTTCAGCCAAGCGCTGAAAGTGTTCAGCGACGTGATTATGAAGGAAATTAAGCCCGACAACTTCTTGTCTGACAAAGCGCTTGCTTGTGTCGTGCGCAATTCCTTCCAGTACATTCAACAAACAGCCTGCATCAAGAAGGGCCCTCTTATTGGGTTCATACTAGCCCAGCAGCCGGGTTGTCAACGGAAATTCGCCCCGTGTATTGAGGAGGAAGACGCTCTAACACTTCTTCGTGACCTAATTGCCAACAGTCCGGACAAGATCTCGAGTAAGCAGGCCGAGTGTATCAGGAAGAAAGTGATTGCCCTTGGGTTTCCGAACAACGAGAATGAGTGTACAAAGGAACTGGACGTTCTCGTGGCTTTCAATCTGGGAATCAGTGGAGAGTGCCCGTTTTAGACAATCGCGAATTAGACCACAAACCGTTCACGTAGAAACTGTAGCCGAAGGGAAACTTCAAGCAAAGCATACTGTTTCTTTTGATTTTGTGTGGTAGTCTGGCTGTATGTGTTCCACCTCGAGTAAATCTGTTGATGTGTCACTGTGATCAGTTTTGCCTGTACTGTACGTGCGGTCTGGTGGACAACGTTTTTCTTACATTGCACGGTACTGTTCACTTTGGCACGAGCAGATCTCTACAAAGCTTCGACGCAGTGCAGCAAAGTAACTGAGCTACAGCTATCGTCCACAAATCATCAGGTTCGTAGGGCGAGAAAAGAAATTGAGGTTTGGACAACCTGGAACGATTTGCTTTCATTGCAGTAAGTGATTTCATAATGACACGATGCACGGGGCCGTACTGATATGGGTGCGGCACGAAGGTGGGCTTGACGTGGGGTGCTGTAGCCAAACGAAGAGAAAATGAGAAGGGATCCCAGTAGTCAATCATCAACTTGTTACTATCGGAGGTATAGTTCAACCCCGCCCAACCCCTGAAATTGCTCAAGGAATGAGGGTATTCATCACCACTATGCTGGTTCCCAACTACTCAGTAGATCTTAGAGCGATTCGACTCACAAATTTTCGAACTTATTTTATGCAGTACGGAGTACGAAACAAGCATCCTGAACTCGACAAACACAATTGATTAAATGAATTAGCAGAAAATTCTCCTGAAACGAGCAACAATCGTAGGTACCGAGCTAGTTACCCTTGGATTCTCGAGTAGTTGGAAGTGTACGAAGATACTCGACGTTCACGTGAATTCTAACTGGCTATGGAATTCAGGTGAGGCTTGCTCTCACCTTTAGTAAGGATAATGTCGTCAAACTTGAGCGCGACGATGAAACCAAATGATTCACAAAGAACTATGGAGTGTGCCTAATACCAATTCGTACTTCTGTCGAGTACTGTGCACATCAGAAGTCGATTCCACCAACTGTATCGCCACCACCACC
>JAAUYH010041279.1_pt1 | contig 13548 bp, 8 predicted proteins | sample 7278061 | NCBI WGS metagenome assembly JAAUYH01 (sample SAMN14350203, study PRJNA611818) | marine sediment metagenome | isolation source: surface marine sediment (0.6m) | place: French Polynesia: Moorea | collected 2018-08
AAAAAATAAAAATTGATACTTGGTAAATTTATCGACAACAAAAATAAGCTAATGAATGTTATGGATAATCAAAAATCTTTTTCCAAGTTTAAGCGTTTACAAGAACTCTTAGTATTAACATCTCTGAGGGATGTTCCAGCCATCGCTCTTGGAAACAAATTACGTAACTTTGGCTATAAAACTATTTTCGGGCGAATTGGAAATTCTGTATATATTCAAGAAGGAGTGGAATTTCTCAACGCATCTAATATGGAAGTGGCTGATGGCGTACATATTTTTAAAGGCGCTCGCCTAGATGCAAGAGGTCACCAAAACAATAAAATTATTTTTGAAAGTCAAGTTGCAATTGAGCGAAACGTTGACATAGGAGCTTTGGTACATACCTCAGTACGTGTAAAAGAGAAAACTTTTATTGGACCTGGTGTTTGTATTGCAGGACCTGGAGATATTGTAATTGGTAAAAGCTGTTTAATAGCAGCCCATGTTGGTATTTTTGCCAATAATCATAATTTTTCCGATCCTAACCGCTACATAACCGAGCAAGGTGTTACAAGTAAAGGAATTACCATCGAAGATGATTGTTGGCTTGGTCATGCTGTGACAGTACTAGATGGAGTAACAATTGGTCAAGGAAGTGTAATTGGTGCAGGAGCAGTTGTAACGAAAGATATTCCTGCTTACTCCGTGGCTGTAGGAACTCCCGCGCGAGTCATTAAAAGTCGAAAATCTAAAGAATTGTGGACTTTGGAGCAAGAAAAACTGTCCCATACTTTTTTATCAAAGGAAGAAAACCAACACCATAAGTCTTCTCAAGTTTGATAAATAAGTTATCAAGGTTAGATTCTCTATATTGGAAATTTGTATCCAAGCTTGATTGTTACTAGGGCTCAGTATGCATAAAATTTAGTTAAGCTAAACTAGTCATTCAAAGCATTTAGATGTGGGAAGTGGTATCACAGCAGGTCACAAGTCAATAAGGTATGGGGTAAATTTTAGAAATAATGACAAGCAGGTTGAAATCCTGTAGAGTCTGACCCGATTTTCCAGTTATGAAGCGTAATTCTTCTTGACTTTTGACTTCTATTTGCTGTAGATATTCCCAGTTAAGTAGCTCTTGTTATTTATGGAAACCTATATTGTGAGAGACCGTCAGAATATTTACTAGAAGTTATACTTCTAGCCAAGATAAATCGGACATTTTGTTTGGGTTGCGACATTAAAGTTGTGAATGGGCTCAGCTTTGAAAATGTTTGACTTATTTGTGCCACATTTTTGGAGTTTGTGTTTAGGAAGCATCTATAGTTAAGTCCTTCTGGGAAAATATCTGTTGCAGCATTCTAGACTTAAGCAAATGACGATCGGTGTTATGAATTGGTACAGAAACTCAACCACCCAAAGCGATATGCAAAAAGTACCAAACTTTCTCGATCGCTAAATCATAGTTTCAGTTTAGTACCTAAAAGTACTCAAAAATAACATCAAAATATCGTTCGACTAACTCTTCTATAAAAAAAGGGATGAGATTTGGGTAAGATATAAGAGCAACTTTTTCTGCATCCCAGATACAAAAAGCTTCTCATACCTGTAGGAGATGTTTCTATGCTGACTTTAAAAATCGCTGTTTATATCGTGGTTGGTTTGTTTTTATCCTTGTTTATCTTTGGATTTTTGTCCGGTGACCCAGCTCGTAACCCCGGACGTCAGGATATGGAGTAATAAATAAAACAAATTATCCAAAACTGCCATAAGGCGGAATACAGATTTAAGTCCTGGAGATGGCTTGTCCTAGATTTGCTTCTCACACCTCCTATGGAGAGTAGGATAGGCAAAATTTATTGTCGGAGGGAAAATTTTATAATTCCTTCCGGCTTATAATTTGCTTCTACTTGGCTGTTTGTTAGCTAAATTACAGGTAAATATGCTTCATCCAGTTCTGCCGCCCCAACCGCCTTCTAAACTTGAAAATTTAGAATCTAAAAGTTCTTCTATTGTCATAAATGAAGTATCGAGAATAAAAATTGCCAAGGTTAATACCAAGGCAGAAATAAAAAAATATGCATCTTCTCGTAAGAAAAAATCCACTTCTTCAAGTAAATCTGGCAAACTCAAATCTAGACAACAAAATTTAATTTCTTCTAATTTAGTTGCTCAAATTCCAGCTTCGCCTGCTGCACCAGAAAGCTTCCCGACAGAATTTTCTCCCCGAATTTATTTAAATAGTGCATCTGTTTTAGGCGAACCACTATCTATCGGTCATGAAACTATTGGTCATGAAAACTACCGATTGCAAAACCTTAGTTCTCATGGTGTGATTTCTTCTGCTGTTAATGATTCCAGTGAAAAAAATAAAAATCAAGAAATTGTAAAAGCAGTTAAAAAAACAGAAATTTTATTACCTGCACAACAAATTACTTTATCTGATAGAAAAACTAATATTTCTAAAAATCATCAGCAAGTTACAAAAACTAGTAACTCATTATTAAAAAAATCAACTTCACCGACTAAAGTTCAATTTAGCTCTCAAAATAAACTGGGTAATGATCGGAAAGCATCAGTCACATCATTTCCGGTTATAAGGTTTAAGGCGCGCCAGGAAACTGTCAAGCTACCAAAGAAATTTACTATTTCCCAGGAGCAAAACACCCCAACACAAACAGGAAGATCTAATAACAACCTACCGTCAACTAATCGAACCCCAGAAACTCGCAGGATAATAGAAGTAGTTGCAGATAAGCAAGAATATGACGAACAAAGGCGTGTCATTACCGCAAGGGGCAATGTCATTGTTAGATTTGATGGTGCTGTAGTAGACTCCGATCAACTCCAAGTTAATTTGGATAATCTGATTGCAGTTGGTCAAGGTAATGTAGCATTAACCCGTGGAGATCAAGTCCTACGAGGAGAGCGATTCACATACAACTTTATTCAGGACAGCGGAGAAATAGATGGAGGTAGTGGGGAAATCTTTATTCCCACAGCTAACACAGATTTAGCTTTTACTTCTCCTTCCGATGGAGCGAACCCAGGTGGAGCCATTCCGCGTCCCATAAGTGACAGAATAAGAACCAATCAACCTCTCACTTCGGTGAGTAGTCCTGGGGGAATTAATATTGGGTTTGGTAGTTCTGGTAGAGGTGTAAGCCTTCCCAGTACACAACAAGGTGGTGAAGTTCGCCGTCTCCGATTTAAAGCTGAAAAAATAGATTTTTATCCTCGAGGATTCCAAGCCAGAGATGTTCGTATTACTAATGACCCCTTCTCACCTCCAGAACTTGAGTTAAGGGCAAATACAGTAACTTTAACTAGAGAAACTCCACTGCGAGATCGAATAAAGACTAAAGGACAACGCCTGGTATTCGATCAAGGTTTTAGTTTACCAATTCCCCGTAACAGTCAGGTCATAGACCGTAACGAAAGAGATGCAACACCAGCAATTGTTTCTTTAGGTTTTGATGGCGATCGCAGGGGGGGATTATTTTTTGAACGAAAATTTCAACCTATTGTTAGAGAAAATTTTAGCCTTAGTCTCACTCCCCAGTTTTTTGCCCAAGAAGCCGTTCAAGGGGGTACTGGCAATCTTGCAGGATTATTTGGTTTAAAAACCCAACTCGGTGGAGTACTAGATCGAAAGACTACAATCAAAGGCTCTGGAGATCTAACCAGTTTTAATTTCAATGATATAGAAAATAATTTACGAGCAAGCCTGCGCTTAAAACGAGTGTTAGGGGGTGCGAATGCAAACCCTAATAATAGTCATGTTGCCAATTTAGAATATAGTTACCGCGATCGGCTTTTTAATGGGACCCTTGGTTTTCAAACAGTACAAAGTAGTTTGGGGGGTGTAGTTACTTCTCCAGTTATTCCCTTAGGGAAAAGTGGTTTTAATTTAAAATATCAAGGTGGAGCTCAACTTATTGAGGCTAACACCGACCAGCTGGACTTATTAGATGTTGACCGGGACAACAATCGCGTTTCTCTAGGACGCGTACAAGCCAGTGCTGCACTCGAGGGTGGTGTTTTACTTTGGCAAGGGAAACCCTTACCACCAACAGCAGAAAAAGGACTTCGTTATACTGCCAATCCAGTTGTACCCTACATACGCGCAATTGGCGGAGTTAGAGGTATTAGTAGCTTTTATTCTAATGGTGATAGTCAAAATGTTTTGATTGGTAGTATCGGTTTGCAAGGACAGTTTGGTAATTTTTCTCGACGTGCATTTGACTATACAGCTTTTAATATTAGTTACTCCCAAGGTCTAAACGACGGTTTATCTCCTTTCCTGTTTGATCGCTTTGTGGACGATAGAGTTCTTAACCTGGGAATTAACCAGCAAATATATGGTCCATTCCGCCTTGGCATTCAAACATCTATTAATGTTGATACAGGGGAAAGTCGCAGCACTGACTATATTTTGGAATATAGTCGTCGTACCTATGGTGTGAGCCTGCGTTATAATCCTGTTCTGGAGTTAGGTGGTATTAGCTTTCGCATCAGCGACTTTAACTGGAGCGGTGGTACCAATCCATTTTCTGATGACTAAACTTAAATCTGACAGTCATCAGAATACATCCATAATATTTATGAATATTTATGGATAAATTTATTTGATTAAATAATTTGATTATTTGAGTACAGCTACTGTTAGAGAAATATTTATAATTGGCGTAGAAACATCTGTACTAAACTAACAATTCGGGCAAATATATCTTCCAGTTTGAGCAAAGCCTTATCTAACCAGTTTAGGAGTCGCTCCAGGGGATGTTTATCATAACCTACTACTTCTCCTTCCGTTTCAAAGTAGTCTGGGTCATGTTCTATATCCCAGTTAGAGCTTGTTTCTGAGGGTTGATGAACTATTTGTCCCGAAGAAATATTGCGATCAAAAGTATTTACAGTGCTTACAGGCACATTTGTAGAAACATTTGCCAATTTGTCATGGCGATCTATGTTGATATTAGCATCGGCAGATTGTCTATCTTCAACATTTATAAAAGCTGAAGGTGCATCGTTTATCGAAGTAGAGTTTGCTTCTAATTCTGTTCGAGTAAAGTTTTCCTCGATATCTGGCTTGCGCTTTGCAATCCAATATTGTCGCTTGGGAACTGAATCTTCTTCTCGTCTAAATATATTAGTAATTCTTTGAAAAATATTTTTTGATTCTTGGATTTCTGTTTGTGGTATCAAGAAAGATGCTATTGAATCTGGGTCTTGAGCTTTTTGAGATTCGGAAAATATATCGTGTAATTCTAACCAATTTTTGCTTTTTTTTGGACAACTACTTGCTATTTCTTCCTTCGCTATTTCTTGATTTTTATGATTTAGATATGTATTACTTAAATTGCTACGTTCTAAATCACTTTGATGGATATTTGTATTACTAATTTGAGTGGTATTTACTATTTCATCAGCTTTATCAACTTCCTTGTTTCCAGTATTCCCGGTTAAATATTTTGTGTTACTATTTTCTGTCTTTAACTGATTAATCTCAGTATTATCACTTTTGCCAAAAAAGTAATTTAAAGCCCCTTGAATCAAGTTCTGAAATGGAAAAGAATTTTTTGTCTCCACTTCTGTAGAAATAGATTCTTGAGATAAAGATTTTTGTGCTTGATTGGGTATTTTTTCTTTACCGTTTAAAAACATACCAAACTTGGTTTTCATGGGAAATACTAGTTGTGAACTATAGGTTTGTAAGTTTAAATTGCTGTGAGAGAATGTAAGTAAACTATTATGCTCAACCGGTAAAATACTAGTATCAGTTACAAATTTATTTTTGTTGTTATGAGCAAGTGTTAATTTCGACTCATTTACAACTTTGATCCAATTACTAAATATCGTATTTTTCGGGGTTACCCTTGAAGATTTATTAGGAAAAATTGGACTACTAATTACCTTTATAAATAAGCTAGATACTTTGTATAATAGTGTTTGTGAATTTTCTTTTTTTAATAAGCCTCTGGCTTCATAGTAATCATCAAGTTTGCTCCTAATTAATTCTTGTAAGTTTAGTTTTTGTTGGAAGTTTAAAACATCAAGAATTTCATTTTTTTCAGTAACTAAAACTAAGTTTTGTGTACCATAACTGGTCTTTGCAGGGTCAGAGAGTTGCGAAGCAATTCTCCTAAATGTCGTTGGATAATTATTAGTATTTAATGAGTTAACACACTCCAAACTTCCTTCTATATCTCTGTCCATTTGGAAATTTTCTACTATTTTGTTCACCTCTATTACAGCCTTATCGGCTGAAACTACTGTTTGAGGTGAAGGCTTCTTCCCAAACTTTAGTAAATGGAAGCGACTTTTTGATTTCTGAGAAGGTAGTTGTTTTCTACCAAACTCGATGCTAGTTTGCCACAGCTTGTTTATCGGGTATAGCATTGCCTCTAAAGACCAGCTAGTGGTAACTTTCAACTGTCGTGTGCGTAGCCCAAAGAAGTCACGAAATAATCGAGACTGTTTGCGAATAAGGGTCAATAATCGACTTTGATAGCGATTATCAGAAGAAGAAGCCATGGTAGTAGGGGTTTTATTTATTGAGAGATTAATTGCCTCTGAGGTTCCCGCTCAGTAGTGATATATTTTCAATTATTTTATTTCTAATTGTTTTGGTTTACCTAATGTCGGGAGAAATATGAACTCTTCTAACTCTTCAGAACAATCACATAAACTTATTTTTTCAGTAATTGATAAATTACGTTCTTTTTCTCAAATCAATGTCCAATCTCAATGGCACTATCAAACAAGCGAACTCAATGTAAATGATATCAGTACGAGTGATTTTTCCCAGTGTAATGTTGCCCAACTAAATAAAAAAGAACATATTCCTTGGAAAAAGGGAAGAAATGTATTGTGGCTCACACAAAAAGTGATCGTTCCAGAAAATTTATATGGATACGACTTACAAAATTTAAGTTTACGGCTGGCTTTAGTCTGGTGGGCAGATTCAGCGGAAGTTTATGTTAACGGTAAATTAGTTGCTGAGGGGGATCTATTCGACTTTTACCCCAGAGTTTTACTTGCTCAAAGGGTGAACCCAGGAGATGAATTCATTGTAAGTTTAAAGTTAATTAGTCCTGGACATGATGATGGAGCATTAGTAAAGTCTGTTTTAATTTATGAGTCTAATCTAGACGGTATTCCTGAACCTGGTTTTGTTGCTGATGAGTTGGCTGTATTACATAGTTATCTCAAAGCCTTTGCACCCCAAGAATTGGATGCTTTAGCTATTGTGTTGGGGGAATTTAACTGGGAAACAAACCCCCAAAATTCACATAGTGAAATCAATCAGATATTTAATGATCGGTTGGTTGCTCTACGCCAGAAATTATGTGAATTGAAGCTTAATTTAGACCTACCAAAATTGAAAATTCTTCTGTTAGGTCACGCCCATTTGGATATGGCTTGGTTATGGCGGGTGAGTGAAACTTGGCAAGCAGCCAAAAATACTTTTGAGTCTGTTCTGCAACTGCAGGAAGATTTCTCGGAGTTGATTTTCTGTCATTCAACTCCTGCTTTATATGATTGGGTAGAAAAAAATTATCCAAAATTATTTAATGCGATCGAGCAGAAAATAAAAGTTGGGTGTTGGGAAAATGTTGGTGGAATGTGGGTAGAACCAGAATTAAATTTAATTTCTGGAGAATCAATTGTGCGCCAACTCCTATACGGTCAACATTACGCCCTAGAAAAATTTGGCAAGATTTCTCGAGTTGTATGGCTACCTGATAGTTTTGGGTTTTGCTGGAGTTTACCCCAGTTTTTAATTAATGCTGGAATAGAATATTTTGTCACCCAAAAATTACGTTGGAATGATACAACCAAATTTGATTATGGGCAGTTTTGGTGGCGATCGCCTGATGGTAGTGAAATATTTAGTTTGATGTCAGCGCCCATCGGGGAAGGGATAGACCCGGTCAAAATGGTTGACTATGGGCTAGAATGGCAAAATCAAACTGGTTTATTAAACTCCTTGTGGCTTCCTGGGGTAGGAGATCATGGTGGTGGTCCTACCCGTGACATGTTAGAAATAGCTCGTCGCTGGCAAAAATCACCTTTATTTCCTGAGTTAGAGTTTACAACTGCAGAAAAATATTTACAATCTTGTAGACACAGAATTACTAAAGAAACAAACACCACAGAAATTACGCATCAAAATTTAGAATCTGGAGAGGTAGAATTGCCTGCTGAGCCAGAAAAGTATCCCGTTTGGAATGATGAACTTTACTTAGAATTTCATCGTGGCTGTTATACTACTCACGCCGATCAAAAGCGCTGGAATCGGATATGTGAAAATCTTTTATATCAAGCAGAATTATTTGCTTCTTTGTTAACCATTAGCAATGGGACCAAATATCCCAAAGCTGAATTGGAAGTAGCTTGGAAAAAGCTTTTATTTAATCAGTTTCACGATATCCTTCCTGGTTCTTCTATTACAGAAGTTTATGAAGATGCTTTACCAGAATGGCAAGAAATTCAAAAGATTGCTGATGGTGTATTACAAAAATCTTTGCAAGGCTTAGCCACACAAATTAATTTTCCCGAACCACCATATCCCGAAAGCTTACCTTTAGTAGTATTTAATTCTCTAAATTGGCAACGCTCAGAAGTTGTTAGTATCCCTGTAGGTACAACAAAAATTGGCAAAGAATGGCAAGTTTATGATGTTTCTGGGAATAAAGTTATTTCCCAATTAGGTGATGATTCAAATTTACTATTCCTAGCAAATGATATTCCTTCCATCGGCTATCGGGTATTTTGGCTTACTTGTGCGAACATAGAATCTACAGAAAGCTTAGAGAAAGAGATTTTTCAAGAAAAAGTTAATTTTGGTGAAGAGCAACAAAAATCTGATTTATCTAGATTTACTTTAGAAAATGAATTTTTGCGGGCGACCGTTAATGAAGAAAATGGTAATTTATCGAGTATTTTCGATAAAACTAATAACCGGGAAGTTCTTGGTTTAGAAGGTGGAAATCAATTACAAGTATTTCAAGATAGCGGTCAATACTGGGATGCTTGGAATATTGATCCCGATTATGCCAAACATCAGCTACCACCAATGGAACTTGAATCTATTCAATGGATAGAAAGGGGGTCTCTTCAAAGTCGCCTGCGCGTAGTACGACGGTTTGGTAAATCTGAGTTTCAGCAGGACTACATTTTACAAGCAGCTTGTCCCATGCTGAAAATTGCTAGCAAAGTAGTTTGGCTAGAACGTCAAGTAATGGTTAAAGCAGCTTTTCCTCTAAATTTAGAAACTTCAGAAGCTACTTACGAAATTCCCTGTGCGACAATTATTCGTCCCACAGAATCACAAACTATTCAAGAAAAAGCTAAATGGGAAGTTCCTGCTTTACGTTGGGCAGACTTAACAGCAAAATTGGAAGCAACAGGCGTTAACTCCGATTTTCTCAGTCAAAATCCCTCAGCGGAAGAGCAAAATTACTATGGTGTCAGTTTGATTAACGATTGTAAATACGGTTATGATGCCCAACCAAATCAGTTACGCTTAACTTTATTAAGAAGTCCTAATTGGCCAAACCCAGAGGCAGATAAAGGTTTGCACGAATTTACCTATGCTGTTTATCCCCATCAAGGAAAGTGGAGCACAGCACAAACAGTAAAACGTGGTTATGAATTAAATATTCCCTTACAAGTTGTACAATTAGGTACAGAATTTCTTAGCAATTTGAAAGCAGGTGAATATTCTTGTAGCCCTTCAATGCCAAGTATAGGTAATTTCTTAAATCTGTCGGCAGATAATTTAATTTTGATGGCATTCAAGCAAACTGAAGAAGATCCCGAACAATGGGTTTTACGTTGTTATGAATGCCATGGAGAAACTACTAATTTCTCTTTACAAAGTAGTTTGGGTTTAAAGTTGAGAGATAAAGTAGATTTACTCGAACGCTCAATTTGGACTTCTCAAGCTAAAACATCTCAATCCAAAACCTCTCAAACTCAAAAATATCAATCCCCATCCGAACAACAAAACGTGGCAATTGAACCTTGGAAAATAGTCAGTTTTAAATTATCTCTCGAACAATAAATTTTGGCAGTACAATTCAAAATACGTATCTATAAATATGTCAATCAACTAAAATAATATTTTCAAGTTTAGGTAAAAAACTTAGGCAATCATAACTATTTTTACCCAAAATCCTTAAATATGGATATATTACTTGGGAGGCTAAAAATGGTTTCTAATATTTTCAATCAAACAATTATTAAATCTTATGGATACAGAGAAACAAATACCAGAATCACAAAAAGTTAGCGCTCGAGATTTCTGGACTATTAAAGAAGGTAATTGGTATTTGGTTACTGTTCGCCCTAAAAAGCGAGAAATATTTTTGAAATATCTTGATAATGAAATAAAAAATAACAAGTTAGAAGATTTAGTCTTAGCAGTGGAAACTCCTGAAAATGCCATCTATGAAGATATTGTCTTGCTGAATTTAAGTAACTTTCAAGCTGCATCTCTACAACTGAAAAAAATTCAATACTTTCAAAGAATTGAACGTCAGCCACTCAAACTAGAACAAATTAATAAAATGTTGGCTCTTGAGTAATCCTAACCTAAAGAATCAATAATTAGGGTCGGCGATTGTTTTCACCGACAATCGAGTTATTAACGTTCGAGGAAAAGTAAATTTTTCACCTAAAGCTGTTGCTTAGTACATTGCGGTAAGCGCCTGTAAAAATTGCAGGAAAATGTTCTACGAAAAACCCAGCACCATGTCACTGACAGATGGATTTATGCCGCTCTGCGTTTCCCACTTAGGAAAAGTATGTGAAATTATCTTCCATGGAGAATGGGAACTGAAAAACATAAAAATTAACAAAAATTAATATTTTTATATTTTTGGAGTTCCTCATTTCTAGTTTTTATTGATTGATTTTTTTAGTCTTCGTGATCTTCAAAGGGGTCTGCAAGTTGCTTGCTTGGAGGCCCAAAAGCAGTGTAGATAGATAATGCAGTCATTACTATAACTACAGCGCCAACAGAAATACTAAGAACTATTGCAGGTTCCATAACGGGTATATATTATGAGTGGTATTCTTATAGAATATTACAGAAGATTAAAAAAACTTTATTCTCTATCCGGATAGTTAACTATGGCACAAAGAACACGGCTAGGAGATGTTCTCAGACCTTTAAACTCTGAATACGGTAAAGTTGCTCCCGGTTGGGGCACAACACCTTTAATGGCAGTATTTATGGGATTGTTTTTTGTATTCCTGCTAATTCTTCTGCAACTTTACAACAAATCAATCATTATTCAGGGTATATCTGTTGACTGGAGTAGTTACGGAATCTAGTATTTCTGATGAACATTTTTGACAAAAATTAGTTATTTTACCCGGCAAGCTAGCTGGGTTTTTTTGTACTTACTTTTATACTAATTTATAACATTGTTATGGCTGTGAAGCCTGTAACACCTCATGGAAGTTATTAATGACCAAAAGTACCTCAGTTTTTTAGCCTCAACTAACAGGACTGTTGAGTGAAGATTTTGGGAGTTTAACCCCAATTGCAAAAATTAATAACAATTTGAGAAATTGATGCTGGATAATCCCTGCCAAAAAATCTTAATTCGGTTTGGTTGGTTGAAAATGATATTAGCTACTTAGCATAAAATTACCATGGACTGTTACCCAGTTTTGCAAACTTACCCATTCGCGAGGAGAAAAGGATGAATATTTTTGGTATTGGCTTACCAGAGATGGCTGTAATCATGGTTGTAGCCCTATTGGTCTTTGGTCCCAAAAAGTTGCCTGAAATAGGACGTTCTTTGGGAAAAGCATTAAGAGGTTTTCAGGAAGCCTCCCAAGATTTTCAGGAAGAATTCAAAAAAGAAGCTTCAGAGTTAGAAGAATCTCTCAAGACTACTGCACAATTAGAATCTAAAAAACTTGAAGCAGCAAAATCAGAACGTGAAACTGTTGAATCTAGTTCAAAAAGTGAAACTTAGTCCATCAGTCTTTCGATTAAAATGCGACCTTAACATCTAACTTTTGGGCGATTTTGTCGCCCAACATTTAAAATCAGAATTTAAATAATTGAGCTTGAATATTCTAATCTTGGAGATTATGAATCGAACAGAAATATTCATCTACTACTTAATGTAAATATGAAATTACATAAATCATAATGACTGAAAAAGCAAACATCATAAGGCATATTTTATATATAAATAAATAATTGGTATATATAACAATGGCAAATATAAATATTGTTTGGTTATGAAGATTTTTCTGTTAAAAAAAATTACTAAAATGTCTTCATAACATTAATTAATATAATTTGTTGTGACTGTGATTTTATTTCTGCACCCGTAGAAAATATTCTTTACAACACTGTAGCCAAATATCTAGAAAGTACCTAATATTTTACGCAAATACTAGGATAAAAAATCACTCTAATCTATGTCCATATAATCTTGAATTGCTGAATAAGTCGTGCTCTGAAGATACACGTTGCAATGTATCTTTTTTAACTGTTTGTGCGATCGCAAATAATTACTGCCTAACGAGCAAAAAAATAGCAAAAATCGGCACATTTTCTTAGAAAACAAAATCTACCCCGAACAAAAGCGTTGTAAGTGTATATTTTTGGGGATAACATGGAGAATAGCTCATTAATCGCTTCTCACAACACATTTGGCTTCAGTTTTTTTATGGACATTCAGTTAATCAACATCGGTTTTGGTAACATCGTCTCTGCCAACCGAGTAGTTGCCATTGTCAGTCCAGAGTCAGCCCCGATTAAACGGATTATTACCGATGCCAGAGATCGAGGTCAACTGATTGATGCTACTTATGGTCGTCGTACTAGGGCTGTTATTATTACTGACTCAAGCCATGTAATACTTTCTGCAATTCAACCAGAAACAGTAGCAAACCGCTTCGTGATTTCTCGTGATCATCATCAAAATGTCGATAACTAAGGAAATATGGGTTACAAACCTTATTTTCATTTATGCTGTACCAACAGCGCAATGTGAATTAAAATAGTCTTCTGTTTAACAGGCTACTAATTTTATTGGTCAATGGTGATATTGCCAACGCACAAACACCAAGTAACTAATGAATAATATCTAATGTCTATTGATTGATTCACAAGTTGAGCGGATGATGCAAGTTTTATCAATCAAAAGTGGTGCTACTACCAAAGAACAATATCTATCTCCCGGCAAATTAATGATTTTGACCGGTCCAAGTGGAGTAGGAAAAGGTACTTTGATGCGAACCCTGCTCCAGCGTCATCCAGAACTTTATTATTCTGTCTCTGCGACGACTCGCACTCCTCGTTCTGGGGAGACTGATGGCATAAACTATTACTTTGTTAGCCGGACTAAGTTTGAACAACTAGTTGCTAGCGGAGAATTCTTGGAGTGGGCAGAATTTGCGGGTAATTACTACGGTACTCCCCGCCAACCCGTGCTTGAGAAAGTTAATTCTGGCAAAACAGTTTTACTGGAAATAGAGTTAGATGGAGCGCGACAAGTGCGTACTTCCTTTCCTCAGGCTATAAGTATTTTTATT
>JAAUYH010104259.1_pt1 | contig 13545 bp, 14 predicted proteins | sample 7278061 | NCBI WGS metagenome assembly JAAUYH01 (sample SAMN14350203, study PRJNA611818) | marine sediment metagenome | isolation source: surface marine sediment (0.6m) | place: French Polynesia: Moorea | collected 2018-08
ACTTTTCTATTATTAAAGCTGATATTCAACCCTACTTACTAACATAAAAACTTATCTTTTAACCCAGCTGATTCTTGTCAATTTTTTCGCTTACTTTTTCAGCAAGCCCTATTTATAAATCAATCTTTGTCTGATTTCTCAACAAGTTTAATCGACAATTAACAATTTACTTAATAACTACAGTAGCAATTACCTTAACATCATACTCTTCTTCAAACACATCTTTTTTATAATTCAAACTCCATAATTCTAAGGCGCAATCATCTCCTATATCTGTAGGAAATAAATGAAGATGCAGTTCTCTATTATTTTCGTAATAGTAACAGCTAATATTATTGATAGCTCCTTTTTTTCTTCGATCCAGGGCTACTGCTAAGCGTAAAATAGCACTTAGTTGTCTAACTATTAATTGATGTTGTTTATTGGGCAATGCTTGGTAATTTTCATGTTTTTTCTTGGGTTTACTTTTACGATGGTAGCGAGCTAGATTAGCAATCAATTCTAATTCTAATTCTGTAAAACCTAACATCTCTGCATTACGAATTAAATAATAAGAGTGTTTATGATGAGCAGAATGACTAATATAAACACCACAATTATGTAAAATAGCTGCTGCCCAAAGTAATTCTTGTTCTTTACCACCCCAATCATGAAGATATCCTTTGGTTTGCTTAAATAAACTAAGAGCAAAATCGGCTACTTTTTCACTATATTCTAGGTTTACTCGATATTTTTGGGCTATTTTAATTACGTTGCGTTCTCTAACTTCATTTTGATAGCACAGACGACTTTCAATTAAACCATGAGTCAGCATCCAATCAACGATAATTCCTTCACGCAATGCTCTTTCACAGATAGTAATGCTCTCTAAATTAAGCATATTCATTACTTCTAGTAAAATAATTGCCCCAGGAACAATAATTTCTGCTCGTTTGTCTGATATTCCCGAAACTTCTAACCGCTCTTTGCAAGTCATCCTTGCTAATTTTTGGACAATATCTTCTAAGTCTTGACGACTCATTTGATAACCACCAATAGGGTTAGGTACAGAACCGTGTTTTTCGAGCGCATGAATTGTGGCTAAGGTTTCGATCGTACCAGAAGTACCAATTAAGCCAGGCACTTCGTTCAGTTGTAAATTTTGCCAAATCTCAACCACGGAACGTTCAAGCATTCCTCGTACATACGCCCGCAAATAGTTGAATTCTAGTTCATTAATAGGATCGCTAGTGACAAATTCTCTAGTTAAACGAACAGCACCTACTTTAGTACTACTCAGAAAACGGGATTCTTGAATGTCTGCTAAAATCAATTCTGTCGAACCGCCACCAATATCAACAATTATCTGTGGTTGCTCCCCAAAATCCATCCCAGACAGTACGCCAAGGTAAATACGCCTTGCCTCTTCTTGCCCAGAAATGAGATTGACAGTAATACTTAATTCTGCTTCAATCTGGTTGAGGAAGTCTTGTCCATTACTTGCTTCTCTAGTGGCACTGGTAGCTACTGCGATAATTTCCTCTACATTAAGGCTATCTGCTAAATCTTTGCATCTTTTTAAAGCAGATAAAGATCGCTCGATCGCTTCTGGGGTTAAATCGCCAGTTTTAGAGTCTCTTTCTCCTAATCTAACAGTATCTTTTTCTTTGGCAATAATCGAAAAAGATGGTAGATCTGGTTCGATTTTGACGATTACCATATGGATAGAGTTAGTCCCAATATCGATCGCAGCAATAATTGATTGGCGATCGCTATTTCTAATTAGAGAATTATTTGTTTGTGTTTTAGTTTGATAAATAGAACTAACCATAAAGATTGCCAAATTAATAATCTTCTTTCTTGCCTAAATAATCTCATGAATAAGGCTCGATCGCATAGTATCTATAATTCAGGACTTTTGGGTTAGTACTTATTACTCATTAATCATTACTTAATTTTTTAGTAACTTATAGGAATATGAGATAATCTATCTTTTCTTGGTAGAAGCTAGTTTATCTGCCCAACGAGTAGTTTCAGGTAAACGGTATTTAGTTAAACAACCCATTACATATTTTATTGCTGTAGGTAAACTAATACGATGTCCAATAGATATGTAGATCGGTTTGACATTAGTACGCGATCGTAAAACTACCCCAATAGTTTCCCCTTCATGGATTAAGGGTTGCCATTGTCCTTTTTCTGGAGATACTTCTTGATGTTCACCGATAAATCGGGATTTAGCTACACCAATAGTCGGTAAATCAAGCAAAACTCCTAAATGACAAGCCAAACCAAAACGACGGGGATGGGCAAGCCCCTGTCCATCGCATAAAATAAGATCTGGTGTAAGATGGACTTTTTCTAAAGCTGCTAAAATTGCAGGAATCTCCCTAAAAGAAAGATATCCTGGGATATACGGGAAAGTTGTAGGTAGACAAGCAGAAGTTTTTTCTACTAGTTTTAAATCAGGATAAGTTAATATGGCTACGGCTGCTTTGGTAGTAGTATAGTTATTCTCAAATCCTACATCTACTCCTGCAACATAATTTACTGCTCCTAAATTATCCTCAGCAATTACTTTTGTTCTTAATTGCGTTTGAATTAATTTAGCCTCGGCTACATTTGTTACCCAAGGATGAGGAGTATTTATTTTCATCTACCAATTATAGTCATTTCCAATAAAAACCAGGTGAATAAGTAAGTGGATGCAATTAATTATAAAATGAGTGAGGGCAGAGGAGCAGAGGAGCGGAGGAGCAGAGGAGGAATAAAACTTTATCTATCTTATATTTAATTCTGCCTAGCTACTTAACAAAAGTAAAATTCTTATAGAAGTTTTTAGCGAACATAGTCTGGAAAATTACTAAAATTATCTTTTAGGATGTTTTCTCCCAAGATAATACCTGTAGTCGATCACGCAGTGCCAAGCTACGCCTGATCGAGATAGGTTTTAATCTGAGATTCAAGTTGGTTAGGGTTTAATCGTTCGTTTTTAGTAATTTGTACTTTTTCATTGTGATTCAAGTCAATTTGTTCTGAAGAAACAATTTTGGCGATCGAGTAAGTACCAGATAAAGACATAAGTATTCCCAAACAAAAAGAGGTAATTAGTTTAAAACGGTTACGCTTTTTCAAAACTTATTTCCTGACACCAGTATGCAAAATTTTTGTTAGATTCCCGACTTAACACTAAAATACGATCGATAATTTTCGCGATCGCGCCTTCTGCCTGGGATTAAAAAGAGCGTAAATTACAATTTCTCTTTTTCAAGCTGCTGCAAAAATTCAACTGCTGCTTTTTGTTCAAATGCTTTTGCCCAATCAACAGGAGTACAATTATAAACATTATCTCTAGCAGTAAGATCGGCTTGATGTTTTACAAGCAAGCGAATTAAATCGAGATTCCCCATAGCTGCTGCATCCTGTAAAGCAGTTAATTCAAGTTCTCCAATAGTTTTGGCATTGACATCTGCTCCAGCTTTGATAAGGATTTGCGCTATTTCCACTTTCTCTGCTTCAATTGCTGCCTGTAGTGGTGTCAAACTAGCAACAAAATCGTCTAATAGATATTTAGTTCTGATGTTAATATCTGCGCCTCTTTCTAGTAGCCATGATGTTGCTGTTGTCAAACCACGTCGAATTGTGTAATGAAGTAATAATGGTTTTTGATTAATAATATTAAGCTGTGCATCAAATAAAGCTTGAGCCTGTTCCCATTGTTCGGCAACAATTAAAGTATCTAGATCGATATTGGCATTATTTGCCATTAATAACTCGATGATTTGCCGATTATCGACTTTGGTAGCCATACAAAGAGGCGTGACACCCAAACTGGTTAGAGCATTAACATCAGCACCTTTCTCTAGCAAAAGTTCTACTGTTTCGGGCATCATATTTTTAATGGCAAAATGGAGAGGTTGAAACTCATCCATAGCAAAACCCAATCTGTCTTTAAGAATAGCTGGATTAGCTGTAACTAAAGAGTTAATGATATCCCTTTTCTTTAGTGAGATCGCACTGAAGATATCTAACTGCGCTCCTTGACTGAGTAGATATTCTCTTACTTCAGGGTGACGATTTTCGAGCGTACCTTCGTCAAAAGGACAATTAACTAGAAGCGTCCAACCGAAGGGGGTCAGATTAAACCAATTATCTTTAACATTGAGCTTTGCGCCACTTTCTACTAAAAGTTTGACTACCTGCAAATTACCTTCTTTCGCTGCCCAATGTAGTGGAGTACTTTTACTATAATTACCTTCTTTAGCATTGACATCAGCACCAGCATCTATCAGTAATTTAACAATGTCTAAGTAACCTCGATGTGCAGCTAAATGAAGTGATGTAGTTTGAATATGCTTACTTTGGCTATTGACTAAACGAGTATCTTGCTGAATTAGAGTTTGTATGGTTTCTTTGTCGCCATCAATAGCAGCTTCAACAGTTTGAGTAACTTTATTTGCAAAAGTATCATCTTGAGAAGGACGCTGTTTCTCTAAATAGTTTTCTACCATGTTCATAAGTTCTGGTTTGAGTCGATTTCTGGCACTGTACAAACGGTTTTTAATTGTCGAGATGGGAATTTCCAGAAAAGTACTAATTTCCTTTTGCGATCGATCGCCAAGATAAAATAAAGTGATAACTTCTCTCTCGGTTTCGGGTAATAACTCAATTGCTCGATTAATTTTGGCTTGTAATTCCCCGATCTCGGCAATACTCAAGGGACTAGGTTGAGATGAAATTAATTCCTCTGTCTGAGTTAAAGAAACAAAAGAAGGACGTTTCCCTCGAATTGCTCGATCGCAATGTTTAAAGACAATTTTTTTGAACCAGCTAGGAAATGCTTTTGGATTACGGAGTCGATCTAGATTAAGATAAGCCTCGATAAAAGCTTCTTGTGCAGCCTCTTCTGCTAAAGAGAGGTTTCTCAAGATCGAATAAGCATAACCCACTGCTAAATCCTGAAACTGCCTCACAATTTGACTATAAGCCAGACGATCGCCTTGTTGTGCTTTTACGATTAGGGTGATTAATTTTTCTTGTCTCAGTTTTTGGGTCATATCAAACTCAACTTTCCCTCTGTATTAATAGACCCAAGTTTTGACCAAGAGGTTTGCTATGTAGGGTTCAATCCGTTTTCAAAAAAGTAGGGGCGATTCGCCCTAAAAGACTAGCTCCGCGTCGCGAATCGCCCCTACAAATAACTGATGCTTGATTGAAGACTTTAACGAATTTTTTGACAGGCAAAACCGAAAATCCCCAAAGCGAACAGACTTATCGCAGAAATTGGTTCGGGAACGGGCTTGGTTTGGCTAATCACCCTAACATTATCATCTCTAGCATCTCCTGTATTGTAGACATAATCGAAAGCATCTTTATCATTGAAGATACTAGCTCGTAAAAATAATCCACTCCAACGAGCAATAGTTTCGTTAGCAATATCTTGATCGAGATTAGGACGAAGGGGATCGCGTACGCTATCTTCATTGGTTATTCCGTAATGATTCGCGCCTTCAAGGGTAATTAAGGCTTTAGGAGAATCTTGAACTAGATCGTAACTTGTTACAACTTCATCAGGAGTCGTAACGCCATCAACACTTCCACTAATTAAACCAAGAGGAATAGAATCATTATCGATCGCCAGAAATTCACCAGTATTGAAATCTTGTAGATAAGTACCATAGAAAATTCCTGCTACTATCTCTTCTGAACGAGTAAATTCTCCATTACATATCCTAGGTAGACAGTAGTTACCAATAGCACTTAAACCCACTGCACCACCTTGAGAGTGTCCAAGCAAAGCTAGGTTGTCAGTATCAATAATTCCCTCTAGAGGAGATGTAGAGTTCGAGTTTTCTGCTTCAACATAAGTCAATACATCATCAATCTGAGATACTTCTGCAAACAGTCCCTCTGAGCCAAATTCTGGAAAGGATTGAAAATGATTAGGGACAATGACCACAAACCCATAACTGGCTACTGTACTAGCAAAATCAGTATAATCAGCTTTATCTACTAGCGCACCTTGCAGAAGTAAAGCAACAGGAAAGTTGCTGGATTCTACTGTATCTGGATAGTAGATGTCTGCGCGATCGCCATTAGTCGTAATAGTTGTTTGATAATTATTTACCTGTTCAAATAATGGAGAAGGATCGAAAGTAGAGGCAGTGGAAGGAAAACTAATTCCTAGAATCACTAAAATTGTTGTAACTATGAATCTTGATGATTTCATAAGAAGGCGTTACGGAATTAGGGCATGAAAAGTTAATTAATTACCTTAACACTTGTTTGCTCCAAGAAACTAAAAGCTAGTCAAACTACTACTTATAAGTTTCATACTTTTAATCCGCAACGCCCATGGGAAAATTTGACCGAACATTGAACATTGAACATTTTGGATTCAAGCCTACTTCCAAACAGATGCTAAATGCTAAATGAAATTACCAAACAGATCTTTAAAAAGGAATTTCGTCCCAATCTGCATTATCTGGAGTTGCTGTTGTTTCTGGGGTAGAAGATTCTTGATAAGTCCTCTCCTGTTGGGACTGGGAAATTGGGGCAGGTTGAGGACTAGGAGATGACCAAGCACTAGGGTTTTCTTTGGGTGTTTGCTTCATTTGTACTGGTTCGGGCGCACTCATGGTCATACTAGGCATAGATGTTGCCATAGCATTAGCATAACCACTACTTTGACCAATAGCGTGAATACGAGATGCAACTAGCTCTGCTCGTTTTTCTTTATACCCTTCTTGCATCTCAATTGTATTCATAGATAGACGACCTTCAATCACAACTCGATCGCCTTGATTATAGTGATTTTTTATATCTGAAGCTAAGTTACCCCATCCCAAAACTTTAATCGTACCTGGGGGATCTTCTTCTCTAAGTCCATCAAAGCGCACAATCATTTCTGCTACATCAAGATTATCTTGAGTGGTACGTAATTGAGGCTCACTGACGATCTCAGCCATCAAAACACAGCTATTCATTGTAATTAATACTCCTATAGATTCGTATACTGATCGGTTCGCAATTATCTATTCTATCAAGAACTATTGTACTGTTTTTTAGGGTTGCAGGATGGCTAATAAACCACCCCTAATAGTGATTTAAGATTGTTTTGAGAGATAATAAATCCCTTCAAGATCTTCCCTTTACACTCCCCACACCTACCTAATTCATCAATTCAAACTTGTTAAATCTCCCTTCTAACTAGACCTTGTTCTTGCTCAATAAATTTTTGGATTCTCTGGCGATATTCTGCCAAGGTATTGTCTACCCAATCACGGTCTTCACTGTTGGCATAAATGTGTACTAATGGTTCTCCTGCATCGGGTAAAACTAGTGTCCAGTTGTCATTTTGTGGATTAATAATTTTAACTCCATCAATTAATTCTAAATTTTCTGTAGGATGAGTTTCTACTAAATAACGCATCAGCGCACCTTTGACTTTCCAGGGACAACGAACGGTATAGGTTTTGTGACACACACGGGGTAGTTCTGTTCTAATTTGTACTAGCGATCGCTCTTGAATTGTCAGCATTTCGACTAGTTTAGCCAGCCCAAACATGGCATCAAAGCCTGGATGTAACTGAGGGAAAATAAAACCCATATCGCCACTACCACCTAAAACCACATTAGGATTATCTTGAGATGCTTCCATTAAAGCCGTAGGATTAGCTTTAGTACGGATAACTTTAGCATCATGACGACGAGCAATTTGCTCTACAGCACTAGAGGCATCCACTGGAACTACTACCGTGCTACGAGGATTGGCGGTTAAAATTGTGTTTACCATCAATGCAGTAAGAGTTTCACCCCGAATAGGAAAACCAGACTCATCCACTAAAATAAATTGCTCACCATTAGCAGATACTTGTACTCCTAAATTAGCTTTCAAAGCTTCTACCACTTGGCCTAACTGATTGAGTAAGACCTCTTTTTCTGTAGTAGAGAGAGCAGATTGTTTTAAACTAGCATTAAGCACTACAGCATCACAGCCAAATTTAGCTAAGAGTTGGGGTAAAACTGCTCCCGATACAGCATAGACATAATCGATCACAATTTTAGAAAAACTATTACGAACCGCCTCAACATTGAGATGTCTTTCAAAGGTACGGCTATAAGTTTCAATCACTTGATCGGGATAAGCTATATTCCCAATCTCTTGAATTGATACTCTGCGGATATCTTCTTTAAAGTATGCCCCTTCAATTTTTTTCTCTTTGGCTTTGGAGATACTAATACCATATTTGTCAAAAAACTCAATTAAAACATAGTCTGGGCGATCGGGATATAAGCGAACGTGAATTCCACCTACGGCATTTAAAGTAGTGGTCATAGTCCGTGCAATAGGAATAGCTGTTGCTTCTAGATTTTGTACATCAATTCCTGCCGACATTAAACCAGAAATTAGCGATCGACTGACCATTCGGGAGACACTACGCTGATCGCGAGACACTAAAACTGTTGAACCTAGTTTTAGAGTTGAACCATAAGCAGCTCCTAATTTAACGGCAAACTCAGGAGTAATATCAATGTTAGCTAATCCTGATACTCCTCTTTGACCAAATAAATTCCTTTGCGCCGTATTTCCCCAAATAAGATTAATATTGAGAATAGCTCCCGACTCTATTCTTTTATTAGGCCAAACTCTAACTCCAGGAGCAATTTGGGCTTCTTCTCCTACTGTAGATAAAGGGCCAACTACTGCCCCTTCTAGTACTTGCACTCTTTTATCTACGCGAGTGCCACGAGCAATGCTACAAGCTCTTAAATGAGCTTCCTCTCCTATAGTTGCTCCATTCCAAATAATGGGACGTTTTAAATCTGCATCTGCACCAATAGTTACGTTATCACCAATAACTGTTCCTGCTTCAATTTTTACCCTTGCACCAATGCGACAATTATTGCCGATTAAAGCTGGAGTCTCAATTTTGGATGTAGGATCGATGTAAGTATTAGAACCTATCCATAACCCAGGAGATTTCTCTGGGTAAGCAAAGTCCATTTTGACTTTTCTATTTAAGGCATCGTATTGAGCTTCTCGATATGCTTCTAGGTGTCCGACATCGCACCAGTAGCCATCAGCAATATATCCATACATTGGTTCTCCTTTGGCTAAGAGGAGGGGAAACAAATCTTTAGAAAAATCTGATTCTTCATTAACTGGTAGATAATCTAAAACTTCTGGTTCAAGAATGTAAGTACCTGTGTTGACAGTATCGGAAAAGATTTCACTCAGAGAAGGTTTTTCTAGGAAACGATTAATTCTACCTGTATCATCAGTAATTACTACTCCAAATTCCACTGGATTAGGCACGCGAGTAAGAATCAGAGTAGCTTTAGATTTATTCTGTTTATGAAACTCGATCGCTGCTTGTAAATCGAAATCCGTTATACCATCTCCACTAATCACTAAAAAAGTACTGTCTAACCACTGTTGAATATTTTTGACACAACCAGCAGTACCTAAAGGTTGATCTTCTTCGACTGCATAAGTCATTTCAATGCCAAAATCACTCCCATCTTGAAAGTAATCTCGCATTACGTCAGGCAGATAATGGAGGGTGGCAATTATTTCTGTAATATTATTTCGTTTTAATAGATTAATAATATGCTCCGCAATGGGACGGTTGAGAATCGGCACCATCGGCTTAGGCAGATCGCAGGTTAGAGGTCTTAGTCTAGTCCCTGAACCTCCAGCCATTAGCACTGCACGCATAATTCCTCCTTACCTTCTTGTAAAATTAACGCTTTATTTATATTGTCTTGATCTTTTGGGATTTTTTAACAATTAAGTTAATTACCTCAACAAAATTAATTACAGCGCGATCGCTACAATGTCAAATTTTAATTCAACTACTTTTCTGATATTTATTCTGTATCAACTATTTATATTATGAGCAAACTACATCGAAAACGATATAATTATGAAACAACACGATCAAATTTAAATCCATAGCAGATTATCAAATTTATGCACCAATTCATTGTAATTGTCTTGTTAGTAGCATACTTAGGTGGAATCTGGAGATTTTGGAAAGGATTTAGACAAACTAACTTTGGTTCTAGTTTACCTAATAAGCTATTTCTGTCTTTACTATGGCCCATCTTGCTAGCAGCTAATAAGTCCTATCGTCAGAATTTTCGTAAAGCTCTCAAAGGAAGATAAGCTCTGACCTTTCATTGAACATTGAACATTGAACATTGAATGGTAAATGATAAATGCTCAATGCTCAATGCTAAATGTGTGTTTGATGTGACTCAGGTAAAAAATTATGATCAAGAGCAAGGTAAGATTTGGCTGATTGGCGGAACAACGGAAAGCAGGTTAATTGCTCAGGCGATCGATCGCAGTGATCTTTCTGCCATTATTACTGTTGCCACCCCTACAGCCAAGAATCTTTATCCTGCTGAGTTTAAAGTAAGAGTTGGCTGCATGGATCTTCAGACAATGCAAAAATTTTGTCTGAGAGAAAAGATTATTGCCCTCATCGATGCTTCTCATCCTTACGCAGTAGAAGTATCTCAAAATGCGATCGCCACAGCTAAGGCTAATAATATTCCCTATCTGCGTTACGAACGTCCCTCTCTTAGGGAGATGGGGAGATGGGGAGATGGGGAGATGGGGAGAATAAATAATACAGTTATTAATTTAGATAGTTTTGAAGATTTATTAACAGAAAATTATTTACAAGGGAAAAAAGTATTACTAACAATTGGTTGTAAAAATTTACATTTATTTAAATCTTGGCATGAAAAAGCAAAACTTTTTGCCAGGATTTTGCCTAAACCAGAATCATTAGCTATGGCGATCGCTGCTGGCTTCACAACCGAGAGAATTATAGCTATTCGTCCTCCTATTAGCCCAGAATTAGAAAAAGCTTTGTGGCAGCAGTGGCAAATTTCTTTGGTAGTAACCAAAGCATCTGGTAAGGCAGGAGGAGAAGATACTAAGAGGAAAGTTGCTCAAGAGTTAGGTATTCCCCTTATTATTATCACTAGACCTCAGATTATCTACCCACAAACAACTGATTGTCTCGATGAAGCGATCGCCTTTTGTCATAAACATCTATCTGGATAAAAACTATGATTATCAAAGACAAGGTATAGGACGAAAACTGATCGAGAAGATTGCAGAGAAATTATCTCGATCAGGATTAGCCTCAATGTTGGCATGGGTTTTGGAGGATAATCCCGCTTGCCAATTTTATCAAGCTCTTGGTGGTCAACAAGTAAAGCAACAGCAAATTGAATTTGAAGGGGTTAAATTAAATGAAATAGCCTATGGCTGGATTGACACCAAAGTCCTGATGGCTAGATAGTACATAAATAAAGATTTAGTCAAAAATAATTATGTCTGAAGCAATTACTCCTGCAATTAGCGATCGAATTTGTAAACACATGAATGATGATCATGGTGATGCACTAGTTTTATACGTCAAAGCTTTCGGAAATTCTCCTGAAGCCGAATCTGCTAAAATGCTCTCGATCGATCCTCAAGGTATGAATTTCTCTGCTCAAATTCAAGGAGAAACTGTTCCTGTTAGAGTAGAATTCGATCGTGATCTCAAAGATGCAGAAGATGCTCACCATACCTTAATTGAGATGGTTAAACAAGCAAGAAAAATGCAAACACAATCTGTTTAGTAAGTTTTTTCTTTATTGTCAGAAAAGCTTTGTAGGAACGTTGTTCGTAACGTTCCTACAGTATTTTTTATCCTAACTTAAATTTGTATTGCTATAGATAATTCCCCTAGAAGATGAAGTCTTCTACCTGAAGCCATACTCGCTTATTTTCTGCTGCTAACTGATTATAGTAGATGAGCGAGTGAAACTAAATTTAGCGTGACTTTAGTCTTTGATAATTAGAATTAAACAAATAATTTTATTTTCGATCATGTCTGTCTATACTATCGATCTTAAGCCTGTAATTGACTGTATATCCGACCAGGATTTTGAGCATCTCTGTGCTTCTAATCCCGAACTTAAACTGGAAACTGATGCGGAAGGAAATTTAATAGTTATGTCTCCAACGGGCAGTGAAAGTGGCAAACGTAATGGAGATCTATTTGGACAAATTTGGTATTGGAATCGCCAAACCAAACTAGGTATTACGTTCGATTCATCTACTGGGTTCAAACTTTCTAATGGTGCAACTCGTTCTCCTGATGTCAGTTGGATGGCGATCGCTAAGTGGAATAGTTTAACGGATAAACAAAAGAGGGGATTTGCACCCATCGATCCTGATTTTGTTATTGAGTTGATATCACCAACTGATGATATATTAGTTACACAAAAGAAGATGGCAGAATACATGAGTTGCCATATCCAATTAGGATGGTTGATTAATCCCGATGAAAGGAAAGTGGAGATTTATCGGCAAGGACAAGACAAAGAAATTTTAAATAGTCCTATTAGTTTGTCTGGAGAAACTATATTACCTAATTTAGTTGTAGATTTATCTGATATTTTTTAATCTAACCTGGCAAACTTTCTGCATCATCTTGATTGCCTTTTCAGATAAAGATCAAAATTGCCAACAATTAATCATGACAAAGATTAGAGCAATAGTTTCGGGAAAAGTACAAGGTGTAGGGTTTAGGTTCTCTACACAACAACAAGCTAGAAAAATTGGAGTGAATGGATATGTACGTAACTTAAAGAATGGGGATGTGGAGATTGTAGCTTTAGGAGACACCGAAAAAGTAGACGCACTGCTAAAATGGGCTGAATTGGGACCACCATCTGCTATGGTTAACAACCTACGAGTAGAAGTAATAGCTGAGGATGAAGAATTTAACGGCTTTGAAATTCTTAGATAACGCCAGTTCGGGTTAAGAAAGTTAAGTTGTTTTGTTGAATGGACAATTGACAATGGACAATTGACAGCGAGTATTTCAAGCGTTTATGTGACAACGAAATAATTAGTGTTTTAGCTTATCCCGAACTCAGGTTAGATAAATATTAAAGGTGATTTGTATACTAGTCTTACCGACTTTTGATATTTATGAAGAGGCGATCGATGATTTCTAGTGAATGGTTAGATTGGATAGCTGTATTTTCCTATATCGCTATTACTTTAGTGGTAATGTGTGGCGTATTTCTCAGCAAATAGTAATTAAAATGTCGAAAATAAACAAACATAGTTGTACAATTGACGGTTGTATTTCGCGACACGAACTGTGATAGAACGCTATACTCTGCCCGAAATGGGCGAAATCTGGACTGATACATATAAACTAAAAACCTGGTTGCAAGTAGAAATTGCAGTATGTGAAGCGCAAGCTGAACTAGGCTATATTCCTAAAGAAGCAGTAGACGAAATTAAAGCCAAAGCTAATTTCGATCCTCAAAGAGTTTTAGAAATTGAGGCAGAAGTCCGTCATGATGTAATTGCTTTTCTGACTAATGTTAATGAGTATGTAGGAGATGCTGGCAGATACATTCATTTAGGATTAACTAGTTCTGATGTATTAGATACTGGTTTAGCTTTGCAAATGGTGATTAGTTTAAATCTAATTTTAGAAAAATTAGAAGAACTGATTCAAGCTATTCGCTATCAAG
>JAAUYH010134340.1_pt1 | contig 13542 bp, 8 predicted proteins | sample 7278061 | NCBI WGS metagenome assembly JAAUYH01 (sample SAMN14350203, study PRJNA611818) | marine sediment metagenome | isolation source: surface marine sediment (0.6m) | place: French Polynesia: Moorea | collected 2018-08
GTTTTCGTGTCCATTAAGTTGATGTACAACCGTTATAAAAGATTTCATAATCTCTGTCTAGATGGAATTTATCTGTCAGTATCAATCGACCGTTATGTGAATGCACGAAAACATCTCAACGTGAAGTCTGTTAGATGAAACATCTATTCCCACTTCGAAATATAGAACGGAAGAGATATTCTGGAACTAAACTTCAAAAATTATTTCATTAAAATTGCCGACTCCTAAACTGCTAAGTATTTACAGGTCTCAGTCAATTACTTATGTTCAAACTAACTTCAATTTTTAACATTGACTAACATTCAAGTATCTTCTAGATAGGTGAGCGGAATAAAGTAGTGAGCAAGAATCTTGTCTTGTTTTGATTTGTATATTCTATCCTTACTTCCGTTGTTCATGGCTTGGATCTTTTCTTAATTATGTAGTCCAGTCCGATACTTTTCCTAATGGTTCCCCTATTTTTTAATTAAGTGAAGATTCACTATATTCTTCAGTGATTAAAGGTGTATTTTACAAATTACTTTTACAACTACGAAAGAATATCGCATTAATTTATGTCTTATTTATGTTTCGAAAGTTGGTAGCTACATCAGCAATTCCTTACTTCTTGTTTGAGTTTCGCTGGCATTAGGGGGATTTGCAAGTAAGATAAAGTTTTCGCAATACTTTTGAGATCATCCATAGACGATTTCTCACCCGATCATGTATCAAATACTTGTCCTTGGTACCAGAAATTATACAGACCATTAATAGATTTCGTTGATAAATCAATGAAGCAGCACCCATTAAAACACGCGATATGGAGGTGTGTGTGACTAGTCTCATACTCGTTGGTTTCAAAGAACGGGTTCATCTTATGTTGCTTTAGCTTTTAGGAATGCTTGACTCTTCTGGATATGCAGCAATTCTTCACATTCAATACTCGGCTAATTTCTCATAGGTAGTTCATTGAATCCAAAAAAGGACTATTTAATTTTTTTGGTTGTTTTGTGTATAATCTGAAATAATTCACTTATTATTCAATTCTGTATTAATTAGAGCGAGCTTATCGATTTTTGGTGAGGATAGTTTATTTAGATTTGATATCTAGAGAATGCGACGGGTACTGTGCACATCTACAATATCTGCTCTTCCCTCTTGATATCGAAACGAGTACTGTAATTATTTCGCGTTTACCTTGCTGATGGCTAAGAATTGACCAATGTCAAATGAACACAGTAGCACCTGTCGATCTGACGCACACCCGTTGCGTTGTTGTGGCCACTTTGGATTGGTTGCGGCAGTCCATTAAATGCGGAGCGGCCGCGTTCGAAGCGGTCGGGATCGGACCTCATGGACGCCTCGTCCCTGCCCGCGGCCTTGATACGGGCGAGAGGACTCTGATTCGTAGATTTCCCCAGTTCGTCCCGGCCGTGCATCAAATGGGTGTTCTGAACGCGGTCGCCATGCGCGCGTTGGGAAACGTACAGGTGGCGCTTAGCTTACTTAAAAAGCTTTTTGAGACAGGGAGTGCGTCCCACGTCCTATAGGCTTCGGCCAAATACTGCAGTTCCTTTCCCATCCTTTCAACTCTCTATCGAGCTTTCCAGTCTTCATCGCTTCTTTTGGTGGCCAATCACCTTTCATTCTATCCATTTAACTTCTCTTCCTTCAGATTCTCACTTTCCTTCGTGTTTTGTTCTATTCTTCAAATCCATTCCGAGTCCAATTTGTTCTGTACCTCAGCGTTCGAATAGATTTAATCGATCGATTCCACCTCTCTTCTGTATCTTACTTTGCCATCTATGCCGTAGCTAGACTCACTAACACTATTAGGCAGTAGATGTCCCGTCCTTTCCTATATTGGTTCAGTTTGAATCCTTTTACCTTCTCCTCTTTTCCGAATGCTCAACAGAATCGCCAGCACACGTAGGTGCTGAGAAATAGTCCCGGATACACATCAATCATAATTCTCCTTGTTTTTGCGGGCGTCTTTTTCCTAGTAGCAGAGGACGTATGTAAAAACGAAACAACACCAGTCATAAATGTTCATGGAGGAAGGGATAATCGGTGAAACAAGTACAAATTATCGTGAGCCAATGTACTTGTGCTTTATGAATTTCAGGACTCCTGTTAGCTTTGAGTCAACTGAACACTACTGTACAGTACATTTTTGTGATTCGAGGGTCGAGCACATGCGTCTTTGCTCAATTGATCACAATTGTAAATCACTTTAAGTGTTTTCCATGAGCTTCTGTTTACACGCTGTTCCTCGCGATTCTATTTGGGACACGGTTGGAACCATGCTGATCACACTGCGCGGCATTGTCCCAAAACATAAGTTCATTCCCGTCGTGCGGCACTGCCAGGTTCTACAAGTCACTCATCGAAGATAAAACAGTGCTGGATGAGGTCGTTGGCTTGGAATCAGGTAAAACTCTTACTCTCATTGCCTTACTTTCTTTACTCAACCCACACTTGGCGGTAGCCAAAGTGCAGTATCCATTGTTCTTAACGTGTATCTGGACATTTGCATTAAAATCGCAACTGAACTTTGGTTGTTCGGTTTCGTTGGTTGATTAAACACGCGTGTTCGGCACTCGGCGGCGCAAGCAGAAATGAATTGCGAATGCGGTACCGTGCCTGAAGATTTATTGCCCGCATTCAGCGAAATCGAGGAACTAACGTTACACAATTTCAGCGAGGAACACTTCAGAAAATTGACAGAACCTGTAACTACCCGGTGATTGCCGAACCAACGAAAGTTGATAGCCAGTTGTACAGTTTGTCCAAAGATGCTTTCGGACCTAGCGAAGTCGCTTTCGAATTTTCACGAGTTGAGTGTTCATTCGATTGAGCGAAGAGCGATGGCGAGGTGGTGGGAGTGCGCGTAGTCGTATGTCGGTAAGGTGAAATGTTAGCTGCGAAGAAATTATCGTGGGCAATGTGGGGGAAATGTGAAGGCTTTCATCAGTAACTTGAAGGTGCGGGCACAGTTGAAATAAGTGTCCATCGCATATTGGACGAACGAGGCAAAAACCAGCGACCCCTCTATCGTGTTGAACAATATTAGGGATGCGTGTGTGCGGTTGCATTCGAGACAGTTGATGCTTAAGGTTAATACTGTACTGTATCAGCGCTACTGTACTTGCCGACGAAGGTGCACGTGGCGAGATGGAATTGTGGTGGTGTGTAGTACTTTGGTGTTTCGTTAATTGTACTGTACCGGTACAGTACGGTACAGTACAGTATTGTGCTGTACTCTATCTGCCTCGCGGCAGATGTTGAAGGTTAGAGTTGAGGTTTCTAATTCATTATTTCGATGTGGTCTCCTTTCCTTCGTGCAGTCAGGCATCGGTACAGCCATAGCGCTTAAAGACAAATGGAGTACTTATTTAACCAAGGGCAGTACTGCACAGGAATTGACTCGAATTTCACCTACCGTTCCGCTAGTGAATAAGCGCCTGTGTGAATGTCGACAATATCTCCAGGCATGAAAACTTAGCGGTGTCTTGCATCTGCACTGTGCAGTGTTTGTACAGTGCTTTCATTGTCTATCCTAGCTGTTTTCGTAAAGAAAGTGCGCATCTATGGTAGGTTGGTATCAAACGTGCTGTTTTGATACTGTACTGGTGCTTCGGTTCGTTGCGTATAGAATAAATCGCTGCGCATGCTTTTCCATCTAGAACTGTACCGGGGACCGTGCAGGTACAGCATAGAGGTGAACTACGACAGGAATAAATTCATAAAGAATTGGTTCCAATCGAGAATACTGTACGGTATATATTTATACTGTACCACCTCAGAACTGCAACAGCTGTTTACTGCATTCGTTAAATCTGCGCTGGCTCTTCATTTCTACGCTTCCACGACCCAACGACAATTCGATTCGTCGACTCTCTCATTCTAAGGAGGATAGTTATCGTGAAACGTCGATTGGATTCGGCGTTTGAAAAGGTGCATGTGTACCGTGCTGTGCAAAGTGAAAAACCTTGAGCTTCTTTTCTACCTGTTCGCGCACGCAGCTTCCTTTTTGTTTTTCCCGATGGAAGATATTTGCCGATTGTTGATTTCTTTTTGCCCCACCGCCACCGCCAATCCCATCCTACACTATCCATGGCCACCATGCTAACCGTACACTACTGTAACCCCGGCAGCAGCGCGGTCCTCAGGTTGAGGCTCTGTGCGAACTGTTGACGTGGAATGTCTTGAACCGCAGTGCATGCAGGGGCTAGGGTACAGGACCTCAGTCTAATTTAGGTTTTGCGCCTTCCAGCGAAACGAACTGAAGAGAAACGGACACTGCCATTTCGTATTCACTGCGAGTACCGTACAGTAGGACTGCGTCTCATAGCTTCATCATCCCGTCGTCGCATGCGGCGTTCTCATCACTGAAATACATAATCGCACTCGAGCTCGCCAGTGCGCGGCGTCGCAGCGAGTGGTGAACTATCGAGTTCGGGTTGACGAATTGCGGTACACAAGTTTAAATGTTCGAAAACGGGCACATCGCTGGAGCGTGCTGTAATGGCGGCTATATTTCTTGAAATTTCTTGCCATTATTTTTTCAAAATGCCTTACCCAATTGTGTCACGAAATACGTCGCAGTTCTGTAAGCCGGCTTGTGCTCGACGCATTCTAGTGTTGCATTTTTGAGTTTGCAAGGCGGCCAGATTTTATTCGTTTTTTAACTGTTGACCAATTCGACGACCGTCTTTCTTTCTTTTGTCAATGCCTTTGTCGCGTGTTCGACCTTCAGACTAGGACCAACTCGCCTTCCACCGCGCCCTCCTCCCGCACTACCACCGTAGTGGCGATTGTTCCCGCTCCTCATCGTACCTGCCGCTCTCGACTCGCCCCGCCTCTCACCCTCTCGCCTGCGCCCCAACCCTGTGTTCGCTCAATCACTCCACGATGGCCGACCGCGTCTCGAAACAGGACCTGCGCAAGAATCGCTACAAGAAAGGCATCGATCGTGACGATGTGCGCCGTCAGCGCGAAGACAACCTCGTCGGCATTCGCAAGCAGAAGCGTGAGGATCATCTGATGAAGAAGCGTCGCGAGAGGATGGGTGCCGGCGCCGGCTCCTCGTTCGGCGTGGAGGATTACGGCGCCATGACCGAGTCGAACATGTCTGGCAGCATGCATGCCGCTCTGACCGCTCGTATTCCTCAAATGGTGCAAGGTGTGTTTAGTAATCAGATCACTGACCAGGTGCAGGCCACCCTCGAGTTTCGTCGTCTACTATCTATCGAACGCAACCCTCCCATCGAGGACGTGATTCGACAGAATGTAGTGCCTCGATTCGTCGAGTTTCTCAAAAATGATGGTCACCCGCAGCTGCAGTTCGAGGCCGCGTGGGCGCTCACCAACATCGCCTCGGGAACCTCGTCCCATACCGAAGTCGTTATTCAGAACGGTGCCGTGCCCGTGTTTGTGCATCTTCTCAACTCACCCAACGACGATGTTCGCGAGCAGGCCGTGTGGGCGCTTGGTAACATTGCCGGGGATTCCGCTATGTGCCGTGATCTTGTTCTGAAACAGGGGGCCTTGGAACCGTTGCTGCTTCAGCTTACCGCCGACTCTAAAGTGAGCATGTTGCGTAATGCCACCTGGACCTTGTCTAACCTTTGCCGTGGAAAACCCGCGCCCCAGTTTGATCTAGTGAAACCAGCCCTTGGTACTTTGGTCCATCTTATTTTCTTCGATGACGTTGAGGTTCTCACTGATGCGTGCTGGGCCCTCTCCTACCTTTCCGACGGTAATAATGAGAAGATTAAGGCTGTCGTTGAGAGTGGGGTGGTGAAGCGTCTTGTCGAGCTGTTGATGCACCAGAACGTGGCGGTCCAAACACCCTCGCTTCGTACTGTTGGTAACATCGTCACCGGTGATGATGTGCAAACACAGTATGTGATTAATGTGTCAGCCTTACCGTGCTTGCTCAACTTGTTGAACTCTCCGAAGAAGTCGATTCGAAAGGAAGCTTGCTGGACCATTTCTAACATTACAGCTGGAAACAAGGACCAGATCGGTGCCGTTATCGATGCGAACATCATTCCTCCGTTGGTGAACATTCTCACCCACGCAGACTTCGATGTGAAGAAGGAAGCGGCGTGGGCCATTTCCAATGCGACCTCGGGTGGCACCCCCGAGCAAATTAAGTATCTCGTGGAGCAGGACTGTGTCAAACCTTTGTGCAGTCTGCTCACTGTTCATGATGCACGTATTGTCAGTGTGGCACTCGAAGGATTGGAGAACATTCTTCGTGTTGGTCAAAAGGAGAAGGACAGTACAGGCCAGGACTACAACGAATATGTCCAACTGATCGAAAGTGTTGGAGGGTTGGACAAGATCGAGAGCTTGCAGTCGCATAACAACCATGACATTTATGAGAAGGCGGTCCGAATTCTGGAACAGTTCTTTATCATCGAAGGAGAAGAGGATATCGAGGGTATCGGACCGGACAACACGGGTAACCAGTTTTCTTTCCAACAAGCTCAAGTTCCGGATGGAGGATTCAACTTTGGTGGTGCTGGATTTGGTGGACAGGGCCAAGGTCAGCCTGGGTGGGGTCAGTAGCTCGGCTGCAAGTGTATGATCCTCCCTTGTATGGACATGGCCCTTACTGACCATCACGGCGTTTCTCCCGCTTAAGATCACATACTATGGATGGAGGTCCGCTGCTCAGTTGTTCGGGATAGGCTCGCCTGCAAGACTCGTTTGCAGTACCGGTCCTCGTGTCTTTACTTTCCCTTCTTCCTCGCCCCTTGAATCGTTCACCCTATTCTCCCCTTTGCGGTCGCTTGCAACAAGTGACCGCCACCTACAAGCCACCGTCGCGCGATACTACGACCCTACCCTTTGCGTCCGTTCTTTCTCCTTCGTACGTATGCGCGCGTGAAGGCGAACTGAGAGCTCGGCGCATCATGTTGGCACGGTGAGAGTCGCGACCTTCAGCCCACTCTATACCTTTTTGTTCACCAAGCCATTGCCAATCGTGAAGCGCCGGCAGCATGCAGCATGGATGTGCCTCTGCGGCACGCCCCGGCATCGCAATCCTTTACTGTACTTTCCGCATCGAGTATCCTCTACCTGGGTACGCCGCTCGACTAGCTGAAGTGATGTTCTTCGACGCTGTTGCTCGGCATCCCTACATATGGGTTAGTGCTCATATTCCATTCACCATCGTCATCCGTTTCGTCTCCCGCCTGGGCCCGGCTAGTTTTGTCAGTACTTAGCACGCGGTTCCTTGATAAATACCTTGTTCAGTAGAACATGTCGTGACCCTCGCGAGATTGGTTACGGTGAACAAATTTCGACTTCAGCCTCTAGTCCCATGTAGGTAACGTACGTTGGCGCAGGACGAGCGAAATGCGCGCGCACGCGGAGTAGGTCGAGTTGTAGTACGAACAGTGGTTTGGTCCTTTACTTGATGAGTGTAGGTGAAGAGTAAACGTGAGCTAGATACACAAAACAAAAATTACAAGAAGAAGCGACGACGGTTGACGTCGGTTTTGGTCTTCCAGAGGAACTCGTTGTCGGCTTTGAGAGGGTCTTGAAAGATTCCTCGTTGTAAGTTTCGCAACTTGAGCGTGAAACGAGGTCCTAGTTCTTGTAAGCGCGCCTTGTCACGGGTGGACGCGAAAACGTATCGATGGAAGCGGAAGAAAATGAAGTCGCGCTGATTGTGAAAGGTGACGGCTTGGCGTCCTATGAAATTCGGAGTGTGAGGAAACAAGGACCCGAGCATTCGGCCGACGCGAACACCGAGCGCAGTGGTGAAGTTGTTGAGAATAACTTCGGGCGTGTGCGCGGTGAGGCGGCCATGGCCACGGATTTCTTTCGACGGAACGACCGAGGACAGTTTGTACACCGCGGTGGGTCCGTTGGGCAGGTGGACGTGCGTGAGGGTGGACAGCTTCTTGCGGTCTTCCTTGACGATGACGACGTCGGTGAAGTCGCGGGCGGCGGCGGCGGCGCAGAAGTCGGCGATGGACGTGTTCTTGCGCTCGTAGTACACGCTTTGCGGCACCACGGGCAGCAGCGCCTTGACGAAGTCGTACGACGTGGGCGTGGCCTTCAGCCCCGTCGTGATCGTCACGCGCGGCTTCACCTGGCCGGAGAGTGTCTCTGTGAACTCGTCGACGACCGCGAGCGCCTCCTCCTTCGTCAGCGGCTGCCCCGTCTCCTCGTCGTACACGCGCTCGGACTCGATCGTCTTCGGCAGCTTTGGCGGGGGCAGCGCCTCCGCAGGCACCTGCCCGCTTGCTTCGAGTTTCTGCCGCGCGCGCCGCCGCTTCGTCTTCTCCTTCCGCTCCGCGCGCAGCCGTGTGCCACGCACTTCCGACCGTAGGATTCGGTTCGCGATACGCGACTCCAGGGCGATGTGCTTCTGGCGGCTCGCGCCGCTGGCGACCTGCTTCGTGATGCCCCCGGACGCGCCTTTCGTGGAACTGCCCCCAGCCTTCTTCCCTTTCCCAGACGGTTTCCCCATGGTCGATGCAGTGTTTAGAGCGCCTTCTGCGATAAAGGCCGACGGCGATAGTGCAGATCGAGCGGGTTCCAATATAGTGTAGTACCAAATAAATGGGGATACCCAAAAAGGTACGACGCAAAATGGAAAGAGTTTGTGTGGAAAGGTAAGCAGGACACACAACGAGTAAATATGACGTAGAATTTAACGAAATGACGGAGCAGACCGTTCAAAAATATCGTAGTGGATGCAGTTGTGAAAATTGTACTGTTTCTGAGTAAGGCGAAGTGGAAACACATTCGGCGTCGGCCAATGGGCGAGCCGGATTTTATGCTCTTTTCGGGGTGTCTGCCACTTCATGCTGGCCAAAAGTTTCGGAAAAACAAGGAAACCTCATTGAGTGATGCACAGGTCAAGACGTGGGACATCTTCGGTCAGAACAGTGGAAGCGGCGCGCTGGAGAGACGACCTTGAGGCCATATCTCCAGGGGCCCCGCGGGATTCCCGAGCCCACCGCCGAGATGACGACCTGCAGGCGCCCCGCTGTGTGCCATCGCCGTAGGCGTCCTGCGTCGCCTCCGCTCGCCACCGCCATCGTCGCCCCACAACTGTCCTTGCTCGAGCCGGTGTTGCATGGCGGCGAAAAGGTTCTCGCGCTCGCCGTTGTCGCCATATGGTCCCTCACCATCGCGCTCCCGGTGCCGGAAGTCGTGCGCAATCGCGTGTCTATTGATAATAATGCGTTCCGATTCGGCCTCCCGTTGCCCTGGCGTGGCGCTGCGAGGCACGAAACTCGCAAACAAACAAACGCTGTCGTTCCCGAGCAAAACGAACATTTTGTCTTGCGCCAGTTGCGTGACAACCTAGCGAAGATGGGCGTGGCCATGCTCGCGATTATGCAACCCGCCGCTCTCGTCCCCCCGATTGTCTCCGCCGTTGACGACACGCGACGGCGGTATTTTGATTCGGCACGACCCCCATTTTTGTTCCCGTGGTTGCAACCATCGCGTGATACCGCGCCAACACCGACGCCCACTGCCGACCCGCCATCGTCCGACAACCTGTTTGTCAAGGTGATTACATCACCATTTAGATTGTTCAGCCCAGCCGCGCCACGGACGATTGCGATGACCTCGCCATTACTACCTAACCCCTCGGCGCACACCGAATTGTCGTCAAAGTCAGAACAAGAAACATCATCGACTAACAACTCCATTGTGCACACCTCTTTCGCCATGGTAACCCTCGCTGCAGCTGCTGTCGTACAACCCGCCGCACTAATTGGTCCCTTCATCAACATCTTCGATTCGCGCTCACGTTCCTCATCAACCGGTGAGGAGCATGTCGCCACCGCGACCTACACGCCGGCGAGTGAACAATTGCTCATGCGAGTCCGCTCATTCTTCCCACAGTTGTCACTCCCATTTTTCGGCACAACATTGACATCTGACCAACTGTTTGAAAGCTGGAGCTTCGAACTCCCACAATTCGACATACCACGCATTGTCGGGCGTATTCGCATGGCCGTCGCCGTGCACAACGCCGCCGGGTTGAATCACGAACAGGCGCATCCATTCAAACTGAACGGCTTGCGTTGGCATCATTGCGCGATATCGAACCATCTGCGGGCGCTCGAGAAACGTGCGGCTGGTGGCGCGAGTGGCGCCGAGCTAGAGGCGGCGTACTCGTTTGTGTTCGCGAAGATTTGGCGAACTTACAATAACCTCGAACGCGACATATTGTTCCCGTGGCTTGTCGCCGGAACTGAGAATGATGTACATGTGCAGCGCGCGGTGAACGAGTTCGCGACGGAGCGAGCGAGAATCGAACGTTCCGCCGCGCGCGTGGGCACGGCCATCCGCGCGGTGGCGCAGAACGACCCGCTGCGCGAGCAGCAGAATTACGCGGCGGTGAGCAACGTGCGACACGAAAGATTGGCGCGCCAGCTGTCCGGCCTCGCAGCCGATGTGGAGCGCTTGCACAAAGCCGAGCGAGACGTGCTGTTCCCGATCATCGCGGCGCGCTTCGACGTCGCGGAACAGCGCAGGCTCACGAATCGCATGGTCGACGCCATGGAGAACCGCCTCTCACGCCTGCAGTTGGTGAACTACTACGAGAACATCAAGGACGACCCCGTGCAGGTGGCACACTTCAAGGACGAGGTCCCCGCGCCGCTGCGCGCGCTGCTGGGATTCTGGAAGATGTCGTACTACGACGGAACGCCGCTGGAGGCGCTGAGTAAGAACTGAACATTTCTTACGCCCGATTAATTTAACTTCTCGTATCGACTGTACCATATGCGTAGTGCGCACCCGCTTCCTTCACTTGAGTCTGTGCGCATTGTAAACCGTTTCGTATCGAGCGAAGCGTAGGACCTCTTACTTTCCTGGCTCCTAGCTGCTAATAAAAGGGAGTGCGACTCTCCCTCGTAATATATCAGTCTTTCAGGCCGCGGAAGCTACCAATTCAGATAGCCCGCGCTGGGACCGCGGTGTATCAGCTATCAGTTAGCAGCACACCGCACAATCAGTCTGTGCAAGAGAACTTAATTCAATATACTTTTTAACATTCGTGTGCGGTACGTGGCAGTTGGCACCCTCTACGTGCCCGCCGGTATCAAGAGAGAAGAGAGCGTGGGCGAGGAGGCTGTGCGCGAGGCCATGATAAGTGAGAACGCGTCCCGCAGCGGGCTGTGGTGCACACGCACGGCGCCGCGGTCCCCCCATGCGACTCCTGTTCCTCGCCTTCGCCGCGGTGGCGCTCGCGCTTGACGAGAATGAGGAAGTGATTCCCACGCTCAGCGAATGGAGGCTGCGCGCAGAGTACCCCATCGGTGGCGTGTTCGAGGCCGGGGGCGGTATACTCGGCACCAGGAAGCATGGCTGGTGGTACATCGTTTTCGGCGGGTTCTACAAGTTTCCCGGCGTCACCGACGCCGTCCATGCGCTGCGGCTCTATCCGCGGCCGGCGTCCAAGTTCACCACGTTGCGCCGCATGCCGGAGCCTCTCACCCACATGGCGCAGGCGTACAACGGGCGGTACTTCTATGGGGCGGGCGGGTTTCTCGGCCGCCATCCTGGGAAGTCCGTGCGGAGTGTGTGGCGCTATGACCTTGTGCTGAACCGGTGGACCAAGTTGCCCGATTTGCCGGGGCCCCGGGGCGGTGGGGGACTGGTGCTCGTCGGCAGGAGATGGCTGGTGTACTCCGGTGGTGTGAACAGACCCTACAACTCGATTTCCGTGCATATCGATCATGCCACCACTTGGTCCCTCGACACCGAGCACTTGGACAAGGGCTGGAGGAACGACAGCGCGCCCATTCCTCTGGCACGCAACCACCTCGCGGCGGTGACCTCTTGTGGACGCCACTACTGGGTGGCCGGGCAGAAGGGGAACAACGAGGTGAGTGGCAACACGCGTGCGGTCACTGAGTACATTCCGTGGCAACGAAAATGGATCACACAACCCCCGCGCGCAATCTACTACCTACCAAACCCGTTCGGCCATGTATCTGCGTCAGTGTTGCCCTATCGTTGTGGCATCATTGTTGTGGGTGGCATCGGACAGAGACGCAAACTTCGCAATCAGGTGCTGTGGTGGAATCGGCAAACTAACAAATGGCACGTCATTGGTGTGTTCCCAAAGCCCGTGGCCACACCCGTATGCGGCCTGATAGGCAATCACCTCATTTGTGGAACCGGCGAGACTACCGAGTCCAAACAGATTCTAGCTGCTCGTCTGCTTTGAGCAAACTCGCTTATTGCAAATGCTCGGCAATTAACAACTGCAACAGAGGGCTCAACCACTGTACTCTTCACTAATTGGCTATCTATAGTTTGAGTTTTTTTACACTAAAATTACTATACAATACAGGATACAGCACCGTACGCCCTGAAATTAGTGTCCCGACAGCAGTCCGGAAAATAATTACTCATTTCATATTGAGTACTACTGGGTGGGACGACAAATGGGAGAAATTGCAACAACGCGAAAATGCAAAGATTCCTCGCCATAGGCGCGCCCCTTTTTGAGCAAGCCCTCGCTTCTGACGAAGGCTTCTAATTTTTAGTCAATACACTGTAGACTGGATTCACTGCTCATTTCAGAAATCAGGGGATGGGGATTGCCCGATCGTTTAATTTCTAGTTTCAGTTCGGGTTGAATGCTGGTCTAATTAATTATGGCATAACTATCAAAATAAAATGCTTAGTTAATCAGAGACCAAATGAGTTAGAAATTGTTCTGCAAATTTACGACCTTCCGAACTAGCTAAGTAGCTTGTTATTATGATTCATGCGTTAAAAGCAAATGTATTATATTTAATGTCATGCCGGCGCTAATTCGAAGCACTCTATTGCATCTGGAATTGTCCTTGATGAGGCGGATGATTCCAATTTTGAAACCTCGGTTTGTTTAAAATCACAGTGATCTCTACTGTCCTGTATCAGCAATGGTCGTAGTTTCCTTCGTTCTGCTTGAAAAATACGATTTTATAGGTTCCGTCTGCTTATGGGTGAATCTTTAAAAAAGTAGGGCTTCAACTTGTTTCGAATCGAAGTGAATCTTTCTGGTCAATAAGTAACACGATAAGCAATTCTTTTTTGCTAGTACACAACTAGTTTGTAATCACAAGTACGTTCGTAGCTGAATTAGATTTTTGGAATAACATATCATTTGATTTCGTTCCATTTACACGTTGTTGCTAGCGATAAATATAGTCGAAATTCATGTAGTCTAAGTCGCTATCAGAGAAACTTAGGTTGAAAAATTGTGAAACTCTCAGCACTGATATATCAATTTAGCAGAGCTTTCAACATGGCTTATGAAAATTTTTCTACTCTATTACAAGCGTATTGTGAAACGCGTCAAAAGATTGAAGTGGAAAAATAACTCTTTGGAATATGGAAACTAAAATAGTCTGATATTTCTATTCGAACTATGCCAAGTTAGATTAGGTATATATAGTTTGAATCTACATTGAATATGTACTGAAAAGAGATTCTATCTAATTGCAAAATACTTTTGAGTGGTATTTCAGTTTTGATAAACACTACAAAACAGAAAGCTGTTGCACTGATTCTAGAAAAAAA
>JAAUYH010166529.1_pt1 | contig 13536 bp, 10 predicted proteins | sample 7278061 | NCBI WGS metagenome assembly JAAUYH01 (sample SAMN14350203, study PRJNA611818) | marine sediment metagenome | isolation source: surface marine sediment (0.6m) | place: French Polynesia: Moorea | collected 2018-08
CCATAGCAGACCAGAGCAAGGCGAAGTTCCTTTTGCCGCATGTCAGTGTTTCTGCCGGGGAAAGCCGCACAAGGCAATTGCGTTCCTCAAATGTTCTGTTTACGGATTGCGCCATGGCAAAGGCGAAAAAGCGATATGTATGCGCCAATTGCGGGAGCGTGACGCCGCGATGGCAGGGGCAATGCGGAGATTGCGGTGAGTGGAACACGCTCACCGAAGATGTGCCCGCTACCGTCTTTTCGCAGAAGCATGACCTGTCGAGCGGGGGCCGCGCGCTGGAATTCGTTCCGCTCAATCGCCCTGCCGAATTGCCGGTTCGCAAATCCACTGGCCTGGCCGAGTTCGACCGCGCACTTGGCGGAGGGATCGTGCCAGGCTCGGCTATTCTCATGGGCGGCGATCCCGGAATCGGGAAGTCCACCCTTCTGCTCCAGACCGCAGCAACGATCGCGCGGGGCGGTAACGATGTCGTTTACGTTAGCGGAGAGGAAGCCGCCGGGCAGGTTCGCCTGCGCGCGCAAAGATTGGGCGTTGCGGATGCGCCGATCCGGCTCGCTTCTGAGACGTCGGTGCGCGATATCCTGACGACGCTGGGGCAGGGCGATCCGCCAGCTTTGCTGGTTATCGATTCAATCCAGACCATGCATTCCGACACGATTGAAGGCGCTCCCGGTACAGTGAGCCAGGTTCGCGGCTGTGCGCTTGAACTGATCCGATATGCCAAGGCAAGCGGGTGCGCGCTCGTGCTGGTCGGGCATGTGACAAAGGATGGCAACATCGCTGGGCCGCGTGTGCTTGAACACATGGTCGATGTGGTGATGAGTTTTGAAGGCGAGAGGAGCCACCAGTACCGCATCCTGCGCGCTCTCAAGAACCGCTTTGGCGCTGTGGATGAGATTGGCGTCTTCTCAATGGAAGGGGCAGGGCTGGAGGAGGTCTCAAATCCCTCCATGCTGTTCTTATCAGGGCGCGATCAACCGCTCGCTGGCAGCGCGGTGTTTCCAGCGCTTGAAGGGACACGGCCCGTCCTTGTCGAGATACAGGCGCTGATTGTCCGTCTGCAATCAGGAGCAACACCGCGCCGCGCGGTGGTAGGCTGGGACAATGGCAGGCTGGCCATGCTGCTTGCCGTGCTGGAGTCGCGCTGCGGGCTGAATTTCAGTTCCGCTGAGGTCTATCTCAACATTGCGGGTGGGTATCGTCTGTCCGATCCCGCTGCCGACCTTGCAGTTGCTGCCGCGCTGGTTTCTGCGCTGGCCGATAAGCCTCTACCGGAAAAATCGACGTGGTTTGGTGAGATTTCGCTCGCTGGCGAAGTGCGCCCCGTGGCCCATGCCGACCTGCGATTGCGCGAAGCGGGAAAGCTCGGCTTCGCTCGCGGCTACGGCCCATCCGATACAAAGGGCGGTTCATCGACAGTCGATTACCGGGCGGTGAATGGACTGGCGAACCTCGTTGACCAGGTGATGGGCAGCCAATAATCGCAATGCCTAATGACAGGCTTTGACATTATCGTACTGATTGTCGTCGCTGTTGCAGCGATTGGCGGCTTCTTGCGCGGTCTGGTGCAGGAAGTGCTGAGCCTTGCCGCTTGGATCCTCGCAGCGTTCGCCGTGTATTATCTACATGGTCCTCTTACTGCGCAGATATCCGAATTCTGGGACGCTGAAATCGGCACGGCGATCCTTTCTTTCGCGCTGCTGATGCTGATCCCCTATGCTGCCATGAAGGTCATTGCGAACAATGTCAGCGAGGCTTCGCGCAACTCAATACTCGGGCCGATTGACCGCGTGCTTGGCTTTGGTTTTGGAGCGGTCAAAGGCGCTCTGGTCGTGGTCTTTGCTTTTTCCGTACTGGTGCTCGGCTTTGACACTGTTTGGGGATACAAGGGTCGCCCCGACTGGATCACTCAGGCACGCACATACCCCGCTGCGGACGCGTTCTCCCGCCAATTGGTGCGAATGATTGCCGAGCGGCGTGCGCGATTGCTGGGCGAAGAGGAAGCCCAGACCGACGAACCCGGCGTTTGATGCCTGCCAGTTCGACAAAGCTTTACACGCCAACGCTGCTCGCACTTTCGTCCGAGCTGGCGAACTTCCCGATGAGCGACGAATTCGAACGCTTCGGTGAAGCGCGCTCACGCACATGCGGGAGCGAGTTGAGGCTGGGTGTGGATCTCGATGAGACCGGGCAGGTGCGCCGGATCGGTCTCATGGTTTCCGCCTGTGCTGTGGGTCAAAGTTCGGCTGCCATAATGGCGCGTCATGCGGCCGGAATGGACGCACAATCTTTCGACAGAATGCTTCAATCGGTTGAGGCCTGGCTGGCAGGATCTGGCCTTCTCCCCGAATGGCCGGGTTTTGACGCGCTCGAACCTGCATTGCCGCATACAGGCCGCCATGACGCGCTGAAATTGCCATGGATCGCCATCAGGCGTGCACTATCAACTTGAGGCGCTTTCATCCGTTGGACACACCCGCTAAAGCCCGCGTTTGGGCCGGACGCTGACCGGACAAGAACACACGAAGCGGGGATACATGACAGCGACTGCATCAGGCACCGAAGCGAGCGCGCTTGCGGATCGTGAGCCAACCAAGAGCGAAATCAGGTTGGTTGTCGGCGCATCAAGCGCAGGCACAATCTTCGAGTGGTATGACTTCTTCATCTACGGAACGCTTGCCTACATCCTGAAGGATGCGTTTTACGATGTGGATGATCCGACGCTTGGACTGCTGCTCGTGTGGTCGACCTTTGCCGTTGGCTTTGCCTTCCGCCCGATCGGTGCAATCCTGTTTGGCTATCTCGGCGATAAGTTGGGCCGCAAATACACCTTCCTGGTGACCGTCACACTGATGGGCATCGCCACAGCCGGAGTGGGATTCATTCCCACGGTCGATCAACTCGAAGCGAATTACGGGCCGGGCTACGTCGTCATTGCCCCAATTGTCGTGATCTTTTTACGAGTGCTGCAGGGTCTAGCGCTTGGCGGAGAATACGGCGGAGCGGCCATCTATGTCGCGGAACACTCACCGCCCGAACAGCGCGGCTATTATACCAGCTACATTCAGGCGAGTGTTGCGGGCGGTTTTGTGCTTTCCATCATCGTAGTGCTGCTATGCCGCGCTATCATCCCCGAAGCTGACTTCAACGACTGGGGCTGGCGTGTGCCTTTCCTCCTGTCGATCCTGTTGCTGGCGATCTCGCTCTGGATGCGTTTCAAACTGTCGGAAAGCCCGGTCTTCAAGGCAATGAAGGAAGCCGGAGAGACGTCTGGCAATCCGTTTGTTGAGAGCTTCACCTATCCGGGCAATCCAAAGCGGATCTTCATCGCCCTGTTCGGTGTCACCGGTATCCTGACGACTATCTGGTACACTGCCTTTTTCTCCAGCCTTTCGTTCCTCAAAGGGGATATGCGGCTCGATGAACTGACGGTTGAGATCATCCTTCTAGTCGCCGGTTTCCTCTCGCTGGGCTTCTACATCATTGTTGGCAAATGGTCCGACAGGGTGGGACGCAAGAAGCCGATCCTGATCGGAGCGCTGGCGACTCTGGTGCTGCTGTTCCCGATCTTCTGGACGATGGGGAGCCTGGCCAATCCGGGTCTCGCTGAGGCTGCGGAACGCAACCCGGTGGTCGTCAGCGGCCCAGAATGCGTAACAGATCCCTTCGCTGAATTGTTCGACCGCGACCAGACAGATTGCGGAAAATTGCTTGGGGCGTTGACGTCAAGCGGTGTTGCCTATTCGGTTGAAGAAGCCGACACGCTGAGCCTCTCGGTCGGCGGAGAAGCGATTACGATTGAACCAGAGTGGATGGAAAGCGGCGAGGCGCGCACCTCCGGATTGCAGGATGCACTGACCAATTCAGGTTTTGACTTTACCCGCCAAGTGCCAAGCCTCGCGCGGATTGCTGGAATTATCGGATTGCTGCTGGTGCTGGGTGTACTTTCGGCTCTGACCTACGGCTCTGTTGCGGCGCTGCTGTCAGAGATGTTCCCGCCCAAGATCCGCTATTCTTCGATGTCGATCCCGTATCATATCGGTGCGGGTTATCTGGGAGGGTTCCTGCCGCTGATCTCGGGCATCATCGTCGCCAGTACAGGCAATGTCTATTCAGGCCTGTGGTACACTTGGGGCGTCGTTGCCTTTGGTGCGCTGGTTGCTTGGTGGGGCCTGTCAGGCGGACCACCGAAAGACTTCGAAGATGACCCCGCCTGAACCCACGCTGCGGCTACGGGTGGATACCGAGGCGCTCGCGCAGAACTGGCGGACGCTTGAGCGACTGTCAGGGAGTGCAAGGGCAGGCGCAGCGGTCAAGGCCAATTGCTATGGGCTGGGGGTAGATATCTGCGTTCCAGCGCTGCGCGATGCGGGATGCGAGAGCTTCTTCGTTGCTCACTGGAGCGAAGTTGAGGCTGTCGCTCAGCACATTCCCGCAGAACAGATCGCAGTGCTTCATGGTCCGGTTCGCGATGAGGATGTTGCTTTTGCAAAGGCGATGGGAGCGCGCCCTGTCATAAACTCGCTGGAACAGGCGCGGCGTTGGTCCGAGGGTAGGGGCGGGCAGTGCAACCTGATGATCGACACCGGGATAAACCGGCTTGGCATCGCGCCGGCCGACATCACTGAATCTGCGATTGCTGCACTCGATATCGATGTCTTGATGAGCCATCTCGCGAACGCCGATGAGGACAGTCACATGAACGCCAAGCAACTCGCAGCGTTTCAGGCTTGTCTTCCTTCGGTCGAGCATCGCTCTGCAAGCCTGGCCAATAGCGCAGGCATTGCGCTCGGCAGCGACTTCGCCTTTGACCTCACACGTCCAGGCCTTGCGCTGTACGGAGGGGTGCCTCGCAGCGAGTTGGAAGGCCGGATCAAGCAAGTCGCCCACATTGAAGCTGCGATCATCCAGGCGCGCAATATCGGTGCCGGTGATGCGGTGGGTTACAATGGCGAGTTCACCGCCAGCGCCCCGATGCGCGTAGGCACGGTATCGCTGGGATATGCCGACGGATTCCTACGCTCCCGCGGGCCGGGCGGAGTCTTGCTGCACGGTGAAACCGCGTTGCCGATCCTTGGCAAGGTTTCGATGGATATGGTGGTCGTTGACCTCACCAACGCCTTCGAACTTGGAGAAGGCGATTGGCTGACAGTGCCATTCGACCTGCCCCATGCTGCGCAGCAAAGCACTCTATCTCAATATGAATTGCTGACTGTGCTGGGTCAAAGACTGCGCGGCTAGGGCGAGCCTTGCCGCACCTGCGAAGATTTAACCAGCGCTCTTATTGCGCTGCACATTGTGCAGGTGCTAATGCAACAAAAACGCGCAACGGGATTATGTCATGGCACGCAAAACGAAAGACCCTTCGGTCGATGTTTCCGATGATACGATTATCATCAAGAAGTACGCCAACCGGCGGCTCTACAACACCTCATCCTCCAGCTACATCACACTCGAAGACCTCGCCAAGATGGTCCGCGACAATGTGGAATTTGTCGTGTTCGATGCAAAGTCTGGCGATGACATCACCCGCTCGATCCTGACGCAGATCATCATGGAAGAGGAAGCCAATGGCGGGAAGATGCTGCCGGTCAGCTTCCTGCGCCAGCTCATCGGGATGTACGGCAATTCGATGCAGTCGCTGATGCCGTCCTATCTCGAAGCGAGCATGACCAACTTTCGTGAGAACCAGAGCAAGATCCGCGAAGCATTCAGCAATGGAATGAGCGCTGGGCCGCTTGCCGCAATCCATGAAACGAACATGGCGATGATGCGCGCAGCGGCAGAGACCTTCATTCCGGGTGCAGGTGGCAAGAAAGCAGCAAAGTCGGAAAATCCAGCAAGCGACAGCTCCGCCGATGAGCTCGCAGCGCTGCGCGAGCAGATGGCCGCGATGCAGAAGAAGCTGGACGAACTGGGCAAATAATCCCATTTCGCCGCAGCATCACTAAACATTTCCAAGGCAGGAAAACCCGTGTCCAACATTCGCCACGCGCTCAATGTGAAGCGCGAAGACGACTTTGCCAAATGGTATCAGGAAGTCATCCAGGCCGCTGACCTGGCCGAGGAATCGGGCGTTCGCGGCTGCATGGTGATCAAGCCGTGGGGATATGGCATTTGGGAGCGCATTCAGCGCCTTATGGATGATCGGATCAAGGCAGCTGGCATCCAGAATGCCTATTTCCCGCTCTTCATTCCGCTTGCGAATTTTGAGCGCGAAGCCGAGCATGTCGATGGTTTTGCCAAGGAAATGGCGGTGGTGACGCATCACCGGTTGATCGCGGATGGCCAGGGCAAGCTTGTGCCCGATCCCGAAGCCAAGCTCGAAGAGCCCCTCGTCGTGCGCCCCACATCCGAAACGATTATCGGCGATGCGATGGCGCGCTGGGTGCAGAGCTGGCGCGACCTGCCATTGAAGCTCAACCAATGGGCCAATGTCGTGCGCTGGGAAATGCGCACCCGCATGTTCCTGCGCACCAGTGAGTTTCTCTGGCAAGAAGGGCACACCGCCCATGCCACCCGCGAAGAGGCCTTGGAGGAAACACACCGCGCGCTGGAGATGTACCGGGCCTGTGTCGAGGAAGATCTCGCGATGCCGGTAATCGCAGGCGAGAAGCCTGAGAACGAACGCTTCCCCGGCGCAGATGAGACCTGGTCGATCGAAGCCATGATGCAGGATGGCAAGGCGCTGCAGGCTGGCACTTCGCATTATCTCGGCACCAGCTTCGCGCAGGCTGCGGGGATCCAGTATCAGGACAGCGAAGGCACCCAGCAGCTTTGCCATACGACCAGTTGGGGCACGTCGACGAGAATGGTTGGCGGCGTCATTATGACGCATGGCGATGATGACGGAATGCGCGTGCCTCCGCGGATTGCGCCCTATCAGATCGTCATCCTCCCGATGCTGCGCGACAAGCCGGAGGACGAAGCGGTTGTTGCCTATTGCAAGGAACTGCGTGCCGAGCTGGCAAGTCAATCCACAATGGACGAACCTCTTCGCGTTCTGTTCGACACGACGCCGGGCAAGGCTACCGCCAAGCGTTGGGACTGGGTGCGCAAAGGCGCTCCAGTAATCGTCGAAGTCGGTCCACGCGATATGGAAAACGGCAAGGTTGCAATGCTGCGCCGTGACCAGTTGTGGAACGCAGAGAACGGCAAGCCCAACATTCACTTCGTCGCGCGCGACGAGTTTGCAAGCGGTGCCGCTCAACTACTCGAAGATATCCAGAATGCGCTGTTCAACGAAGCTCGCGCTCGCCGTGATGAGAACATCACACGTGGTCTCACCGATTGGAGCCAGGTCGTCGAGTTCTACAAGGCAGGCGGCAAATATCCGGGCTGGGTCGAGGTGCAATGGTCAAAGCCAAGCGGCGATGCGCTGGAGCAGGTGATCGAGCAGTTGAAGGCCGAGAAGCTCACCTTCCGCAATGTGCCCAAGGGCGCTGACCCCGCCGAGGGCAGCTGCATCTTTACCGGTGAACCTGCCAAAGAACGCATCCTCGTCGCGCGGGCATATTAGAACATCCAAACGGGGTCACGGCATGTTCGGCAAAACCATTCGCTACCAAATCTCGCATCTCACCGACTTTTCGGGTCGCGATACGCGCCAGACCTTTTGGTATTTCGTACTGGTGGTGGTTGCCGCGCAGTATGCGATCACGATCATTGCCTCGATCCCGATGTATGTCGCGATGTTCACGGAGATATTTTCAGCCGTACGGAACAATCCGCAAAGCGTCGATGACACCGCAATCGCGATGGATGGCATGTTCGACAGCATGATGCGCTGGATGAACATGCAGATGGTCGTCTCGGTTGTGGTTGGAGTGATCTCCACTGCGCTGCTCGCTGCAACAACCGTGCGCCGCTGCCATGATGCGGGCTTTACGGGTTGGATCGCTGTGGTGCCGATCGGGTTCTATCTCGTCTCGCTCGGCTATTCAGTTGTCCTGATGGGCCAGATGGAAGAGCTCATGCAGGACGCCATGCTGCAATCGGCAGATGGAGCATTGGCCGATCCATTCGCGATGCAGGCGGAGATGGGTCTGGTGAGCCTTGCTGGCTGGATCGCGCCGATTGTCGGCATCATCATTGGCGTCTGGCCATCAGAGGATGGGCCAAATCAATACGGCGAAGAACCGGTCAGCTTCTGACCCCTTGCGTGAGCGGCGCGCTATCGGCAAAAGCTGCGCGCATGATCAAACGTCTCGCACTGCTTGCCGCCCCTCTCACCATATTTGCATCACCGCTCGCCGCTGATGGCCATGTTGAGACACCGGACGATCCGGGGCTTGAGGTTTCCGAAGAGCGTCTTCGCAGTGACATGGACACCATTGTCGGTTTTGGTACTCGCCACACGCTCTCGACGCAGGATGATCCAGAACGCGGTATCGGAGCTGCGGTCGACTGGGCTCTCGCGGAATTCGGCCGGATGGGAGAGGCGTGCGATGGCTGCCTTGATGTCATGCCCGTGGGCCGCGTGGTCGAGCCCGATGGACGCCGCATTCCCGCTCCGACACTGATCCGCAACGCTGTCGCTATCCAGCGTGGGACCGAGCGCCCGGATGAAGTCATCATTGTTCAGGCTCACTACGACAGCCGCGTAACTGATCCGCTCAATGCGACTGACGATGCGCCCGGAGCGAATGACGATGGCTCCGGTAGCGTCATGGTCCTCGAAGCCGCGCGCATTCTCTCTCAGCGCGAATACCCCAGCACCATCATCTATGCTCTTCTCACCGGTGAAGAGCAGGGCCTGTATGGCGCGGGCATTCTCGCTGACTGGGTGACTGAGCAGGGCTTCACGGTAAAGGCAGTGCTCAACAACGACATGATCGGCAATTCATGCGGTTCGGACGGCTATTGTGAACCTGACGTCGTGCGCGTGTTCTCCGAGGGCCTTCGCGCCGATTCCACAGACCGCTTGCGCGCTCGCCAGCGCCGGTTTGGTGGCGAGAACGATTCTCCTGGCCGCAATCTGTCGCGCTGGCTCGCCGAATTCGCCGCGCAATATCCTGATGGAATGCAGGTCCGACAGATCTGGCGAACCGACCGCATGGGGCGTGGAGGAGACCAGATTCCGTTCCTCGACCGCGGCTATCCCGCTGTGCGCGTGACGGTCTCTGTCGAGGATTACGATCACCAGCATCAAGACCTGCGCACCGAAGACGGCGTGAAATATGGCGATACGGTGGATGAGTTGGACTTCGAATATCTCACCCGTGCGAGCGTACTCAATGTCCGTGCACTGCATGCGCTGGCGATGGCACCCATGCCTCCGGCGCTCTCCGCAGATGCTGCCGTGCGGCTAGACACTGCTCTTACATGGCGATCCGTGCCCGGCGCAGACAGCTATCTCGTCTATGCTCGCCGCACTGATGAACCCTACTGGCGCACGATGGAGAACAGCGATGGGCAGGGCGTATTCAATCCCATCCCGATCTACAATCCGGCACCCCAAGGGGTGAGTTTTGACATCACCGCGCCGCTTCGCGGTGATGACTGGCTCTTCGGCCTGCAGGCATGCAACGGGGAATATTGCTCACCGATCTCGACCGCGGTCCCCGGCGGTGCATTCGAGCCGGTGGAGCAGCCTGAGGAATAGCTTCCAACAGCCGCGGTGAGCCTGTAGGGGGCGAGCCAATGGCAAAACGCTCTTCAAGACGCCCCCAGGGCCTGCCGACCAAGAATCAGGTTCTCGAATTCATCCAGACTTCCGACACGCCCGCCGGCAAGCGGGAGATCGCACGCGCCTTTGGTCTGAAAGGTCAGGAAAAGATAGCGCTCAAGGCGTTGCTCAAGGACATGGCTGAGGAAGGCCTGATCGACGGCAAAAAGACCGCTTATCACCGGATGGGTGGGGTTCCGAAGGTGACTGTCCTGCGAGTGGTCGAGATCGAGGATGGCGAGCCCATTGCGATACCCGACAATTGGTCTCCCGATGCCCCGGACAAGCCTCCGCGCCTGACGATCAAGGAATTGAAGGGCAGGGGAGGGAAACGCGCGCCTGCGCTCAAACGCGGTGACCGCGTACTCGCTCGCACCGAGGAGCGGGAGAGCGGTTGGGTTGCACATCCGATCAAGAAGCTGCCCGCGCGCACCGAAGGCCTGATGGGCGTGGTTGAGATCGACGGTGCCGGGAAAGCCTGGCTCGCGCCGGTCGACAAACGCATCCGCAATTCCTCGCCAATCAGCGATCTGGGTGCAGCGGAAGAAGGCCTGCTGGTGATTGCAGAACGCACTGGTCGCTCTGAGCGATCCGGCGTGCGCGTCATCGAAGTGGTCGGCGATCCGCTCGCGCCCAAGAGCTTCAGCCTGATCGCCATCGCCAAGCACGGCATCCCGCATGTCTTTCCCGAAGGGGTCCATGAAGAAGCGCGCAAGGCTGCCGCGCTCAAACTCTCCGAGGACAAGCGTGAAGACCTGCGTGATCTACCGATCATTGCCATCGACCCAGCCGACGCGCGCGATCACGACGATGCGATCTGGGCCGAACCGGACGGAAAGGGCGGCTACCATGCACTGGTAGCGATTGCCGATGTAAGCTTCTATGTGCGCCCGGGCTCTGCACTCGACAAGGAAGCGCGAAAGCGCGGCAATTCGGTCTACTTCCCCGACCGGGTTGTGCCGATGCTCCCCGAGATCCTGTCCGCCGATGTGTGTTCATTGCGCGAGGGAGAAGATCGCGCAGCCATGGCGTGCCACCTGCACATCGACGCTGAAGGCAAGGTGGAGAACCGCGGTTTCACGCGTGCGGTTGTGCGCATCCATCACAATATTCCCTATGAGGATGCACAGGCTGCCGTCGATGGCGGCGATCCGCCTGAGTTCCTCATGCACCTCTGGGGTGCCTGGAAACTGCTGGCCGCAGCACGCGAGAAGCGCGATCCGCTTGAGCTGGAACTGCCTGAACGCCGGGTTGTGCTGAATGAGGAAGGTCAGGTCGACGAAATCGCCGTGCGCGAGCGGCTCGATGCGCACCGCGTGGTTGAGGATTTCATGATCGCAGCCAATGTCGCTGCAGCCAAAGCGCTCGAGGCAAAAACGTCACCCGTCGTCTACCGCGTCCACGAGCCGCCGAGCCGCGAAAAGCTGATCGCGCTGCGCGATTACATGGCAACGATGGGCAAGAAGCTGGCGCTGGGTCAAGTCATTACTCCAAGCCTGTTCAACCGCATGCTCAAGGACATCAATGACGAAAGCGAAAAAGCGCAGGTGATGGAAGCGGTGCTGCGCAGCCAGACACAGGCCTATTACGGTCCTGCCAATGCCGGGCATTTCGGACTGGCGCTCGGGTCTTACGCGCACTTCACATCGCCGATCCGTCGCTATGCCGACCTGCTGGTCCACCGCGCGCTGGTCGATGCTTACAAGCTTGAGCAACCAAAGCCGCCGAGCCCTTTGCCCGAGACGACGGGTCTTTCGGACAAGGATCGCCAATTCTTGCAGGAAATCTCCGACGCGATCAGCCAGACCGAACGGCGCGCAATGGAAGCAGAGCGCGACACGATCGACCGCTACATCGCCGCGTGGCTTTCAGGCCGGGTTGGAGAGGTTTTCGATACGCGGATCACCGGTGTTCAGGGCTTTGGGTTCTTCGCCACAATCGTTGGTCTTGGGGGCGATGGTCTTGTCCCGATCTCGACCCTTGGCGGGGAGTATTTCCGACATGACGAAGCGGCGCAGGCGCTGATCGGAGAAAGCTCCGGCACGACCTATGCGGCAGGCGACCGATTGAAGCTGAAACTCGCCGAAGCCAATGCGCTAACCGGCGCGCTCAAGTTCCTGCCGGTCGATGCTGATGGCAACGCCATCGAAACGCGAGGAGGGCGTCCCGACGACAGGCGCGGGCGCAGGCCCTTCAAAGGACCCCGGAAGGCGGGCAAATACGCGGTCGGCAAACGTGGTCGCCCCGGCAATATCCGCCATCAGGGCAGAAAGCGCTAATCCCGAGCCTCAAGCTTCGTGGTCGCTCGCTTTTTCGTCATAGTTCGAGGGGATGACATAGAGCGGGCAGGGCAAGGATCCTGCTTGCGCGGCGAAGTGCGTTACCAGCGGCCCGGGATTGCTCCCCTCCGCAGCGCCCAGAACCAGAGCCGCGACCTCGCTGTGATTGTCGAGAAATTCGGTGACAATCTTCTGCCCGTTACCGATCTTCACTGAAATCGTGGGCATCAGGCCGCTTTCGGCAAGCAGATTTCCGGCAACCCCATGAGCCAGCACTTCGGCGCGGTCGCGGGCTTCTTCCTCGATAGTCGCTTGCACGCCGCCGAATGCACTGAAGTTCTGCTGTGCCACCAGTGCCAGGATATGCACGGCTCCATCGACCTGCACCGCGCGCCTTGCCGCATAACGTAGTGCAGCGCGTGCCTCATCGCTTTCATCGATGATCACCAGGAATGTGCGCATAACCCACCTCTCTTGTGCCAACCTATCCTGTCAAAAAGTCGGCATTGCAAGCGCGTCTGGGGACTTGCCCCTAGCGCAAGCTGGTCTAAACGGGTGCACAACGCACTTTCAGACGCTTTTGGGGAGTCTCGCACACGTCATGGCAATCGAAATCAAGATGCCCGCGCTTTCACCGACCATGGAGGAAGGAACACTGGCCAAATGGCTGGTAAAGGTCGGTGATACGATCAGCTCGGGCGATATCATGGCCGAGATTGAGACCGACAAGGCGACGATGGAATTCGAAGCTGTCGATGAGGGCGTGCTGGCGGCGATTGTCGTGGATGAAGGCAGCGAGAATGTCGCGGTTGGCACCGTCATCGCGATGCTTGCCGAAGAGGGCGAGGATGTGAGCGATGTGAGCGCGCCTTCGGGCGATGCGGCTCCCGCTCCTACTCCGGCACCAACGCCTGCACCCGCCGCGAAAGATGGACCGGCAGCCACTCCAACGGCGCGCAAGCTTGCCGAAGCGGAGGGCGTGGACCTTTCGTCAATCGAAGGCACCGGCCCCCATGGCAAAATCACCAAGAGCGATGTTGAAGCTGCCGCTGGATCGGGTGGTGGCAGTGCGCCTTCACCCACTCTGGCTCCCGATCCTTCTCCTGCGCCATCGCCTTCTGCATCGGGTGAACGCGTGATCGCATCGCCATTGGCAAAGCGCATCGCCGAGCAAAAGGGCATCGACCTTTCAGCTGTCACCGGCACGGGTCCGAATGGCCGGAAAGTCAAGGCGGACGTGGAGGGTTTCGATCCCGCATCCGCACCGGCTCCTGCACCAGCTGCGTCAGCACCTGCGCCGACGCCCGCCGCTGCGCAGCCTGCAAACGAGTTCGACGCGCCGTTCGAAGAACAAAAGCTCAACAATGTGCGCAAGGTCATCGCGCGCCGCCTGACCGAGGCGAAGCAACAGATCCCACATATCTACCTCACCGTGGATGTCCGGCTCGATCCGCTGCTCGCGCTGCGCAAACAGCTGAATGCGTCGCTCGAAGCCGACGGTGTCAAGCTGTCGGTCAACGACCTGATCATCAAAGCGCTCGCCCGCGCATTGCAACGCGAACCGCAGTGCAACGTCTCATTCCAGGGCGA
>JAAUYH010197575.1_pt1 | contig 13536 bp, 11 predicted proteins | sample 7278061 | NCBI WGS metagenome assembly JAAUYH01 (sample SAMN14350203, study PRJNA611818) | marine sediment metagenome | isolation source: surface marine sediment (0.6m) | place: French Polynesia: Moorea | collected 2018-08
ATTGCCCTCTCTTTGGACTCGTTCTTATATGTTTGACACCACAGGCAAAGTTAGCACTAAAAAGGTGTTAGATTATATTAACGATCCGCATCATGGATAATATTTTTCTGCCAAATAAATTTGGCTATTCGCAGAGCAATCCCCCGAATAAATTACGGGGGCTTTACGCATCACCATCGTAAAAATAGTATGGTTTAGAAGTATTTAAAGGCGATCGGATTGGGATAGAGCGTACAAAAGTATTAAAAAAGTTTTGACAATTATCGTTGTCAACATTGTTTCCGAGCTAGAAAATCGAGCGGAGCGAAAATTTACAAAAATTAATTGAAATCGAGCAAAGATTAAAAATTAAAGCTCAAAATTTCGCTTTGAATAGAGTTGCCCCTTATACTCTTCCTCGGTATCCTGTAAATAATAAATTATTGGAGCAACAAAGATGGCAAAATATTACTTTGTTTTAGCTTCTCAACGCTTTTTATTAGAAGAAGAACCTTTAGAAGAAGTTCTCAGAGAACGGACTTGTGACTACAAAGATAAAGGCAAAGAAATTGACTTTTGGTTAGTCAAAGATCCTGCTTTTATCGAGTCTCCAGAGTTTGCCGAACTCAAAGCTAAATGTCCGCAACCTTGTGCTGCGGTAATTTCCCTCGATCGCGACGTGATTGTTTGGCTCAAACTGCGCTTGCAATACGTTGCTAAAGGGGAATTTGAAGCTCCTTCTAGCACAATTCCCGATCCGCTGGCATCTCTAGCAACTGTAAGTTAGTTAGGGAACATCTAACGGATTTACTATTCAAAAGCAGGTAGAGCAAGCAAGGACACACTAACCCCTAAGAGTAGACCAACCAATACTTGAAAGGGGGTGTGACCTAATAATTCTTTGAGTCTTTCCTGGTTAAAATTTTTGTCTTCGTGAAAGAGTTCGTCGAGGAGTTGGTTGAGGATTTTAGCTTGTTTACCAGCAGCTTGACGAACTCCAGCCGCATCGTACATAACGATAACAGCGAACAAACAAGCGATCGCAAATTCTGGGGAAGACCATCCTACAGTTTGTCCGATACCACAAGCTAAAGCCCCAACTAAAGCAGAATGGGAGCTAGGCATTCCTCCAGTGGTAACTAAATAACCAAATTTTACTTTACCATTTTTCAGCATTTCGATCGCCAGTTTTAATCCTTGAGCCATCAAACAAGCTAAAACTGCAACTAACAGTATTTTATTATCCAAAATTGTGGGTAACTCTTCCATCCTCTCTTTCTATTGCCTCGATAAATCTCTAAATATTTTAAAATTTTAAACCTATTAATTCTTGCGATCTATTATAAATTTAGCCAAAGCTTGGAGTGGTAGAGCTTTTTCTCCAAACGAATTTAATTGCTCGATGGCCGACTCTACTAATTTACGGGCTTGAGCTTGAGATTCTTCTAAACCCCAAATACTGGGAAATGTCGCTTTTTGTGCTTGTAAATCTTTACCGGCAGTTTTACCCAATTCTTCTTTGGTAGCGGTGATATCTAAAATATCGTCAACAATCTGAAAAGCCAAACCAATATTTTTGGCATATTCAGTCAATTGTTCGATTTGCTCGTCTTTAGCCCCGGCTAAAATTGCCCCAGACAGGACGGAAGCCTCGAGCAAAGCACCAGTTTTATGAGTGTGAATAAAATTGAGAGTTTCAACGGTGATGTCGGTTTTTCCTTCCGATTCTAAATCTATCACCTGACCGCCAACTAATCCGCAAGCACCAACAGCACGTCCTAAAAGAGCAACTACTCGCACGATTCGATCTGAAGGAACGTTTTCGGTTTCGGCAGCGCATTCAAAAGCATAGGACAATAGTCCATCTCCTGCTAAAATAGCAATATTTTCGCCATAAACCTTGTGGTTTGTTAGTTGACCGCGACGATAGTCGTCATCATCCATTGCCGGAAGATCGTCATGGATCAAGGACATCGTGTGGATCATTTCTAAAGCGCAAGCAGTAGGCATCGCCATCTCTATTGTGCCTCCGACTAATTCGCAGGTGGCAAGGCAAAGAATGGGGCGCAAGCGTTTACCTCCTGCTAAGAGAGAATATCGCATTGCCTCGTAAATTTTTTCTGGCTTGGCAATCGGAAGACTTCGATCTAAAGCCGCTTCAACCAGATTTTTACGCTGTTTGAGATAGCCTGCTAAGTCGAAATTTAAAGATAGCTCCTTGTCGCTGAGTTTTTCGTCTGTCTTCACCATATTTCGATCGTTTTAACCAACGGACTGTTTTAATTATTACTCTACGTGTTACTTTAACCAAATAAAACTTTTTTTCTATAAATTTTTGCTCTTAAATAGTTCAATAAAACAAAATATTAAGTGTAATTGGTTCAATTTAGTCTCGGGTTAAACTGATCGTACTTTGAGAAATCAATTATTTTCGATTGGTGCGATCGCACGTTGTGGATATGAAACAAGTTTTAGGTTTAACCTTACTAACAAGTATGGTAATAGGATTCAATGATATCTCAGTTGCGGCTGAGGATCGCCTCTCAACCAATCTTTACTTGGCTTATCCGCCACGCAACCATCAAACCACCGCTAAGAAAATTTTTTTCATCGGTAACGCTCCAGCTCGAGGGGAAGTTTTTATTAACGATCGCCCGATTTCCCGCAGCAAAACAGGAAATTTTGCCCCTAGCTTTCCTTTAGAAATTGGCGAAAATATTTTTACAATTCGTTATCAAAATGAAAGCATTGCCGTTACAGTAATTCGCCTTTCGACACAGCCAAAAATTCCCGATCGCGTTGCTTTTGCTGAAAATAGCTTGACTCCAGCTCGCAATATTGCCAGACTACCAAAGGAATCGATTTGTTTGAGCGCGATCGCTCCTCTCGATGCTAAAGTTTCGGCTCGTCTCAATTTCAAAACTATTCCTTTACTTCCCCAAACCGAAGCAGTCGATCTTCCTCCTAATTCGGCAATTTACACTTCAGAAAATGAAAATACTTCGATTAAAGTAGGACACTACAAAGGATGTACTCAAATATCGAGACAAGGTAATTTTGGCAATCCTTTATTTCGCGTTCGTCTCGATCGCAAAACTTTCACTACAAGAGGCCCGGGCACAATTTCGATCCTCTCTCCTAACAATTTAGATGTTATCGAAGTTACAGCCGATGCGGGAGTAGCCAGAACCGGCCCCAGTACCAATTATTCTCGCCTGACACCCCTCCCGAAAGGCACTAGAGCCACGGTAACGGGAACTGAAGGGGATTGGCTGCGTCTCGATTACGGAGCTTGGATAAGAGCCAGCGAAACTAAATTACTTTCAACTCGCATACCACCGCGATCGCTGATTAGAAGTATTGTCGCTCGAGAAATTAATAACTCTACTGAAATAGTTTTTCCGCTCCAAAATAGAGTGCCAATTGCGATCGACCAAGGAGATCGAACTTTTAGCCTCACCCTTTACAATACTACCGCTCAAACCGATATCATTCGTCTCGATGACAATCCTTATATTAAGCGTCTTGACTGGGAGCAAATCGATCCGACAACAGTTAAATATACTTTTCTGCTCAAACCAGAACAGCAGTGGGGTTACAATCTCAAATATCGCGGCACTAGTTTAATTTTAAATCTGCGACATTCGCCCCAAAATCTTGCTTTATCTCAGATGAGAAAGTCTTTAAACGGGATTAAAATCTTACTCGATCCCGGACACGGGGGTGAAGAATTAGGTGCTGTCGGCCCGACCGGATATCCTGAAAAATCAGTCAATTTAGTTGTTTCTAAATTGTTGCGCGATGAATTAGTCCGTCGCGGTGCGATCGTCTACATGACTAGGGAAGAAGATGTCTTTGTCTCGCTCCAGGATCGGGTTAAGTTAATTAATAATGTTCAGCCCGCGATCGCCCTTTCAGTTCACTATAATGCTTTACCCGATAGTGGTGATGCGATCGCAACTAAAGGTGTCGGGATGTTTTGGTATCATCCCATGGCTCGTGATTTAGCTGTTTTTTTACAAAATTATTTAGTCAAAAACCTCAATCGTCCCAGTTATGGGGTTTTTTGGAACAATCTCGCCTTGACTCGCCCCCATGGTGCTCCTGCGGTACTTCTGGAGTTGGGTTTTACGATTAATCCTGAAGAATTTGAATGGATTTCCGATCCCCAAGAGCAAAAGATTTTAGCAACTTCTTTGGCTGATGCTTTAACCGAATGGTTTAATTCTGTCGATTGAAAGCCTGTTTCTTAGCCTATAATAATTAATGAAAGAATGTTATCCTAATAAATTAAATTTTGTTAAGCGATCGCTAATAATTATTTAATATTTAAATATTAACAATTATTACATTATGAAAATTGCTACCAAAAATACACCAAATCTATCTAATTTAAAAGAGATATGTCAAAAGTATGAAAAGATGGGTATTTTATATGAAAGAAGGTTCGGTTTTCAGTAATTTAATTTCGATTGGATAGTTTAAAATTAATAAATAGCTTATAAAAACCGTTAAATTGTTCGATGACTTTTGCTAAAAGTCAGTTGAAAATAAAAATATATAAAGATATTTTCCCATCTAAGGGAAAAAGACTCTCGAAGAGACCTTGGTCTAAAAAGTTGTTTAGTTTGTTATTAAAAAGAAGATAATATGTCTATTTGGACTCAGACAGTAGAAAAAGTAGTAAAGTTTACCGTCGATAATATTTTAGAAGTAGAATCAGCCGAAAAATATTATCAGAAAGCTGAAGAACTAAGAGTGAAAAATCGCTTAGACGGTGCTATAAGTTTTTATGAAAAAGCTATCAATGCAGAACCAAGCGTGTATATATATTGGCACGGGATGGGTTCTTGCTTGTTAGATTCAGAAAGGTATAAAGAAGCAATATTTTATTTCGAGAATGCCAGCAACTTAGAAAGTAACGACGTATCGGTTTGGAGTAATTTAGCCTTTGCTTATATTGGCTTAAAACAATATCGCAATGCTTTAGAAGCGAGTGAAAAGGCACTACAATTAGAGCAAGATAATCATCTTTGTTGGTCTACTTATGCTTTTTGCCTGCAAAATTTAAACCGCTACAAACAGGCAAAAGAAGCCTATCAAATGGCTATAAATTTTGAAGCTAGCAACCCAGAGTATTGGAAAAATCTAGGTTTATGCTGGCAAGGACTCAAGGAGTATAAAAAAGCTTTAAATGCTTATCGCAAAGCAGAAGAATTAAATCCCAACAATCCAGAATATACTCAATTGATTCTCTCAATTCAAGATCGTTCTCAGAAAAAGAAAAAGGGATTAATCTTCTGGTAGGCGATCGATTATCTTTTACTTTTCAAAATGTTTGTAAGCAGTGCGAGAAATTTCCTGAATCATAGTTCTCGCGCTGTAATCATTATGGGGACGTTTTACCATCACAGCAGCAAGATAGCGTTTACCATTCGGAAGATCGATCGTCCCGGCATCAGCTAAAATAGTGCCGATATCTCCGGTTTTATGGGCAATTATCGCACCTTTACCCAAACCTTTAGGCAGCAAAGTTTTAGTTCTAGTTGCTCTCATAATCCCGAAGACGCGATCACGCGATCGCAAAGAAAGCAACTCTCCACGCTCGATTTTAGCAAGCAAAGCAACCAGATCGTAAGAACTAGTGGTATTAGTCCCTTTCAAGTCTGGAAGCGGGTTATTAATTACGGTATTTTTTAATCCCCAACTGAGAAAACGCTCGTTGAGTGCTTCGGCCCCTCCCAAACGCTGGATCAGCATATTCGTAGCGGTATTATCGCTGATAACGATATTTTTAGTCGCAGTTTCTAAAGCACTAAATTTAGTCCCGGGTTTGCGATATTGCATCGATCCCGATCCGCTCGCGATCGCCTCTTTGTTCATCGTCAGCATTTCGTCGAGAGTTATTTTTCCCGCATCCACATCTTGGAAAAAGGCAATCAGAACCGGTATTTTAATCGTACTGGCTGCAGAAGTTGCAGTATTTGCTTCAATATCTATATAACTACCGTCATCGAGATCGAAAAAAAATACCCTGGGCTGCATTTTGGGGTATTTAGCGGCGATCGCTTCAATGCTATCTTTAACCGAAGTAAGTTCTCGATTTAAAGTTAAACCGGAAACCTTTGGTGCGGGTGGCTTAACTTCAGTGATTTGCTCTGGTTCTACCGGAACGGATGAAGTTCGCTCTAATGAAGCTAAAATAGTTCCGGCGATCGCCCCCAAACCAACACCAACAATTGTTAGTCGGATTATATACAAATATAATTGAGCGAAGAATGGCAATTCTTGCTGTTTTTTTCTGCGTTTGCTGGGCAGCTTGCGACTAACTTTATCGTATTTGGGATTCGATCGCCGATTTTTAGGCTTTTTTTGCTCTTTAAAACGGTTTTCTTGACTCGGCTTACTGGCTGGTAAATCAAGCTTCAACTTAACAACTTCCGGTTTAGCTGGTAGTTTTTCCGGTGCGTTGGTTGACGATTTTTCGCGCTCAATTTTTCTTGTTTGTACTGGAAATAATGCGATCGTACCGTTAGAGTTGGTAGAGTCAGAGTATTTTTTTGTTTTATTTAGAGCCATTGTTTTGCCACGTTTTTGGAGATGGTCTATTTTTGCTGTTTGAGTTCTTCTGTCTGGGTGGATACCGGCGGCCGACTCCACAATCGCTGCTTTTGATAGCTAAAACTTTACAGGGTATTAGGTCTATATTTGAACGTTCGAGAGATAGAAAAAAACAAAAATTAAACTATCGTAAAAAACCTAGAGCTTTGATAACAATTAAACTGTTGGCGATCGCTCAATCTTCCTGTTTTTGGGAAATTGCCCAATCGACTTGTCTGATAATTCCGCGCAACATTGCTACTTCTTCGGAACTGAGGGCGTTACGATTGTACAAACGGCGAAATTTTTCCATCCGCGACTCTGCGGTATGGGGGTAAAGATAGCCGATTTTTAAGAGCATTGCTTGTAAATCTTGGTAATATCCTTCTAACTGTTCGATCGCAGCAGGGATAACGGAAGATTGAGGTGGATCGATTTGCTGAGTTGCTTGATAGAGTTCGTAAGCACAAACAGCAACAGCTTGGGCTAAATTTAAAGATGGATATTCGGGATTAGCAGGAATACAGACGAACTTTTGAGCAAAAGCTAGCTCTAGATTACTAAGACCTCGCTCTTCAGGGCCGAAAATTAAAGCTGATTTAAGATTATCTGCCAATAACCAAGGTAAAGCAGTTTGCGGCGTTTCTAAGGGAGTGTTGACGCTCCGGGATCGCGCAGTAGTAGCGATCGCGCGATGACATCCTTGTAGGGCAATTTCGAGACTATCGACGATGATCGCCCGCTCTAAAATATCGTTAGCGTGGACGGCCATTAATTTAGCTGCTTCGGAATTGCGATCGCATTGAGGATTGACTAAAATTAATTTCTCTAACCCCATATTTTTCATTACCCGGGCTACCGAACCGACATTCAACTCTCCGGCCGGTTGGACTAAAATAATGCTTACTTGTGAAAGTAAATTTTGATTCATTGGGATTATGGGTTAAACTAAACTTTACTTGTTAGGTTGGGATATGGGTACAAATCTAGCAGTGGATATGTAATTCCTTTCGGTTTCAACAATATACAATTGACCTAAATCTCGATCTTCAATTGAGATATTTTTGTGTCTTAATTTACCCTTAATTTCTAAAGCTGTCCCTGCTTCTGGCAACTCATCGTCAGTAAAGATCCAAATAGTACCAGTTTCATCTTGCAGTTGATAAGCACCACTTTCTAGAAAAGAAATACTTCTGGTCACAGTTCCATCAACTGAAACTTGGCGATCGAGATTTTCCCCTGGTTCTACTTTAATTTGCAAAATTTGAGCTATATTTCTGTCGCGATAGAAATTAAATAAGTCAGTACAAGCAACGGTTCCGGCCAGCATCGATGTTAATATACCGATGCGCAGCACTCTAAAATAGATATTTTTCATAGATTTTTCTCTTTAATACATCGATTTAGTTTACTCGGGGTGCTGGCGCGATCGATATCAATCTCGGGATCGTTTAACTATTTTGCCCATGTCTTCTTTAACTGCTAAGATTTTAGACGGTAAAGCTCTCGCTAAAAAAATTCATCAAGAACTAAAACAGCGCATCGAAATTTTGCAACCGCAAAAACAACGCCCCCCAGGATTGGCTGTTTTAATGGTAGGCGATAACCCGGCTAGTGCTGCTTACGTTCGCAATAAAGAAAGGGCTTGTACTAAAGTAGGAATCACTTCTTTTAACCGTCATTTTCCAGCAGATACGACTCAGCAAGAGTTAGAACGAGTTATCGACGAGCTAAATCAAGATTCTCGAGTTGATGGTATTTTAGTCCAGTTACCCCTACCAAAACATCTAGATCCGATACCTTTGTTGTATCGAATTTTGCCCGAAAAAGATGCCGACGGACTTCATCCTTTGAATTTAGGGAAATTAGTCAGATCTGAAATTGGTTTGCGCAGTTGCACCCCCGCAGGAGTAATGCGGCTTTTAAAAGAATATAACCTAGAATTATCCGGTAAACGGGCTGTTGTTGTCGGCCGGAGTATTTTAGTCGGTAAACCTCTAGCTTTAATGTTATTGGAGCAAAACGCTACAGTTACGATCGCCCATTCTCGCACTAAAGATTTACCTAAACTGACCCGAGAGGCCGATATACTAATCGCAGCAGTCGGCAGAACTGAATTAATTACTGCTGATATGGTTAAACCTGGGGCGATCGTCATCGATGTGGGAATTAATCGGGTTGAAGCTAAAGATGGTGGTAAATCTCGTTTAGTTGGCGATGTCGATTTTGATAATGTTGCTACCGTTGCTGAATATATTACCCCAGTTCCCGGCGGTGTCGGGCCGATGACTGTAGCACTATTATTACAAAATACGGTGGATAGTTACGAGCGCAACGCTTAAGCAAGTCTGAGATTAAAGTTCTTTGACTCGATCGCTCTATTTTTAAGTTCTTGGCGGTCGAGATTATTTTAAAAAATATTAAGTATATTGTATTGACGATCGAAAAAATCAACTTAAATTTATAATGTATGAGAATATTACGATTGTAAAATTGTGAGTCAAAATCGAGCGGCAAAATCAAATATTGCAGACCCGAATGACTACGAAAATAAGTTAATTAATATTCCAGGTTCAATTCAACCTCACGGAATGTTAATTGCGCTAAAAGATCCAGAATTAAAGATAATCAAAGTTAGCGCAAATACAAAAGAATATCTGGGTATTCCAGCCGATGAATTATTAGAAAAAACGTTAAAGAGCTGTTTAAATATAGATCGAATCGAGGCGATCGCCGACTTTTGGCAAGAAAAATTTGCAAGCATTAATTCTTTAAAAATAGAAATATTAAATTCAAAAAAACACAAATATTTTGACGCAACAATTCATAGAACTAAACAAGAAATTATTCTCGAGTTAGAGCCAACATTATCCCTTCAAGAGAGTAGTTTTTCCAGTTTTTATAATTTAGTCCGCTCGACGATGGCTAAAATTAAAAAAGTATCGGATTTAAAGGAATTTATCGACTCGATCGCCCGAGAAATTCAAAAAATTACCAACTTCGATCGAGTCATGATTTATCAATTCGATCGCACTGGGGCCGGAGAAGTAGTCGCAGAAGCAAAGCGATCGCCCCTATCATCATATTTAGGCTTGCACTATCCGCCGACAGACGTACCTACACCAGCTAGAAAGTTGTACGAACGCAACTCGATTCGCTACATTCCCAATATGAGTTGTGAGTTTGTAAAATTAATCCCGAATGCAGCTCAAAGCCAACCTTTAGATCTGAGTTTATCGATTCTGAGAAGCGCAGATCCTTGCTGCGTCGAATACCATCAAAATATGGGCGCGCAATCGCTCTTAGTCGTACCCTTAATTAAGGAACAAACATTGTGGGGATTGATATCTTGTCAGCATCAAACTCCAAAATATTTACCTTACCAGATTAGAACTGTTTGCGAATTTGTCGGTAAATTAGTATCCCTAGAATTAGTCAACAAACAAACTCGAGAAGAATTAGAGTATTTAGTAAAGTTAAAATCAGTTCGATCGGAATCTATCGAAGCGATCGCTAAAGCAGATAATTTTAAAGAGGCTTTAATCGATTGTCCCGACTATTTGCTAGATCTCGTCAGTGCAACGGGATTGGCTGTTTGTTTGGGAGCTGAAATTAACTTATTTGGCAATACTCCAACTAAACAACAAGTTAGCAATATCCTCGATCGCGCCGATGCTTGGATTGAAGATAGTTTATTTGATACAAATTCCCTAGCAAAATTGTATCCAGAAGCTGAAGCTTTTAAAGATAGTGCTAGCGGTTTGTTGATTTTACGCTTATCTAAAGCTCGAGGTTATTATATTTTGTGGTTTCGTCCTGAAGTAATTCAAACCGTAAATTGGGCTGGAAATCCATCGGAAAGTATCGAGCAACAAGACGATGGTTTCAATTTATCGCCGCGCAAATCTTTTGCTAAATGGCAAGAAATCGTTAAATTAAGCTCCCTACCTTGGCGAGAATGGGAAATAGAAAATGCCCTCAATTTCCGCAACGCACTTGTAGGTATTGTCATCAAAAAAGCCGATCAATTAGCTGGAGTAGTTGAGGAATTGAAGATTCGCAACGAAGAATTAGATTTCTTTGCTTACGCTGCTTCCCACGATCTCAAAGAACCTTTGCGAGGCATCTCAAATTATTGTACTTTTTTACTCGAAGATTACGGGTCGATCCTAGATCCAAAAAGTAAAGCAAGATTAGAAACTTCAATTCAGCTCGGAAAGCGCATGGAAACTTTAATCGATACTTTGTTTAATTTTTCTCAACTCGGAAAAGCTAAGCTGAAATTAGAATTAACCGATTTAAATAAATCCCTCGAGCGAGTCATTGAAGTATTCCGCGCTAGCAATCGAGGAGTTGATTTTGAGATTCGCATTTTGCAGCCCTTACCTTCAGTTTATTGCGATCCGGTTTTGATTGAAGAAGTTTTAACCAATATAATGGCAAATGCTTTTAAATACCACAATAAACCTCAAAAATGGGTTGAAATCGGCTCTTATGTCGATTCTTTAGGTCAAGATGTCATTTATATTCGAGATAATGGAATTGGCATTCGCGATCGCCACTTACACACTATCTTTAGACTCTTTAAGCGGCTTCATCCGCAAAAAAAATATGGTGGTGGAACTGGTGCTGGTTTAACTATTGCTAAAAAGATTATCGAACGACACGGAGGCAAAATTTGGGTAGAGTCTGAATATGGTGAAGGTTCGACATTCTATCTGACTATTAATTCACAATAAAATTTAAGAAATATTTAGCTTTGATACGAGTTGTTAAAAACTAAAATGTCAAAAAGCAGACATTTTCAATCTAATTTTTCACCGCGATCGGATGATAACGAAATTATACGAACCCTTATTAATTGTTGAAGATAGCGATGCTGATTTTGATATACTCAAACATCTCATGGAAGAGATGGTAGTGCAAAATTCAATTTATCGCTGTGAAGATGGAGATGAAGTATTAGATTTTATTTATCAACAAGGGGAATACAAAAATCCAGATTTAGCCCCTCGTCCTGCGGTTATTTTGCTCGACCTTAATTTACCAGGTACTGACGGCCGCGAAATTCTCGATCGCCTCAAACAAGATCGCCAATTTAAAGAAATTCCCATTGTTGTTTTTACCACATCTGCCAATCCTCAAGATATTCAATTTTGTTACCAAAAAGGTGCGAACGGCTATTTAATTAAACCGATGACTTTTAGCGAATTAGAAAAAACTATTCGCGCATTCGTCGATTATTGGCTTGAAGTTAACACGCCACCTATTAGTAACTAAAATTCAATCTCTGCCAATATCACAAAAATAAAAAATTTATTAAATTGTAATTAAAGTTAATTTCAGATCTTCTTTATAATCTCCCAACTTGTGAGAAAATTAAATAATAAATCGCGAATTTATTGCTCGTAGTTTTATGACGAACGAGACAACCATACTGATCGTCGATGATTGCTTACAAGATAGAGAAATATACAGTCGATATCTACATAAAGACGCAGATCGACCTTATCAAATTTTAGAAGCAGAGCTAGCTGAAATCGGTCTTAGTCTATGCCAAGAAAATCGATGCGACTTAATTTTGCTTGATGTTAATTTACCCGACATGAACGGGCTAGAATTTCTAATCGAGTTAAAACGCCAGAATTTAGCCCCTCCTCCGGCGATTGTTTTAACCGGATCTAACGATCGAGAGATGGCCGTACAAGCCATGAAAAACGGCGCGCAAGATTACTTAGTCAAGCATCATCTCCAACCCGATATTTTGCAATTAGCAGTTCGCAGCACGATTAAAAATTTTCAATTGCAAACTCTGCTAGGAAGATATAAAGAAAGACAGCGTTTAATTGCCACTACAGCCCTGAGAATTCGCCAATCTTTAAACTTAGAAAAAACTCTCAATACGATCGTTACAGAAGTTCGTCAGCTTTTGCAGTGCGATAGCGTTTTACTCTACCAATTTACTGCCAATAAAAAGATAAAAATTGTCGCGCAATCTTATCAACCTAGTGGCAATCAAAAAATCAATTTACCAATTCAAAAGCTTCAAGAAAAACTAGAATACGATCGAGAGAGAATCTTGGGTCGCGATAATATTTTATCGCGCAATCCTTTAGAACATTTTCAAGATTCAGGCACTTTGACAGTGCCTATTTTGTGTCGCGATCGCAACCAGTATAACGATCTTTGGGGAGTATTGATAGCCCATCATGCTTCAGAAGCAAAAAGCTGGCAAGAAGACGAAGCTAACATCCTCAATCAATTATCAGTTCAATTAGCGATCGCGATCGAACAAGCCGAGTTATTATCTAAAACTGAGGCAGCATTGCGAAAACAACAAGAACTTAATAAATTCAAATCGCAAATTATTGCCACAGTATCCCACGAATATCGCACTCCTTTAACTTCGATTTTAGCCGCAGCATCGACTTTAAAACAATACTGGCCTCAACTCCAAGAATCGAGAAGAAATTTATTGTTTGAGCTGATCGAAGAAAAATCAAGACACATGGGTAAATTAGTTAATGAAATGCTCGAAGTTAATAAGTTTGAATCGAGACGAGCTAGATTTAAACCGGAATTTTTTGACCCGAGTATTTTTTTTGCAAAACTAATCGAACAACAGCAATTAATAGAACAAGAAAGATATCAAATCAGTTTTAAAACTACCGGAAAAATTGAATATTTTTGGGGCGATCGCGAATTATTAAGACAAATATTTATTAATTTGATTTCTAACAGTATTAAATATTCTCCAGATGGTGGAAAGATTGAGTTTCACTTGATTCAGAAAAGCTCTAAATTAATTTTTTACATTAAAGATGAAGGAATCGGGATTGTGAAAGAAGATCGCAAAAACTTATTTCAATCTTTCAATCGCGGTAGTAATGTCGGTACTATTCCCGGAACTGGTTTGGGTTTAGCCATTGTTAAAGCTTGCGTCGATCTTCACGGTGG
>JAAUYH010064388.1_pt1 | contig 13533 bp, 10 predicted proteins | sample 7278061 | NCBI WGS metagenome assembly JAAUYH01 (sample SAMN14350203, study PRJNA611818) | marine sediment metagenome | isolation source: surface marine sediment (0.6m) | place: French Polynesia: Moorea | collected 2018-08
AAACTCAAGCATTTAATTGCTTTACTCGGACTGCGTAAATTTTTAAAGACGATTACGCCCTTGTGATATTAATGGGTAAGAGGCAAAAGCGCACCGCCCGTGGCAGTCACTGCCTATAAGGACGGAGCAAGCAGCCGGAGCAAGAAGGCAAAAGGCAAAAGGCAATAGTATTCAGAAAATAGATCTGTAGCATGATTTTGGGGAATAGAGATAAAATCTGATTTCATCCCATAAATAGAACGAAGTTGGTTGTAGACTTTTTTCTGTAAAGCAACTCCTGAAGACATTTTATTGTTCTCAAAAGCTACGCTAGAAGCATGATTTAGAGCATCACGATAAGCCAAAGTCGTCCGTCTAACCAATTGTTTTTGGTGGTCAGACAACTCTAGTTTTAGTTTTGCTGTAATAGCTTGCTTCATCAAAAAAACCTTCATCAGCAATAAAATTATTTTACAACTAATGAATTGTTTGTCAACCAAGCGTACTAAGCGGTATCGCTACCGCGATAAAGTGTTGCTGAAAAAAATTCTGAGGGGGTAAGCGTGAAATAAATTCACGCTGTTGACCGCCCGAACCTAACTTAGCTCCACTCCGTTACGCTAGAAGATAGGGAATCCTTTTTTTTATTTACTTGAACTTCTCAAATCGTGCGATCGTTAATATTAAAATCGATCTAATTTAAAATTGGTAAAATTTTATCGGCAAAATTTCGGATATGTATCCTTATAATGAAAAAGATTAAAGCAATCCTTGTATATCATTCATTTTGTTGATAAAAGAAGTATATTAATGTCCGCAAAAATTGCCCCAGAACAAGTTAACCAAATCGTTTATAATCTGCATCACAATCCCTTTGAAATTTTAGGTTGTCATCCCCTAGAAAAGAATGGCAAAGCAAAAAGTTGGGTAGTGAGAGCATATTTACCAAACGCACAAGCAGCATCGGTAGTTTCTGGAAAAGATAACAAAGAGCATCCGATGCAACCCGCTCACGATCCTCATTTTTTTGAATGTACTATAGAAGCAGAAGAATTTAAAAGCTATAAATTAAAGGTTAAAGAAGGAGAAAACGAGCGATTAGTTTCAGATCCCTACGCTTTCGACCCTTCGATCGTTACAGAATTTGACCTTCATTTATTTGGTGAAGGTAATCATCACAGCATTTACGAAAAACTTGGCGCGCATCCAGTAGAAATAGATGGAGTTAAAGGAGTTTACTTTGCAGTTTGGGCCCCTAACGCTCGTAACGTCTCTGTTTTAGGAGATTTTAACTGTTGGGACGGCCGACAGTATCAAATGCGTAAACTAAATAATACAGTTTGGGAGATATTTATTCCCGATATTGGTGTAGGTTCAGCTTATAAATATGAAATAAAAAACTGGGAAGGACATATCTACGAAAAATCAGATCCTTACGGTTATCAACAAGAAGTAAGACCAAAAACAGCCTCTATAGTTGCTAACTTAGACGAATACGAGTGGGGCGATCGCGAGTGGTTAGAAAATAGAGCTAAAAGCGATCCTCTCAGCGAACCTATTTCAGTATATGAAATTCACCTCGGTTCTTGGTTGCACGGTTCGTCCGATGACAAGACACCTTTATTAAAAGGAGAATCAGATCCAGTACAAGTATCGGAATTAAAGCAAGAAGCGCGTTTTTTAAGCTATTACGAACTAGCAGACAAATTAATTCCCTACGTTAAAGAACTAGGATACACTCATATAGAAGTATTGCCGATCGCAGAGCATCCTTTTGACGGTTCTTGGGGCTATCAAGTCACGGGTTATTACGCCCCAACTTCCCGCTACGGCAATCCAGAAGACTTAATGTATTTTATCGACAAATGCCACCAAAATGGTATCGGGGTAATTGTTGATTGGGTACCGGGTCATTTCCCCAAAGACGGACACGGTTTGGCATTCTTCGATGGAACTCATCTTTACGAACACGCAGATTCTCGTAAAGGAGAACATAAAGAATGGGGTACATTAGTATTTAACTACAGTCGCAATGAAGTTCGCAACTTTTTAGTCGCTAACGTCCTATTCTGGTTTGAAAAATATCATATCGATGGAATTAGAGTCGATGCAGTTGCTTCGATGCTCTATTTAGACTACGCTCGTAAAGATGGAGAGTGGGTGACAAACCAATACGGTGGTAGAGAAAATATCGAAGCTGTCGATTTTCTGCGTCAAGTAAATCATTTACTATTTGAGAAATTCCCCGGATCTTTATCGATCGCCGAAGAATCAACTGCATGGCCGATGGTATCCTGGCCCACTTATACCGGAGGTTTGGGCTTTAACCTGAAGTGGAATATGGGTTGGATGCACGATATGCTAGATTATTTCAGCATGGATCCTTGGTTCCGTCAGTTCCACCAAAATAACGTCACTTTCAGTATGTGGTATCACCACAGCGAAAATTATATGCTCGCTTTATCCCACGATGAAGTGGTTCATGGCAAGAGCAATATAATTGGTAAAATGCCAGGGGATGAATGGCAAAAAATGGCCAATATTCGGGCCTTGTTCAGTTATATGTTCGCCCATCCGGGTAAAAAGACTATGTTTATGAGCATGGAGTTCGGACAGTGGAGCGAGTGGAATGTTTGGGCCGATCTAGAATGGCATTTGTTGCAATACGAACCCCATCAAAAGCTTAAAGGATTTTTTGCCGATCTCAACACTCTTTATAAAAGCGAACCAGCACTTTACGAAAGAGATTTTAATGAGGAAGGGTTTCAATGGATCGATTGTAGCGACAGCAGTCACAGCGTAGTCTCTTTTATTCGCAGGGCTAAAGATCCTAACGAGTTTGTTGTTGCCGTTTGTAATTTCACCCCTCAGCCTCACAGTCATTATCGCATTGGCGTTCCTGAAGCCGGCTATTATTCGGAGATTTTTAACAGCGATGCTCGTAAATATGGCGGTAGTAATATGGGTAATTTAGGTGGAAAATTGACCGATGAATGGTGGTTCCATAACTATCCTAATTCTCTCGATTTGTGTTTGCCACCTTTAGGGGTTTTAATTCTCAAACTCGATCGCGCTAAAACAGCCGAAATTATGGGACAGTAACGGCTTAATAGCAATATTTGCCTTTTTTGGGGGTTGGCTGTTCTTGAGCGGTTCTCATAGCTCCCAAAATGGTAGATACAAACACGCAGCGTTTAGTTTTATCCCCATCTTTACTAGAGATAGTAGCTCTTCCTAAACGTGAATCAAGATTTCCGAGATGGTTAAATCTAATTATTCTTACCCCATCAGACTCCTGTAAAGTAGTTTCTGAATCTAGTTTGATATTTTTGTCTAAATTTTGCCATTCAGCCAAAGTTGGATTTAAACTTGCTGGATGATTAGCCCATTGAACTCGATCGTTTTGTTCTCTAATACTAAATTGCCAGTCCATACCATTCTTTTTCGCTTTGGTTTGTGCCGATCGCATTGCTTGGAGTATTTGGGAATTAGCATTATTGAGACGTTGAGTGTTAACAATAGACAGCCAACTTGAAGTGGCGATCGAGCCTAAAACTCCTGCGATCGCAGCGATTATTAATAATTCTACCGTAGTAAATCCAGCATCTTTTTTCATTTTTAAATCCTCTTCAAATAAATAACCCAACAGTTATATTTTGACTGCTGGGCTAAGTTTAAATCTTGAGCTAAATTTACTATTTTTTTTCAGTTAATTGTCTCATGTTTAGAAGTTTTTTATTGAGAAACAATTACTAGTTTAAAGACTGTATCTGACTGTCAGCAATAATATTTCCGCTATTGTCCTTAACACAAGTCTGATCAGACTCATTTCTCAGACTTCCTAATAGGTCTTGTACGATTACGCATTTTCGTGGCGAACTACCATCTTTAGGGCTGACGATAATCCTTTTATTCACATCTAAAGTTCCATCTGCAGGAACGCCTTGATAATTAAAAGTTTGTGTTTTTAATTCGTTTATATTAGTAGTATTTGGAGAATAAAAAGATAATTTAATGCTATCCTTTTTACTGTTAAACAGGTTTTGCCATTCTCCATCTTGAGGTGTTGCATTCGGAGCCGCAATAATATATTGCAGCCCATTATTGGTATCGTTACGAAAACGCAGTTGATAAGGTTGATTTTGTTTTTGAGCTTTAGTTTTTGTCTGTTCGACAAGAGATAAAATTCTTTGGTTAGCTTGATTAATTCTTTGCTCGTTTAATAATGCCGTCCAAGTGGAAGCACTAATTGCAAAAAGAATGCCAACTATCGCGAGTGTAATTAATATTTCTAAAAGAGTAAAACCAGACGAGCTATTACGATCTGTTTGTCTTTTTTTTTGAGTCTCTAAAAAAGATAACAGTAATTTTAATAATAATTTATTTTTAGATGAATGCATAATTGTCCCAATTTTTGATAATCAATTATCTTTAATTTTGTTAGTTTCGGACTTAATAAAAATCAAATAAGAGTGTTCATTTTTTTAATTAATACTAATTAATAGGTTTGCCAATTACACCACCAATAGTTACTTGAGTTTGTAATACTGGACGAAAAGTATCAGCAAATTGTGTTTCATTTTTCTTTAATTCGCTACCTCTTAAATAAATAGCAACATTTTGTTGTGTACCTGTTGAACCAGTTGTTGTGGTAACACAAGTATAAAAACTTTTACTTTGAACGCTGCTGCTATTGTCAGGAGTTTCTTGATATGAAACTGAAGAAGTAGAGAGATCGTTGCAATTAAGTTGAGTGTTTACCGTATTAGTAGGAGCGTCAACAAAATCGACTAAAACTTGAGAATTTACGTTAGCTGGTACACTTACTTGTAAATTATTACCTTTGCTATCAAAAGGCCAAATAAAAAAATTATTATTATTCTCGTTGGGATCTACGTATCCTTGTGTAGGGGTTAAAGTAGCAAGGTTAGCATTAGAATACTTGGGTAGAGTATAACGTTCAATTCGAGATTGTCCTTGCCATATGTCGCTATTTTCTGTTGATTGCAAATAAACTACTAAAGTATAAGTTGTTTGAGTTAGTTTAAGCCTCTCACATTCACTTTCTTTACCTACTAATGTTGTGCAATCACTCGGTAATTGAGATATGTCAACTGTTTGTGGCTTCCAGAAAGCAATAATAGGTATTAAGTCATTATTAGTTTTAAAGTCAGGAGGAAGGTAATCTTGAAGTTCAAATAAGGTGGTTTTCGGATCGCTAGGACTGAATTGAGAATCATCATAAACATAAACAGCTTCTTTTAAATCTTGCTTAATATAATTCAAAGCGGCTTGCATTTGTTGCTGTATTTGAGTTCTTTGATTTTCTCGCTGGTCAGATTTTAAAATTTGCACCATAGCTGTTAGCAGTGCTGAGATAACGATCGCTGCTGTGAAAACGGCAATTAATAGTTCAGTTAAGGTAAATCCTTTGTTTTTTGTTTTTATTTGAGAAATCTTAGAAATTTGGTACAAAAAGATCTTTAAATATTGCTGTTTACGAGTCATAGTTTTTATATTTTTTCTCGAATTTAGGCTAGTAGATCGGAACTCAATTTTATCGATTGGTAGGTACAATGTTGTTTATTTATACCTACCCGAATCGTTGAAATCTAGAAAGTTTTTAAGGAGTTAATAAGTTGCGATAGTCATTTAAAGAACCATCTCGATCGGAGCGGGATAATTGTACGTTTAAAACGGCTAAAGGTAATGTTTGTGCTTGTCCGTCGGCAGTAGTAAGAGTTAACGGTGCTTTATCTATTCCCAAATTATTTACTTGGCTTTCGGCACTTTTGTAATACACTCTGACTGAAACGTTAAAAGTATTAACAGGATCTTGACCTGAAGGCACTCCCGGACTACGAAAAACTTGGACTAAATAATATTCATCTGAACTGAATTGATTTGAATTTAATTTTTTCGGTTGAACTTTAAAAAGCTGATTGGCATTACTAACTTCAGTAAAATTTTTGCAACTATTGCAGAAACTATTGGGAATCGTACTAGGATTGCTGAGCTGTTGAATTGTGTCGTTAATACTAGCTAATTGAGGTGGTAAATCACTATTATTGTATTCACCCCGGTCTAGTAGTAATTGTATTTGTTCTATTTGCTGATTAGCTATATTTGAAGCTTCTTCTGCTCGGCGAGCTTGAACCCTAGTTGCAACTCCTAATATTAAGGCAGGGGTTGAAGCAACAACAACAACACTAATAATTAGTATTCCAATTAAAACTTCTAGCAAACTTAAGCCTGACTCGGAGTTTTTTTTGTTTGTGACTCTTTTAGCAGCCCATTTTTGTGCTAACCAAAAAAGTAGACGATGACTGTTATTACGTTGTGTCTGTGAATTAATTAAATAATGAGGCATTTTCTTTGAACCAAAAATTTGAAAAACTTAAGTGATTAATTATTTACAGTCGAGCAATCTTGAGTTGAAATTGTTGGATCTATTTGACCGTCATTATCTGAAGCACAGCGCAAGCTTTTCACGTATGGATCGTCTATAGGTAGTTGTCGATAAAACTCGCTGACATTTTTATTGCTAGTCACAAAACGCTCTTCTACTGGCCCTGCTGGAGCGTATTGCAAACCTACATCGTAACCCCATCTTCGTCCTGGAGGACCGTAGTATTGTATGCTTTCATTGTTTTGAGCTGGAGATCCTGGTTCCCAACTATCTTGATCGAATGGAGCAGTAGCATAGGTACTGAAATTTAATTGTAATAAAGAACCGGAAATGAATAAATCAGTACGCCATCTTTCAATAAAGCGAGGGAAATTATGCAAACCTCCGTAAGATTGGTTAGGACGCGAAGGTATTAGCCCGCTAATCAGAATTGCATTGATTCGATTTGCGCTTCTTGGCTCAGTTCGAGTTTTACTTTCGCTAAAGCTGCGGTAAGGCCGCTTAGTACCTGTCTCGTTACCGTACTCTATTGAATTTGTATCGCTATTTTTTTTATATAGAGGATAGCCATTGCGAGAAATTTGGATTGGCAGCAAAGTCTTGCTAGAATTATCATCTGCATCATTGTTTAATTTGCCATCTTCTCTGAGCCAGAACCTACTGCTAATATTGTTTGGTTGTGTCTCAGGATAATTCATATTTCTGAAAGAAGTTGTTCCACCACTATTAGTAAGTCCTTGATCTATACTTCCGTTTTCAAACACGTCAGAAGCAACTGTTATTGCATCTGAAAGAATAGTAGTCGGTCTCCAAGTATCTCCAATCCTGGCAAAATCGGGGTTAACACCGCTACTACCTCGATTGTAGAAGTCACTAAAGTCGCTATTGAGCAAGTTATTAAATTCTTCGATGCGATTGCTGTAGGAAGTATTTTCGCAAGAACTCGTATTATCAGCTCGAGCGTGTAAATTAAAGCCCCGATCGCTAGTATCTGCGGAAATATAAGTGGGATTATCTGTGATAAAGGACAATCCTTCAAGAATGCTAGGAGTATTACAGCGACGCAAATCTCGACCGTTACGCAAACGGAAACCATAAGGACGGCGATCTGGATCTGCATAGCCATCTACAGGTTTGGGACTAATTCCATTATCATCCCTAACAGGGGGATCTTGCTGAGTTCCAGTCGTAGATATCCTGCCTACTGCATCCATTAAACAAGCGTTTGATGTCGTAATTTTACTAAAATTGTCGCAATTGCTGAAAGTTGTTCTTGCAGGTCTAGCAATACCATCTTCTCGCACTGCATCTTCTCGGAAAGCATAAACAATACCACTATCGGGAAGCCAGTTTTCTGTCATATCGCTGGCTTTATTGCGTCGCAGTATATTTAGGTCAATATCTAAAGTCCGCACGGCCATCATTTCCCGACCGTTAAATATCCCTTTATCTAGTAAAGCGACATATTTGTCGTTTCCACCGGTATCGACAATTTTATTTTCGATACCAGAATCAGTCGAGCAAGGTATTTCAGGGGATGATGCAGTATTTTGACATTGGAATACCCAATTATCTACTGTGCGAGGATTGGTTTCTACACCGCTAAAGTTATTATTTTGTTGAGGATCTGATTTAATCGGTTGATATTGATATCCGTCTGTGATTCGATCTACACTAGTTATTGTTCTTGTCATATTAACAATGAATTCTTCGGTAGATGGCTGTTCATCATTAACTGTATTGGTTGAATTGCCATCAATATCGTGTGTTTGTTTGGGGAAAATATAGTAGAGAGATGGATATTTTGCTACAGTAACGTCGTCAGGAGTATTTTGAAGAGTAGTATCTTTGATAATATCTCTGAGCAAAAGGGCAAGACGGATAAATCTTCTTTCTCTATTTCTATTATTTGGTTCTCCAAAACCCAAATAATTGTTTCCTGTTTCTAAACTGAAATCAAAGCCAAGATCTAGCGGATCGCCATTACTATAAGTGTTACCTCCATAATTAAAAGGTGTAGTTTGATTTGCAATTGTGTAATTTCGTTTGTCTGATGGTATCGATGCCAGATCTGTATCTTTAAATCCAAAAAGGCGATCGCGACTTACTTGTTCTAACAGTTCGATTCGCTGTAGTAATTGTTCTGCTACTACTGCTGCTGCTGTTTGTGTTGGATATAGTGCAGGATCGGATAGTTGAAGTGCTGTTGTTATTTTTGCTTTGTAATCATCCCTTGCACCATCAGGTGGAGTATTTGGAGGTGTAGTATTTGAAAGTAATGGTGTAGATAAACCATTATATTGACTTCCTAAAAAACTATTTAATTGGTTAAGTGGTGCGCCATTATCAACGTTATCGATGTTGTAAGCCAACATCCCTAAAGTACAGGCTGCTGTTTGTAAAGTAGTTTTATCAGCAATACTGAGGTCGTCGCTAGGATTAGGATTGCTAGGATTAAATGTTCGATAAGTAGCCGTATTATTATCGAGTTTGTCAATTACTCGGCGTAAATTAGAGAAATCCCCCCACATCATCGTGTAAGGATAAGGATGAATAATAGCATTAGCACCAGTAGTCTCTTGCTTAGCTGGAAAAGCACCATCAGGATCGCCTGCAAAGTGAGCTAAGTTCGTTAGAGCTATTCTCAAAGAATTATTTGAATTATTGACCCGATTTCTAAACTGATTTTCAGAATTACCTGGAGGGTTGAATTCCCAGCCATTAGTTCCTTGACCTTGGAAAAAATTAGTATCGATAATAGTCGAGCTATTATTTATATAGTTAAAAGTGGTGCTATCGTCGATCGTTTTTTGAGTTCCTGGATGAGCTACACTTGCTATACAAGCAACAGGAAATTCTCGTTTAGTCGGATCGCTGTCTCTAGTGTAATCAGTATAAACAGCAGTAGATTGCACTGCTGCTAAACTATCTAGTAAAGTTTTGTATTGCCGACGTTCGTTACAGCGAGAGTTAGCTCGGCAAGATGTACTAGGATTTGTTTCTGGTGGATAAAGAGCTTCTTTGTCGCCTTGCCAACCGAAGCGATCGCCTAATTCTAAACGCTGTCCGACAATAATTCTCAGGCCTTCAGCCCATGCACGTCTTTCCCAATAACCATCGAAACCTAAACTATCTGCACTTAGTTTATTAGTGTTACTAATGGTTTGAGTGGGGATGTCATTGCTAACAAGTTTGTTGAATGTATTTGGATCGCTGAAATCTGTTGTTTCTATACGATCGCCAACCTTTTTAGTAGAAGGAATTTTAGTTTCTGTTTCTCCCGAACCATAGACGGGTTTTTGTCCGTAGCGATCGTCTGCTCGATAAGTATCATCTACATATGGAGTTGGTTCGTTTTGATTAAAAATTCTTCCTTCTTGAACTATTTCAGAACTATTCCAAGACGAATCTTGTTCTTGTTGGTTGTCAGGATTTGTGGTACTTCTCGATTCCTTAATGCCTTCTGTCAAAAGCTGTACCGGTTCTAAAAGTCTATCCCCTGGGGTTGTACCGCTTGTTACCGAATCATAATTAGGGTTCATTGTATAGTAGTTATTAGCACCACTTCCAAGATTGTTATTCCCATCAAAGGGTTGGAGAGGCCCGTTATCGCTCCAAATATCCCATCGCGATCCAGTATTGAAAGCATTTTTTGTGACAGTCGCACTGAGCATTTGTCCTTCAAATGCTTTTCCACCATTGAGAGCATTTGGATCTGTATTATTTTCCTCAAACTTAGCAATAGTCACTTCTGAATTTGACTCAGGATTGTAAATACAAGATTGTGGATCGCTAACTAAATAACCACGAAATCTAGTCCTGTTTCCGTTATTCCCTACAATTAAATTACCTTCTGTGTGCATTGCTCCATTCCAGTTAAATGAAGGGCCGGGAAAAATTTCTAAGTCGTTGAGAAACCAAGCACCCCATTTATTGCCTAAATCTGACTCTCGATCTTGTTGCAGTTGCAATGCGGAATAGCTGCGATCGTTTTCATTATTTTTAATCGCGACTGCTGTTATCTGAAATGCTCGGAAAAAATTTGAGGTGCTAGCACCCGAATACCAACCAGATTTTGTATTAATAGCAAAGTCACAACCTGGCAATTTTCCACCGATCGCGATCGGTAGGTTACGAACAACTGAATTTTTTGCTTTATCTTCATTGCTAGAAGTATTGCTTATATTAGGAATATTGTCATCTGGAGTTAGTGTTAAGATTGAATAAACAATTTTTTCGTCTGTTCCATCTCCGTCAATATCTGTATTAAAACTCCAAGCGTTATCTAGATTGCCATCATTATTAATATCTATACGGGTTTCATCTGGTAATTTATAAACTGCATCTTTTGCTAATGCTTTTTCTATATCTTTTCCTGGAGCAAGACGCGCGATATCGCCACTAGCAAAAAGACCTTCTATCTTTGCTTTTGCTCTTTGAATGGCCGGAGTTGTAGCAGTATCAACTATTTGTTTTTGGCGTTCGTTTACTACTTGTTCTGTGCGGTTGGCAGATCTAAAGATAATTGAACCTACTACCAAAGCAAAGACTAATACAACGATCGCAATTGTCGGTAAAATAAATCCTTTCGATTTATATAAACTTGTTTTTGGCGTGCTAAATAGTAGCTTCCCTAATATTTGTTTGACTTCGTTGCTGATATTTTTAATTAATGATAATGATATTTGGGGGATTTTTTTGGTTATTAATAAGCAGCGCAATAACCATCTGCCTTGACTCTGAATCAGGCTTTTAAATTGATTTAATAATTTTTGAATCGATTTCTTCAGTTTTTTGTTAAACCTTTGAACTGAATTATTTTGTTTTTTTTGAGACATTGGTATTTAGCCTGAAATGTTTGTTTTCTTTAGAACTTTAAGAGTAAAAAATTAGCAGATTGATATAAATTGTTGAAGTTAAATATCTCGATAACACAAAGAGATATATTCTTATCAATTACTAGTTTTGATAAGAGGCTTAAGACTATTTGCTGATAATAAATATCTTTTTCTGTGATAACACCTGTCAATTGTGCAAACAACCGAAATTGTACGGGTTATTATTTTTGTATTTTTGATGTAATAATTTGATTATTTTTAAAGCTGAAGTTAAGAATATATTTGAGTTATTAAGAATACATCTTTGTTAAATTAAAGTACATTTTTAAGTAATAAGAGAATTCATCCGTTAGGTTAGAGGTCAGTCGGTCTAGGTAGGAGGTCAGAGGTCAGGAGGTCAGAGGTTATATCAATTACCTATTACCTATTACCTATTGCCTATTGCCTCTTCCCTATTGCCTTTTGCTTTTTGAGAAAAAAATAATAAATTTGTAATATATTTTACTTAAGTATTTTCAGCATTTTAGAATGCGATCGCTCTATTTATTGCCGATCTATGAGGGACGATCGCAAAGATCTTTCAAGAAACTACTTTAGAAGAAGAAATAGCTATTCTTGCAGTTCTTTTCCATTTAATGGTGTGCGTTTTAGAAGGAAAAGAGTGCGATCGGCAGTAGGAATAATTTCAAGATGTTCTCTACCTAAAAGCTCGAGCAATTCAGAAACACTGGCAATATCGAGGATATTAAGGGTACTTTTAAGATTATCCCAAGCAGTTTGAGTAACTGTTACTCGGTGAGGAGACTTTTTTTCTCCATACTTAGTCGGTCTGCCATCGCGACTTAAATTTTCCAGACTTCTGGGATTGTAACCTTTAGTGTGAGCTTCTTTCATGTCGATCGCTTAAACATTTCAATTTTATTGTATCTGTTATCGAATATCGACTTAATGTGCTGTATTATAGAAATAAATATAAGGGAAGGATCTATGAATGCGATAGAGACAGAAATTAAAGAAATGCTAGTTAAAATTAATGCAGATATACAAGAGATTAAAATTTCTCAGGCTAGAAATGAGGAAAAATTAAACGGAATTGACCGACGTTTAGAAAGCTTTGAGAAAACGGTAAATACTAGGTTTGGTAATTTAGAAACTCAAGTAAATAAGCAGGATAATAGATTTTGGACGTTTGTTTTACTATTAGGTTCTTCATTAGTCGGAGTAGTAACAAAACTGGTATTTTTTCCTACCAAACCTTTTTAATTGATTAATTTCGATCGGCTATAGCAGTATAAGTTTGGATTAGAACATTTAAGATCGGCAAAAGTCTTAAATCTTAAGTATAATCCTTCTGCCTTTTGCTATGCTTAAGTCTTTCTAGAATTTTAAAAAGCGCGATCGGGGCACCCTTAAAAAAAACTAATTTTAAAAAATATGAGTTCGACGAATAAAAAAGAGCTGTAAGCTGTAATAAAAGACTAAGATGAAAAACTTGCTTTAATATCTTTAAGGGTTACCATTAAAATCAATTCATTAATCGGTGATTGTCTAAAACCGTATTTCTCGTAAAAAGCTTTTGCTCGATCGTCTAGCGCGTGAACTAAAATAACTTTAATTCCAGCTATTTCTGAAGCTTGTAAAATTCTCAAAACGGCATCTTTTAATAAAGCAACACCTAAACCCTTTTTTTGATGGTTAATATCTACAGCCAATCTAGCCAAAATCATAGCAGGTATAGGGTCTGGCATATTTCTTTTAGCTTTTGAGATCGCTTCTGAGTGGCAAATAGAACCAGTGGCGATGCTGTAGTAGCCTACCACTTGATTATTCTGACAGACGACATAAGTGCGTGAAGCTCCGTTACGTTCGTTTTGGAGAGCGCGTTTTTTAAGCCAAGTATTTAGACTTTCTTGACCCGAATCAAAATTTTCTGTTTCGTGAGTTGGCGCGATCTTTGTTGGTGGACTGTATACCATCGTATTTGTCGCAAGGGTACTGCGACCTTGGCAGAGCCAGGTTGTAGGGGAATTGCGGCGCAGGATTTACTGGTAAGTTGAATTGTCTTTATATCAAGCGGAAAGATTGAATTTTTGTAAATTAGTTTCGCGTCAAGTCAATTCGTTATATAATTAATATATAGCGTAAATACTCTTGATGTTGTTAACTTTCACAAATCGCTTAAAACTAAATCGGGCTGAAAATGATGCACTCAGAGCAATGTGCCGACTTTCAAAGAATTTGTTCAATGTCGGTCTTTACAATGTGCGTCAGTATTTTTTTAACGAGAAAAAGTTTCTGCGTTATGAA
>JAAUYH010186933.1_pt1 | contig 13531 bp, 10 predicted proteins | sample 7278061 | NCBI WGS metagenome assembly JAAUYH01 (sample SAMN14350203, study PRJNA611818) | marine sediment metagenome | isolation source: surface marine sediment (0.6m) | place: French Polynesia: Moorea | collected 2018-08
AAAACAATATGTATAGGTTTTTAAAGTGTTCAAAATGACCAACATGAAGTGACATAAAGGGTGGTATATCAGAGTAGTATAGAATGTTAGATCTGACACCCATTATTGCGTAACGGTGGGGTTACCCTAGAATGTGACACTTTTATGACAGTTTCAGTATACTACGTTTAACTAAGTTAGTGTTAATTGATAATGCAGCATTTGGTTAATGTTTGCAGTATCAGTCTACCACCAAAATGTTTCACAACATATCTGAGCTGATAAGTTTACACCGCTGACTGCATTCATGTCCCCGGGTTCATGTCATTTTGCTTCATATTGATCCTGATTAGGTTTCTATAGAGCACCACAACGTCCGCGCGATAATGATACTACAACAGAATAGAGCACCGCGTCCGCGCGGTAACTTATCTCAATATACATCCTCTATAGCTGAGCGTGTTTAAGATGCACGCTTGTTAATTATTTGCGCTCTTCTGTTAATTCTCGTTCACCGCTTATGTTGCTTATCTGAGTTTTGTTACAAGCTTCTCCAATATACATCTATTACATCCAAGTGTATTCAAGTTGCATACTTTGTTATTTAACAATGGTCTTCAGTTAATGCTTGATTACCGCTTATGTTGCAATTATGAGTTTGGTAGTAACCCTTTATTTTTTCACCCTTGAGGTTCTGAAAGGAAAATAGAAAACAATTTTGCATAATTAGCACAAAGGAATTGCTAGGATTTGTACATGTAGTTTGTCATATGCAAGTGGGGTCTGTAAGGTGATTGAGAAATAAAGATATTCTAATACTATTTACCCCTATTTGTACCTCGGTTAGATATATAAGACAAGGGGAGATGGTTAAATCAATCAGTCTGAGTTTTTGGTTTCACTGAAGATCATCATTGAAGGTCATAACGGCGTTACAAGGGCATCTGTGGTTCATCTTCGTTAGGGCATTTGAGTCTGCGCATTGGAGCAGCTGTGACAACATAAAACATCTTAGACTTGAGGTAGGGTGTGAATGATTAGGTTTTTCATTTCGCAAGTTCACTCACATATTAGTCAGTATGATTAAATGTTCAGAAAATTGTAGGTTTTCATGGGAACAACATGCTCAATTTATGTTTGAAATTTGGCAAGGTCTACCTTTTAGCTTTCTTTCTGAATCATGGTATAGCTCAGAAATGTTGTCAGAAATTCTCAAATTTGGTGAATGTTCATGTGTTAGTTTCTCTGCATTTCAGTTAGCCAGTTTCTGTCAGAACAAACAGTCTATTAAGAGATTGAAGCATTTAGATAGCAATGAAGGTATTATTGAATTTCAAAGACTAGATTTGAAGTCTCATTATGATGAAAATAGGATTTTGACTTCTGAAAATTGTCATTCAAACCCTATAGTAGCACAAACTTTGATAGAAATCATTGGTAATCAAACTGCTATAGTTGAGGTCCCCTGTCTTATTTCTTTGATGTATAAAAGCATTGATGCAGAGGACCATGGAGAAAATACTGCTGAATGTTTACAGCTTCTTTTGAGCTCATCCCAGATTGATTACATGAAATGTTATCCTGACTTTATGTTAATGAATCAAAAATGTGTATGTAATGCTATAGTCCACGCATTAAGTGCTTACAAGCTTGTACCATCCATTTACCAGGTTCTTTCAGGAAAATGTTGCTTACCACAGTTAACTTTTTTTGTAGGATCACAAATACAACCACACACAATTTACACTGAACTTGAGCATAGCTCAATATATGTTGCAGTTTTTTATGACCCACAAACACAGAAATATTATTTGCATCTGAGTTATGATTATGCACATGAAATGTCACTTGTTAGACCTCTTTTTGTGGAGAGTGAGTTTGATCTACCTAGTCTTTTATCAAATCGGAATGTACAAAGTATCATGGATATGCTTTCTTTTCTATTTCCTCACCCAAAATTCACAGTTAAGGATGAACAAGCAAGTCATATGTTGTACCAACTTTCAACTTTGCATTCATACTTTAGAAAGATGAAATCTTTAAGTGAACTTGCGAAGCATGTGATAAACCAATCAATAGTAGCACCATACACCACAAATGTTAAGGGTCTACAATTACCTTCACTAATCAAGGACTTTATTGCTTTAAAATAGTGAGTTTGAGTTGTTTTAATGTTACAGGATATTTTATGTTTTTCTTCACATGTTCAGATATAACTTATTGATGTTAGAGTTTAGGGTATAATTACATTTTGAAAGTGAAAAAATAAATATACTTTATTACTTGGAATAAAGATAGAGGGTTTATAGGTGAACTGTTTTGTAAAAATTGAATTCTCATGGTTATTTATTTTACCTTACTTGCATTTGTTCTAGGAATCTATACACCAACATCACATATCAACATTAGATGTTTTGAAGATGGTCTGTTCTTAGCTACATGATGGAACCTTCACATATCACCCAGATACCTCAGCAAAGTGCAACTTCTATTCTACAGTCTACACCTCTCTCTTCAACCACCGTTCGCCCTTCTATTCAACAAAATGCAAATGCTTTCAAGTGTGAGCAATGTGAGAAGTCATACAAGAATCGTGGGTCATTGAGAGCACACAAATACAACACTCACACTGATGCTGTTTACCATTGTCCTGTGAGTAATAAATTTTAAAATTCTTGACTATACATAAAATTGAAATATTGATAATCATAAAATACAATAATCTGATAATAATGAATACAAGTAAGGTTCATTAGTATAGAACATGTTGAATAACTGAAAAATGTTTTTCTTGTAGATCACAAGTTGTGGGAAGTCCTTTAAACGCAAATATGATCTCAACAGGCATACAGAAACAGTTAGTCATAAGAAAATAAAAGTAAGTTATATTTCATTCCCAATTCTGTAAATGTGAGTTTGAGATAATATGAATACATAAAGCTACCTGTTAATAATGAAAATAATTTGAATATTATAAATAACAGTGTGTTTTATTTTACAGACAAGTGGATACTTAGGTTTAAAATCACTTCAAACTTCTGGCCCAGAGATAGTGTCACAACAAGATGCAACTGCCAACGGAGAGAAACAGAGACTTCAGTTTGGACCACCATTACCTGTGGCTCAGAATGCTGAACCGCAACCGCATACTTCCACTGCCTCAACCAGAACTACACCTCAGTCTCCTGTGGCTTCTACAAGTCAAGAAACCAGAAGTCCTTTGTCTGCGTTTGCTCAGGATAATCCTGAGGGTATAAGAGTGAGTTTGCAACTAAACTTAATTACATTTTAATGTAATTTAGGCTAGTTTTAACAATATGCTGTACATTCTCAGTGTTTTATCATATGAAAACAGAAAATATATCACTTTTAATTCTTATCTAATTTAATGTTGTTTTTGTTTCAGATTTATTTGAAAATATCTTCAAATATTATATATTTACTCATGTTTTATATTAACAGATTCCCTCCCTACCAGTTGCTGAAGAAATGAGGCGTTTTGGGGTGGAGATAGGAGAAATACTGAAGAAACATCATCCTGTCATCAATAGACAACATATGATAGGCAGTCTCAAAGCTGAGTACAACTTTAGAATAGAACAAAATTTTCTCTCTACACAACAGATCACTGAGCAGACTGATTTTATCTACAAGAACCAAAAATCTGCATTTAAGATAAATTGCAGCTTTGGGTTCATTTTGAGAAACATTGAAACACAAAAACTGAGATATTATTATGCTCATGAGAATGACCAAGGTTTTGATTTGCCACTGACAGTCTCTCACACATATGACCTTCCAGCATTGGTGAGAAAAATAGCAAATATTGATCTTATCCATCATGTAACCAAGAACAGACCATCAACAAAATGGGTGGTTTTCAAACTTTGCAACATTAGATATACTGTATATAAACTCAATTTCACCTTGGGTGCAGGGAAATTCCCTGATTTTATTAAAAACTGCAGATTTGTGGAAACATTGGACTACAACAGATCAACAGGAGCACCTCTTCAAGACGATGGAACATGCATGTTTAGATGTCTAGCTAGACATTTCATGGGATCTACAGGTACTACCAATATTAGAAATTTCAATTGTCATGTACAGTGGTTTTTTAATGAGTGGTTGACTTCTGAAAAAATCTCTAAGAAAGATTTTAATGGTGTGAACTTGCATGATCTTCACAAGCTTGAAGAGTTGTTTAATGTCTCCATTCATGTGTTTGAGTGTGATACTGAAATGAATTTAACTTCAATACATAAACCAATGAAAAAAAGAGCAAATGTTATGCACTTGTTGTCATGGGACCATCACTTATGCTACATTTCAAATTTCACACAGCTGAAACGCAATTACAAGTGTAGATCATGTGGGAAACTGTTTAAAAGATATTGGTTGTTGAGAAGACATGAGACCACATGCACTACCACTCAAGCTTTGGTGTTTCCAGGGAAATATTACAAACCTTCTAGTACAATATTTGAAAAACTTGAAACTATAGGGGTAGAAGTAGCAAAGGCAGACAGATTTTTCAAGCATTTTGCTGTGTTTGATTTTGAGTCTATATTGGAAAAGATTGTGGTTACTGAACTTTCACCTACAAATTTTACTGCAGAACATCATCCAATCAGTGTGTGTGTGACATCAAACTGTGTGTATGTGAAAGGTATTGATTTTGTCTGTGATTATGATACAGACAAGTTGTTAAAAGGGTTTGTTGAAAGTCTTGACCACATTCAAGATTGTGTGAGCAAAATGTACACTGCAAAGTTTAGAAAGATATTTGAGTTTTTAGATAAGGAGATTGAGAAGTGCAATGACATTTTAGATGACTCAGACACAGATGAAGAAACTGAAAGAGAAATGTTTGATTGTGAGGCCCTCTTTGAAGGTGTAGATGATGAAGAGATACCTGAATGTGATGATTTCAATGAGAAAATTAGACAAAAGAATACATTTAGAAAGTTTCTTCAAAGAATGTGCAGTGTTGAAAGTAGTGATTCATCTGAGGATGAAACTGAACCTGAACCAACATTTCAGATGAATCCAGCAAATGTTAGTTTCCCAAAAAGTCTGTTCAGCAATATGAATGAAAGAGTCACAAAAATTTATAAAAACAAATTGCTGAGTTTGGAGAGAGATTTGCATGCATATTGTCAAGAACTTCCTGTGGTTGCTTTCAATTCACAAAGATATGATTTGTGCATTATCAAAGACAAACTTGCAAAACATTTAGATCTACCAAAAACTCAGAAGTTTGTAGCAAAAAGAAATTCAGCATATTCTTGCATTTCAACCTCAAAGTACAAATTCTTAGATGTGTCAAATTTTCTGGCTCCTGGGTACTCATATGATGAGTTTCTGAAAGCATATGATGTTGATGTTCGAAAGTCTTATTTTTGTTATGAATTTTTTGATGACCCTTCAAAGTTAGATCTCACTGAGTTACCTGAGTACAAACACTTTTATTCAAACCTCAAAGAGTGCAATGTGCTTGAAGATGAATATAACCAGTACACAAAACTCAGACAACAGCTGAAAAGTGAAGAAAAAGCACTGAAAGCTATGAAATTAACTTCACCCCCAAAAACTGGTCCAGAAAAATATGCTGAACTTCAACAAATTTGGCAAGACAAAAATATGAAGTCCTTTAAGGACTACTTAGAATTCTATAACGCCGCAGACGTTAAAGGTTTTGTGCTAGCCGTTGAAAAGATGCTTGAATTCTACTTTGAATTAGAAATAGACTTATTCAAAACTTGTCAGTCGAGTCCAGGCGCAGCGCGAAGTCTCATGTTCAAAGATTTAGGTCAAACATACTTCAGTCTATTTAGCAAGAAAAATGCTGATCTATATCATGTCTTAAAAGCCAATTGTACAGGTGGTCCAAGCATTGTCTATCATCGTTATCATGAGGCTGACAAAACTTTCATCAAAAATTCCAAAAAAGTATGCAAAAAAATCTTGGGGTGGGATTGCAACGCGTTATACCTGTATTGTATAAGTCAGATTATGCCCAGTGGTTATATGATTGTCAGAAAAGCTGAAAACAATTTCAGAGTTGAGAAAGATGAAAGATATCTAGCAATGTTCCATTGGATGGATTATGTAGCAAAGAAAAAGAATATCAAAATTGTTCATTCTTTGAATAATGGTGGTAAGGAAGTGTATGTACCACCATACAGACTTGATGGTTTTACGGCTGCCAGAAACAACCAGAAACCTATTGCATTTGAATTTTGCGGCTGTTTTTTTCATGGACACGAGCCAGAAACTTGTCCTATAACCGCTAAAATTAAAGACCCAAAATGGCATGCTACTCAAAAGTCAAAACTTGAAGCTTTGAATACCAAAAAAGATTATCTAGAGAAAAATGGGTTTCAGGTTGTCATCAAGTGGGAATGTGCATATAGAGAAATGTTGAAAACTAATGATGAGTTGAAAGCATTTGTAAGTCAGCAGTATGAAAACAGGTACATGAAACACAAACCAGAAATGACTGCAGATGAAATTCTTGAAGCAGTTAAAACTGATAAGTTTTTTGGCTGTGTGCAGGTGGATTTGCATGTACCAGAGAACCTTTGTGAGTATTTTGGAGAGATGTCTCCTATCTTCTGTACAACAGAGGTTGAATTTGATAGCATAGGTGAACATATGCAAAATTTTGCAAAATCACACAATATCTCAACCAACCCCAGAAAATTACTTATTGGTGGTATGAAAGCTGAAAAAATCTTGATAGCTACTCCATTATTAAAATGGTATTTGACACATGGCTTAAAGGTTACCAGAGTTTACCAAACACTTGAGTTTGAAAATAACAACAAATGTTTTGAGAAACTATGTAACAAAATTACTGAAGCAAGAAGAGAGGGTGATAAACATCCAAATAAAAAGATTATTGCTGATAGTATGAAGTTGATTGGGAATAGTTTATTTGGGGGGTCGTTGATTGATCGTTCTCGTTTTAAGCAGTTCAAATATGTAAAATCAACAAATTCAGCCCAGAACTTTGTGAATGATCCAAAATTTGTGAATCTAGAAGAATTAGATGACAAGATCTTTGAGTTTGAAATGCAGAAAAAGAGAATTGTCCAAGACATTCCAGTTCAGATAGGTTACTTCATTTTGCAATATGCCAAACTGTTCATGCTTCAGTTCTTTTATGACTTTCTCACAGTTTTTTTCAAACCCAGTGACTACTGTTTAATGTCTATGGACACAGACAGTTTCTATGTTGCATTTGCTGCTGAGAACCCATTTGCTCTTGTTGATAAAGCTCTTAGAATGAAATTATGTACAGAGTGGGAAAATTGGTTTCCAAGGGAATATTGCTCAGCTCATAAGTCTGATTTCACAACATGTATGATGAATGGTGAACGAAGAGATTTCAAAAGCTGTGCTCAATGTGTTGATTGCTTCAAACATGATTCTAGACAGCCAGGGTTATTCAAAGTTGAATTTGAAGGTACCAAAATGATCTGTTTGTGTTCAAAAATGTACTGTATAGATAACCAAAATGCAGAAAATTCAACTAAGTTGAGTTGTAAGGGAGTTAACAAAAGAAGGGTGAAGAATCCAGTTCAGTTGTTTGAGAAAGTGTTAGAAACCAAACAAACAATGTCTGCATGTAATGTAGGTTTTATTGCAAGGGATAACAAAGTATTTACATATGATCAAACCAGAGCATCATTTACCTACTTTTACCCTAAAAGAAAAGTTCTTGATGATGGTGTAAGTACTACATATCTTGACATCACCCTGAGACCGCTTGAAAAATCACCCAAGTAATGTTTAATATTGCATAATGTGAGGTGAGATATTAATGAAAGAAAATGTATAATTATTTAAAAATCATTAGGTTTATATGTTTCATAATTAAGTAACAAAAAATGTTATACCTTATTGTATTATTGTACATAATATGTGAATATATTTTCATAATAAAAACAATGTGTCAAACTTAATACAGTGTTTTGATTACATTTATCTAGCTACAATAGTCTACAGTTTCTATATCATCATACTTAATAAGTTATATCCTAAATATCAGTAAAATATTTCTGTTTGCTGTCATGCAGCAAAAGATTTCTTGTGTTAAATATTTCTATTTGCTGCCATGCAGCAAATTATGCCTTGTGATATTTGTAATGATACAACGCACTCCCCCACCAGTACTGTTAGTCACAAGTTTCAGGTTATGCCTTAGACTCTATGCAAACACTAGAATTAGGAAACATGTTACAAATCATACATCAAGATTAAGAAATCTTAAATCCTTAATTACTTAAACCACAAGTTCATGAAATAAAACATAACTATACCTTAATAAATAGCTGCAAGTTAGGTGACAGCTTTCTTAGTGAAAAATATTGACTTACATTATTCAATATACTGCATTATTTTTACTGAATAATTTCAACACTCCTTGTTTTATCTATTCTTATTTCTGAGTCATACTGAGCGTAGAATATTACATTTATTGAGGTTTCTAGTGGTTCATCAAAGATTATCTCACACCTAACATTTCCTGATTTTGTGAAGGCCTTAACATTTGTAGGATCATTACTTGCCATCTGGTCTAAGTCATAACATATTAAGGTATACCCTGAACCATATTCTAGTCTGCTGATGTCATTGCTTGTTCCTTTTATCATTGCTTTAAAGTTCTGCAAACTCAAGAACCCTGTTAGAAATGAACCTACTCCCTTTTCATCACTAAACTTAGGAGTAAAGGGTTTAGTTGATGGAGTGTTCTCCCCATTAACTTGAAGACTCACATATTTGGTGTTGAAATGCCTAAAATTGTAAGGGTTTTTGGAATATGTTCCTGCCACAGCTTGAGCTTCAACCATGGCCAGGACGACTTGATTAGGAACTTGCGCAAGGAAGACATCATCAGCTGAGAAACTATATGATCCAGCACTTACAACATATCTTTTTATCTCTGATCTTTTAAATGGGTAGATCGCATTGTGATCAGCTGCTAATACCTTAGCATGAGCTATCAATATATGTGGTGACACAAACACATGACACACATTTAAGGTAGCGTTCAGTATTTTTGTTCTATATCTCTGACCTGGGCTTCCACACATTAGATGGAATTCAGGACTACTCTGCCAAAGAACAAACTTTAAATCTACATTGTTCAACATAAATCTAGATAACTGAGAAACATCTGTATACAAAGGTCCCTCAAGCTCTAAGACTCTACTCTCTTTTATGTACTCCGCTCTCTGTTTCAGCCCATAGTTCTCTCCTAAGTAAGCATCAGAGTCATCCATTCCAAAAGAGGCATCTTTGTAGAATAATTGACTTTGTAAACTTGATGTCTTGTTGGAGTAATTTGCTCCTAGAAGTACATCTAGCATAGCTTTGTAAGCATAATTATTATTGCTTCCTCCAATCAGCTTGTCTTGGAGATAAACATCCACTTGTTGGAACAAACTTGAATGGAACAGATTCACAGGACCTACATCTGAAATGAATATACAATTTTACTTTTAAACTCCTGTTTCATGACATGCTGAAATCAAAGTTTAGGTAAACTATTTAAATTCATGTATTCATGATAAACATTTTAAAAATATCAAGATCTGCTTACTTCCATCAGACTTTATCTCAAGACCAGGAGGCATTTTAGGGAGAACTGTTCCATCTTCTTTTAACACCTGAACTTGGAGATTTAAAGTTGTTCTTGACAGGTCAATATAGGCTGAGCTATTGTTGTTGACTACAAACTCCAAGCCTCTTTCCATCTGAGTAACTGGTTTATAAGGTATCCATCTTGTTTTTTGTACACCTGAATCTATCATTGATGGTTTAAATAGACTCAGTTCTGAAGTATATCCAAATTCCATGAAATCATCTGATTCAGCCATTATGAAAAAATATCCTTTTGTTTGGGTTTTCTCTTTTTCTTTGGTTGACTCTTAGCAGAGGTAGGGTTGATTTTTCTTTTCCTAGATTTCTTGAGCTCTTCAACACCTTGGATGACTGTTATTTCTGGAGGAATGATAGAATTATCTTTAGGTGATTTTTTCACAGCTTCTTTTGCTTGTTCTATATTCTGCGAAACTGGAGTCACTAATTTGACAGCAGCATTTGGTTTCTTGTTGGTCTGCTTTTTTGCTCTCACTACCACTAATTTATTTTTAGAATATGTTAGTGATTCTTTGCCAGTAGCTTGTTTCATGAAATGTTGAACAAACGGTTCAGAGTTGAGGGAAAGTAAGTCATTTACTTCCATCTAAAAATATATCATGAAAAATGAACATATTTTATTCCACCAATTTGTTTAAGTCAGTGTTTATTTCACTTGCTTTCACCCATGAATTGAAGTCTTTTGAATAATTTTCCCATTTAACAAGCAAATATTTCTGTCCATTTATGAATTTATGAGATAATATTTTTTCAATTTTGTATTCAGTTTCATCAGAGATTTCAACTTTTTGGATTTCTTCATTCTGGAAGGTACCTTCAATTTGTTTATTGTGGAAGTCTTTCACTTTGTAGTACTGAATATTTTGTTTTGTATATCTCTCTGAGATAAAGAACACTTCTGTAGTCCATCTTTGGGAGTATTCCCTTTGAAACACATATTTTGTGAATGCTAGTTTTATTGCATCTCCCAACTGATATTTGAATTTACTTATTGGTGTTTTGAGTTTTGGTGGATTTTCTTTTTGACCACTTGTTTTAGTTTTTGGGTCAAATTCAAACATTTTTGTCCATATTTGAACTTCTTTGTCTTTAGTTGCTTCAATAGGAGCCATGCCAATTGTTCTATGATATGTTTTGTTATAGGCTTCTGTGATTTTTGGGAGTAAATCTAGCCATTCATGTGAATTTTTAGCATGCATTGCTTTCATTAACCTGGTTTTAATAGTTTTCAGACAACGTTCAGCCATATTTGCTTTTGTAGAATTTTGAGAAACAAAATGTGAAATACCATAATTTTCATACATTTTCACCATAATTTTCGCTGAAAATTCCATACCTTTATCACTTCTAATTCGTTCAGGAGGGGAATAGTGCTCAAAAATGTCCTCAAATGCTTTAGCAACTTCAGATGGTTGTTTTGACTTTAGAGGTCTTGTGTGAATAAATTTTGAAAAACAATCAATTGCAATTAGAAAATATTTGTAATTTTTGTTATATTTAGCTCTTGAAATCAGACTTGCTAAGTCCACGTCCCATTGGTATCCTATGCTGCTTGTGATTATAGCAGATTTTGAAAATCTATGAAAAACCTGTTTGTGTTCAGTATATGTTTCTTGTTTTGCTAAAAATTCTTGAATATCTTTTCTTGTAATATCAAGGTCTGAGTTGATCTTGGCATATCTATATATTTTGTCTACACCAGAAAAGCTTGCTGGACTAGCTGGGTTGTAGTAAATTTGAGTTAAGTATGAATCAATATCTGACATTATTTCAAGCTAACCCAGTTGAAGGTTTTTGAAATATCTGAAATTTTCTGTTTCTTTGCTTGTGGTTCAGTGATATATTTCTGTTTTGGTGGTGAACTTTGAGAAATTTTTCGTTTCTTTGTGTCAGTGGTTTTTAAGTTTTCAGATTTATTTTGTTTCTCTCTGTGTGATTGCTTATTTTTTTCTGACTGTTGTTGAGGTGAGGAAAAATCAGGTTTTGTTTTCCTCTGTTTTCTAGTTATTTTGATATTTTTTTCAGGTATTCCAGGAGGTGGAAATATCACCTGATTTTTTTCAGTATTTTGTCCATTAAAATGAAAATTTTTCTTAAAATCAGGATGTTCGTGATCTTTAAATGAAAAATTCTGACTATATTCACCAACTTTTCCTTCAGAATTTTCACTAGTCTCAACCCTAGGTGAAGGAATTTTTTCAGCTTTTTCAATTTCGTTTTGAAAAAAATCAGAACTATTTGGGGTCTCCCCATCTGTTTGCTTGTTTGAGGTGTTCTCTGGTGCTTTTTTGTCAGAACTATTCTCTGGTGATGTTTGCTGATTTTTTGTTTGATTATCTTTAACAAGTTTGTCATACTTTGCTGCTGGAATCAGATAAATTTTCTGATTAAATTTCATGCTCTGTAAACTGTTTGTAAATATCGTTGATTATTTTCTTAAACACTTTCACAATGACTCCTGCAACCTTTAACAAAAGAGTCTTGCGTTTTTTCCAGGACTGCTTTTCTACAAGTTTTCTAAAGACGTATTTATATTTTTTCATTTGATCATACACGGTTTGTGGAATTTCTAAATTGAAGTTTAAAATATTCAAAATAATTTCCACAATACTCAACACTTGGGGTCTAGATGCGTTCTTCAATAAGTAATTTCGTTGTTTGCTGTTAAAATGAGTTACAGCATATAAGAACACTTTGTTTTTTCTCAACAACTCACTACCTGCCATTAAGAACTTTGAAGTGAGATATCTTCAACGTTAAAACTAGGACTTGCATAAATTATCATATCTTCTCCAGGAAAAACTCTGGTCCTCATCCGCAGATTTTGATCTGTAAATGGTAAAAGGTCTAAGATTAGGTAACCATAGTCCAAAGAAGTAGAACTTTCATATGCTTCTATAAGTCTATTTTTGTCTTGGTCAAATACTTGAGCTGCTAAAACTTTGACTTGTTTTACATCACGAGGTGATTTGAGTAGTACAACATATGATGAATTAATAGCAATTGTCCTAGCAAATTTCCCTTGTTCAAAAATATTTTGTGAAATTCTCATGACACTAAACCCTCTGTGATGACACCCTTGTGTGAACAGCAAACATGCATTTAAGTCATTCACAATAAGTTCACCTAAATCATCAAGAATCAACATAGTATGGTTTGTTTCAAACTGATCCAGGTCATCAGATGTAGGTAAACCTTGAAAAAATTCAATGTTTTCTATTTCTTGTTTCATTTTTTCATATAATTTTTGGAAAACTGAATAACAAAATACAATTTTCTCAGGTCTTTCACTTTCCTCATACATAAACTTTATGTTAGTGAGAAATCTGTAGACAAAATGTGTTTTTCCACTCCCTGTACACCCAAAAATTGAAAAACTTGAATTCTTTTTAAATGGAACTGCTATTACTTCCATTTTCTCTTTCTGAAATGAAAAGTTAAAAATATATGCTCTTGTCCAGAGGATTTTATAATCTGACCCTTTTCAGTAATCAACCAAATACTCAAGTTTTGAATGAACTTTGTATTCAGTTTAATGTAAAAAGGGTTGTCATATGTTTCTACTATTTGGCTTTCCTTAGAAGAAAGACTCAAACTTCTAAAGAATGGCAGAGTCTTATCACCTACAATGCTGTGTTCAACAAAATCTCCACAAATATAAACTACAGAAGTTTTCTGTTCTTTTTCTTGGATTATTTGCTTGTCATCTGATGTTTCACTGATTTGCTTGTCATCTGATGTTTCACTGATTATTTCAGTTGTGGTTTCAGGTGGCTTTTCAGTAGCATTTTCATCTACTTTTTCAGATGCTCTTTTATCTACTTTTTCATCAATTTTTTGTTGTATATCAGGCTTTTGAAAAATGACATCAACTAAAGCAACC
>JAAUYH010035518.1_pt1 | contig 13530 bp, 7 predicted proteins | sample 7278061 | NCBI WGS metagenome assembly JAAUYH01 (sample SAMN14350203, study PRJNA611818) | marine sediment metagenome | isolation source: surface marine sediment (0.6m) | place: French Polynesia: Moorea | collected 2018-08
ACTTTAGCTGCCAGTAGTGTTTCTCTATTTGCCCTGTTTAATGGATTGAGTCGCCCCTTATTTGGCTGGTTGGCAGATCGGCTACAACCTCGCTATGTTGCAGTTGCCTCCTATACTCTGATTCTGATTGCCACAATTTTGATGATGAACGCCCAGGAAGGAAAGATTGGACTTTATTTAACTGCCTTCTGTATCTTTTGGTTCTGTTTGGGAGGTTGGCTTGCTCTGGCTCCTACAGCAACTTTGACTTTGTTTAACCCCGAAAATTACGCTCAAAATTATGGTATTGTTTTTACCGCCTATGGAGTAGGTGCTTTACTGGGAACTCTGATTGCAGGACGCATTCGAGATATTTTTGGCTCCTACACCTATGCCTTTTATCCGATGGCATTTCTGGCAGTAATCGGGATATTTATTGCGATTGCAACATTAAAACGGGAGCCTGTTGTAGGGCAGTAGAGAGCAGAGGGAGCAAGGGGAGCAGAGGGAGCAGGGGGAGATTTTTTCCAAGATTTATTTCTCACAATAGAGTTGATGCTCTACTGTTTGCGATCGCTTGAAGAAAACCAATTAGAGGAAGTTGAGCAATGTCCTACTTCCTCTGGAAATCAGCAAAAACCAAAAAGGGAACTTAAGCCTTTTGCCCTTATCCTAAAGGACTACCTTCGGGGCGTGCGAAGCGGTATCCTTTAGGACTGCCTTCAGGAGCGAAGCGACGTTAGGGACTTGCGCTTAAATAGTTTACCAATCACTCGGTTGAAGCCTGACAATAGAAGCTGTAAAAGTGGGATTTTATTTTTACGCAAGTCCCTTAACCTAAACTTTCTCGTGGAAGGTACGACTAATAACGTCTAGCTGTTGTTCGCGGGTCAGTTTGATAAAGTTGACCGCATAGCCAGATACGCGAATGGTTAATTGGGGATAGAGTTCAGGATGATCCATCGCATCAAGTAAGGTTTCGCGATTGAGTACATTGATATTGATATGATGTCCTGTATTGTGAAAATAACCATCAAGCATTCCTGCTAGGTTATTTATTTTATCGGCTTCAGTTTTCCCTAGAGCTTCAGGCACGATCGAGAAAGTGTAGGAAATACCATCTTGAGCATGTTCATAGGGCAGTTTGGCAACAGATTCTAAAGCAGCGATCGCACCTTTAGTGTCCCGCCCGTGCATGGGATTGGCACCAGGGGCAAAGGGTTGTCCTGCTTTACGTCCATCGGGGGTATTCCCAGTTTTCTTACCGTAAACTACGTTAGAAGTAATAGTCAAAATTGATTGAGTAGGCACGGCACCACGATAGGTTTTATGTTGGCGAACCTTGTTCATAAAGTCTTCCACAACCTGGGCTGTAATGTGGTCAACGCGATCGTCATTATTGCCAAATTGAGGATAATTGCCTTCAATTTCGTAATCTACCGCTAAACCGTCCTCATTGCGGATAACTTTGACTTGGGCATATTTAATTGCTGAGAGGGCATCCCCCACCACTGATAAACCCGCTACTCCACAGGCCATAGTGCGATAAACATCGCGATCGTGTAAAGCCATTTCCAGCCTTTCATAGCAATATTTATCATGCATATAATGGATCACGTTGAGGGTATTGACATAGAGTTTGGCCAACCAGCCCATCATCAGCTCGAATCTAGCTGTTACTTCTTCATAATCTAGATATTCAGAAGTTATCGGGGCAAACATGGGGGCAATCTGTGCTCCAGATTTTTCATCTTTACCGCCGTTGATGGCATAGAGTAAAGCTTTAGCTAAATTGACCCTCGCACCAAAAAATTGCATCTGTTTGCCGATGCGCATTCCTGATACGCAGCAAGCGATGCCATAATCATCACCGTAGTAGCTGCGCATCAAATCATCATTTTCATACTGAATCGAACTAGTATCAGCAGAAACTTTGGCACAGAAACCCTTAAAGCCTGAGGGTAATTTTTCCGACCAGAGTACGGTTAGATTAGGTTCGGGAGCAGGTCCCAAATTGTATAAAGTATGGAGGAAGCGGAAACTATTTTTAGTTACTAAGGTTCTGCCATCTTCTCCCATACCGCCGATAGATTCGGTTACCCATGTGGGATCGCCAGAGAATAACTCATTATAGGCAGGATGACGGAGGAAACGCACCATCCGAAGTTTCATCACAAAATGGTCGATTAGTTCCTGAATTTCTGCTTCGGTAACATCGCCATTATCTAAATCCCTTTGGCAATAAATATCGAGGAAGGTGGAGACACGTCCTAAGGACATTGCTGCGCCATTTTGTTCTTTAACAGCCCCTAAATAGCCAAAATAAGTCCATTGCACAGCTTCTTTCGCATTAGCTGCTGGTTGAGAAATATCACAGCCATAACTCGCAGCCATTTGGTTGAGTTCTTTGAGGGCACCTATTTGTTCGGAAATTTCTTCCCGAAGGCGAATTATCTCTTCATCGATAGTATCTAGTTCTAAAGAGATTAACTGTGATTGCTTGTCTTCAATCAGGCGATCAATTCCATATAAAGCTACTCGTCGATAATCGCCAATAATTCTTCCCCTACCATAAGCATCGGGCAAACCAGTGATAATTCCTGAATGTCTTGCGAGTCTCATTTCACGGGTATAGGCATCGAAGACACCATCATTGTGAGTCTTGCGGTATTTGGTAAAAATTTCTCTAGTTTGCTCGTCTAACTCATAACCGTACGCTTCAAGAGAACTTTTAACGACCCGAATACCACCAAAAGGCATAATGGCACGTTTTAGAGGCTTATCAGTTTGCAAACCGACAATTTTTTCTAAATCCCGATCAATATAGCCAGGAGCATGAGCGGTAATAGAGGAGGAGACTTTGGTATCCGTATCTAAAATACCTTGTTCCTGTTCTACTGCCATTAAGTCTTTAACTTTTTCCCAAAGTTTATGGGTAACTTCTGTTTTGCTAGCTAGAAAAGAGCTGTCTCCTTGATAGGGATTATAGTTTAGCTGGATAAAGTCGCGAAGATTTATTTGCTCGGTCCATTTTCCTGACACAAAACCTTTCCACTGTTGAAACATTAGGTATACCTCCTAATACTTTTGTTCGCACCCGATTATCAATTATTACTAGGGATTTAACGCTTGTTTAAGCGGATAAATGAGTTGAAATACTTAAAAATCAAAGAAGATTTTAGATTCTAATTTTATTTTTAAAAATCAGAATTTTTGAGTACATTTGAGTACAATTTTGACGTACTTAATTGAACAAAAAATTTTAATTACATTTAAGTACAATTTTGGCGTTTAATGAATTTAATCAATGATAGGTATTAGAAAATTTCTATCGTAGTAAACCATGATAAACAGTGACTCTACCTGTAGTTTTATCGGTTGTACTTAATCCTGAATAAACTGGATAATGACCTTATTAGTATTATATCCTAGAAAATAGAATAATATTTTTTTGTATATCAAATAACCAATCATTATTCGCAAATATTAAATAAAAATTAAAAGCAAAATCTAAAACATTTTGAAAAATATTTTTTACTTACAATTAAGTTTAGACAAGTGTAAAAAGTTGAGTATTATCTTCACTAAACTCTCAAACAAGTTTTATGAATCTCTCTATGAATTTGGCTATTGCAACAGCCCAGGATATTGCCCATTCTCGACGGCGACCTCTAGATGTTTTTTTCTCCCCTAGGACTGTAGCTGTGATTGGTGCGACTGACCGTCCTGGTAGTGTAGGCAGAACTTTACTCTGGAATCTAATCAGTAGTCCTTTTGGTGGTACAGTATTTCCCGTCAATCCTAAACGTAATAACGTTCTCGGAATCAAAGCTTATCAAGATATCACCACTATCCCAGAACGGGTTGATTTAGCAGTAATTGCCACCCCAGCCCCCTCAGTACCTAAGCTAATTGAGCAATGTGCGGCTGCTAAAGTTAAAGGAATAATTATTCTCTCGGCAGGATTTAAAGAAATTGGCACAGTAGGTCTGGAATTAGAAAAGCAAATCTTAACCACAGCTCGCCGTAACCAAATAAGGATCATTGGACCTAACTGCCTAGGACTAATGAGTCCTCACCATGGTTTAAATGCAACCTTTGCCGGTGCTATGACGCGCCCTGGGAATGTAGGCTTTATTAGTCAGAGTGGGGCATTATGTACGGCGATTTTAGACTGGAGTTTTCAAGAAAATGTCGGTTTTAGTGCTTTTGTCTCTATTGGTTCGATGCTAGATATCAGTTGGGGCGATTTAATTTATCATCTGGGTGATGATCCTACTACTAAGAGTATTGCCATTTACATGGAGTCGATTGGGAATGCTCGTTCTTTTCTTTCGGCAGCAAGAGAAGTGGCTCTATCAAAACCAATTATTGTGATTAAAGGAGGTCGAACAGGGGCAGCAGCTAAGGCAGCAGCTTCTCATACGGGAACTTTAGCCGGCAGCGATGAGGTTTTAGATGCTGCTTTTCGTCGTTGTGGAGTATTGCGAGTGGATACTATTGAAGACCTCTTTAATATGACAGAATTACTAGCCAAACAACCTCGTCCCAAGGGCAAAAGGCTAACTATTTTGACAAATGCTGGTGGTCCAGGAGTTTTGGCAACCGATTCTCTAGTAAAAGAACAAGGAACATTAGCTCAACTATCCCCAGAAACTATTGCCCAGTTGGATCTAGTTCTACCAAATCACTGGAGTCGCGATAATCCCATAGATATCTTAGGTGATGCTACAGCAGAACGTTATACCCAAGCTTTAAAGATCTTAGCAGCGGATCAAAATAGTGATGGTTTATTGGTTATCCTGACCCCTCAGGCGATGACTGATGCTACGAAAATAGCATTTCAATTACAAGAAGTGGCCAAAGAACTAAAGAATAAACCTTTACTAGCTAGCTGGATGGGAGGAGAAAAAGTTGCCGATGGAGAGACTATTCTCAACCGGGCTGGAATCTATACTATTCTCTATCCCGATACCGCCGCCCATCTATTTAACTTGATGTGGAACTACAGCTACAATCTTAAAGGTTTATATGAAACTCCTGTGCTAGCAGAAGAGGAAGATCGCAAGATTTGTCGGAAAACCGCTACAGACATTATAGATGGAGCGAGAAAAACAGGACGCAGTCTTCTCACAGAATACGAATCCAAAAGGTTATTAACTGCTTATGGCATCCCGACAGTTGCTACTGAGATCGCTACTAGCCAAGAACAAGCAGTAGCAATTGCTTCAGAAATTGGTTATCCCGTCGTTCTTAAACTTCATTCTGAAAACATAACTCACAAAACTGAGGTAGGGGGAGTATACCTGAATTTAAATGATGCTGATGCGGTGAGTAATGCCTATGATTCTATTAAAAACTCTGTGGATAATCTTTCGCCATCTTCTTTTATAGGTGTTACAGTACAGCCAATGGTAACAATCGATGGCTACGAACTAATTATTGGCAGCAGTATCGACGAACAATTTGGCCCAGTTTTATTATTTGGCACAGGTGGGCAATTAGTAGAAGTCTTTAAGGATCGTGCCCTGGCACTACCACCGCTAAATACAACCCTGGCTAAGAGGATGATGAAACAAACTCGCATCTATGAAGCTCTCAAAGGAGTTAGGGGAAGACAAGCTGTAGATTTAACAGATTTAGCGAAGTTGATGGTGCGTTTTAGCCAACTAGTGGTCGAAAATCCTTGGATTAAAGAAATCGATATCAATCCCCTACTCGCATCAAGCGACTCCCTGTTAGCACTAGATGCTCGGGTGTTGCTTCATGATCGTAAGGAGCTTGAAGTCACAGGAAATAAACTTCCCCGTTTAGCTATCCGACCCTATCCTAGCCAATACATAAAACCTTGGACTTTAAGAGATGACAAACAAGTAACTATCCGCCCGATCCGCCCTGAAGACGAACCACTGATTGTCGATTTTCACCAGACGGTCTCGGAAGAAAGTATTTATTTAAGGTATTTTCACTTAATAAAGTTACAAACCAGAATTTCCCATGAAAGGTTAACACGGATCTGCTTTATCGATTATGAACGGGAGTTGGCTCTAGTTGCTGAATACCTAGATCCTAGGACCCAAAAGCGAGAAATCCTTGGGGTAGGTCGTTTAAGTAAAATCCATGGCGCGAATGAAGCGGAATTTGGCATGTTAGTTAGCGATCGCCATCAAGGCGTGGGACTGGGTACAGAATTGCTGTATTCTTTGATTGATATTGGTCGCCAAGAAAAATTAAGCTGCATTACTGCGGAAATTCTGCCTGAAAATCGCACCATGCAGCATTTGTGTCGGAAATTGGGTTTTATTCTCGAAAGCGATATGAATATTGTTCGGGCTTATTACGAACTCAGTTGTTAGTGATTGGTTATGGATTATTATATGGGGTCTCACTCCTCAATTGTTCTTGAGTATTACCTTTGGTTAAGGCATCTAACGCCCCAAAGGTTTCGTCCTATCATAGGAGTTTAAGACAGATTACCCAAGGATTTGCGATCGCAAACCCTTATTTTTGTACTCCAGATGTCAGCATTACTCCGCGATAAAACTTTTTTGAAAATCCTCAATTTTTGAAACTTATTGGCATAGTTGAAAGATTTGTTTTGCTTATCTTAGATAATATTTTTTTATATCAAATTTATCAAAATATTTTGTTAACTTATAAATAGCCAACGGATTCTGGCAGTAAAGATATTACTCCTTACTGTATGTAGAAAATCGTAGAATTTAAGCTCAAAGCTCCTGGCAACATTGATTTCATTAACAAAAATTTCCCCTATGAAACGAGGAGAAACAGATTTATGGTTACATTGACGGATACCCAACCAAAAACTCAATCTAGACTTACTCTACAAACTGTGGAAATTGCTCCAAAAACCCTCGCTATTCGTTGCTTGGATTGGGATCGAGATCGCTTTGATATTGAATTTGGCTTACAAAACGGCACAACCTACAATTCTTTTCTTATTCAAGGTGAAAAACTGGCTTTAGTTGATACCTCTCACATCAAGTTTCGTCAGCTTTATCTCGATTTATTGACAGGCTTAATCGAGCCGACTCAACTTGATTATTTAATTATTAGCCATACCGAACCCGATCATAGTGGTTTAGTAAAAGATATCTTGGCATTGGCACCCCAAGTAACAGTAGTCGGGTCAAAGGTGGCGATTAAGTTTTTAGCCGATATGGTACATCGACCTTTTGAGCATCTGATTGTTAAAAATGGCGATCACCTAGATCTGGGACATGGACATCAATTGGAGTTTGTTGCAGCTCCCAATTTACATTGGCCCGATACGATTTTTACTTACGATTACCACACTAAAGTTCTTTATACTTGCGATGCCTTTGGGATGCATTATTGCGACGATCCGACTTTTGATGAGGATTTATCCTTAATCGAAGCAGACTTTGAATATTATTACGATTGTCTGATGAAACCTCATGCTCGTTCGGTGATGGCAGCTATTAAACGGCTTACCAAACTAGAACTGGAAACTATCGCTACAGGTCATGGTCCTTTATTGAAATACCATCATGCCGAGTTAGTAAATCGCTATCAGCAATGGAGTCAGGCACAAACTAAAACTGAGACTTTAGTGGCGCTATTGTATGCTGAAGATTATGGTTATAGTGACGATTTAGCCAGAACGATTGCCCAGGGAATTACAAAAACAGGAGTGACTGTAGAATTGGTCAACTTAAAAGATACCGAACCTCAATTTGTTAGAGAATTGGTCTCACAAGCCGCAGGTATTGTCATCGGGATGCCTTCTCAATCCAACTCCGAAGCTAATACAATTATCAATACAATTTTGGCCGCAGCTAGTGGCAAACAATCCATTGGCTTATTTGAATCTGGTGGCGGAGAAGATGAACCAATTTATCCTTTGCGGAATAAATTTCAGGAAATCGGCTTAAGCGAAGCTTTTGCGCCAATTTTAGTTAAAGAATCTCCTAATCAAGCTCTGATGCAAGTTTGTGATGAAGCGGGAACGGATTTAGGACAGTGGTTAACTCGCGATCGCACGGTCAAACAAATTAAAACATTAGATAACAGTTTAGAAAAAGCCTTAGGTAAAATTAGCAACGGCTTATATGTGATCACTGCCACTAAAGGTGAGATTTCCAGTGCCATGGTTGCCTCTTGGGTAACCCAAGCCAGTTTGACTCCCTTGGGAATTGCGATCGCAGTAGCTAAAGATCGGGCAATGGAATCTTTGCTCCAGATAGGCGATCGTTTTGTGTTGAATGTCTTAGAAGAAGGTAATTATCAGCATATAATTAGGCATTTTCTCAAAAGGTTTCCTCCTGGTGCAGATCGATTTGAAGGTATTAAAACTGTACCAGCGAGTAATGGTTCGCCCATTATTGCCGAGTCTCTAGCCTATATCGAATGCGAAGTTACCAGTCGTCTCGAATGTAGCGATCACTGGATTGTTTATAGTACGGCTCAAACTGGCAGAGTAGCCAAATTAGATGTGTTAACTGCGGTTCACCATCGCAAAGTGGGAAACCATTATTAAGTAATTAGTTGTTCATAATTTATCTTTGCTAAAAATCATGGTACAAACACCTATTAAACCAAACCTTACCCAAAAAAGAGACGTTCAAATAGCTAAAATTGCCCCTAATACTCAGGTATTGCGATCGCGTACTTGGGAGAGATTAAAGTTTGAAGTGGAATATTCTCGTCAAAAAGGCACGACTTCCAATTCCTATCTGATTCAAGCAGATAAAATGGCATTGATCGATCCGCCAGGACAGTCTTTTACGCAAATTTATATCGAAGCTTTAGACCAGCATATCGATTGGCAAAAGTTAGATTATATTATCTTGCAACATGTCAATCCCAATCGCTTGGAAACAGTGCAAATTTTAGTGGGAAAAGCATCCAAAGCCACAATAATTTGTTCTAAGCCCGCAGTTAAAGCCCTGACAGCTGCTTTGATTTTTCCTGAATTGATAGCGAGGATTAAAGTAGTTAGAGACAATGATATTTTAGATCTAGGACAAGGGCATCGATTACAGTTTATTAGCGCAACGACTCCTCGTTGGGTCGATGGATTATGTACCTATGATCCTCAAAGCAAAATCCTCTATACTGATAAATTTTTTGGGGCGCATTTGTGCGATGAACCAATATTTGATAGCAATTGGAAACAATTAGATTTAGACCGCCGTTTCTATTTTGACTGTCTTCATGCTAGTCAAACCAAACAGTTAGAAACTGCTTTAGCCAAATTTGCCCCTTTAGCTACTAAGATATATGCCCCTGCCCACGGTCCTTTGGTTAAATATAGTCTCAGTCGTTTTAGCTATGATTATCAGCAATGGTCTCAACAACAAACCAGTCAAGAATTTAAAGTAGTTCTGCTTTATGCTTCTGCCTACGGTAACACTGCAACTCTAGCGAGTGCGATCGCTCATGGATTAGTTCAGTCAGGAGTAGATGTCGAGTCGATTAATTGTGAATTAGCCGAGCCTGAAGAGATTGCCAGCGCCATTAAAGTCTGTGATGGTTTTATCATTGGCTCGCCTACATTAGCTGGTCATGCGCCGACTCAAATTCAAACTGCATTAGGAATCGTGTTGGCTAACGCAGCAAAAACCAAATTAACTGGGGTCTTTGGTTCCTATGGTTGGAGTGGAGAAGCGATCGCTTTATTGGAAAATAAACTAAGAGATGCCCACTATAGCTTTGGCTTTGAATCAATTCGTGTGCGTTTCAGTCCTAATGCTACTGTTTTAAAGCAATGTATCCAGGCAGGAGAAGAATTTGCCCAAAAATTGAAAAAAAATAAGAGATTCCGTATTCCCCGACAAGCCATTACCGAAACTCAAATTAATCGAACAGAACAAGCAGTTGGGAGAATTGTCGGTTCTCTCTGTGTCCTCACTACTTGCCAGGATAATCAGCATCGCGGTATCCTAACATCCTGGGTATCTCAGGCAACTTTTAATCCTCCTGGGGTCATGATTGCGATTTCTCAAGAACAAAATATAGATTTAATTAGTAATCTAGGGGATAAGTTTGTGCTGAATATCCTGAATGAAGGTGGTAATGTTAGAAGAAACTTTGCGACTTGCAGTAGTAATTGTTTTGATAATTTGAATACTAAAACTGCTACTAACGGTTGTCTAATAATTGAAGAGGCTTTGGCTTATCTAGAATGTACGGTCAAAAGCCATTTGCCATCAGGCGATCACACTTTGATTTATGCAGTGGTAGAGCAAGGTGAAGTTGCAGAAAGCGGAGGAATTACTGCAATTCAACATCGTAAGTCGGGAAGTCATTATTAGAAGACAGGAATAGGTTTAAACTTTCAACTAAAAGGTATTTTATCGCATTTTATTTGAGCTTACCTTGCCATCAGAACCACAGATGTTCGAGCTGCAACTGAGTAAAACTGATTCTCCACTAAAGGCGCTGTTGCCAATTCGCAGAAATCATCTGGTGTAGGTAAAGAAGTATCGATAATGCGGTACCAACTATGTCTTGGAAGTAAACTAGGTAACTCATAGGTTAAAGATTCCCAATAAGCATTAAACATAACATGCAGATATTCACCAAATTTAGGATGGGCTAAAGTAAAAGCTAAGTTGTGTGAATATTCACGATCGTTAGGCTGATTAAGCTCGACTCCATGCCAGACGATGTAAGGCTCTACACCTTTTGTTGTTGCTAATGCTTGTTCTAAACGAAAAACTTCTAATCCTTGAATCAAGGCGATCGCACTTTTAACAAAACGAAATAAACTTTGATTTTTCTGCGTCAAACTCCAATCAAACCAAGAAAGTTCATTATTTTGACAGTATGTATTATTATTTCCTTGCTGAGTCCTTCTGACCTCGTCTCCCATCAAGATCATTGGTGTGCCTTGAGACATCAGCAGCACGGTAAAAAAGTTTTTAATCTGCCTCAGTCTTAACTTTTCTATTTCTGGATCTTCTGTTGCCCCTTCTGCGCCACAATTCCAACTATAGTTATCGTTACTCCCATCACGATTATTTTCTCTATTGGCTTGATTATGTTTTTGGTTATAGGAAACCAAATCGTTGAGAGTAAAACCATCGTGACAAGTAACAAAATTAATACTGCGATTAATATCAGTATCGGAACGAAAGTAAATATCTGGGCTGGCTAAAATCCTCGCCTTCAAGGAATTTACCATCCCCAAATCTCCCTTGATAAAGCGACGGACATCATCACGAAATGGCCCATTCCACTCAGAGAACCAATCTCCTAAGTCCACAAAACGCCTTACCCCATAGAGTCCCGAAGCATCCCAAGGTTCAGCAATTAACTTAGTACCAGCCAATACGGGGTCAGATTCGATCGCCCATAGAATATTATTGGTAACAACGGAAGTATGCCATAAAGATGCTCCTGCAGCATCCCTCGCTAATACTGAAGCCAAGTCGAAACGAAAACCATCAATATGCATTTGACTTACCCAATAGCGTAGGCAATCAATAATAAAGCGACTAACTACAGGATGATTGGCTTTAAGACTATTACCGCAACCACTATAGTTATGGTAATTAGCCGCATCTTCTGACAAGATATAGTAGGACTGATTATCTAAACCTCGCCAAGAAATAGTTGGGCCTTCGTAATTGCCTTCAGCAGTATGGTTAAAGACTACATCTAAAATGACTTCAATTCCTGCTTGGTGTAAAGCTTTGACCAGATCGCGGAATTCATCTAAAACATCCAAAGGATTAGAACAAGAACCGTAGCTGTTATGGAGAGCGAAAAAGTTAATGGTACTGTAACCCCAATAATTTTTAAGCCCCTTGGGGGCATCATGGACATCGAAAAATTGAATAGGCAATAATTCTACTGCTGTAATTCCCAATTTTTGCAGATAAGGAATTTTTTCGATTAATCCTGCAAAAGTACCTCGCTTTAGTTCACAGACACCAGAATTCGGGTGACTGGTAAAAGCTCCAACATGCAGTTCATAGATAATGCTAGTGGCATAGGGAGTTCGCGGATGACGATCTCCTTCCCAATCGTAACCACTGGTATCGACCACAATCCCTCTTAATGCTTGAGCACAGTTATCTCCCGGTTTGCTAGCTGCTTGGCGATTATAGATTCGCTCTCCAGCGATCACCTTAGCATAGGGATCGAGCAGCACTTTCGAGCCATCAAATCGCCAGCCCTTTTCTGGTAGGTATTGATCATAAGCGCGATAGGCGTATACTTGTCCTGACTTCAGTCCGGGAACAAAAATATGCCAGTAGTTACAACTACAGTTGATTAGGGAGTTTAAAGCAATCACCCTAGAGGGTTCAGGGGCTTCTGGCTCATCGAATAAGAGTAGTTCAATCGATGCGGCAGGGGAAAAAAGACAAAAGTTTACTCCGTCGGGATAGATAGTTGCACCTAGAGGAAAACTTTTCCCAGGCAAAATATCATTAGTTGGAGTAAAAAAATTTTTTAATGCTGAATTTCTAGCATTTTGCTTTGTAAACATAAAATATTCTTGTTTGTTGAAAATTTCTAAAAACTACCATCGCTTGGCGATTAGCTATAAGCTTTTTTACTCACCTAGGAAAGGAGCAAAGACCACTACTAAAACCGTTTCCATTATTGAGTAGAGCATTAAAAGAGCCTTAGAGCTTAGACTTACAGCTGTTAAACTAGGGCAGTAATAAACAATCTGCATTAAGAATTTTTTATTACCCATACTTCATTGAACCAAAAAAAAAAAAATTTAAAAGCAATCAAAGCTACAGTTTGAGGAAATAACTTGTAAATTAATATTTTGATGGGGTTGAATCTGTCAAATCAGCAGATTGCTCAAGAACTTGAGCTCAATAAAGATGATACTCAGCAAATAGCTTCCTAATTAAGTTTCGGCATTGTGAAAAAAAGCCAGAAGTCGTCTTAGAAAAAGAGGTAGAAATAGAGGGCAAAACTCTTTTGCCATCATTACTTGAGTGTTTTTTGACCGCGGAATGCGGTCAGCGCAGCGGGCAGACCCGACCGGGGTCACACCGCTTTTACGGCGGAGTACCGCTGACTTAAGTCCCTAAAATCTATAAAAGAGCCTTAATTAATTGATACACTATAGTAAATCGATCTCAAACAGACTAATTTGAGACAAGGATTTGCAAGTTTTTTACATTTGCTTTTAAATATCTGTACTTTTACTACAAAGTCATTCTCCTCAAGATCTGTTATTTTGGTAACTGTTATCGAGATAGGACAAAAATCATCGATCTGAGGACAAAACTGGGGTGGATAATCAATAATTTTGACTGTTCTTTGATGTTTAAAATTTAAGTTTAAGTCTAAATCATGAGCAAAAATATATTCACTGTAATCGGCAATGTTATCTAACCCTATAAGATTAAGCCAGATTTCAGCAGCTAGCCAAAACCCAGTTTTATATACAGCTTGTTTCCATACTTTTTTGGACTTAGTCATTAGTCATTTTCCCTTTTTCATTGGTTAGTAAATAGGAAACTAGTAATAAATCTGGTTCTAACGAATTTTGTTGAATTATTTATTAGTCATTGGTTTTTAGTCATATGTGATTTA
>JAAUYH010185113.1_pt1 | contig 13529 bp, 15 predicted proteins | sample 7278061 | NCBI WGS metagenome assembly JAAUYH01 (sample SAMN14350203, study PRJNA611818) | marine sediment metagenome | isolation source: surface marine sediment (0.6m) | place: French Polynesia: Moorea | collected 2018-08
CTACGAAAACCACACGCTGACAGTGGCCTCCGACTAGCGCCTAACGCATAAGCCCGCCGATCAGATTGCGGACAAACCGGCCTGCCACCGGTCCGGCAAGATCGGTCGCGATGGAGCCCGCAGCCGATGTCAGGCCCGAACGCATCGGGTTTGCTCGGCTTTTCTTGCCGAGCACGGCGGCTGCGGCAATGCTGGCCGCCGAGCCAGCGGCAACCTTCGCTCCGCGCGACATCGCTTTTTCCCACATGCTCTTCGATTTGCGCGGCTGCTTGCGTACCTCTTCCTCGCCCTTTTCGGCCACTTCCTCGGCGGTCTCGGCGGCATCGGCGGTTTTCTGCGCCAGAACCTCTTCGGCGCTTTCGCGGTCGACCGCCTCGTCATATTTCCCTTCGAACGGACTGATCGACTGGATGATCGCGCGTTCCTTCGCGGTCACCGGCCCCAGCCGCGAGCGCGGCGGCTTGATCAGCGTGCGTTGTACCACGGTGGGCGCGCCCTCTTCGTCCAAAGTCGAAACCAGCGCCTCACCCACTTTGAGTTCGGTGATCGCTTCCTCGACATCGAGATCAGGGTTGATGCGAAACGTCTCGGCCGCCGCCTTGATCGCGCGCTGATCGCGCGGGGTGAAGGCGCGCAACGCATGCTGGACCCGGTTGCCAAGCTGTCCCGCGACTTCCTCGGGAATGTCGATCGGGTTCTGCGTCACGAAGAACACGCCGACGCCTTTGGAGCGGATCAGGCGCACGACTTGCTCGATCTTTTCCTGCAAGGCCTTGGGGGCGTCGTCGAACAGCAGGTGCGCCTCGTCGAAGAAGAACACTAGCGTAGGCTTTTCGGGGTCGCCCACTTCCGGCAGTGACTCGAACAATTCGGCCAGCAACCACAGCAGGAACGTCGCGTAGAGTTTCGGCCCGCGCATCAGCTTGTCGGCCGCCAGCACATTGATGTAGCCGCGGCCCTGATCGTCGGTCTTCAGGAAATCGTCGATCTCCAGCGCCGGCTCTCCGAAGAAATGGTCCGCCCCTTGCGCTTCGAAGCTCAACAGCTGGCGCTGGATCGCCCCGACCGACTGCTTCGAGACGTTACCGTATTTGCCCGACAGCTCCTTGGCATTCTCATTGGCCCATTGCAGCATCGCCTGGAGATCGCCGAAATCGAGCAGCAGCAGACCGTTGTCGTCGGCATGGCGGAATACGATCTGCAGAACCCCTTCCTGCGTTTCGTTAAGGTCGAGCAGACGGGCCAGCAGCAGCGGCCCCATTTCCGAGATCGTCGTGCGGATCGGGTGACCCTGTTCTCCATAGAGATCCCAGAAGATCACCGGATTATCTGAGTATTCGTAGTCGTCCATGCCGAGTTCCTTGGCCCGGCCTTCCAGTTTGTCGGCATGCTTGAACTTGGGGCTGCCCGGCATGGCTATACCCGAAAGGTCGCCTTTCACATCGGCAACGAACACCGGGACTCCGTTGGCGGAGAAGCTTTCGGCGAGGCCCTGCAGCGTCACCGTCTTACCCGTCCCGGTCGCACCCGCAATCAGGCCGTGCCGGTTCGCGCGCCCCAAAGCGAGGCTCTGGTTCTCGCCGTTGCCGCCCAATCCAAGAAAAATATCACTCATTCTTATAGGCCCCTCAGCCGCTTATTGCTTGGCGCTTGGTGTGCAGAGCGAAAGCCGGGTGGTCAACCTCTCGACTTGGCCGAAGGATGGGCTAAGGCGGAGGGAATGGGAGACCGGTCGCCATTCGTGCTGCTCGACGATGCCCGCGCAGGAGACGGCGCGGCCGACGCCTTGCTGTACGAGAACCCCTCACGGGTTTTCGCCGCCTATCATCCCGGCGATGTCGAAGGCGTGCTCGCCGCTGCCGAGACGGCGCGAGGCGAGGGGCGTGGTTCGCTGGCGGGATACATTGCCTACGAAGCCGGACTTGCCTTGGAGCACAGGCTTGCGCCCTTGGCCGATCGGCGCAACGGCAGCGCTGGTCCGCTGGTCTGGCTCGGCCTGTTCGACGACCCCCAACCCATTGCCGCCGCCGATGTCCCGGCCTGGCTTTCCGCTCACTCGGGTGATGATGCCCGCCTCGGCCCGCTCGATCCCCAACTGTCGCCTGGCGGCTATGTCGAGGCGTTCGAAACCCTGCGCGAAGCAATCCATGCAGGTGACATCTACCAGGCCAATCTCACCTATCCGCTTGCCGGTTCGTATCGCGGCGATCCGCTGGCGCTCTACGCGCAACTGCGACAGGCGGCGCAAGCGGGATATGGCGGCGTCCTGTTCGACGGATCCCACTGGCTGCTGAGTTTCTCGCCCGAATTGTTCGTCGCACTCGACGGATACCAGGCCAAGGTCAAACCGATGAAGGGCACGCGGCCTCGCGGTGGCGACGAAGCCAGCGACGTGGCTTTGGCCGAAGAACTGGCGAGCTCGGTCAAGGACAAGGCCGAAAACCTGATGATCGTCGACCTGATGCGCAACGATCTTTCGCGCGTCGCGGTGCCCGGAACCGTGCTGGTCGACGCACCCTTTGCGATCGAAAGCTATCCGACGGTCCACCAGATGGTCTCGACCGTCCGCGCGCAGCTGGCACCAGCAAAAGGAGCGGGCGACCTCGTCCGTGCGATCTTCCCTTGCGGTTCGATCACCGGTGCACCGAAGATTCGCGCGATGGAGTTGATCGACCAGGTCGAACGCGATCCGCGTGGACCCTACTGCGGAGCCATCGGGCGGATCGATGCCGATGGCAATGCCGCCTTCAACGTCGCTATCCGCACCTTGCGCCTCACCCCGATAGAGAATGGCCAGGGGACCGCGGTGCTCGGAGTTGGCTCTGCCATCGTCGCCGACAGCGAGCCAATGGCCGAGAAGAGGGAATGTGAAGTCAAGGCCAGCTTTGCGCGCCGTGTTTCGCCCGATCTTACCGCCCCGGCATGCGACCTGATCGAGACGATGGCGTTCACGCCCGAAGACGGGATCGCCCTGCTCGAATTGCATCTCGAGCGAATGAAGAAGAGCGCCGGCGAGCTCGGTTTCGAATTCGACCGCCATGCGACCCGCAACCAGATCCACGCGCTCTGTTTCGAGCTGGAGGAGCCAGCGAAGGTCCGGTTGCTGGCCAGCCGAAGCGGAGCGACCGCGCTTGAGACGGGGCCGATGCCCCAACCGGGCGACGCCCCCTGTAAGACGATTGCATTGCCCAATCCGGTCGATCCGTCCGACTGGCGGCTGCGCCACAAGACGTCGGACCGCGTGTTCTATGAAGAGGCTCTGGCCGCCGCCAAGAGCATGGGGGCAGGCGAAGCGATCCTTGTGCGCGACGATGGCCTCGTCACCGAGGGTAGCTTCACGAACGTATTCGTCGAGCGCGACGGTGTGTTGCTGACACCGCCTACGTCTCTTGGCCTCCTGCCCGGCGTATTCCGTGCCTTTCTCATCGAAAAGGAGCGTGCGCGCGAAGCGGAGCTGACTCTGGCCGACCTCGCGGACGGCTTCACGCTGGGCAACGCAGTTCGGGGCCTGTTCGCGGCGGAACTCGTTTGAGCGATTGCCAAGCTCCCCGCGTCAGGAACACGAGAAACAAGAAGCTATGAACATCCCCATCCTTTACGAAGACGGCGAGGCGCTGGTCATCGACAAGCCCGCCGGCCTTCCCATCGACCGCCCGCGCAGGGGCGGTGAGTGTCTCGAAGATCATCTCGATGGTCTCAAACTGGGCTTCCAGCGCCGACCAATGCCGGTCCATCGCCTCGACACCGATACGAGCGGATGCCTGCTGCTCGCCCGCAATCCCAAAGCCTTGAAGCGCTTCAACAAGGCGTTTGAAGATCGTCTTGTCGGCAAGACCTATCTGGCCGTGATCGATATCGAGCCGCACGAACAGTCGGGTACGATCGAACTGGCCTTGTCGAAGATAAGCTCGGGGGAAAAAGGCTGGCGGATGATCGCTGCGAAGAAAGGGAAGCCGGCGGTTTCGCACTGGGAATTGCTGCAGACGATCGCGGACGGCGATCGAAAGCGCTCGCTGATCCGCTTTCGGCCCGAAACCGGACGCACGCACCAGCTCAGGGTTCATGCACTCCAGGGATTGGGTGCGCCCTTGCTCGGCGACCCGGTCTATGGGCCAGTGCGAGGCCAGAACAAGGGCGCTCCTCGGACGATGCTGCACGCGGAGACGATCAGCGTTGACCGCGCGGGGAAGCCGACCATAACGGCCTTCGCGCCTTTCCCCGAGGACTTCGTCCGCGTCGGCCTGACCGCTCCTGAACAACCCGACCCGCCAGAATCTCAAGCCGATCCCCTCGATGGATAGAGCGCTCCTCGACCGCGCCCACGCGCTCGCGGAAGAGAGCTTCCTGGCCGGCTCCGGTCCGGGCGGTCAGAACGCCAACAAGGTTGCGACCGAGGTGCAGCTGCGCGTCAACATCTATGCCTTGCGCCTGCCTCCGCCGGTGTTTGCTCGCCTGCGCGAGATCGCGGGCTCGAAACTGACCGCCAGCGGCGACCTGCTGATTACCGCGCGCCAGCACCGCACGCAGGAAGCCAACCGCCAGGCGGCGCGCGCGAAGCTGGAGGAGATGCTCGAAGCTGCGCACCGCCAGCCCAAGAAGCGCGCCAGGTCGCGCGTGAATCGTGTCGGCAAGACCCAGCGCCTGAAGGCCAAGAAAGCGCGCGGGGCGGTTAAAGCCAACCGGAGCAAGCCCAGCCGTTCGGACTGGTAAGCTAGACAGGCTCGCAGCCGGTGAGCCCATTGACCAACGCAACGAAGGAGATGAGAATCTCGTTGTCCGACAGTTCCGTGTCGAAGATTGGGAAGTCGGTCGGGTTTCCTCCGGGGCGTCCAGGTGCGTTGCACCGGACGACATTCAAGTAGCGACCTGTGTTCGCCCAATCCCGATCATCGGCTTTGTATTGTATCCAGGCGCGTTTCCAGCCGCCTTTGTATTGTTCCCACTCGATGAACGGCGACCCGTTTCCGTCTTGCTGGATTTCCATCTCTGATCTCCCGAACCTTGGTTCTCTTGCTTGACTTTTCCCCGTGAATCGGCAAATGGGCGCGGCTTGAACGGCGGCGCCGCTTGCGCCGCCTGTTGTTTTTCCGGCCTTCACGGCCCCACCCGATCTTAGGAAACCGCCATGGCGAAGCCCGCAACCGTCAAGATCAAGCTCGTCTCGACCGCCGACACGGGCTTCTACTACGTGACCAAGAAGAACCCGCGCAACATCACCGAGAAGATGACGTTCCGCAAATACGATCCGGTCGCGAAGAAGCATGTCGAGTTCAAGGAAGCCAAGATCAAGTAAGGTCTTTGGCAAGGGCGCCGCGTTGCGCCTGCGCACCTTTCTGCTTGCCAGATGCTGGATTCAGCCGCAGTTCAAGGCTCCGGACCTAATCCGCGAGGCATGATGACGCTGCGTTCAATCCTATCCAACCGACCTGCTCGCCTTGTTGCGGCGGGCTTTGCCGGCGCTTTGGCGCTCGCCTTGCCGGCCGGATCCCCCTTGGCCCCGATCGCTCCCGCCCAGGCGCAGAGCAACGCCGCCGATCTCGATCGTGCGGTTCAGGCGCTCCGCGGGATTTCGACCATGCGCGCCGATTTCACGCAAACCGATCGGATGGGAAACGTCGCGCGCGGAACCATGACGCTCAAGCGACCGGGCAAGATCCGATTCGACTATGGCAAGGATGCCGATCTGCTGGTGGTTTCGAACGGCCGGTCGCTCTACATGGTCGACTACGAGGTCAACCAGGTCCAGCGCTGGCCGATCAGGAATTCGCCGCTGGGGGCGCTGCTCGATCCCAATCGCGATGTGAAACGTTACGGCACGCTGGTCCCGACCGGCAGTCGGGATGTCCTCAGTGTCGAAGTACGCGATCCGAAGAAGCCCGAATTCGGCACCATTACCCTGATTTTCGTACGCAATTCGAGCGCACCCGGCGGATTTCAGCTTACCAACTGGGTCGCTTTGGACGCGCAGAATCACCGCACGACCGTAAGGCTGTCGAATCACCGCTATGGAATGTCGGTTGCCGAGAGCGCTTTCCGATTCCGCGACCCACGTCGCTCATCTCGTCGACCGAGGTGAACGGTTGGACCGCGTGAGGTTGTAAGGATGCGACAGAATTCGACAGGTATTCATTTACGCGCAAGCTGAAACAGCGTATTTATTTCAAACAAGGCGGTCGAAGGTGGGTTTCCCCCCTGTTGCCCTTTCCTTCGCAAAGGCTGCCTTGTAAAAGCGTGACGAACGCTCACAAGGAGCCCCTGTCCCATCGCCCCCGGGACAGGGGTTTTCTTTTGGATTGGGCTTATGCCCGCCTGCCGGAGCGCAACCCGAATCTCGCTTCGGCGAGGATCCCGCACGCCGGTTGCCGTGCGAACAATTGACCCCTCACTCCCAGCCGAATGCGCTCCGGATGATATCGTAGATTACGTTCTGCTCGATCACGCCCCGCGCCCGGTGAGCCCCGGGGCCGTAGGCGTAGAGCGCGACATCCTCGCCGGCATGGGTCTCGCTGCGCAGGGGTACGGCCGCCTGTTGGCGAGCATCGATGCCGGTTTCCGGGACGGGGCGACCTTCTTCGTGATCGTGCGGAATGGCGCCGGGGCCGTTCCAGTAGCCAAGCGTCGTGTAGGGTTTGCCATCGCTGGCGGGCATGGGTTCTTCCGTATTCACCAGTTCGCCTTCAGGCGGAACCACCAGGCCCAATATGTCGTTTCCACGGCGCGGATAGCCGGCAATGGTGAAGACATGGCTGTGATCGGCTGTGACCAGGATCAGCGTTTCAGCAGGATCCGTGTTATCGCTTGCGTATTGGATCGCCCGCGCGAATTCGACCGTCTCTTCCAACGCCCAGCCCGCTCGGCCCGCATGGTGTCCATGGTCGATACGGCCGCTTTCGACCATCAGGTAATAGCCTTCCGGGTCGGTCTTGAGGCGGGAAATGGCTTGCGCGGTCATATCGGTGAGGGTCGGTTCGTCAGCGCCCTTGGTGCCGTCCTTCTCCGCTTCGTAGGTCATGTGGCTGGGAGAGAAGATGCCCAAGACCGGCCTGTCAGTCGCGGCGGCATCCAGTGCAGATCGGTCCGTTACGAAGCTTCCTCCGGTGCGCGCCACCCATGCGGAAGGCAAGTCGGACCCGGCTTCGGTTCGCCACCCCCCTTTCTCGCTGCCGAAAAATGCGCCGAGCCCGCCGCCCAATGCCACGTCGAATTCGCTTTCGACGAGCTGCGTTGCAATGTCCTTGCAGGCGGACGTATCCTGCCCATCGGCAGCTTCGACAAAGGCTTCCCAATTGCGATCCGCGCTACGGGCATAGACGCTCGCCGGGGTCGCATGGGTGAGCCGCGCGGTCGAAACGATGCCCAAAGCAAGGCCCCGTTCCTTCACTTCCTCCCCCAGCAGAGGCAATGGGTTGGCCAAAGCGGAGGCGCAATCGCCGCGCGTCACGCCAGAGCCAACGCCCAGCACGCCGATTTTGGTCTTTTCGCCCGAATGCATCGCGGTCGCGGTACCCGCGCTGTCGGGCACCTGAGCGTTGGTGTTATAGGTCTTGACCAGGGCGACATTGTCGAATGTCTCGAAGCTCAACAGGTTTTCCTCGCCGCTTTCGCCGCGTTTCTGCCCTTCATAGATTCGCGCCGCAGTTATGGTCGAAATGCCCATCCCGTCCCCGATGAACAGGATGACGTTCTTTGCCCGCTGCGGATCCTCGCTCATGACCGCCTGCGGCGCCGATACACTGCCGACGGCCGGGGGCGGACCGCCCGCCATAGTGCATCCTCCGAGCGACAGCACGGCGCCGGACAGCAATACGGTGAGCGAACGGTTGCGGATCATGAACGGGTCTCCAAAGTGATGGCAGCTTCGTATCGGTTGGAATTGTGACGGGAAAGGGAAAGGTGGCGTTTTGAACATCGGCGCCCTAAATCGCTGCGCATGATCTCAATCGCCACCTGGAACATCAATTCGGTCCGACTGCGGATGCCGATCGTCGAAAAATTCGTCGCCGAGGAATCGCCCGACGTGATCTGCCTGCAGGAGATCAAATGCGAGAACGACAAGTTCCCGGCCGAAGCGCTGGCGAAGCTGGGGTACGAGCATCAGGCGGTGTGCGGTCAAAAGGGCTATCACGGCGTCGCCACGATCAGCCGCATTCCCCTGAAAGAGGTGTCGCGCCACGACTGGCAGGACAATGGCGAAGCGCGTCATGTCGGGGTTGAAGTCGGCAAAACCGGGATGGTGTTGGAGAACGTCTATGTCCCTGCGGGCGGTGACATCCCGGACCGCGAGAAGAACGCGAAATTCGGCCAGAAGCTCGACTTTCTCGGGCGGATGACGCGCTGGGCTGAAAAGGTCGATGCACCAACCATGATCGTCGGCGATTTCAACATCGCGCCGCTCGAAAGCGACGTCTGGAGCCACAAGCAGCTGCTCAAGGTCGTCAGCAATACGCCGATCGAAGTCGAGACGCTGGACAAGTTCCGAGATGCGCATGGTTGGGTGGATATCGGGCGCGAGTTCATCCGCGATCCGGAGCGCTATTTCAGTTGGTGGTCGTATCGTTCGCCCGACTGGCGCAAGAACGATCGCGGGCGACGGCTCGATCACATGTGGGCCAGCCCGCAATTGGCACGGCAGGCAACTGGACACCGCATCCTCGAAGACGCGCGCAGCTGGGAAAAGCCTTCGGATCACATCCCGCTGATCACGGAGTTCGATCTCTGACTCAGGCTTCGCCTTCGCGACGGGCCGCACAAGCCGTCGATGCGCTGCGCCATGGCTGGCCGCTGGCGTTCGAGGGGGGTCCGGTCCTGCTACCGGTTGAAACGGCTGTCGCCAGCGGTGCCAATGCAGATCGGATGCTGATCTCGGCGGCGCGGGCGACGACCCTGAAGCTCGCCAATCAGCGCGATGCCGCTGTCCCGCACGCTCCCGTGCTCATTCGCGGAGGGGAGGCGTTTTCGCTGGCTGAAGCGGTGCCGATTGCCGATCCCGCGCTCGACCTAAAGAACCCGCTCAAGGGTCCCTTTCGCGCCGAGGCGATCGAGTGGCTCGCGATTGCCGAAGCAGCAATGGAGTTCGCGCGAATAGCGGGCATCCTCCCGGCCTTCCTCGTCGACCCAGTCGACGGGGGAGAAACGCACCCTGTCTCCGCAAGCGATCTTGATCGCTACACCGAAGCGGGGGCCCTGCGCATCATCACCCGCGCCCGCCTGCCCGTGACCGCCAGCGAAGACGCCGAGATCATTGCTTTCCGCTCGACAGCAGACACGCGCGAGCACGTCGCCCTGATCATCGGCGAGCAATGCGGGGATCGCCCACCGCTCGTTCGCTTGCATTCCGAATGCCTCACCGGAGATATCTTGGGCAGCCTCAAATGCGATTGCGGGCCGCAGCTTGACGCCGCACTTCATGCGATGGCCGAACATGCGCGCCGGGATGGCGGTTGGGGCGCGCTGCTCTACCTTCGTCAGGAAGGACGCGGGATCGGACTCATCAACAAGCTGCGCGCCTACCGCCTTCAGGATCAGGGCTTCGACACGGTCGATGCCAATCAGCGGCTGGGCCTGCCGGACGAAGCGCGGGACTTTCCTGTCGCGGCGCGGATGCTCGAACTGATTGGCGCGACGACGATCCGGCTGCTGACCAACAATCCGGCCAAGGTCGATGCTCTGACGGCGGCCGGGATCGCCGTTGCGGAGCGGGTCCAGCACCAACTGCCCGACAACCCGCATAACGCGCGCTACCTCGCGACGAAGCGCGACCGTTCAGGACACTTGCTTACATGACCGATTACGTCATCAGGCCTGAACGGCCCGGCGAGGAAGCCGCAATCCATGCCATGGTGACGCGCGCTTTCGAGGGGCACCCGTATTCCGATGGCGACGAGCAGGACGTGATCGATCGCCTGCGTGACGATGGCGATCTGGTCCTGTCGCTGGTCGCCGTGGAAGGCGACACAATCCTCGGCCAGATCACCTATTCACCCGCCATCCTAGCCAGTGGCGAGGATGGTTGGGTCGTTCTTGGACCGGTTGCAGTGGAGCCTTCGTATCACGGGCAGGGCATCGGACGAGCGCTGATCGAAGCGGGCGAGACGGCGATGAAAGAACGCGGCGCCAAAGGCATTACCGTGCTCGGCAACCCGGACATCTACGGCCGGTTCGGCTTCGAACAGAACACGCCGATGTGGCTGGCGGGCGAGCTTGGCTGGGCGTTTCAGGTCAAAAGCCTGGGCGCGCCGATTCCCGCCTGCGAACAGAAATACGTCGGGGCGTTCGATCCGGTAACCGACTAACGCCGCTCGTACTGCTTCAACCCATTGGCCAGAGCATTGTCCGACATTGCGATGCTTGCCCCGGTCCAATCCGCCAGGAACACGCTTGAACGGCGCAGGCCCGGAACGAATCGGGCTTCGTTGCCCGTAACCCGTAATCCGTCGGAGGAATGCAGGTTGTCTTCCGCCCCCACGGCGATGAACGCCGAATAATTCTCCTTGTCGCGGCCCTGGATGAACCAGTTGTTGGCGATCCGGCCCCGGCTGCCTGCCGGCAGGTCGATCATGTAGTTGGTCGCCCGGCCATTGGCGTCGTCGAAACTGTTGTTTTCGATCGTCACTTCACCCGCGCGCGCCTTGAGGTAGTGACCGCCCTGCCCGCGCTCGAAGCGACTCTCCTTGACGGTGAGCGACCCATAATTTCCGGTGTAGATCGAATGCGCGCAACCAGCGGAGTTCTCGCAGGTGCCCAGCCCGCTGAATGTCGAACGAACGATGTAGATCCGGCCACCCGGATCGTTGGCCGTTAGGATGCCTTGCTGGCTATCGAGAAACCAGGTGTTCGCAACGTTGAGGCTGCCCTTTTCCAGGCGGATGCCGGCTCCGTTGCCGTCCGGCACATAGATACCCCGAAATACGAGACCCCGAATTTCGGCTCCCGCCCCGCGCAGGACCAGTGCGGCCTTTCCTTCGCATGCCTTGCGCTCGAAGACGGCACTGCCGGGCTTTGCCGACACGTAGGTAACCACACCCGCCTGCTGGACCGCACATTCGCGATAGGTTCCCGGCGCAATGGAAATGGTCCCCCGCCGGTTACCGATCGCATTGATCGCCGATTGCAGGCTCGAATAGCTGCGCCCGGTTTCGGTAACCGTGAAATCGCCGCGCGGCGATTGCGCCAAAGCGGCACTGGCAGCGCCCGAAATGGCCAATGCCGCTATCGCGAGCGAGAAGGCTTTGCGGATCGGGTGGACGTGCGACGTGCTTGGAACCTGATTCATATGTCAAAATTATCATGACAAGGACCGGGCCAAAGCCGGATATTCTCGCCTGTGCCGTTTCGGTCCAGCAATTCACGCTTGGCTTAACATGATCGGCATGGCTAAACCGCCTGGCGCCGGATGCTCGCAGCCCGGCCAGGAATTGGGTCACATGAGGAGGAAATCCCAATGAAGAAATTCACCACGCTCGCCATTCTCGGCGCTGCATCGGTCACGCTTGCGGCATGCGGTAACGCCGAAGACGCGTCGGTCGAGGCGACCGCAGACACGGTCGAAATGCCCGCCGATGACGCGCTCCAGGCAGTCACCGACGAGCCGGTCGAGGATGCCGCCGCGACCGAAGCGACCGGAGAAGAGGGAACGGACGCGACCGCCGCCGTGTCGCAGGAAGATGCGGAAGCCGCCGCCGACGATGCCGCAAGCATCGCAGAACAGGTCGAAGCTGCCGCAGCGGAAGCCGAAGCGGCAGCCAACGCCGTCGATTCCGCTGCCGATGCGGTTTCCGACGCAGCCGAAAATGTCGATCAATAAGCTCAGGCACGGGAAGTCGACGAACCGGCAAGGCCTTGCCATCCGGTTTGTCGGCCCCTTGCTCGCCCTGTCGCTCGTTGCTTGCGAAGAGACAGGCGGTTCCGGCCCAGGCGGAGTAAGCGAAGGCGAGGCCCGCGCTCTGGACGAAGCGGCCGAAATGCTTGATGCCAGGCGCCTCCCGGAAGAAGCCCTCCCGCCTCTGGACGGACCGCCCGCAGAACCACCTGGGCAAGAGAGCGAGCCCGGCGAGAATGCTGCTGAATTGACAGGCGACAACGCCGAATAGAGTCGCGCAAAGAGCCGACCGCACAAGAGGATCTGTCCGCATGAATGCCCCCGCCGACGCCAACCAGTTCAATCAGGGAATGGACCCCGACACATTCGAGCAATTTGCCGAGCAGTTGGATCGCTACGTCAAGGAGCGTTTGATCCCGGCGGAGCAGGACGTAATCGAAACCGATGCGGTGCCGCCCGAGATCGTGCAGGAAATGCGCGACATGGGCCTGTTCGGTATCTCGGTGCCCGAAGAATATGGCGGCGCGGGCCTCAACACATCCCAATATGCCCGTGTGGTCAAAATGATGAGCTACGCCGCGCCCGCATTCCGCTCGATCTTCTCGATCAACATCGGCATGTTCGCGAGCGCGCTCAAGAACGGGGCGACGGAGGAACAGCGGGCCGAATGGTATCCCAAGCTGGTTGAGGGCAAGATCGCCTGTTTCGGCCTCACCGAGCCGGGTTCGGGCAGCGACAGCGCGGCTATGCAGACCACAGCCGTGCCCGACCCCGACGGCAATGGCTGGATCCTTAACGGCACGAAGCGATACATCACCAACGCGCCCCACGCCGATGTCGCGCTGATCATGGCGCGCACGGAGAAAGAGGCCCTGCCCAAGAACGCCCATGTCAGTGCGTTCCTTGTGCCGATGGACTCCCCCGGCGTTTCGACCGGCTCGCCGGACAAGAAAATGGGCCAGTCCGGCGCGCATATCTCCGACATTATGCTCGATGATGTGAAGGTGCCGGGCGAGGCGCTTCTGGGCGGCGAAACCGGCATGGGGTTCCGATTCGCGATGCAAAGTCTCGACAACGGCCGGATCTCTGTCGGCGCAGCGGCCACCGCCTACGCCCGACGCGCTCTCGACAGCGCCTTGCGCTATGCCAACGAGCGCAAGGCGTTCGGCGAGCCAATCGCGCGCTTTCAGCTGATCCAGGCCATGCTCGCCGACAGCGAGACCGAGATCTACGCCGCCGAATGCATGATGCGCGACGTAACTGCGCGCGCCGATCGCGGTGAAAACATCATCACCAAGGCCGCCGCGTTCAAGGTTTTCGCCAGCGAGATGTGCGGCCGTGTGGTTGATCGCGTGGTGCAGATCTATGGCGGCGCAGGCTACCTCGCCGAATACGATGCCGAGCGGTTCTATCGCGACGCGCGGATCTATCGGATCTACGAAGGCACCACCCAGATTCTGCAACTCCAGATCGCCAAGCACATGCTGCGCGAATGGGAAGCAGTGAATGGTTGATTGAGAGGCTTTCGGCATCCGCCGAAAGCCGCCGGGCCACCCGCTCCTTCCACCCGGATTATCACTCCGGAGTACGATCCGGGTGGAAGGGTGGCGGGAGCGGGTGGCGTGGAGCATTCTCCTAAACGCGGCAGCGTCACGCCGCGCTGGCCCATGTATTTGCCCGCGCGGGCGGCATAGGTCACTTCGGGGCGTGC
>JAAUYH010149453.1_pt1 | contig 13521 bp, 6 predicted proteins | sample 7278061 | NCBI WGS metagenome assembly JAAUYH01 (sample SAMN14350203, study PRJNA611818) | marine sediment metagenome | isolation source: surface marine sediment (0.6m) | place: French Polynesia: Moorea | collected 2018-08
CCCCCACCCCCCCCCCCCCCCCCCCCCCCCCCCCCCCCCCCCCCCCCCCCCCCCCCCCCCCCCCCCCCCCCCCCGGCCCCCCCCACCGAAGATCGCTATACTGCGATAAATTCTGATAATGGTGCAGAAATGTGCACAGGGATGCATCTACTCGAGTCAGATCTGTATGTTCATGGATTTCATCTAAAATGCATGGCTCGTGTGGTCAATCTGGCAGCGAGAGCTGCTTTTAAAAAGATTGGGTACTGTATCGAATCTGTACGAAAACTGCTAGGAGCCATTCGATTATCCGTAAAGAAACGCTAAAAGTTCGCTGAGCTAAAGTTGTCTATGAACAAGTCTGACGCGCTTATGCCAAGTTTAGATGTCGAGACAAGATGGTCTTCTACATGTAATATGTTGGAATCAGCGCTGAAGTCTAAATCTGTGCTTGCTGATATGACTGCAGAATGTGATGGCTTACAAATTTACTCTATTGATACTGCTGAGTGGATCAAGATACAGAAGCTTTGTAACTTGCTATATATGGTCAATGAAGTGACGAAAAATCAGAGTGCAACAAGCTACACTACGTTGAGTATGATGCGCAGAATACATGAAATACTTAGTGATGCCGGGGACGTCTTTTCGGAAGTGGAATCTAACGTGCTTTCTGAAATCGGTAGTATTATAAAAAGCAAACTTGCGTCTTACTACAAATTCATTCAATCTTATCTTCATCGTCTATCTATTATTCTGGATCCACGATTCGCGAGTGAGTAAGCTGAAGATGAAGAATTTCTAGGAAGTTTTATGATTCCAGGTGGATACAAAATTCCGCATCAAGGAGAAGATTCGAATTTGTTCAAAATCAAAGCTTTAGTGCCAAAATATTCGGAGCTGATGGTTTTTGTTTAGGGAATGAGGATAATGCTGATGAATTACGTCGATTTTTTTCATCTACTAGAATGAAGGAGCGGCCAAATTCAGATCCTTCGTATTGGTGGAAGCACAATGCTGATAGGTTCCCTAACGTCGCGAAACTTTCTCGTGATATATTTGCGATACAAGCATCCTCTGTCGCATCATAATCTGTCTTGTCAAATGCTGGTCAAGTTGTGGGTGACTATAGAACACGTTTGAGTGATGAAAGCATATCTGCGATAATGCTGCTGAAATCCTGGCGTATTTATTTGGAGAAAGAATAAAGTGACCTTCACCTTGACGTATCTGACGAAGAAGGAGCAAATTTCAGTGAACATATTACTTAATGTGACAGACACGAGACAGACATCTGCTCTAGAATAATTACAATATACAAGCGACCGCTCAAATGAGGATGAATTTTCTAATTAACTATTGGGACTATTGGATATGGTTTGGTTTTGGTTCCAGAATTTTAGTTATGGTTCGCTTCTGGTTTTTCAAAGTAGGAAACGGTTCGAACCATAACCGAATCATATCCATCCCTAGTTCTGACTCATATTACTGTAAACCATAGTCCAACACCGTCCCACAGAAATCAATTATTCCCATTTTCATTCTTCTCTTTTACGGACAAAAGGGCTTTACAGCGCATACTGTCTTGCAATAGAGACCATCGTGAAGGTCATAGAAGTTTTCAAGGTTAACCAGTGGAAAGAGATATCCAACACCTAAAATGAAGTAGTAACTGAAAAGAACGAAAGCAAAAAGATAGGTTAGATAGCAAAAAAGATAGAGACATACCGAACTTGCCACAACATGCTTTGTAAATAATTGTTAGACATCGCTCGCGCTAGAATTTTCCTGAATCTTGAGATGGATGATTTCACTTAAACACTTCATTGTAGGGAGAGCCTTTCGTCAATATTTCGTACAGATTCTCTTTCGATGGAACGTCGTGGAAGACAACAATCTTGCAAGCGATACCAGATATGACGTAGTGGTACTTCAAGTCAATGCTTTTCGACTTGGCCGAGACCTGCTTGTACATAGCAAGCGCTTTTGCTGCAGAGCTATAAATCGTAATATTTGTAGCATCGTACTTGAAATGCTGCTCAGGCCGAGGAAGCTTCCTCTTCGTTTCACTGAATTTCTTGCGCATGTAGCTAACATGTTTTGTGCATTCGAAAAAGCAATTTACTTGGTCTCCGCTAAAGAGGTTTCTATGATCGTTTGCTTCTTCGTTACTGAAACATGTGATCCGTTGACGGCGATTATCCTCTCAGATGTGGACTGCCTTTTCTCTCTGTATTCGATTTAATCGGCGTCTATGAAAACACGTAGAGACTGGTATGACAGATCCACCGAATTAAGGTGCAACAGAACGTATGTAGTCGTGCATGCAACGTATCGCAGCACCAGTTTCAGCAATTGGAGGTATCTTTGTGCAATAATATGAACTTTTCGAGCTAGAATATATACTAAAAAGAGATATCTTGTCGTGTATGCATCGCGAGTAGAGTAGAATCCCTATATTTGATCGGTACCGTTCGAATTCGTTTCGTCATCAAGAGCAGGTAGTAATTCGACCTTTATAAGAAAAGGGGTTCAAACTACATTTGAGTTCTCCACGCCGTGCTCGTTATGGATTTGGTTCACGTACCTTTGCTGATTTATTTTTATCAGGTAACTTGTTTGACTGATGTTACATTCAATGGATGATTCCACTTGCCGAAGAGCTTGAAATTGAAGTTCGACTCTAATTTTCCTTTACATTTTTCCAGTAAGGAAGGGGAGTTGGAAGGAAAGCTAATTCATAAACAACTACAGAAATAGTGATGAATTCCGCCTCACAGTTTTAAAAGTAAATTTTGGGGTCGTATCTCGATTGTGAGAATCCCCAATGCTTCAGCGATTTGTCAACTAGGGATCCCTATATGTCGCCAGCTGTTTTGCGCCTTAGATTGATTTGTTCAGTGGATATTGATAACCAGGCTTAGATTCTTGTCTTGATGAGCCAGTCGGCTGGTGCATGATGATTGTGATTTTCATTTCGCCGGATAAGAAGGCGTTGGAGACATCCGCCCTTTCGAGGAGCAGATCTTGGGACGCTGCAATCGATAATACCATTAGGATAGATTCATGTGATGTCACAGATGCGTAAAAGTTGGTAGGATCGTAGTCTTCATATGCAAATATGCTTCCTTGAATGACTTTCGAACTGCACGGTCTTTCTTCTTCTTTCTGGGTGATAGACAGAGATACTGCCTATTACTCATGAAAGCGTTCGCTAACATCGATTATACTTCTAGCTGTGAGCTTTAGAAACTTTTCAACTTCACAAGGTAATCTACCAAGAAGAACTTCAACGGCTGGTACGAGATTTCTCTCGTGCTTTTTGAATTCATTTATTCTAATGGCCACTATATAGTTTGTTCGTTTGACAAAGATCTTGATTAATGTCGTATCGCTTTCCATAACGAAAGAGCAGCCGAACATGGATATTGGGATGAATTTCTTGTCCATTGCTGTTTTGCTGTAGAAGACTTATGCGAAGCCTGAGGCTCCGAATTCGAGCAATGAAGAGTAATCGATTCAGGTCCATTTCAAGATGGGAATTTGGCCGTTCAGTTTCGGAGACGGAACTCTGTTTCGAAGCAAATTCAAATGAAGTATTTCCTCTGGCCAAGGTTTCTTAAAGAGGTTAGCGTCGAACAATAGGACTCTGCCTCTAGTCTAATGTTCATGAACCAAAAGTTTCGCTGCATCATCGCTTTTTGGGTATTGTGGTGGCAACAATTCGAGGCAGATGTCGCTTGATGCACAGAAATCCTTGACAGTTTGACTTGTCTTCTCACCAGCGCGATCTATGCGGATATTCGTGAGTTTTAGGATGAATTATTAAAGTTCTACTTCGGGTCACATATTTATGCCACTAAGGTATCAAATAATTCGTACTTGTTTCTGAGTAAAGTAACATAAAAACGTAGCAATGTATACACAGTTGTCGTAGTAATCCTCTACTTTCCCGGAAATGTCCGAATGAATACCTTCAAGAGGTTTTTTTGTCACTCTGTTGGATGAGTTGATTGGTGCTCGACGATTTTTAGTCGTGAAAAAACACACACATGAGACTTATTTGAGTAATCCCCTGTCGATTTTTGGTATTCCAGGCCGTAGTTGAGTAAGTTTGAAGCGCCTGTCTGGGCTAATGTGTCCAAGTTTTCGATACCACATTGTAGCTATATTTTCTGAATTTTTTCCTGCTCAAAAGCGATTCTAGAGATCGAAAAGAAATTGTATAATGACCGTTAATCATCTTGTATTCAGCGATGACCATGAAAGATGCTTTCTTAATGATGAAACATCCAGAATAGTTGCGAATAGACTCTGATAAGAGTATCTTAAAGTCTGATGCGAGCTTGCGCACAGGTATAACATTGTAAGAGAATTCAGGGGTATGATGAGCTTCAATCGTGATCTTTGGACCAATCGGGATTGCGATTGTTCCTTCCCCGAGAGCTCTGAAGATCCTGCCGCACATTTCACTGTTTCTTCAGAGATTGGTTGGCAGAAACTGAATGAAGATCGAGAATAGAAGAAATTGTGAGTGGCTCCTGAGCCAATTTATGCGTTGGAAGTTTTCTCTTCACTGAGTTCAGCTACTTTACTTCTAAGTTTAATTTTAGAATGAATATATTGAACGCAGTGCTGTTATGGCTCCGGCTTTGAGTGAAAGCCTTGAGTACGGTGATTAATCCTTTCATGTCTGACTGTGGTAGATTATTTTCGGGCTGGGATTCCGATTTATTGCCCTGGGAATTTATGGTGCCTAATGCATATTTCTTGTTGCGTTTCTGGTCCGCTATCCACTTTATGCATATGCGCTTGAAGTGTCCCGGCTTACTGCAGTAATAGCAGTTTACATTCTTCTTCATAGGCCATTTGCTTTGAGATTTCGCTGAAATGGCTTCGAAAGATTGGCATTTTCACTTCCTTTTCGAGTAAATTTAGCAGTCAACGATAGTTCTTCGCTCGCCTTCGGGACAAATTGTATGCCTTGGCGATAGTGTGGATTATTCCCACGGTCAATTTCAGTTCTTATTAAGGTCTTCTAGCCTTCAACTATCATATCCGCTTGTACGGTTGATACCGTATAGATGACTGAAAGGGATTCCAGTAATGACCGTATCAACATAGATTTCTTTTGCCTAACCTCAATCAAAACGTTTTGTATAACAGGTTGAGCGATGAAGGAGTTGAATTTGTTCAAATGCTCGTACCAAATGGCTTTGTCGGAAAAAGCGAGAGATTCAAGATTCACGCGAATGTTTCGAATCGCTTTTTCATTACTGGCCGTCTACGTGGTCTCTAAAAATTGTCAAAGGTCATGGGCAGTCTTTTCCCGATCATCACAGATGGTGATTGACTTTACTTGAACGGGTTCGCTGAGCACAAGGATACTATTTCCGTTGGGTTGCAAGTTGGCTTTTCCCCATGCAATTCGAGACGAAGCAATGTTGTTTTCGGGTCCAGGTTTCAATCCAAGCAATAGAGGGTCATCACAAGTGATGTAGGCACTGCTTTGCGTCTCCAATGCGGATAATCTGCAATACATTCAAATGAACGCACTTTTCGACGAGATAAGCCATTTTCGTCCGAATTCGTAGAAGATGAAGCCACTTACTGTTTGTGTTTTCAATTTGGCGTAAGTGCATTTGACACTTTCGATAGAGGACAAAAGAAAAAACTCGAAGAGTCTTAAATTAAACAAGAAGATAAAAGAAAGTTAGATGGCTGGTGTAGATGTAGATGTTGGGAGTGGAAAACTCAAGGTAGAAAAGGCTAGGTTCACTTCAGGCAGATTGCTCAAGAGAAAAATGACGTACTGCAAAGCCTCACTGCTCAAATGATTCGAAGAGATAGATCCTTACAAATCATCAAACAGTCAATTAGTTCATTTAATGGCTGCTAATGATTTTAGTATTAACAAATATTAAAATATTAATGCATTAAATAAATAGTGCACATATACTTTCCGTGCCTTAATAACGATGAATAATTGTCGATGTTGCTATAAATAGTCGTTGAAATAATTTTGTCGATGCCGCGGTTAGGATAAATGAGTTTTTTAGATGCAGATCTAGAGCAGCAATAAACTATTCGTCGTTGAAAAGCAGATGCCGATCCAGCAATCAAAATATAAATTGTGAGTTGTAGACTTTACAATAATGCAAGGCAATAAATTTATGGATCCTGAGTAGTGAATCTGATTAACACATCACATGACCCAATATGCACCTCACCAACATCATCGACGTCATCGAAATCGCCCCGCGCGTGCGCTATGCTGCCTTTCGTCTCGGCCGTATTGAGACTGAGGCGAAGCAAAATTGGCGAGTTATAATGGCGGGTGTGACCAAGATTTCTTGATGAATGAAAATCTCAAGAACATGCCCATTGTGGTCTACAAGAGGGTCAGAAAAGACGAAGAAGATGAAAATCCGAGCAGAAGATGGCATTTTATCGATGATGAGGCTGAGAAAGGTAGTATAGTGATTGATTCTGGCTCAGAAGGAGAAGTTTATGAGCGAGATGATTGCTTTGATGTTGATGGAATGCTGTTTTTAAGCTCTAAGGAGCTCAGACGTTGGTCTTTTGGTTTTTTCTGTAGATAGTGAATGGTGAAGCTTCCGATGCTACCATGTCTAAACAAACTGCTGCCTCTTTTTATTTTGTATTTCTAACTTCTTAAGTACTAAAACCTAAACTAGTGAATAAGAACTTGTCGAAATAAATCATTTCTGATTCAAATTAATGTAAACACTAGCACAACTCTCTGTACGTAAATTTTTAATAGATGGTACAGCGATTCAATCCATAAGGAAAATACAGTGGAGAGGATTCAAGGGAGGTTTCATGAAGTCTACCTATTCTAGATTATTGCACCAGGTGTTCGGAAGACAAGTACGAAATATAAAACTTTTAACTGGCTGGGTTTAGTACATCCAAAGTATTAGAGTCGGTAATTCGGCCAAATATGCCGCTGAAATTGTGCAAGGTAATCGAACTAAAGTAACTGTGCACTGTCTGAATTAGTAAGATACGACAATTTGCCAAGTGGTTTGTTTCACCAAACCATTCTATAAATGTAGCTTTCTGCAGGTCTACAATAATATTTATATGTTATGAAGTAAAAAAAGGCTGAAGTGGCGAAATTAATTCGCTGAATTTAGGGACTCAAATTGTACGAACAACGTTAAATTAAGAAAACCAGAATCTTTTTCTTGCAAGCGAGATGTGCCTACTTCCAAGAAGCATGAACCGAGTAATGTACGGAACGTTGTTAAGTTCTTTCTTCGAAATTAATTTGAAAATTGATAATTTCGAGTGAAGTGTTTTAACAAGCATACAAAATCGTTAATACTTCGCTGTCATTTGATTTTTTTCTGTTAAACAGAATGAATGGCGTAAATCTGTCTCCAAGACAGAAGCCAATCAGACCGATCTACACGGTAATTTAGGCATATGAAGTCAGCGATAGTTTAAATGCTAATCAAAATTCCTCGAAAGGGCTGGAGCTCATGCATTGAGTCATGAACTCGAATAACAGACAGCCTATTCTCAAGTATTGCCAACCTCCAGTAGTTTCAATTGCCTCTACAGTCAACTTTACGCATAAGAATCTGGACAATTTTGCATTTTTTAGGAGTAGAGCTGAAACCAAAGCGCTGGACTGATAACGTAAAAATTCAGTGACACCTGAATTGCTTAGGTCGTCGAATCAGGATAACAAATGCGACGTCCAATGCGACGAATTCTTCACTGTCGATAAGTTAAAAAGGCGCTCATGGCTGAATTGTTGAGTCATTAACAAAGAAGAATGACTGTTCTCAATGACTCAAGAGATAAAGTTGCGTTTATTTATCGTGTGCGATTCGAAATGGTACCATAATCATAATCAAACTTTTTCATACGATCACATTCATTAGATATTGTCGAATTGTTGTGATAATTCGCACTTGGAATTTAGATGGAAATTTTCGCGAGGAAAATGCTTTCTTGAAGTTTTGGTTTAGGATTTTCTCTGATCAATTCAGTAAAAATTTTCAAATACAAACATTCCTAGTTCTGTTTTGTCCATACTCTTTACATATATACACTTTCTTTGATTTGCTGTACTTGATAATTCGACATACAGTTGTACATGTAGAAAGCAAGGAGCGGGGATATCAAACCTTGCGATTCATGGTATGGACTTCTCTTGAACTTTTTTTGATTGCCGTTGCATAGTGAGGTATAATAGGAAATCCTTATCTTGGAAATATAGCTATAAGAAAATCATCCTTTGCTCGAGTGCAATTTATTCTAGATAATTTGAGACGGGTTGCATTGTAAGAAGCCGAGTAGATGCGAGAAACAGCTAATTTGGAGTCGACCGTCCAATCAAAAACTTCATACCCTTAACGTGACCGGAAGAATGCTTGATATTATGCGCGGGCATGGCTATGAATCCTGTATTCAACATTAATTTTGATCAGAGAGAAAAGCGCAAACATTGATTGAGTTCAAGAATTCTTGCAAATCTTTTACCCAGCATCCTGTTGATCTTCGAGAGAATCATAAAACTCGGAGTCGACACTTTTGTGGCATCGGAACTTCTCAGTAAAATTGTCGGCTACTTCATCGTGAAGCATTTTCAGCCTGTTATTCGTTGGACATCGTAGAACGCGAGAAGCAAGCCAGTTCAAAGAGCGTAATAGCTATATGTGCCATATCGTGGCTTTTTTGATTCTCAATCATACGTTGACACTTCGTAGAAGGTATCGGATTTGTTCCCTTCCAGGAAGAATTTCGCCTCACCGAGGTGAAAGGATTGAGCGGATTGACCACCCACATAGCGCACTAACACTGACGTTGCGAATGAAGATCTGATAATTTGGAAGCGATTCTTGATCGCACATCCGATCTCTACGCTCATCAACGAACAAAAATCATGATCTGGAAGAGCATTTGATGCGGTACCATATCTTATCCTCCAATTGATCCCATTTTTTAAAACCCTGTTGTTCCGTATACATCGCTCTACCCATCTCCAGGCGAAGCAGAATATCTAGAGGAATAGTGGTACTTCTGCGCGGAGCGGGCAAAAATCTCGTAATAGATTTCATACAGTTATGTGGTTGAAATGAGATATTTCCGCTGAAAGAGAAGCTGAGGTACAGATTAAATTTATGTAGGACTAGCCGACAAAATTGTTATGTTGGCATTCAGGTATATGTTTTGCTACAATTGAATAAGAAATTCGCAGAGTGACTAGGACAAAACTCAGATCGCACATTGAGATCCAATACAGTTCTCCTTCTTCCTCTACATCCAGGCCGACGGCACCAGAATCATATGAGTGTTGAATCAGGTATTTTAACATTATATGAATTCTTAATCATGGGGCGATTCACTTCTCAATGTAACCTTTTCCTACCATCGGATGACTAATATTTTTATTGTACCTTTCATTCTGCGGTAAAGAATAGCAGGAGCTTAGCAGCTTTATGTGACAATTTAGTTAATATTAAGTAGAAACAGTATCGTATACAACTCATGGGCAAAGAAACTTCAGTTAAATTTTCCTCTAGTATTTCCTACCAAATTGCACGAGAGAATGTCAATATTGGGCTCTTCCTGCCTTAGCCGTTTTTCGGAAACCAATAAAAATATCGATTGCGGTCGAAACAAAAATTGTTTATGATCACCTTTAATACCTGTAAAACTAAAGCTGTAATGAAATAATAGGTGTTAGCCCCTTTCAAATCAACGACTAAAAGCGTCTTCATATTTCTAGAATGCGTGGTACTACATTCGAAATGCTGTATCCACGTATTCATTGAATATTAATTTAGAAAAATTCATTCACATACTTTCGAACTAGTTTTAATTTTAATCTAACCCAATGCCTTTTAAAAATCAAATTTTTTCTTCATTCTCCATAGGAATTGATTTTTAGTTAATCTTGAACCATCACATGTATTATAACAATATGAAACTCACTTCTCTAAGTTATTGAGAACGTTATTTGGAAACTTAAGAGACGAATTGAACTCTTTGTAACAAACCAATACTCGATTAGGTGTGTTTGCAATAGGGAGGTTGCATATCAACATTGTTTCATCTCATTTTTCGTATTGAACAGATCTGTCACATCTTTAGACAAACCTTTAATTAAATATGAGACGTTTAGAATAAATTTGTTACGAAAGTTTGTCTACTGCTAAGAATATTATAATTCTTGGATTGAATTGTTTCACAAAAATGTGTTTAACTTTGAACTGATGCAATTTGAAGGTAGATTACCGATACCTGAAGGTGAGGTAAGGTACAAATTTGCTGTGTGTGAAAACATTTGCCACACTGTCGTAACTTGCACTTGTAACGTTTCCTTCCTGTTGGGCCAAAATACTTGTATTCGCTCTGATAATGCACGTAATTAACTTCTTTGAGATTACGTAAGAAAAAAACCATTAAACTAATATACTGCTGTTCTGTTATAACTTGAACGAATTCAGTTGAGCACAATGCGTACTGAATTCTTAAGGAAGAAATATTTCCGGAACTCTTTCTACTATCTTCCAAGTATTTAATTAGCAACTTCCCAACATTATAGACTCCAAACTCCCCGAAAAAGCATGAAATACATATCTTCAATCATCCTTCGGTTTTACTTCATTCAGGCATTAGTTTGGAGTCTATCAGCTTCTCAACAAGCCGCTCCAGGAGAATATATTGTGCAAGTACTGGGCGCATGTAATAGCCGATGTGCAGAAGATATTAGGAGGAGCGCTTCGAACTCTCTTGGAGTTGGATGCATACTGAAGAGTTCGGTCAAAACTATAGGTCGGCTCTCATTCGTGCATTTGAAGTGCGATAATGAACAAATGGTGATTTCAGAGCATTTGTTGTCGAACGACCAAGTAACAGCTAACCAGCAACCTGTACTGAAAATTTTCCCTAATTACGCAATCTATGCCGATAGCGATCCGAGGATTCACCCAAATAGACGCAACGTTAAAACATCGAGCACAAGTGCCAGATTTGTTGATTTTACTAAGCTTGAAAATGATTTGCCAATTGATCTTAACAAGTTTGTGCCCGAGCCCGTAAAAAAGAAGTTCAACAAATTACACCCTGCACTGTTCCCTTCAGAAAGTCCTTCTTCTTCACCAACTCCTAGTTCAAGTCAATCACCATCGGCGACGGCTAGTGCTAGTCCTACACCAACCACAAGTACTTCAATGAGTCCATCCGCCACTCCGAGTGTCAGTCCTTCTGCTTCTGTGTCTAAAACTCCAAGGGCTAGTACTTCACAAGCTTCGACTGAAAAAGAGGATCCGTCACCAACTCCTACACCTTCGTCAAGTCCTGAAGAAGTAACTGTTGAAAGTCAGACCTACGAAGCCGCCACTGATGGATCTACCACCGATTCAGAAATTGATCTAGAAGAACTCGAGAACTCAAATGAAAGTGGATCTGTTACACCTCCTGCTATAGGGGATGAAGTCACTCTAGAAGATTTTACAATGGACGGTGATTTTGGAGACATAACTCCCTCAACCCGACAGATTTTTGGTGAGAAGGTCTTGAATCGACCAGTCGTGAGGCAAACTATCAGGTACACAGCCATCATTGTTCTTTGCAATGGGCAAGAAGTTGAATTGAGGGTGAAATATAAGTGTAACGGGTCGCTTCTTCCTCTATTGTACCCTGTAAGAATCACTACTCCACTGGTGAAAGTCAAAAACGGAGGAGCCGGAGTAAAGATTTCTTTCAGAATTTTCGGTCCCTACGGAAACTCTTGTAAAGCAGTATTCAAGTTCAAGATAAAGAGGCGTCTACCGAAACCAAGCCCTACAAGTTCTCCGGTTGCGCTTCCAACTCCGAGTTCACAAGTGACAGTAACGCCTTCTGTGTCAGCCACGGCTTCCGCAAGCCTACAAGCGACAGTAACCCCTTCTGTATCTGCAACTGCTTCTGCTACGGCATCAATTTCACCGGATGCTACAGTATCACCGTCACCGACTAGTTCACCATCGCAATTAGCTTCACCTTCTGCTTCTCCATCAGCATCTGCAGCAGCAACAACAACACCTTCTCCTTCAGTGAGCACCACTCCTGCAGAATCACCATCCCAGACACCTTCTTCATCTGCCGCACCATCATTAACATCTTCTCCGTCAGTGAGTGCCGCTCCATCTATATCTGGTGCACCAGCAAGCCCTACATTACCACCTACCTGGGGAGTTGACGAAGTGGATGGCTCTGATGATAACAGTCGAACGTGCACAAGTTCAAATAATGGTGCTGGTATCAATGTGCTTGTTGTTGACACTGGGTGTACGCCGCAAAATGGTGGATTATGTGGCAGTGCATATGATGAAGACGATGGAGACTGCAGTGATCCTGCACAGCACGGTACTCATGTCGCAGGAACAGTAGGAGATGCTAATTATGGTGTAGCACCGGATGTAACTATAAGCTGCTATAAAGCTCTCGGAGTAGATGGCGGTGGGGGCTATTTGGATGATCTCCTCGACGCAATAGAATTTGCAATGGAACATGAAGTGGATGTAGTCAATTTGTCACTTGGTGGATCAGGCATAAGTTCAGACACGGATGATATGATCAAAGAAGCGGCAGATCTTGGCATTTACTTCTCTATTTCTGCAGGAAACAATGCCGTTGATGCATGCAATCAATTTCCTGCCCACACCAACTGGCAAAGAGTTTTCACTGTTCAAGCTCATGGAGTCTCCAATGGTGTGAGAGAAGCGGCTTACTTCAGTAATTATGGTAGTTGCACCAATTTAACTGCGCCTGGAATGCGAGTTCTGTCGAATGTCCCAGGTGGCACAGCTTATTTCCAAGGTACATCGATGGCAGCTCCTCACGTTGCAGGAATCCTTGCTCGCATGCTATCTGATAATCAGGCAACTAGTGTGAGCGGAATAATTTCAACAAGTGATATCACAGCGGTATATCCCACAATTCCCGATGTCGTAAACAGAGCACAGGTCCCTGTCCTGGGCGTGGGCTGCGCTTAGATAGTATGAAGCCAACTTCACGACAGATTTTCGATAAAAATATAGTTGATCGGATACTATCAAGATTTTAATTAGTGAAAAATATCTCTGATTATACTAATTTACGGTATAACTGATTATTGAGAGGATTTTTCGAATTGAAAGGTAGATTAGCGTAATCAAAGGGAGTAAAAGAATATGTAAAAAATTTAGACTAGTTCGTCAATAGCATCCTCCATTTCTTTACCTATAGCCGTGCTGGATCTTCGAAAACTCTACAAAGATTCTCAATATCTTGAATGCTCAACATAATGAGTGTTCTTCTTTGTAAAGAAGGAATTGAGATTTCTATTTTCAGGGCACAGATACCATTCTTACCGGCCTCAATAAACAATTAGTTGCAGATAAATTTGCATTTTTAACCTCCCTAGTATTTGTAGTGAGTCAACGGAACTGATTCGTAGATTAAATGTTCAAGAGAACAAATAAATGCATTAATTCCTGATGATGTAATCAACTCCATTTCAGAACTCAGGATATATCG
>JAAUYH010090443.1_pt1 | contig 13520 bp, 10 predicted proteins | sample 7278061 | NCBI WGS metagenome assembly JAAUYH01 (sample SAMN14350203, study PRJNA611818) | marine sediment metagenome | isolation source: surface marine sediment (0.6m) | place: French Polynesia: Moorea | collected 2018-08
AACTTCAACTTTTGCTAACTGCAGCGGATATGTGGAATACAGCAGTTTTTGCAAAAGTTGAAGTTAGAAGAAAACAAGATGGTAGCATCGCGCGCAAAATTAAATCGGTGCTATCGAATTTGCATGGCAAACAATACGAAGAGCCACGAAAAATTTGAAAAATGCTGCAATCTTATGACACATAACAGACCTCGGTCCCAGGTTTGAAGGAGAAACCGTTGAAATTCACAAATTTTGAAGCTGACTAACACTGAGCTATTATAATCTCGTGTAATTCTCTTCATAACTTCTCTCACGAGAATATAGGTCCAAGTACTGAAGATATGTTTACTTCTTCACTGATATATTCTTGAATTTCTACTAGGGCATGATTCATGGTAAAGGAGTGAATAATCAATTTGCCCCACAGAACAGTCTTCATCAAGATGACATTATCAATCACTATTCCATCTAATAGTGAAATTTCTTGATATTTATGCACTTATTCAGTTACATATTTGATTGGAGGCTATTTGAATGCGCTAAATATTATTGAAGTTATCAAATTAGGCGCTCGAAGCGGTTTTGCCCGTTCGAGTATCGGGAAGCGAACATATCCTCTCGCCAGCGCAAGAATAAGATCCATGAACACCGATTTTGCGCTTAGTTGATTTCGAGTGAAAGCTAATCCATCATAATATGAACTGATTAGCTGTATATTTGCTCAAATTAGGATTATGTTTGGTGTAGACCGCTTATTGCAATCATTCGCGTACTTGGCTTATAAATGTAGCACATACTGCATTTTAATCTTGGAATACTTAAACTTAAGATTTTAATCTACTAAAAGTGCTCATTATTATTACAGTGAACCAGTTTTAGTTAGTGAATAAGTACGGCTGTATGAATCACTGTTTTCATCTTAAGATGAAAATCATGCATCAGAAACTGCATGAAATCTTTATTGAGAGTACCGACAAATGAGCTACTCCCAATGTACCTGCAGCGCTTACTCCAAGTATTCATGCTGCTTTATCGTCTGAAGCCCTTGACTTTTTGTGCATTGGATTTGTGTAGAGTAGCACAAGCTAAACTTCGAATGCGATAACAGCAGCAAAGACCATGTACAGTAGGGGTAAATAATTGTGCGAATTTTGGCTAGGGTACAATATGCATTGATGAACCCGTTTGCCTATAGGAACGTGCTCCATACTAGGTTTCTGAAATATTTCAGTCTATGTAAATTCTGATGGGATATCAGGTCACAATTTTCAATATTGCCAGGCTTCAAAATTCTTAGTGATCACTTCCAACCCCTTGTGAATGCTAAAAACATTTTTCAAGTTCATGAAGCCCATGTTCTTTAACGTGTTTATCGGAGCACTTCTACCGGAAACCCTAAACAGCTGTTGATTTTTGATTAATTCTGTCAATGCAAATTGTACCTTAACCGAAAGTACACACAACTATTTCTTTTTTCTGTGCATACAGTATATCGTGTAAATTGGAGCGGAAACAAAAAGAGGAGCTCAATCGGTGTACGCCGGTGACTAAGAAGTGGTTAGCTGATCCAAAGGAAGTGTGCATTGTTGATTCTCTACATAAGTGTCAGCCATCCGACAGTATCAGCTATTGGCTGGCAGCTAAAGTGCTGACGTCACAAAACTAACTAATCCTAGCCCTATGAAAGAGCTGTTTCTGAAGCACATCTAAAACAATCAATGCTTACGCAGCTGCAAAAGTACAGATATTACATGTGGAATTCGTGTCCATGAAATGATCGTAGAATACTCAGATTGTGAAGAAATTGCTGAAATAATCAGATAATTCATGAATTTCGGAACATCTTATGACCCGAGAAATTCCATGACTTAGTTTAAGTAAATAAAAGAAAAAATTTCATTCGAAACCAAAGCGAGAAACTAATTAAGGTGAATAAGGGAAAATTAATTTGAAGTGGATGGGTAAAGGTGGTATGAAGTGGAATATAGCGTGTCAATATATATTTCTCTTCAGATTTCACCCCATCTCTTGTCATTGAGTAGATACAGCTAGAGTGAGCCGAAGTTATAATCCAACTATGTCCTTTTATTATTCTGCAATGAACATAAATGCTATCCTTAGTTATTTTTAAAAGCTGTCAGATCGTAGACTAATGGCTAAAGTACAGGTTTCACCGACAGTGGGTCACATTTCTGTGAATCCTAATTTACAAAGTACTATTTTTCTATTTGATGTCATGATTAATGAGCTATATACATATTTCTAAGTGATCAAATACTTCTTAGGATATATTTCCAACATTGAATCAAATGCTTTGTCTCATGATCCTGTTGATAATAATCCCTCTGCGAGAATTTTTATGAAAGCTGTGATTGCACTAGCTTCATATTTTAAGTCATTGCGGGGTTGTGCTGGTAATAAGAATCGATTTACAAAATGCTGTAATGATGAATAGAGGCAAAGTAACATTAAAAATTTAGTAATATATTAGTCTGCCCCTGGAGCATGTATTCTTTCACCAATTTCTTAGCAGGAAGCACCAAGGAAGGATTGCGCGAGCGATTAGATCATAAATTACCTTTTTTCTTAAATGGCAGAACTGCAGCAAATTCAGATTCTTTATCAGCATCTTTTGTCGGAAAGTTTGCTGTAGCTATTTAAAGCTAACTAAATTAAATGTCGCAAACTGAGATACGTTTAGCAAAGTTTGAATGAAATCTTAAACTTCAGCTAAAGTTTCTAGTATTTCTCTGACTATCTTGTTTTCAATCAGTGTTTGAGTAATGATATCCGACAATTTTATTCCACTCACGCTGCTGTCAGTGTTGATTCTTTACCTCGTGATACGGCAACAGTAACATTGTATTTTTGCAATCTACTCAGCTTGGAAAAGTAAATAGCCATCGGACAGTACATCCAAACATGCGAATTTGAAATGAAATTACGTGTCTGAAATTCGAGCGAGAACTCCAATAATTATTTCAGCGGAAAATTAATTGTGCATTCAAGATTAGCTGATTGTTTTTTCATTGCTGCCACGTCCTATAATTATTATAATTTTTTTCGTCGCACATGATAGAACACTATAGCTTTTTTCGTTGGCTGCACAGATTACGTAGAAATAATTTTGGTGTTTTACATGCAGCCATTTGTATTGGAGCTAAATGAAATTCAATTGATCAAAAACAGTCGCAGTACTCTGGCAGTTATTTGTCTTCGGTTAATGAAATTGGTTGGTTTTCTACCAGGGGATCGAGGAAACACAGACAAGAGTAATTATTGGCGAAGTGTGTGAAACGTCATCAAAAAAAGAGGAGAAAAGGATTTACGACGAAACGGTCTATAGTAGCATCGACCTTACATCTTCCGTACCTTCGTGATTTCGTACAATATGTTTCGATCGCTTGACGTAATATCTACTTGGATATTACACAAGCGCTTTCGGGTGTTCAAGGGAAATAGCGATGCCTCATAGAAAAGCAGAGTAGTTAGCTGTACGAAGAAGTGCTGAGCTCACTTTCTGTTTTATCTATTTTCGTGAATACTAAATGAATTTCTTATTAACTTTGATCTCAATATCCTCCCGATCATGATTCGTTGCAAGATTCTATATGATAAAAAACTGTTGACTTTTTACTAAGTCTAAGACTAAGTGTTTTGTTTGGATAACTATTATCACTAATTACTCTTTCATCAGCGGATAATTAATATTTAGCGAAGACATGATTCCGAAATTCAAAATTCGAGCAAGTCCTTAACCACTGTTGCCACGCATTAATCAGAATATCTAGCGGCTGTGATCTATAGAGTTTGAATCGTTTTGAATTCGACTTGGAATTGTAATTTCCATAGCGTTACGGAAACAAAAATCAAACACGTGAATCCAACACGATAATGTATTAGTTAGCGAGACTTCAAGTACGATAAATAAACATCAATCGTGGTACGAAGAAATCACTTATGAATATTTAAGCACGTTCACATTGTTTGCCTACGATTTTCTAAGAGAATGGCAAAAATTAAGTCATTTTCTTGCGAAGAGCTTGGAATTGATTCGAACAGCCCATTATTTAGGTATGGACTGCTATAGGCCTAAAATTAATTACCACTGCAAACTAGGAAAAGGTTTATGTACCGTACACAATCGATGGAGCTAAAAATGGATAGTATTGTGCAACTTATTTGACGTTGAAGCATATTATTGGAAGAAATCATTTTCCAACCAGAACCGGACTGCACCGAGCCGTGCTCAAACTCCTTAGAATTTGGCTGACGACGAAAAATACTTCTACTTCCAGTCGTCTACTTTCTGTTCATTTCTGCAAAATGGGCTTTTCATAGGCCGCGGCGAACAAAGGGGAATTTGTTCTGTTTTTTAAGTTGGCATCTGATTATTTTAGAAGTCACATTAAAATTTGGCGGAACTTGTGACAGAGCGGTAATGCTGAGCTTCGCGGTGGATTATCTGTCACTTGCATGTTCGAGTTCAGTACGGACTCAGTGCATTCAGAGGCCCACGCGGCACAATCAGCGCACCGTCCACATTCTCTCGGTCTTTTTTGCAAGCACTATTGACGACAGTTGCCAAAAAGGGGTGAGAAGGGGTGGTAAAAAAACTGTAAATAAAATTGCTCGGTTGAGTAACTTGCTTTGTGGAGCGATTGCAACTGCGATGAACGCACAGTACCGCGAGTTATTCAAGGTCCACGAAGCAATTCAACAATACTGTAGTGGATGAGCATCGGCAGTGCTCGCTCCTCCTATTTCCTTACGCAAGCTCCTTCTGGAACATGCAAAAAAAACACGACGATCGTCAATGCCGCGCAAAAGTGGCTCGATTCCTGCATCAATCACGACCACCGCGAGCTGGCTACTGCGAAAAAACACGGGTGACAGTTCCGCGGTGTCGGGTTGAGAAAGGGGAAAATTGCACGCAATGAAATAGCGGGTCCGTCCTTTGGGTCATACCATGAACGAACGAGAGATTGAAACTTCGTGCTGCCGTCGTGCTGGACAGAATGCGCAGAAGATTCATTCCGATGCCAGCGGTAGTTTGACCCAATTTTTCACGTTTGATTTGAGTGAGTACAGTAGATTCTGAACTAACAGTAATGGGTTAGCAATTCTAGTTTTACCTCCCGATTCATTCACTGTCAGTGGTGTTCTATACGTCATGACAAGCGATATCGTCGAATAGAGGATGGCAATAGATTCAACGCGAGATGTGTAGGTAGGGCGGTGCAGTTGATTCTATAACGTCGAAGTGCACATGTCAACACCTGCCACACCGCAGGGGGCTATTCGAGGAAGGGAAGGGAATTTTCATGCACAGCTGAACGCGTGGTTGGAGTATGGAAACAAACACGCGTAAGTGAGAACAAGTGAAGGTATGCCGCAGCAGGAACACACGTGCATTGTTATCGAAAATAGAAAGGCCATGGACCGTGTACAGTAGGGGGCTGACACAGGGATGAGCGAAGATGGAAAAAATGATCCAAACGAGACGGGAGAAGCAGGAACGAGCTGGGACAACGGACGCCACTGAATTAAATCGCAAACGACGTCATAGACGCGTGCAGCGTATGCGTGCGGGGTGTGTGCGACGAAAGTTTACAAACGGCCCTTCACGGCAGTGCAATCGGCGAATGCTAGCGTGCATGCAGTGCAAATAGGAGTAGGGACCAATGGGCTGGCCCCCTGTTGCCGCCATGTTGACGGAAAGGGGAACAGCACCAGCAGTTGTACGGCGTGGTGCGCTATAAATCACACATCACCGTCGTTACGCATGCGTATCGAACACATCAGCATCGCCCGTAGAAGCAATGGAGGATACGGCGCGAATCCGAGCGGCCACGACCCTGCGCTCATTGAAGCGGCAAGCGCGGCTGCTGGCGGAAAGCGAGGCGCCGCCGGTGGGTGCGTCCACACGACGCAAGGCGGTGCGCAGCGCGTTCGTGAGCCGCCAAACAGGCCGCCATTACGCGCGCCTGCTCGCCGAGCACGTCGCCACGCTCGAGCGCGAGCGGGACGACGTCGCGCGCGCCAACCAGCAGGCGGCGTCCGAGGTGCAAGCGCTGCGTACCTGGTTAAGCGTGCACGCACCCGCGCCGTCGTTCATCGACGACGTCATCGAAGGCCAAGGCGGCACCACCGGTGGGTTGCCCAACGGATGAGAAATGCAGTAAACATTGCCAAGACACGGTTGCCGTGGGTAGCAGAAAGGTGGTCACGACCTAAAACGAGAGAATTCCGGATGTACATTATGTCGACACGAAATGGAAAGTGGAGGAATGATGATAGAACGAGACGAACGGAAAAGCATTCGTGCATAGATTACATGTCGAAGTGGCAGCTATTGTATTTAGATAGGAGACGGAAATGCAGTTGTTGCCAAGTGTGAAATTGTAACATTGTAAAGACGTCGTTGTTGCTAATGTTCACGTTGTTGTTGTTGCTCATCGTTTTGCGAATCTAGGCCAACTATGAGGGCGGGCGGATGCACGGCGTGTGCTGTTGTGTACAGTATGGAGCGGTCATAGACGCGCATCCTTAGATCAAGAAATCGAGCAACACACACGCAACGAGTGGGTTAGATGAAGCAAGTGAGATGCGTGCTGCTGTACTGTACTGTACAGGGGTACATCTATTGTAATTACATCAAGTGGAAATAATCATGCGAGTGCCAAACCTTTCACGCGGCGTGGTGCGCTCGGAGTGGTCGACTAATCACAGCCGCCTTATACTGTAGCGCGCGCGCATCGTAGCGCTGCAAAATCTACTCTGGGTATCAGGTGTTTATGTATCCACACCCTAGTTGCGGCGTCGATTGCGTCATCACGGCATGCCTCGGAGGGGTAGGCACGCGCCGCTATTGGCTGGTTGCGAAATAAACGGGTTCGTTTTAGATGAGGTCTAATCAAGCAAGTGTCTATCAGGGAAACGTTGTGTCACTCAGGTCGAGGGTGTGTACGGGACAAGAGAAGCTGCGCCAGCGCTCTATTATGTCAGTGCGCGAAACGAGATCGGGCCCACGAAAGCGGGCGCGTGAAGTTGGTTAAATCTCGAAAACCAAGTTTGCTAATGCTGGCAGCTTCGTGCTAGCGTGGGTGGCTTAGTTCACTGTGTACGGGCCCCACTATTGCATTGCGTGCAAAGAATAGGCGGAAGAAGGTGCTGGTGTGTTCGGACTGAGCCAGAGAGCCGACCCATGGACTGTGGTTTGCTCATAATCTAAATTAAAACCGGAGAAATTGACATCTATCTATAGCGGTGTAAGGGCCCCCACCCACTCATTCCGCTGCCACGCGGCCCCGATCTGAGAGATACATTTTTGTTTACAGCTGGAAAACACCACCCGCCAAACCCATATTTTTTTGCTTTCTTTTTTGTATTATTCCAGACTTGAACCTCGACAATAATACAGTCCTACAGTATCTGCCAGCAATGACCTTTGGGTCTATTTGGTCCAGCTTAAGAATCGTCCCCACGCTCCCATTCACCTCATCCTCCCAAACCACCCACTCACTGCTCACTCACTCACTCACTCTTTCTTCTCACCTCACCACTATGACTTCGCCTCGAACACCCGAACTTCTCAGCACCACCACATCATTGCATGACTCCTCACTAACCCACACACCCACATCTCTGCTCACCACCACCACCACTACCACGACCCCCGACATGTCGCCGCTCACGCCCGCCCAATACTCGCCCATTTCTACCACCACAACACAGGACCCGAGCTCCATGCCGTCGCTCACCATTCCACCCAACGCTAAACGCCACGCCATGCTAGCTGTACGCGCACTAAATCGACGTGCACGCGCCCTCGCCGAGCGCGACTACGCACACGACCCCAAGCGACGCACGGAGGCGCCGGCGGTGAGCCACGTCGACATGAAGAAGCGCATGCGCAACCGCAGCGCGTTCATCAGCCGACAAGCGTCGCGACACTACGAGAAGCTGCTGGTGGAACACGTGAAGAACGGGGAGCAGGAGCGGGACCGCGCCGTGGCGCAAGTGGCGAAGGTTGTGGGCGAGGTGGAATGCCTGCGCATGCTCGTCGCCACCCTGGAGGCGCAACAGACGGAACGCGACAACTTCGACGCATGCCTGTTGGACGACGTGATAACGACATCGCCCGCTTACTAAATCTATTGTACTTGTAAAATCTTCATTTTCGCACTGCGCCTCGCTCTTGTAGATGACGTGTACCGGCGCCGTTTAACTGCGCGCGTGCGCGACAGTTTTCGGGCGCGTACCGTACAGTTTGGGAAGGTGGCGTCATACGATTAATGTCCAATGAGGGGCACTGCTATGCCGTCCAGCAATGCACCTGCCAGATGAGATGGTCATGCACCTGCACCAGCTGTGCGCCGCACAGCTGTGCTTATGATCGCCATACAAGAAGGGAGGCCGCACTCCATCCCGACGTATTGACGCGGCGCGTATGGAAATGGGCAACGCGCGGCGTGCTTTACAGTGCAGGGAATAATCCGTACTGGGCAATGCTTTGGACGAGGAACAGTAAACGAGAAATGAATTCTACCCCCGAACTAGGTCCGCTGTGAACAAGACGCAATGACTCGTATAATCCACGGCACCGCTGTGTTCTCTACAAACCCTCGGCACACCCAACCCAATCACCGCGGCGCATCCATTACACTTCTGTAAATGCCATCACGGCTAAAACGGCGGGCTCGGTGCTACGATCGCGCCGACCATGGCCGCCGCGACCGCCGCCGCGCTCAAGGCGCTCAAGCGGCGCGCACGCGAACTGGCCGAGGCCGAGTACGTGCCCCCACGCGGCGCGCCGGCGTGCGTGGCGGAGATCCGCAAGCGCACGCGCAACCGCAGCGCGTTCGTCAGCCGCCAGACCGCGCGCCACTACCAGCGCCTGCTCGCCGCGCACGTGCAGCGCGTCGAGGACGAGCGCGATCGCCAGCTGCGCGACTGCCACCAGGTCGCGGGCGAGGTGGCCACGCTAAGGCGGCGCGCCGACCTGCTCGCCGCGCTCGTGCAGAAGCGCGGCGCAAGCGCGCCCAAGTAGTGATCGCGCCCACGCATCACAGCACCGCACTCTTGCAATCTTTAACGCTAGTTCTCTGCATCGCGCCCTCCTCAGTACAGTACACCACTTCGCTACCGCCCGTCACTTCCCCACCTGGCCATTACGATCACGACCTCGCCACGCGCGCCGCCACGCGGCACGAACTTCGCTCGAATGTCACGGGCCGCCCAGTGCACCCGTTATCCCCCCACAATGCATTTGCCTGCATCGTGCAACACGATGTCAACTCTGCGTTTGCGCCGCATGTTTGATCTGAACTATGGTCACCATGGTCGCGTGTGCGCCCGAATTTGGCCCGCGTATTGTATGTCCGCCGATGCCACGGTGTCGAAATTGCGCACGATGCTGCGGTGCGGCTGCTTCGGCACAAGTCCATGTCGACCCGGCTCATTGGTGGGCGTGACTGCACCGCCCGGCGGTACGGGCGCATGGCTCCGCATCCGCGGTCGTTTAATATCCCGGCACGTGGTAACGGCGCGGCTGTGCGGCAGAGGCGCCGTTCCTACCCATTTCCGACAGCCACAGTTGTACGTGCGACGTCCTGACGAAAACTGGCGCCCGACCGTCGGTTCAGGAGCGCTCTCCGTGCCAACTGCTCGTGCGGTGTCCGACCCAAACTATCGATTTCGAATCTTCGAGAATCACGTGCGGCCGGCAATCCGTCGAACCGCCAATCCCCACTTCCCCTGCGTAAACTGTAATGTGTGCCATCGGACGCATCGCAATCGGCGCGGTGCTTGACACAGTTGCATCCTCGTGTATTCCTGCAGCGCGGGGAGCAAGAAAAAACGTACGCGGTCCGGTGCCGTGTGACAGAAGTGTACGGCTGCGGCCTCAGATTGAGATATCTAAAAATCTTTGGTGGATTTTATACAATTTACAAACCTCCACCAACCTGTATCTGTGTTGTAAAACTATCGTAGATTTTACATGTCGTTCGGGTCCGCCTCGACGTGCAGCACCTCGCTCGTGTCGATTCTGCGTGGTGCTCGATCGCACGTCTCTCAAACGTGTGTGTTTCTGTCGGGGGCGAATACATATGTAGCCTATTGCTGTTCTGTGGCATGTTTGTCAGCGCATCTGCAGCACCGCGTCGCGTTAGTGTGCCCAGATTAGTGGCTCCTCATGTGTGGCCAGAGATTTGCCCTCGATCACGTCGTCCAGCAGTGAGTTCGATTGTGGGGCGGCGTGCTGTGTCGCTGACGCCGCGGCTGCGTTCAGTGCGAGCCATCGTCGCAGTGCCTTTACGTCGTCGGCGGTTTGGTTAATGCTATGCATCGCCTCGTCGCGTTCCCGCTCTAGCGTGCAAACATGGTCGGCCAGCAGGCGCGCGTAATGTCGTCCGGTTTGGCGGCTCACAAATGCGCTACGCACCGCTTTTCGTCGTGTCGACGATCCGACTGGGGGCGCCTCTCTCTCCGCCAGCACGCGTGCCTGGCGCTTCAGGGTGCGCAGTGTCGTGGCGGCTCGGATTCGTGCTGCTTCCGCTTCCATGGAAGTTGTGTTCGAGTGAGTGAATGGGTGTGTTTGGGAGGCGGTGTGCGTGGATGAAGCTAATTGTGGGGGAATGAGGATCGCAATTTATACAGCAGGGCCAAGTACAACTGCCGGCAGTAACCGACCACAGGCGACAACAGGGTGCACGCCTATTGGCCACTGGCCGCCAATGCACTCCATGCATGTAAACCCTCCGGGTTCAGATGAGTCGCTGTCGTTGGTAGGGGACTTTGCTTTGTAAGGGCTTGAGCTGTCCTTTCCCTTACAACTTCATTCCACTTCTTACCCATTGACGAGGCCCTGCGCGCCTCATATGGCCGGCTCGCTTTGGTGCTCAGATGGCTCGACCACTTCGGCCCAGCTGCACCCGCGTGCCTCGTAATTTACAGCCCACGAACAAATTATTGCGCCGCATGCTATTTCGTCACAGAAACAACACGAATTGTTCTGAATTCGGCACCCCAATTCCTCCTCATCTACGCCTGGGATCATCTAGGTTTTCGCAATTTTACCGCCGATAACAATGACTAACGAAATGTCGAACAACCCTCGCGCTACAGGACTGTAGCACAAATCACCGCTCTCGCTGTGGCACGCGTCGACGAATTCATTCTTTGCCCGCAATTTCATTCGTCCCCGGGTTTTTGCAAGTTGTCCCAGTTTTCCTAGCCGGAATTTATGTCGACGCGCGTGATTTTTCCGCTATCAGAACTTTCCCGTTGATTCGTTTCCGCCACCACCATTGTTTTTCCGGCTCCCCTTGCCCCCCGATTTTGGCCAGCGCGACTGCAACGCGGTATAAGGCTACCACTGTATGTGCATAGAGCTGCAGGTAGGCGGATCAACTTGCGATCCGATTCCTAATTTCATTTCGTGCAAAACTCGCTATTTTTGTTTTTCTATCAACACTGTCTGCCGATTGGTGCGGTGGCAACATTCAGACATTTGGAAATGATCGCGAAGTGTTTTTCTATCAATATTTCGATGCACCACCACTACTGCTTCTCATCGTGCGTGGATATTTTGGCTACAAGCCTGGCTCATAATAGAGGACGGACAGGGCTCGTCTTCACGGAAGATCCCATTCGCGATTGTAACGGTGTAGCATTGCATTGCATGGTGGATCGATCAATAATCACATCTGTATCTGCTGGGTCCAATAATAGCCTTTAGAAATAGTCAGCAATTGCATTCATTCTCATTTACAGTTCTATACCACGATTTTTCCTTCATGCTTGGCACTTAGCGTTAACGGGAAGAGCTTGAAAGTTCCCAGTAATGTTGTCGTAGAGCTTATCCTCTTTTCTATTTACACTCGTACTCATCAATTTTATCATCTAGGTTCTGGATCATTATTATTTCACGTCTCTCATCTCTCATTGTGAAGTTCAGAGGAAATTAGAAGTAATTGTTCATCACGACGAACGAATTACGAGATGGCCTCGCTTTCAATTGATAATACAGTATCAATTCCAGAGCTCTAACCGGATACAGTACCTTCAGTTGGCGATTGCTCGAACACCAATTTACATCAAGTACTGTAGTTAGCAAATACTGCAGGTGATTGATTGTAATTGTTTCGATTGCTGTGATACATGATGCCAGTGATGAAGTAATTCTTCCATATCTCACCCGCGGATGCAGCCCTAGCCGAAACAGGGAATTAGAGAGGAAATTTGTAAATGCCATCAACTTCTTGACAATTTCATGGCATCGTCGTGTCATTCGAGCAAATGTTGATGCACGAAGTCGGGCTACGTCACGTGAAATGGAACTGCTATCATTATGTCTCTAGTTCGCAAAATCAACAGTAAAGCTTTCTTGGACTGTGCATAACCAGTTGTGTAAAAGGAAAGGCCGACCCTCACGCTTCCCGTCGATTGCACGAGTTTGAAGAGGTCAGCTCATAAAAAGAGGAGTGGTTTACAGCAGTTTTAACTTTCCATTGTCACAAAATATTGCTAGTCGGCCTCTTCGATCATTTGATTACATTCAGATCGACTGAACCTAGGAATACGTTTAGAAATCTACTATAAGAAATCACACCATTTCTAGTTCTTTGCTAATTCATCCATGGTTCTTCCTTCCTATTTTGTATCACTGGTAGGCGAAACGAAAGTAGAAGTTTCCAGAGATGTTGTTGAGATACCTTAATCTCTTCCTGTTTACACTAATACTAACCACATGATCAGGATTTTCAGTTTTGTGGAAAGAGGTTCAAATCATTATAAATAGTTAAGTGCTATAAAAAGAGTTCGGGCTGGATACTCTTCGATTTTGAATTTCGTCGACCCGCATCAGAAGAAAGAATTTGAAGAAGTTTTGCAAGGCACATACAAGTCACTTGATGGTCGTGGCACGTATTGAAACGAGATAAGGGGCCAAGAAACACAGTGCCGGCGCGGTTTGTCCGAATCCTACCACAGTTGTGTAACTTTGTAGTACTCCAATGAAGGAGATAGAATGGAAAATAATCAAATTGCCGCACTGCATAGGACTTGACGTTGTCGTGGTTGTCGACCGCCAAACTGCTGATATATTTATTAGAATACTACGCAGAAAATAGAAATGATGTTGTATGTCTGCAACATGCAAACGAAACACGGAGAACAGCGAAAATCGTACAAATTAACAATAATATTGCTTTGCTTCTAGTGTCAAAGTTCGTCGGTTTTGCTTGACGCGACTGCAATCTCGAAGTCAGGTTATTATGCATGATGACTGTAAACAAAACTAACAACGAGCTCCTGATCCTGGTATATGATTGAGCGTACCGATAAAAAACAGAATTAATGCGCACAATGTGCCGTTTTTGGATGGACTGAGGACTGCTGCATTCGAGCTAATTCAATAGTGCTGCTGACTTTTGCGCGATGCAAACGCCAAATTTGTAGAACGTGATCGAGATCGAGGCGAAAAATTCCAAGTATTTTTTCTATCTACTGCAGAGCAAGGCAACTAGTACTTC
>JAAUYH010136544.1_pt1 | contig 13519 bp, 11 predicted proteins | sample 7278061 | NCBI WGS metagenome assembly JAAUYH01 (sample SAMN14350203, study PRJNA611818) | marine sediment metagenome | isolation source: surface marine sediment (0.6m) | place: French Polynesia: Moorea | collected 2018-08
TAATCAATATATCTAACCTTTCTAGTCTTGTCAACTACTTTTTAAGATTTTTTTGAAAAAGATTGAGAGGTTTCTGCTTAAATCTATATATATCAATGCTTTAAGGCGTTAAAATTTTTTTAGCGTTTAACATTTAGATCTGCCCATGATGGATGTTTTTGGTATTTTGCCTCCCTGGTTAGTAATAGATCCCTTATTACAAGGTTGGCTGTTGGAGGATATTGGTAGGGGCGATCGCACAACCCAAGCTTTACTAGCTGAAGATAGTAAGGAAGGACAAGCGAAATGGATAGCTAAAGCATCTGGGATAATAGCGGGTTTACCATTAGCAGCTAGGGTATTTCGATTATTAGATGAAGGAGTGAGTTTTGTACCGATAGTGGCGGAGGGGGAAAGGTGTGAAGCGGGACAAACGATCGCACAAATCCATGGTTCTCTAGATGCATTGTTAATGGGAGAAAGGGTGGCTCTGAATTTGGTTATGCGTTTGAGTGGGATTGGAACCTTAACCAGTAAATATGTAGAGCAGATTTTTGATTTACCCACTGATTTTGTGGATACTCGCAAAACAACACCAGGGTTAAGGATTTTGGAAAAGTATGCAACCCAAGTGGGAGGGGCAATTAATCATCGCATGGGTTTAGATGATGCAGTAATGATTAAGGATAACCATATTGCAGTAACAGGTGGAATTGGTAAAGCGATCGCTCGTATTCGTTCTCGCACACCTTATCCATTAACTATAGAAGTGGAGACGGAGAGTGTAGAACAGGTAAAGGAAGCTTTAGAACACAATGCTGACATTATTATGTTGGACAACATGTCTTTGGAAATGATGCGCGAAGCTGTGCAAATAATTCGCCAGCACAGTAATCGAGTAAAAATCGAAGCTTCTGGAAATGTAAATTTAGGAACTATTCGTGGTGTGGCAGAAACTGGTGTTGATTATGTATCTAGTAGTGCGCCGATTACTCAGTCGAAGTGGTTAGATTTGAGTATGAAAATAGGTTGAACCCATCCTGGCAGTCCCTACCCTCAATGTAATCATAGGGTAGGGGTTAGAGCGGGTTATGGTCGCGAAGCGAAAACAATCAATCTCCTCCAAAATATAACTGAGTAGAATTATACTTCCATTCAGCAACGTCTAAAAAGGAGTATTGGTTTGTAAATGCAGTTCTTTATTTATATGTGGATGCTGCAAACACAATTCCCTGGCATGGAGGTGTAATCTATCTGTAGATGTAAGATTTCCATAAAAGCGATCGCCTAATATTGGCATACCCAATCCTTGGGGATGAGCAGCATGAACCCTCAACTGATGGGTTCTGCCAGTGATAGGGATAAACTCTATACGAGTAGAGTCGCCTTCTGTAGCTATCCCACGGAAATTAGTCATACTAGGTTTTCCATACTGCCAGTTTACTTGCTGATAGGGGCGATTTTTGGGATCTCCCCACAACGGTAATTCAATTACTCCTTTATTTACATATATGGAACCTGCAAGTACAGCTTCATAAACTTTATAAACCTGGCGTTGCTGAAACTGCTGATTTAGTGAGCGATGGATTTGGTAATCCCGTGCTAAAACTAAAATCCCTGATGTGTCCATATCGAGACGATGTACTGGTAATAAGTTGGCAGCATCGGGTAACAAATTACGCAAACGGCTGAGGACGCTATCTTGGTTGTTCAGATATCGTCCCGGAACCGAAAGTAATCCTGATGGTTTATTGACTACTATTAACCATTCATCTTCATAAATAATGGAAAGTAAGGAAGTGGGAATAGTTAATGGAGAATTTTTGGTGGAACTAGCCTGAAAATGGGGAGTGAAGGAGTGAAGGAGTGAAGGAGTGAGGAAATTATTTTTATGTTTGGTTGTGAAATTTTCTCGTGGGAGACTAGCTTGAATATTCCAACCATTGACTATGCTTCGAGATTCTGAGTCTTGAAAATTAGTTGTTGCTGTGGAGTTAATTTGAGACAAGCCTGATAACAGGAAACCCATTAATGGTTGACATCTCTCCACACAAGCACCATAAAATTCTCCCTGGATTTTATCTGTGGATGATGCACCCCACCAAAATTCAGCCATTGCTAAGGGTTTTAAATTGTGGGTAGCTGCATAATGCAATAATTTTGGCGCACAACAATCCCCTGTTCCTGTGGGTAAACCTTGTGGTATTAATTGTTGCAGGGTTTGCGATCGCCCATAAAAATTCATCAAGGAATAAGCAGCGTGCATCTGTGTTTGCAGTTGGCGGGATAATTCTTTCCGCTTTCGTTTCAGTTCCCGTATCTGTATATCTGCATCCTCAATTATCTGCTTTAGGGGTTGTAGTAATTGATTGCGTTCTCGTTTAAGTAATTTGCGTTCAATTCCATCCTGACGACTTTCTTCGTCGAGTTGGGCAATGGCTGCATTTAATGCTTTCCCGGTGAGGGTTTCAGTAAATATCTGTCGCTTTGCTTGTCGTTGCTGTTTGCGATCGCTATGAGTTTGACTCATTTTTTGCAAACGCCCTACAAATTCTTGCCCTAATTTCTCATATTTCTGGCGTTCAGGAATTTGTTTCAGGCTAATTAACTTTTGCTTAATAGCTTCTAATTCTGTTAATGTACGAGCCTCTTCTAGTACTACTTGTTCTCGTCCGGGAATTGGTGTTACCCAACCATCAACTACACTACAACCATTTAGTAATCCAGAAAATGCTTTAAGTATTTTTTGCTCGCCATTGGGCAGTTCTACCAGTAATATCCCGTACATCTTGCCTTCATGGGAATAAAACTTATCTCGAGCAAGATATTTCATTAAACCATGAGCGATCGCTTCTGCTAAAGGTGTGCGGGGTAGTTGCAGGAGTTCGCCACTTTGAGGACAATGACCTTGATAGTGATAGCTGGGGGATGAATTGTTGGTTGTGGAGCTGGGGTTGATAAAGTCTAAGAGTGAGTGAAGAAGTACCATCATCCCCTGAAATTTCCCACAACTATTGCGCTACATAAACATAAACTTAACTTTATCCTAATCCTGGGTAAAGATTTATAAAAAAAGCGTTACAAAATTTAGTATGATGTTCCTATTAACAAATTTAAGTATTATTGCTCATTGTCATGATAGCGGATCGATTTCCTTGGCTGACCGCGATTATAATGCTGCCACTAGTGGCTTCCTTGCTTATCCCCGTTCTACCTGGTAAAGATGGTAAAAGCGTGCGGTGGTATGCATTAGGTGTAGCGATCGCGGACTTTGTCTTGATGTGTTATGCCTTTTGGAAGCATTACGACGTTAGCAATGCTACCTTCCAACTCGCGGAAAATTATGCCTGGGTGCCTCAGTTGGGCTTTAGCTGGGCGGTTTCGGTTGATGGCATATCAGTACCACTAGTACTACTAGCAGGATTTGTTACCACATTATCAATATTTGCAGCTTGGCAAGTTGACCTCAAGCCTCGTTTATTTTACTTCCTGCTGCTGGTGTTGTATTCAGCACAGATTGGGGTATTTGTTGCCCAAGATTTATTGTTGTTTTTTATTATGTGGGAACTGGAATTAGTTCCTGTTTACCTACTAGTTTCTATTTGGGGTGGACAAAAACGGCGTTATGCAGCGACAAAATTTTTACTCTACACAGCTGCGGCTTCTATATTTATTTTGGTAGCAGCACTGGGAATGGCACTTTATGGCGACAATATCACATTTGATATTGCTGAACTAGCCATGAAGAATTATCCCCTGGCTCTGGAATTACCTTTATATGCGGGGTTACTGATTGCATTTGGCGTTAAACTAGCTGTTTTTCCCTTACATACTTGGCTACCTGATGCCCACGGAGAAGCTTCTGCTCCCGTATCGATGATTTTGGCAGGTGTACTCCTAAAAATGGGGGGATACGGATTAATTCGCCTGAATCTAGAAACACTTTCCGATGCCCATATTTATTTTGCCCCGGTTCTGGCAATTTTGGGGGTTGTGAATATTATCTATGGCGGATTAAACTCCTTTGCTCAAACCAATATGAAGCGCCGTCTGGCATATTCCTCAGTTTCCCATATGGGATTCGTATTACTGGGAATTGCTTCCTACACCGACTTGGGAGTCAGTGGAGCCATGTTGCAAATGATTTCCCACGGCTTAATTGCGGCGGTGTTATTCTTCCTGGCTGGTGTGACCTACGATCGCACTCACACCCTATTAATGGATAAAATGGGTGGTATTGGTCAAGTTATGCCCAGAGTATTTGCCTTATTCACAGTTGGAGCAATGGCTTCCTTGGCTCTACCCGGTATGAGTGGCTTTGCCAGTGAATTAACAGTATTCTTGGGTTTAACCAGTAGTGACATCTACAGCTCAACATTCTGTACTGTCACAGTATTTCTAGCTGCTGTTGGGGTCATTATTACTCCTATTTACCTCCTTAACCTATTGCGACAGGTTTTTTACGGCGATGGTTCAGACAATACCTGTGATATTGGTAACATGACCAAAGAAAATCAGGATGATGAAGGAGCAGTTTGTTTCGGTACAGACTGTGCCTTACCTACTGAAGCTGTATATAGAGATGCTAGCACCCGCGAGGTTTTCATTGCTGCTTGTTTCCTGGTACCAATAATTGCTATTGGCTTGTATCCCAAATTGGCTACACAAATTTATGATGTCAAGACTGTGGCGGTTAATACACAAGTACGTCAATCCTATATCCAAATAGCTGAGACTAAACCCAGCATTTATGCTCACACTTTTTCTGCGCCTCAAATCAAAGAATCTGAAGTTATGCCTGTGTTGGGAATAATTAAGTAAATATTAAAAAAGGTTACTTTTCTGATAAATTTAGCGATCGCTCCTTTGGGGGCGATTTGTTTATTTTTCAGCTACTCAAACCGTTTACAGCAATCGTTACAGAGATATTATTGCCTCAATTATAGGGGTGCGATCGCATCATTTAGTTTACATTTGTTAATATTCTTTGTTACTTTTATTAATATAAGGCTTAGAAATTGACTTAGGTCACAAACTGAATCATGACTAATAGCGCACTCATCACTAATATATTTAAACCCAACGTCAACCCCAATTTTTGGTCACAGACGACTTGGGCTGTACTAAGAGCTATTGTGGGTATTATGATGATCCACAATGGTTTGGATAAATTGGGGAATATTGAAAGTTTTTCTGAAACCTATGTTGAGTACATAGGCTTACCATTTCCCATGTTTTTTAGTTACGTAGCAGCTTTCACCGAATTGATTGGCGCACCATTATTAGCTTTTGGTTTGCTAACTCGCCCAGCCGCATTAGGTTTGTTTGCAACAATGTGTGTTGCTATGTATCACCATATTTTGGTTGCTGGCTTTAGTATTCCTTACTTGGAACTATCTGCAATTTACGCAGCTTGTTTTCTCTTCTTTACCATCAATGGAGCTGGTTTATTTTCCACTGATGCTTTGATTGCCAATTGGTTAGATAATAGTGCCTTGTCCATTCAAGCTAAACAAATTATGCGTTTAGAGAAAGCTTATCAATCAGCGAGCGCAGGGAAAGAAACAGCTGGTACTGCTAAGTAGTCATTCATCTTGATTAACTAGCCTTAGTGATATTTGTTTGAGCGAATTATGAGATAAGCGCTACATCTGTGTCTCTTTCTCTTTAGAGTATAGATGTAGCGCCAACAGTTATTTGAACGTAATGCGAAAATCCCCACCCTCAAATACATTTTTCTAAAATACAAGGGTGTGTGACTTTGCGAAAAGAAAATCTTAAGAGTACCCAATTAATCGCTGCATAAGAATTTCAGCTAATAAAAGCTGGATTGTCCCAAATACCTGAAACTCTTACAAAACACAGATTTTACTCTAGTTTACAAATTAGCTCTTATGGGATATTCAGAAATTATTTAGTTTTGTAACCAAAAACTAAAAATCTTGCTATGTAAAGCTTATGGGATTTAGATGCGTTTACTCTGCTTAGGCTGTATGTTGTCTTGTGAATGAAATTATGCCATAAATAAACTAGAGGTCTAAGTATTGTTACTGAAATTAATCTATGGCAGAATCTGCTCCTTTTTTCGTCGGCGCGATCGCTATCCTAGCATTCACCAAATTTCTGGAGTCAAGTGCTGGCAAAGCCGCTATCAGATGCAATTAAATCGATTTTCACCAGAAATAGCAGAAAACAAAACTTCAGTTAAGTTTGATCTTAAGCTCGATCTTCATTGTGAATCCCATACCCACCATCTAGCAAGTAGGAAACTCACCCGATGCTTTCTCCAGGCTTTCACCAGAGACTGCAAGATTTAGAAGACCATATTGCCCAAGAACAAGAACTTCTCAAGGAATTTGAGGAGGTATTGCGTTCCGAAACGAACCCTCGCATCAAAGCTGGATATCGTCGTGATATCGAGCGACAGAAAGAATCCGTTTTTAACTATCGACAGGAATATAACGAACTTCAACAGGAACTGATAGGTCAACCATCGGCTCAGATGCAGGAGATGGAAAATCAATTGCAGGAGATGAATGCAAAGTTGAACATTTTACTGAGCAGTCAGGTGGCTATTTATGAGAATCTCGATCAAATGCGTCAAGACTTGTTGCTTCGCTATAACACAACCGAGCAAGCCATGATCAAAGCAGTGGCTCAGCAGCTCGCTCGAAATCAATTGGTGTTGACACAGAACCTTCTGGACGCACTGGAAGGGAACCAAGTATCAGAACAACAGATGCAGCAGATGCTGGCGTTGCTAGAGGAGCAGGTTCCTACTTTGCCTCCCAGCCAAGCTGCTGTTGCTGAAATTATCAAAGCCCCCGAATTAGATGCCAAGCACAAACTGAAAGTCACACTACCCCTTGTGCCTTTTCTAGTTGACTACGAAGGCGAGTTGGAGTTGGGAAGCGGCTTCAACATCAAGTCAGCCTGGGAGCAATTGCTGACTAAGTTGCGGAGGAAGTGAGAAGTGAACCTGCACCAGCACCTTGAAGAACAACTAAAAGAAGATTTCAAGCTACTCAAAGAGTATGAGGAAAAGCGACGCTATGCCATAGATCCACGGGAAGAAGGCAGGTACAGTAATGAAATTCAGAAACTAAGACAACGAATATCCGAGAGAGAAACTGAAATCCAATCGCTAAAGGGAAATAGCTTATCACCTCAAGCCCTGATTGAGCACTATCTCCAGGCTGACTCAAACGAAATAGAACCAGCAGACATCCGAAAAATTGAGCAAGCTTTGCAATCTAATACCTTGGATGCGAGTATGCTTCCTCAAGGGTGTCGGCTTTTAAGAAAAGAGAAAGGGCTTGATCTTGTCATCAATCAGTTGGATTGGATTTATGAGTTAGCTTTGATTGCAGATGGTGATAAACCCCGACGACAGCTACTAGCTCCAAAGCCAACAAATCGATTAGCTTCTGTCGATTGGATGAAAAAGTTTTTGAGCAATGAATTTCCCCAAGAATGGTCATGTTGGATTGCACAAACATTGGGTTCACTTGGAGTTTTTGTCCCAGAAATGATCCGTCCTCTTACGTTTCTATTTACCAACCCAAAATACACAAAAGCAGATCGAGATGAGGCATTAATCTACTTGGCAATGATTGATATGCCCCAAACCGCACCAGTTCTAGTTCTAGCCGCTGACCTTATCTTGAAAAATAATAATCCCCAAGATGATTATTACCCTAGTCGAGGGTTATTTGGATTATTACTGCTTGATGATATTAATGTTCTCGCTGAACAGATGCTCAAAAATCCCCCGGATACTTATATGTTTCCCTATGCCTACGGACTCGCAGGTAGCCGTAATCCACAGGGTCGAGTTCTGTTGGAAAAGATGAAGAACTGTTCTAATGAGCGAGTTTGTAACGCGATAGAGAATGCCCTTAGAAAATCCTGGGTATCAAATGCCAGAAGTTATGTTTCAGTGAAAGCAACTTCTCCTGAAAAAGAAACTAGTGACGCTAAAACATCAATTTTTGAGTATTTTACAGATAATGCTATAAAAGTGATTATGTTAGCACAGATGGAATCAAAGCGTTTAGGGCATAATTTTGTAGCTCCTGAAATGATCTTGCTAGGCTTAATTGGAGAAGGTACAGGTATTGCTGCTAAAGTGTTAACCTCGAATAAAATTAGTCTCAGAGATACACGAATTGAGGTTGAAAAGATTATTGGACGAGGCTCCGGTGTTGTTGAAGAGGCAATTCCATTTACACCAAGTTCTAAGCACTTAATGGAGTTATCTTTAGAAGAAGCTCGTAAGCGTGGACACAATTATATTGGTACTGAACATTTACTCTTAGGGCTTATCAGGGGAGAGGATAAAGTCGGAGTGAAAGTTCTAAGAAATTTGGGTATCAATCTACAAAGGCTAAAAAATTTAGTTTTGCAGGCAATTGCTTGACAAGTCCAACAAAATTTCTATTTATGGCTAGATAGGGTTTAATATTCGGCTTTTAGGAAGGTGTGCCACACTACGAATACCGTCCCTGAAATAAAAATTACTACTACCCATGTACGTGTTGAATTTCGACTAGAACACTTTTCATATCTATCTGTTGCAGCATTATGAACTGCTCGATTTGTTAACCACGACCAAAAACCTGGCTTACTTTCACACTTCTCAAAGGTTGTAAAAATAGCTAACACTATCAATAAACCCAACACAGAGACAGTACCACCAATGGTTTTCTTAACTACAGATGAAACTCGCTTCAAGGTTTGTTTTCTTGCTAGCTTTGCCTTCTCTCTAGATTCTTTTTTCTTAAGTAATGCCTTTTGTTGAGCAAGTTCCCTTTCAAGCCGCGCTTTTTCCTCAACAAGCCGCACCTTAAAAGAACTTCCTAGGCTTGAAGCTTGTTCTGTTAAGTCACTAACCCCCCAAGGATCAATTGTAGAGTCATCTGGTAGCCCTAATGCCTTAGCTAATAATGGAATTACAAGCACGTTTTTTGGCACATTATCTTGTATAACCTCAACATATCGTTCGTAGTCGCCATAACACTGGGTAACTGCCACGATACAAGGGATGCCTAACTCTCTGCTCAGACTAACAAATTTCTGATGGACTGGTTCCCATCTAGAGGATTGTGCATTCACGCAAATCCATACACAATGAACTTTTTTATTGATGTCAGTATCTCTTGAACACTTGTTGATGAATTGTTCAATTGTGACCACAGTGTTTTGAGAATCCTTAACTTCAAAGCCTTTTGTGTCGAATAAACGTAGCTGACTTCTAGGTACTTTGTATGAAAAGATTTCTTGTGTTACTGGAAGACCAGCACCAGTTTCCGATATTTCGACACCAAGTACAGCGTTGATTAAAGTGGTTTTGCCATCTCCTGATTTTCCAAGAATGACAACATTTATTGTGTCATCAGTTACGTTAAAGTTCATCATTTTCGGCTCTTTATAGATTCTCCTATCAACGTTGTTGCGTTTGATACGATCTGATTTTGATGAATAGATAGTGCTGATGTTATTGCATCCACAATTGCATCCGTTGTAGGAGCGATTCCCGATCTAGCCATTTCCTCTATAGCAACAATGTATGCTGTACCAAATATCTTGACAACTGTTCCAGCAATGGCACCTCCAACCAGGATTGAGGTAAGCTGTCCTACAAAGGGGATAAATTTCATAGTTTCGGTAAAAAGCAGTTTCCCCCCAACAGTCGCCATAACGATTCCTAAAGTGCCTTTTGCTATAGCCATTTGCTTTTGTTTATCAAGATTGATTCCAAGAGCCTTATTGATCTGATGAATCATATTTGCTTCAAGTGGAACTAATAATCCTGCATGACCACCAGGAATAAAAGCAGCAGGAAAAGATAATCCAATGGCTGCTACTGCTGTTGTATTAACCACTTTGGTTGCAGCTTCTAGTTTCCTATCAAAATCAGCAATCTGGGAAAATTTCAGTGCCGCTTGACACGCTGTAGGAATCAGACTCAAGGTTGCATCAAGTAGTTGAACCAGTCCAAAAGGAGCTATACGAAGCTTGCCAAAATACATTTCCTTCGCCAATATGGGAATAATGCTATCTGCTTGAGGCAAAGATTCACCAATCACTTTCAAGAAAGCTTCGGAAGAATCGTCCTTCAGGTAAGACTTTGTAATTACTGCAATAACGGGGATCTGAAGTTCAGAGCAAAGGCAAACCAGATCAATATGCACCTGTTGTAACCGCCGTGATGTTGCGGCAATACAAAGCCAGACTATGTGAATATGCTGCTTACTATCCTTCTGCTTTCGGCGAGACTCGATTAATTCCTTTACTGCACTAATTGTTCGTTCCGCATCTAGGACTTCAAAACCTTCAGTATCAAATAGAGTAAGAGGCTTATCTCGATATTCATAACACTGAATCCCCTTCGTTACAGGAAAGCCAGCACCTGTTGCTGCTAGTTCCACACCTAGCATCGCATTAGCTAAGGTACTTTTACCATCCCCGGTGTTTCCTGCAAGCAGAATGTTGACAGGAGCATCGAAACCTAGAGCCTCATTGTTGACAATGCTATCAACTTCATCAAGCTCTTCATTGTCTAGTGTGAGATCGGGTGGTAATGCCCAAGGATCGTTTTGGTCTTCACTTAGCATTAATTATCCTTCTAATAAACTAATTTTTGTGACGACACCCCCTTGATTTTAGCATATACTATGTCAAGATTTATACAATAAATAACAACTATTTGTTATAGCTGTAGCCAGCCAGGTTAGGACATAAACGATCAGTCTTCCTACAATTGGGAAATTATTCTCAAGCAAGCAATGTCCTAATAAAAGTGGCTACGGCTATAACTCGAAGAAACTTATTTCTTTGCATTCGCTTATTTTGGCAGTCTAAATTGAATTAAAGCCTTAATTCAAAAGGAAAAAGAAGATTTTTAAGTAAGTCTTCAATCCAAAATTCAAAATCCAAAATTGTTGGACTGTGGGAAAAATGCTGGATAGACGAAAGCAAAAGCAGTGGAACTAGGCAATTGTTTACCATCAAGCTCTTCCACAATTACAGTTTTTAATTGATTATCCCAACGAGCGCGAATTTGGCGATCGCCGAATTTAACTACCTTGCTACTAGTTTTTGCCATTTCCGCGTGATTAAACTGTACACTAACACCAGAAAAGCGATTTTTAGGGGTTTGATTATTGGCTTCCCATACATAACTAACAATTGCTTTCGGATGCAGTTGTAGTGCTTTTTGGTTCCTGACTGGGAAAATAATCCGTTTATCTGTATAGTAGGTTCCGTAAGGATATTTTTGATAGTTGCGACTGTGACCCGTATTAGTTGAGAGAATTTTGCTATTGGGATATTTAGCTAACCAAGCACCAAGAGTAGTTTTTATTGTGGGAACCTTTGCCAGAGAAGTATTAACAGCAGCACCAACAACACCAATTGCCCAAGGTTGAGCATAAAGGGAGTTATCAGTGCGATTATACATTACCAGACAACTTTGATACAGCTTACCTGATACCCCATAAGTTGCACTTCCCCGTTGAAAAGTAACCATAGTATCGCATAAAGGACAATAGGAAACAGCAAGGTTAATGCCACCAACTGTATCATTAACCATCTCATGCCAATTCATGATTCCTAACGGATAGGCTTTTGCTTCCCCATTCATAACCACACCAATAATCAATTCATCTTTTTTAAAAGGTGTAGTTTTAGCTGTATCAAATTTAGGTTGATCAATACTGGGAATTCCGTCTTTACCGGGTCCACCATCCAGTAGTTGAGTTAAGTCAATGCGTGCATTTTTTGCAGGATCAATATTTTGCTGGGCGCGAATATCCGCTAGTTCTTTGGTTTGGTCATTGAAGTATTTAGTGAGAAAAAAGTAGCGGAGTTTAAAGTTATCCCATCCTCCAGCCTGTGCAACTAGTCCAGTGAAGATGATACCAATCATCAACAAGCTACCAACAGCTATTTTTGTGAATTTATTCATATCATCAATACCTCTGTAGGTAACATTTTCTAATTTCTATTAAATTGAAACTAGATTAAAAATTCCTGAGAGTAAGATTAATATGAATAAATTTTTCCCAGAATTTGCTGGTAGTTTAATAGACCCAAAACTTGCACCTACAGCCATAAAAGTAGCATTAGTAGTTGGCTCAATACTTTTTATCATTAATCATGGGAATGCATTAATGGCAGGAAAAATGAAGCGAGAACGCTGGATTTCTGCTGTTTTAACTTACCTTGTACCTTATATAGTAAATATTCACGGTCAGTATATCAGTCGCTCTCGTTAGAAATGGCTCACATTTTTCCTATCCACAATCATCTCGGAGATGGGAATTTAATCGTTACACCACTATTTTTTCTCTTTAGCACCAGGAGCCTTAGAAGCGCAGGGATTAGCTTTATCCTTAGTACCAGGAGCCTTAGAAGCGCAGGGATTAGCTTTTTCTTCTGTGGTGGTATTAGTCTTAGCTCCACAAGGGTTAGCGCAACCAACCACAACACCCAAACTCAGCATGGAAATAGTTGCTAGGGTAGCTAAATATTTAATTCTCATACAGTTATCCCCTCTACATTACATTGGAGTTCACTTATTATACGAAACCAAATCCTAAATGGATTTAGTTTTTTTGACTTTCCCCACAATATGATATAGCAGTCGCCATTATGTTTAGGACGTTTTTCAGTTGATAGTTGTTAGTTGTTAGTTGTTATAGCAGTCGCCATTATTGTTAGGACATTTTTCTATTCCCTGTTCCCCGTTCCCTGTTCCCTTTGAACCAAAATACGATGTCCTAACCTATGTGTCCGTCGCTATAGTTGGTGGTTGACAGTTTTTGAGTAGAGCAATATTGTCCTAACCGATATGTCCATTGCCATACTAAGTTGTATTCTGTTGTAGTAGTTCTAGTTGGTGAGATTGCTTCCTTCCGCTCCGCGATCGTCGCAATAACATGCGGACTATCTTTGAAAGCAACTTGGTATGAGGAATCCTATTTGATTTTTGTTGGCGTAGCCTGTCTTTTGGGCTTACAAAACTCAGTACACTTTTATTCCTTCTTCCCTGTTCCCCGTTCCCTGTTCCCTATCTCTACGAGTGATTCAGGAATCAAATCGGATTGCTATAGTACTGATACAATACTTAAAAATTTATTGCGGTACGGGTTATGGGGTCAAATTCAAAACGTCGCTCATAATCAGCTTCACCGTATAAATTAAAGCTAACAGTTGGTTCATCACCCAGAGCTTCCACATGATGAATAGCATTTGGAGTAAAGCTAATTATGTCACCTGGATAAAGAATCTGCTCACCAATTTTTTCGATCGCATCGCTATTTTCTGGATCTACTTTTCTCCAAATTGTATTTTTTTCTTCTCCGCTAACAATAGCCACAATTCCCCAGGTAGCATGATTGTGGATTGGCGAAGCTTGTCCGGGTAGCCAAACTACTGTTTGCACTGTGAGGGGAAAATCCGGTTCATCATACAGGGTAAGTACTGACCAACCCGTAGCTGGATCTGGTTCTAAATATTCATAGTGTAGCCATTCTGA
>JAAUYH010151891.1_pt1 | contig 13517 bp, 6 predicted proteins | sample 7278061 | NCBI WGS metagenome assembly JAAUYH01 (sample SAMN14350203, study PRJNA611818) | marine sediment metagenome | isolation source: surface marine sediment (0.6m) | place: French Polynesia: Moorea | collected 2018-08
CGCGACTAGTATTCTACAGCTGAGCATTAAGTACTGATATTTGTCAGTTTCTATTTTTTTTGTCAAAGTGACGTCTTTGCTTTTTATAAAAGTGTCTCCTTCGAAAAATATCAAAGTGTCGCCTAAGCTATATATTTTAGTGGAATGAGCGATAGTAGTCGTGAAAATCAGGCTGTTGCAAATTACTTTCAACGGTAGCGAGGGTTCTATTCTAAAACGGGTAGCCTACATCCCAGAAAAATGACTGAAAGTAAAATCCCTTGCACGTTCTGATACTTTTGAAATCAACAAGTGAAGAGAGTTCTTCATTATACTACAGTTTAAAATGTAAGAAAGGAAAAAACCGTAATCAAGAACGGCTATTCGTTCAGAAATTCCAATAGATCTACAATCTCTGTTGATTCATGCTCACAACCAAGAAACGACGCTCTCGGTACGAAGAACTGTCAGGTTCACTCCTTCCATTCACGGCGGAAAAGAAGACAGACACGGAAACCGTTTATTTAAAGCGAATCGACTTACGTTTTCGACATGTCGTTGCGTAAGATACCCGCCGCATAATTTGCTGTCATAGTGTCAGTGTCAGCAAGCCGAAAGACTACGCGTGATGAAGAAGAGGAGAAGGGATAAAATTTACGCGTGGCTATTATCGGAACCGGGGTTTCTTGGCTAATTGAGGTACAAGCGCTAAAAATGTTCGGTTCACCTCAGTCATGTACGAAGAGCGAGCGAGCGTCGGCAGGGGTTGTTCGAGTATTGATATTAGAAATGATTCCGTGCTAACCTTTTCTGAATTTTCATTCGGACCGAAGCCTCTGTATTCGCAACGAAGCATATTCGTGGACTTTGACGCAGGCACTATGCCCCGAACTAATAAAGAAAATCAAATTGTTGTGGATATGCTGAGCAAGACAGCATACCTGTTCCAACAGTCGTTGAGGGTGGTGATACAAAAGCACGTTGTATTTGCTTGGTTCGATTTAAACGAAAACCGTGTTCCTTCAAAAATATTGTTAATGTTAACCAATACTTTGCAAGGGTTCTGGTTCGCCTGACTAACTCGAAAGAAACCTCGGAATCATCGAAAATAGTGAATGTGTTGCGTGCATGTCTAGAACCTCTAATTCGGCGGGAAGAATCAGGGTGTTTAGCTCACAGAGTAGTGTAAATTGTACAAATCGATATAAGTATGACCCTGATTTAAAATTTATAATCGATAACATGAGCACTTTTCAAATGATCGCCAAGCCAACTTACAGAACAATAGACATGGTAGGTAGCAAATTGAATAAAAGTTTCTACGGTATTTAGATAGTGCTACTAGATTCTTATTTGGGATCAGACTGATTAGATTCGTGCTCTTTCGTAGCTTTGTGCGCCGAGCACTCTCTGTATGAATTAATAAGTCCGGAGAGCTATATTCCGGCAAAGTGAATGCTCTGTTGGACATTAGTGAGGGTTTCTCGGAATCAGATTCCTGTTCATTCTAGCTAATTAATCTGATTGTAGTCTTTACTCATTATCAGATACTCCGTCGTCGACGTCGTCAGAGATGGTACGGGATTCCTCATAAGAGAAATTCAACGACTTTCTGATTCTGTTCAAAGTTCCTAATCAAGAAGTAATTGGTGCTGCCGTTATTCTGCCCTTATTTCAATACAAAATCATTCTAGTACTTTTTCGACATGATGAACAATAGGTGACACAGTATTTGAACTGTTCTCACCCTCCAACGCATCAAACTGCTGTTTCAACCGGTTACAGACATCTCCAGAAGTATTATTCTTGTTGTATAGTTGTGCGATATTGGATTTGATGTAGGCACATAACAATTAAATAGGCTGCAAATCCAAAAATTTGGAGGTGTGAATGGAACTTTGTGGCCTTTCTCTTTTGCAATCTGCACCAACTCTGGTTCCACATTATTTTTTTGCTATTCTCTTAGCTTTTATTTCGCTTCGGTCACACTTATGTCAGAATTAACGGTTCTGGACAGCATAAGGGAAACCTAGGGTTTGTACTTCGAACCAATAAAATTTTTTATTTTCTCAATCCTACAAATTTTATTGGATGACAAGCAGCAGTTCCGGTTTCTTTTATGCTGTCCAGAACTGTAAATTCAATTCTTAGTCGATTCAATTCATGTACTAGTTCCTTCTTTCTCATTTTGGAAACATTGGGAGTATCACTTAACTTGCATTTGTGATATCTAGCGCTGCCCAGTATTATTATAGGCGGTTCAGATAGGTCAGGAAGCAGCTGTTGTTTAAATCATGCCCTATAGTTCGAGGAGGTAAACGGTCGATGGTAGTCACAAGGTTGTTGTTTCTTCGAAGTAGGTGAGAATGCCCATACAGAACCAGCAATTAATCCTGGATTAAAGTAATTTCCTTGCCCTGCTATTGCTGCTACGAAACAAATTCTCAGACTTTTGTGTGGCATCTTCCCCTGAGCAAACCAGTAGTTGGATGACAAAGTTTGTTGTTAAAGTTGTGATGATGATGATGAATATAGGACTCATCAGCATAAACTTCACGTAAACGTTCAACAACGGGTAGTTCTCGAATATGTAACGATTCCCTTGCATACTCATTGCACCATGCCAAATGTCCAGTGTTGAACTGAACTTTTCAATTCGGTTTTTCTTCTCATGACGTTATTCTTGGATAAGTAGCGACGAACAGATCTTAGAGCATCTTCGTTATCATTTTTGTCAAACTTTTCATTACTATCCTGCTCAATTACGATTTGCTGCTCGGTTGCAGCAATATGAGCTCGAGCTGCTTGTGCTGATGTTGCTAAGTCTCTTACTTGAAGGCATATGTCACGTTCATTTGATATTCTCAACTTCAGCTTAGCATTTGATCCACTACCAGACGGTTCAGTTACAACTTTGTTCGCGTCTATTGCAGTTCCATGCTTTTTACTTGTTTTCTATTTAGTTACTAGACTAACCACTGTTTCAACTGCAGCACAGCAGATTTTTGCAGTACGAGCTCGTGTATTGACTTCAAGTGCGGTGTACGATTCCTGGAATCTCGATAGAGGGCGCAGAGTACTCGTAAGATGGTTCCCTTTTCATCTGCTCACAAATGTCTTTTTTCACGGACTTTGTCGAGGTGATCAATCTTATGAAGCACAGATTCTGAATCTGTGCTTGGATTTTTCTCGCGGTTGGATGGAGGTGCAATCTTTGATTGCGGCTGCAATGGTCGTTCTGCAAGATGGCTGCACTACTTCTCGATTTTTTCTGATGTTCTACATAAGTAACGTTAATAACTAAAAATTGCAAACTGATTTATAACATTCCGTAGAAACTATTTCTAATATCCAGCGAGTCATTCATCTGGCCTGATTTTAGTTATCCGAAACCGTAAAATAAAGAGTAATTTTCTTTCTTACGCTTGTGTCTGGAAGGACGCTACAGCACTCTAGAAAAGGGCGGACAACAGTGGTATTCCTCTTGTTGGTCTTACAGAAACTAGTGTCAGATCAGATCCTGCACACAGTGCATCAAATGCAAAAGGAGATTCAAGCAGAAATCATTCATTGGATGATGAACAAGTAACTGCCGACCAAACTCGAGATATCTGCAACTCTGAGTGGACTGAATGCTACAAATCGATCTCAAGTCATATTGATTTGTCTCGAGTGCTCATACAGCACGGTCATGCACACAACAGTATGAAAGACGCCATCACATGCAAAATGGCCCCTCGACATGAATATTCAATTCGGCTCTCACGCGATCATCTAAAATTCACAAGCTAAAATTCCTCCCAAACTTGGGAGGAGAAGCTGTGGAGTGTGGTAACCACATAAGTTCAATATGCAGTCGAAGGGCACAGAATGGATTGTCGTGCTACGTCATATATGATGGCAGTCGGACCATGAAGGCTATCGATATGCAGAAATGCATTGCTGTGCCTTGCGACCTACATGACTGACGAACTACTTCATACAACCGCATAAATAGAGTAGAAGTTGAGTGAATAACGACAATCGCGACATATCAATTTACCAATTTGTTCACGCTATATCTACCACAGCACATGCGGATATAGCGAGGCTGTTTGGGTAGAAAAGCTCAGTGTTTACAATATATCGGTGTGGCGGGCGGTACACGAGCCGAGAGTCTGAGCTAACATCAGCGTTTTGTTAAACGGAGTGGTTGGAACGAATTTGGCGCTGTTACTCATGGTTACTTTTAGTTCTTCTCACCCAAGCAGTAGGGAGAACGCAAGATCCGAGAGTTCATCTGGGCAATGTTGTCATCGAATTACGTACTTGGTTGCTTAAACTCTCCAATTATTGAGCGGTTGACCTACTCAGATTATGATTTTTGTGGGAGAATGTTACGGGATTAGAGGTCTGCAGCATGCCTTAAATGCCTCAACTGACAGATGTACTGAATTTTTTGACATCATGTAATTTACGAATTGTGTAAGGAAGGTTTGTGCTGATCCGCAAGCTTCAGAAGGATCAAAATCATCACTATATAACCCGATATCAAATAGAATTAAGGCAACCACTTTTTTATGGTCGATCATACTCTCGGATGACGAATGATAATTTTCAGTTAGTGCATTTAAATCACGTCCGCCGCTGGTCATTTTCAATTTTGCGGCACAGCAGATTTAATCGACCATAAATAATTCGAGCCTTAGTTCTCTTGCAGTGCAACTGAATATTTTTAGTTTTCCAAAATTTTGATGAGAATGTCATCTTATTTAATGTCATGCACTTTAAACTGTGACCGTGAATTAGCAGAGATATACGATGAAGATTTACGGCATTTATCTATCTAGTTTTTCAATTCCAACAGTCATGAATCGTTCGGACATTGATATGTGAAATACCAGTAGCCATAGTTGAATACCTTCTGTATCTAGCTGAGGAATTATACTTTGTCATTGGTTTGAGTTGAGCTACTCTTCCGCGCCCCGCGAAGATCCCAAGACTTTTTATGGCTGTGCGCGGGGCGTTGTTAGGTTGGCTGTTGATTATCGTCCGGGATAAGCAACAGTGGTACTTACGATTGATGATATAATGCTTTCACCTTTGCGAAATAACGTGCTCATGCTAATTCTCCCGTCTCTCGACGTCAGACAAGTGTAGGAGATTTGAGCTTGTGCTAAAACTCTACAACATCTTTAATTTTGTCAGCGACGACGGTTAAAAACTCAAAAATAGAGAACAGCTATTTCCATGATTGTACATCTAACTGACAATCAAATCAATAGTAATCTAGTTTGATAAAGTTAACTGGCGAATTCCAAGCTATGCTTTGATTCTGTCATACTTTGACCTTTGTACAAGCCAAAAACAAAAAATGGATAGTTCATCGCAATCTCAGTTTTTTATAACATGAGTCGAGATAATTCAAGGAAGGGCTGTGCAAACTTGGTTTATTTTAGCCGCTTACGATCTCTAATGATCTTTCCTTGTTTAAAAATATAGTTCGTCAGTGCAATTCGAAGTTGATCATTGCGTAATGGACTGGTGGAAACACGAATCAAGAACTCTCTGAACGAACGAAGGTGAAAAATACGACCACCTATACTATGCCGCGAGGACACAGCTCACGTAACTCAACAATCCAGTATCGAATGCGGAAAAAACACCCAAGCGAGAGTTTCCATACTTTGAGGGTGGATGAAGAATATGACAGGGAAAATATTCTAAAATGTCGGACGACTCATTGGGAACCTACGATAAAAGTCATGAATTTCAGCAACTGGATGCAATAGGAGGCTTTGCGCAACTGATTGTTTTACTTCTGCGTCGTCGGGAAGCTTAAGTTACAGATGTGCCCGGCAAACTAGGCGATTTTAATCCCCATTTGAATTATGGTACCAAAGCTGAAGGTCTAAGAACTGATCATTCGTGAAAATAACTGAAGAAAAGTGCGCTTTCTTCTGCGATTTCCATAAAGGCTTTCGAAATCTTTCTCATAACTATCAAACGAGGACTCACGCTCTTTGTTTGGACCGATTCTGGCTATCGAGTAAATTTCAATATATTTACTTACAATGAACAGGTCGAGATATTCAGCGCTACCTGTTCAATAGTCGAAGCCGGAATTACTGTGAGCATAAGTATATTGATTGAGTAATTTTTGGTGGGAGTGACAAATGCGATCCGGATTTCATCCTAATATGATTTCATTACATTAAAGAATCTTATTTTGCCTCATTTTGCTTACATGTATAACTCTATTTGTTATTCTGTGCAGATCCAACCTTCGGATCGATAATCAACAAGAAAGATAGCTTTAGTACCTCGGAATATGGTTTTCAATACGAACTTAGATGAATAAAAAACGAGCAAGGTTTTTTGCAATCCGGAAAATGCAATTCTTGCACATTGGTTCTTCTTGGGAAATTCAACTAAAAATTAATTTGTTGTTATTATGTTAAATTTAAAATATGATGCGTTTTATTCTTACATTTTATCTGCAAAATTTAGATTTGATGCAGAAAAACTTGAAAAGAATATTCAGTACTAAAACTATGTTGGCAAATGAATAAAATTTAATTTAACGGACATCACCGAAATCCGATAAGTTCTTTGTCGAAACTTTTGTGAATATAGTCTACAGTAAACTCAGCCTACTTGCGAAATATGCAACCTGCAGAATAATTTTATACTACAGTCTAGAGATAGGAACTTTAGTCGGGGTAAGCTGGCTTTTACTTTTCCACTCTTCACTGTTTTAAACTCTTTTCGTTGTATCGTAACGCAATAGCTTATTGTCACGTGCCTTCACAGCACGTGATATTTCTCTAAGCAGGGTTTGACATTTTGTATTTGAATTAGTTCCTTCAAACGCGCCTCCGTTATAATTTGATGATTCCAAAAATCACTCTTCGCGAGTGCCTGCCCTTATAAATTGTTAATAAATATTTTGCTGGACAGTTGATAATAGGAACCTTCCCGATTTATGCGAAAAACTGTATTCCTGAAATTAAAGATCATAGGTAATAATTGATAATGTTCAATGAAGAATCCGAAATTAAATATTCCCACACTATCTTATTTAAATAGTTCGGTTAATCATCAGTGTTCAACTTGTATAATCTTCTTCGGAGTTGCAGTGTATTTCTAGAGTAAAGCTCGGCAAAAAATCATTTTGATTCAATTCGTGGCTTTTGAAGATAATTTTTACTAGATTGACTCAATTGACATGTTCTGCACTATTTTCGATCCAGGGAAGAGTAAATTAAGTTTGGCTGCTATACAGTTAGGGCATCACTTGAAGGTTTTACCTCACACAAACTCAGTAGAACGAAATTTTTGAAAGCGGGACTTGCCTTCATATGTTTCTTGACATGAATTGTGAACGGTAGAGCGTTGAAGATGTTCACGTGGTAACGAAATAATCGCTTGCCCAATTTCGAATAAATAGCCTGTACAAATTCTCGCTAAATTGATAACGAACATAACTTCTCCTTGGAAATCAAAAACAAACCTAAATGTAACCTGGTAACGCCTTCTGATGATAAATTCTGCGGAATAGACTATTAGCAAAGTATGCTGTTCAATGTTACTTAAGCCCTGTGTTCTATGAAGACATTGTCGAACCAAGATTCGGATCTTTGATTATTCAGAAACTGCGACTGAAAAGTCCAAATAATCAAAATATTGTGGACTCAGACTTAATCCATTCGTAAACTGGAAGCATCGTAGATGCGCAATTGGCGAAGTCAGATTGTCAAGTGTCCTATTTCAATGGAAGCGACAAAAACCAAGAAAGTCCTTACAGAACTTGCTCAGTACTTGCCAAAATTAAGCTAGAAGCGTCCTAGAGGCGTCATTGGCGAAGTATTGACTGCAGTCAGATTGCTAAGTGCCCTAATTTTATAGGAACGACAAAAACCAAGAAAGTCCCTACAGAACTGGCTCAACACTTCGCCAAAATTATAAATCGATAAATGAAATTCAATGCCGGTCATAAATAATGATCTCAGTGCGTGAGCCGACGGAAAGCGCGCAAACGCTCGTATGGAATCAAGTACATCTGATGGCAGCTCGCACAGCTAGGGACTCGTTTTGGAATGTTCCAGATGGAGCTGTAAGCACTTTCCATTGAATGCAGATTTACGATGTTCCAGAGTTTTATTTACCTTCGCGACTAGATTAATGACAGACACAGACAAAAACCGAGGTATACAGGATCGCCTTTTCTTACTTCGAACCTTCCTATTGACCTCAGAAGTGAGCGAAAGTACAGACTCGCTAAAAATCCGTACAAAACAAGAACGACCTCGTTTTCAATTCAGACGAACTCCACTGTAAAAAAGCCAAGAACTCCAGGATTTTATTCAGAATGCTATTGAAGTTTTCAGTGGTCCGATTGATGTTGGTCTGGGCGCAACATGGCAGCCATCATCGAAAATGCTTCGATTCGCTCCTTTTACTCGTGTTCAATGCATTGGAACATTGGTGCGACGGACGAAAATCATTTCAACTATTTGGCTGAACAACTGTTGAGCCATACGAAGGAACAAGTGAATTCTCTTCGAAGCGAAGTAGAGTATCCTCGGTGACACTGTTGGAACTCGGAAGGATGAAGAGTCGGCGGTTAGCATGGTCCCCATAAAACCAAAATATGACACCCACACATATTGAGATTACTGAAGAGAAGCCTGCATTGACCCATTTCCCGTGTAGTGCAAAGAAAGCCGCCCACGCGAGGTTGTAGATAAAGAAAAACAATTCGGCCAGAACGTATGGCAAGTGAATTTTCACTTTCGTGTTACGATTTGGAGTACGTCTATCACCCGAAACACTCGCCATTTTGGGAGTACGCTCGAATTCACCGTTCATGGAGCCGAACAAGCCCTCATTGAAAGACATGAATTGGTGCGGTAGCATCGCAGCGCCGAGAAAAAAGAAAGGTATCATTCGATACATGCGCTGCAGGACAGTTTTGAATGTATGCGTGGGGTATGTATAACGCGTTTCAGAAGTTGCCACATATGTGAAGAATATCAAGTAGAGAATACACGGAAGCGCGTATACAGCAACAGCAATACTCGTCCCGAGTTTTCCGAACCACATCCCATTGGCTAGTGCATAAGGTTGAACCAGGAGCCAGATGCCCCATAAGCACCAGTGCCATGAAATGGTAAAGTGGTAGATTAAATGTAATTTTCGGAGAAATCCAGTTTTATAGCTCGTCAAAAGAAAAAGTAAATGCATTCGTTGTAGCTGCACCCAGCCTTGAGTCCATCGTTTTTGCTGCGCCTTATAAGCAGTGTACGTATCAGGAAGTTCTGCTGGCACAATGATTTCTTTCACGAATCGAGTCGTGTATCCTGCGAACAAATGTCGAACAGACAATTCGCAGTCTTCGACGAGGCTCGTAGAACGCCATCCTCCAACTCGTTCAACAGCATCTGCTTTCCAGATTCCTGCAGTGCCTGTAAAGTTTACAAATTCCCATGTGGCCGACCGCCATACCATTTGTATCGTGTGATGTGCATCAATCCATAGTGATTGAGCTGCCGTAAGATTTGACTTTTCATGATTCAAATGACCCCATTGTGTCTGCACTAACGCCAATTTTTTGAGGATCACGCCATTGTCATCAAAAAAGTAGGGTACAGCTCGCCTCAAAAAGTCACGTTCCGGAACGAAGTCGGCGTCGAAAATTGCGATCAGTTCGGCCTTTGTTTGGCGTCGTCCGATTTCCAAAGCTCCGGCCTTATAACCACTTCTGTTCGTACGGCGCATGAGTTGGCAATTGTAACCACAAGAAATCATTTCAGAACATGCCTCTTCAACAAGAGCTCGAATATCAGGGTCTGTCGAATCATCCAGTACTTGTACTTCCAATTTATCGGCAGGCCAGTCTAATGTGCAAGATGCCATTATAGAGCGCTTTGCGACGGCTTGCTCGTGGTACATTGGAAGTTGCACACAAATAAGCGGAAGATTCGATGGGAGACGACCCTGCTTTTCATTGCTACGGTCTCTAAAGTAGTATCCCGAATGTTCCACTATCCCACAAGATAAAATGGAGAGTACAAGAAAATATGGCAGGTGCAGTGCTCCTGCCAAAATGTACCACCAAAACTTGTTGAGCTCTCCCATGGCATCCAGTCCTCGAGCGCCCACATGCCAAAGTAATGAGGAGCTTAATGCCGCCAATGCGAGACTGGGTGTCCACCAAGGCACTTTCACTTGGTTTATCACTGGCATTTTCGCGTGTTCCAAGTTTTCGATCTCGGCAATGATTTTCATGAAAAGGTTGAACGCGCATATCTATACCAAATTTCTTTTTGATCGGTTACATAATTTCGAATATATTGCTGACTAGTGATGTCTATACCAATCCCTCAATCTACTGGTGTTCGAAACTCATTGCTTTTGAGTGAAATATGCATGACTAGATTGCGCTGTCTTCTTTCAAACGCTCCAAAATAGTTAAAAATGTATGGCGTATAGCTCCAGTGTAGAGGAAAAAACGATCGGATTTTAGAGGAACTAGTCGTTGTCGACACCGCAATTTCTTAGTTTCGAAAATTGCTTCATGCTAACAATCAATTCGATTCCATTGGACGATAGCAGATAGAATGCAAATAATTCAGGGAGGGTATTATAACAGCCTTTCCTACTCATTTGGACAGAAAGCACACAAATCAACCTATGCATGTTTGCATAGTAGCAAAGTAAATTGGATCCATATCACGGCTAGTGTTGTTGAATTCGTAATCCAGCTTACGGCGGAGTAGCCTTTGACTCATTACACTTCTTAAATTGAGTAAAATCATCATTGATGAGTCGATGTCTCTCTTTACTCCTGAACAGTTAAATCTCAGCAACATGAAGAGGAAATGAGAATCTATTGACAGAACTCAGTATGCTAGGGATTCCCCCATGCAGAGGTGGAGTCGTAAAAGATTCACCAAGAATTTTCTATTTTTTAGCGGCTTTGTGTCGATTTGAGTTGCGTCGAGAAAACCCACCCGGACTGATCAGTTCATCTTTGCCATTCTCCTTGGTAAATCTACGATCGGTACAAAATTTGCACTTTGATCAAGTGAAGACGATCTAAAATGTCGATGACTCTTAAATTTACGTGTAGGAAGAAGATGGCCGTAATGCTTTTAGGATTACGTGTTGCACACGTATACTTTCCCATGTGAGGGACACTTTATGAGGAACCTCTCTAAATCTGAAGCTTTACGATGCCAAGGGATGGGAATTTCTTCGGTCTACGATTTTCTTCTCCTGGAACAAGTTTACAAAGAATCTCGTGATCTAGTTCATCAGTACTGGGGTGCTAGCCTTTCCAGCTTATTTTCCGCTATCTAGTGGTACTTTCTGGCATACCTCCGGAATAATGCATTCATAAGAAACAGTTAGCAAAATATAATCCATGTTGGTTTTGATATCAAAGGAAAATTTATTTTCGCTACCAAATTAGCTAAAATAGCTATAGACGAAACAAAATATTTTCATGTTTAGCCAGCCTAAATGTGCATCATAAAAGCGAATCAACTTCTGAATTCTGAAAACGATTACTTATGCTAGAATAGTGTATGTAGGGAGAGATTTTCAAAAGCAGCTAGAAAATATGCTTCTATGTGAGAGAAATAATGTCTACAAGGTATCAAAAAACTTCGCACGAGATAATTAAATTGAATTTTAAAGTAATGATATTAATAGCGACGAATTTGAGGATGAAGTTGCAGAAACGTTGTTACTGTGTCTGAAACTAGAGCTCCGACAAAAGTTCAGGAAGTGAGACTGAAATCGATCGAAAGGACATCCATATTTGAGGTCGGGTGTTAAAAAATATGAAAAGTATTAGGTCCTAATTAGACGGATCATAACCTTTGTCATACAAAATTCTAGCATCATATAGAATAGTTTATCAAGTTTGTGCGCAACAAGTTTCTAAACTGAAGGCGGTTGGTTTTGGAGATACAACGAAATTCGTGAACTTCACTGATTTCTGACTTCTTTTCATACATATGCTGCTTGCAAGGAGAAAGAAGACTGTCGATCTTATTGCTCAGCTCCCCCATATGAAACAACTACATCATATTGTTTAAGTTTTGCGTAGTCGGAAAGCTTAAGATATCGATGTGCCAGGCAAACTAGGCTAAAGCTGATGGGCTAAGAAATGCTCTTTGGAGTAATAACCGATGAAAATTGAGCTTTCTACAGCAATTTTCATAAAGGTTCTGCAATTCTTGACGTCCAGAGATAGACTGCTTCTGACAACTATTCAACGAGGACTCAGGCTCTTCGTGGGAACCGATTCTCGTAATCCTATAAATTTCAATGCATTTACTCACAGATATCAGGTCGAGAGATTCTGCAATGTCTGTTCAATACTTTAATCGGATAATGACTGTGACTATGAATATATTTGTTGAGTCGTTTTTGATGAAAGTGATGGATATGATTCAAAATTATCGATGATATAACTTAATTACATAAAATAATTGGACACATTTGGGCTGATTACTATTTAAGTACATTACTCTGTTTGTTATGTTGTACAGATGAAGTCCTCGGATCGACAATCGACAAGAAAGATAGTGTTTGCATCAGAGAATATGGTTCTCAACAAGAGGTTAGATTAATCTACAACTAGAAAGATCTAATACAATCTGAAAATTTTGATTTGTGGACTTCGGTTCTTGTTTAGAAATTGAGTACAGTAATAATTTACTGTTATTTTTTGACATCTGAAATATAATTTGTTTTTCTTCCATTCCAAACGATATCTTCTGAGACTTGTGACGAATTGAGAACATTACTTCTCTAATCTCGCTACCCTTCCCAAATATAACGATATTTATTGACGAAACAAAGGTGGGGAACATTATGAAGCCACATACAACGGATTTTCACTGACGTAAGAATGGATTTGGAACCGATTATGTCCGCAAAATCTTGATCTGATGCAGACGAACTTGAAAAGAATTTTCGATATTACAACTAGGTTGGAAACTGATTGAAACCAATTTTAACGGCCATCACCGAAATCCGAAAAGTTCTTTGTCAAAACTCTCCTGAAAGTTATCAATATTCTGCTCGAATTACTTGCGAAATAAGCAAACTTACTCAAATAGTGCTAGAAATCTTCTGTGTTTAAGTTATCTAGTATCTTTCGGAGTTTCTGTGTATTTCTGAAGTAAAGCTCAGCAAAAAATTATTTTGAATCAATTCGTGACTATTAGTAAATAAGTTTGGCAGCTCTACAGTTCGAGCATCAATCGAAGTGTTTTACCCTTCACAAACCTATTAGAATGAATTTTTCGAAAGCGGGACTTGCTTTCATTACGCGTTGTAATTAATATAGACGAGCAAATTTAGTGACGTAAATGTTCCATGACATGAATTATGAGCTGTGGGGCGTTGAAGATGTTCACGCGGTAACGAAATAATCGTTTGAATAATTTCGAACAAATAGTCTGTACAAATTCTCGCTAAATTGATAACCAACCTGACTTCTCCTTTGAAACCAAACACAAACCTAAATGTATTCTGGTAAC
>JAAUYH010180637.1_pt1 | contig 13515 bp, 11 predicted proteins | sample 7278061 | NCBI WGS metagenome assembly JAAUYH01 (sample SAMN14350203, study PRJNA611818) | marine sediment metagenome | isolation source: surface marine sediment (0.6m) | place: French Polynesia: Moorea | collected 2018-08
CGCGTGCCTTCGCCACGTACATAGTGACCGCTACAAAGGAGCCCATCCGTATGCTTGGAGCCTCTTTTTGCTAGCGGGACATGTGATATCGACGGCCATTTATCATTTTCTGATTGTGCTTCGTCGCTGAACGACGAGCGGCTGGTATTGGCCGATAGTAGACGGTCGACTTGACCGTCCTCAGCCGATCTGAACGTCTGCTTCGGGAAAAACAGACATTCAGGCTTCCTAAACCACTCTGTTCCTCTCCTCACCGGCGAGGAATGCTACGACGTTCGCGGCCAGTTCATCGATGGAATTCTGGCGCGCCTCCCTGCTGCCCCAGGCGACATGCGGCGTGATGATCAGATTGCTGCCCGCATAGTCGAGGAGAGGGTTGCCGTCCCTGGGCGGTTCTTTCGGCAGCACGTCAATTGCGGCGCCGCCGAGGTGGCCGCTTCTCAACGCATCGGCCAGTGCCTGCGAATCAACCAGCCCGCCGCGCGCGGTGTTGATCAATATCGCTCCCGGTTTCATCACCGAAATCGTGTCGGCATCAAACAGATTGTTAGTCTCGTCGTTGAGCGGGCAGTGCAGTGATATAACGTCGGCGCGCTGCAGCAGCTCGTCGAACGACACGCGGCCCTCCGTCACGGCCCCATCGCGGCGAGCGGCGACCAGCACTTCCATGCCGAACGCGCGCGCCACGTTCGCAACACCCTGACCCAGCGCGCCATGCCCGACGATGCCAAGAGTCATCGCCGCGAGCTCCCGGATCGGATAGGCAAGCACGCAGAAGTCGTCCGCGCTCTGCCAGTGACCGGCGCGCAACGCTGAGGAGTACGGCTCGAGGTTGCGGGTGAGCATTAACAACATACCGAAGACATGCTCGACCACTGACTCGGTGCAATAGTCGCGAATATTGCAGACCGCGATGCCATGTTGCCCTGCCGCGTCGAGGTTCACCCGGTCGACGCCGGTCGCAGTCAGGCCAATGAAGCGTAACTTGCCGGCCCGCCGCAGCAATTCCGGCGTCAGGTACATCTTGTTGGCGAACACGAACTCGGCGTCCTGAATGCGGTCGGCAACCAGATCACGTGGCGTCTCGTCGAAGACATCCATGTCGGGAAAGAGCGCTTGTAGCGGCTGCAGGTCGAGGTCGGGACCCATCGTGGAGTAGTCGAGGAACACGGCTTTCATCGTGAAATCGGGTACCCTGTGCGACGAAGTGACCGACGATGAATGATCAGTACTGGAAACGCAAATCGCTGGCCGAGATGAGTAAAGAGGAGTCGGAAGGCCTCTGTGACGGCTGTGCATTATGCTGCATGCACAAAGTCGAAGACTCGGACACCGGCGAAGTGTATTACACAGACATTGCCTGCCGGCTGCTCGATCTCGACACCTGTCGCTGCATGGACTACGCGAATCGCGCGAAGCTGGTCTCGGACTGCCTGCTGCTATCCGCGGACGACCCAACTGGTTTCGAGTGGCTTCCGGACAGCTGCGCCTACCGGCGACTCGCGAACGGCAAGGATCTGCCACCATGGCACCCGCTGCTGACCGGCGACCCGGAGTCGGTGCACGACGCTGGCATATCGATGAGGGGCAAGGCGGTTTCCGAAAACGAAACCAAATTGTTCACCGTGATGCGCAAGGTGAACGAATGACCGCGAGCAACCCGCAATGAGTGAATACCCGACCAGACCGCTGAGTGAGTATCGCGAGTATCCCCTCGAGGAGATGCGTGCAAGGCTCAAGGCCTTCTACGACGACGTCAGCCGCCGCCGCACCGTGCGGGACTTTTCGACACGGCCCGTACCGCGCGATGTGATCGAGGCAGCGCTGGAAGCCGCCGGAACTGCCCCGAGCGGCGCCAATCTGCAGCCGTGGCACTTCGTGGTGGTCAGCGGCGCCGAAACGAAAAGAAAGATTCGCGAAGCGGCGGAGGTCGAGGAACGCGAGTTCTATGAGCATCGTGCCTCGGAAGAATGGCTCGCGGCACTGAAGCCGCTGGGCACGGACTCGAGCAAACCATTTCTCGAGACCGCGCCGTACCTGATCGCCGTGTTCCTGCAAAAGTTCGGTGAGCTCGAAGATGGTCGCAAGGTAAAGCACTACTATCCGGTCGAATCCACCGGGCTCGCCACCGGCATCCTGATCACCGCATTGCATCACGCCGGGCTCGCGACCCTGACGCACACGCCGAGTCCGATGAAATTCCTGAACGAAATCCTCGGCAGACCGAAAAGCGAGCGGCCGTTCCTGCTCCTGGTCGTGGGCTATCCCGCGGACGACGCCGAGGTACCCGACATCACCCGCAAACCGCTCGACGCATTCACCTCGTTCATCGACACGTAACCTCCGGTCATACGGCCCGCGGCGGCGATACGTGTCTCCTTCATGGCTCGCTCGCGACTAATTCGAAACGTGCGTGTTGTCGGGCTACTGTTGTGGTGACGAACCGAGCTGCCAGGCATCGACCCAGGTGGTCCGCTTGTAGAAGAGCCCCAGCTGCTCGATGAGCCGCGTTTCGAGATCCGGCATGTGCGCGACGCCGTAGAAGATACCGATGCGCCTGGCGCCGCCGTCAATCTCGCGTTTGAGAACGTCGATGGCGCGTTGATTGCGGGCGCCGATCACGGCCGAACCTGAATCGTCGCCGAGCACGTTACGCACCTGGTCGATGTTGGTCATCTCGTAGGCGATCATGGTCTTGAAGGCGTTGTCTTCTTCCGCGGTGACCACGGCCGACAGCATCTCCCAGTCGCGGAGCCCGAGCGGGTCTTTCGCGTATTCGTTCAGTGACGCGAAGAAGATTCGCCAGAAGTAGACGTACAGGGATTCGCCCCGGTCCGCCATGCTTTCCCGCAGTTCGGTCGGCGACAGATCCGCGTGCACGAAATTCGGCGCCTGGTAGTCGATTTCATCCAGCTGGAACGACAGGTCGAGCAGCTTGGTCATGCTGATCTGGGTCGTGGACAGCAAACCCTTGCGCTTGGAAAGACGGTTGGTCTTGATTGCGTCGGGCGGCGCAACGAGCTCGTAGAGCAGCACGTCGTAGTCTTCGAAGCGCTCGTTCAGCTCGGCGTAGTAGGAAGCGTCGCCGATGTGGATGGCGCTGACGAGATCGACGCTGAGGCCTCGCCGTGCATTTGTCGGCGTATAGGTGGTGATCGCCAATTGCAGCGCGTGGGGCTGATCGTTCTCGTCCGTTGCGACACGTGCAAACGTGGTGCCCGAGTCCGCCAGCGCCGGCGTGCCGGCCGATAGCGCAAGCCAGGTTGCGGCGAGCCAGATTTTGCGAAGCTTGCTGCTCATAAGGGCATTCTACCCCGTATTCTGCAGCCCCTGTGCGATACCGTTCACGCTCGCGAGCAGTGCCTCGAACAGGGCCTCGTCCGTGCGGCCGGAGTCGCGCCACCGCTCGAGCAGGTCGATCTGCATCAGGCTCATGGGGTCGACGTAGGGATTTCGCAGCATAATGGCTCGCTGCAGCGTTACGTCGCCATCGAGCAGGGCCTCGTGCTCCGAGTATTCGAGGATCAGATCCCGGGTGAGCTGGTACTCCTTCTCGATGATCGGGAAGAATTGCTCGTGCGCCTCGCCGGACAGCTGCGAGTAAAGCCTGGCAATGCCGAGATCCGCCTTCGCCAGCACCATCTCTACATCGGCGGTCATGGCGCGCATGAAGTACCACTCCATGAACATTTCGCGAAACTCACGACTATCGAAGTCCTTGGTGGCTTTGGCGAGACCACTGCCAAGCCCGAACCAGCCCGGCAGGTTGCAGCGCGACTGAGCCCAGGAGAATACCCAGGGGATGGCACGCAGGTCTTCGATGCCGGATTGTGAGCGGCGTGACGAAGGTCGGGAGCCGATGCGCATCCGCTCGATGAGATCGATCGGCGTTGCGGTGCGGAAGTACTCGTAGAAACCCGGTGTGTGATAAACGAGCTTGCGATACACGCGCCGGCTTTCCTCGGCAATTACGTCCATCATGGCGTGCCATTCCGGCATGTCGTTGCCGCGGTGACGCGGCATGGCCGTCGCCAGAGCGACCGACCCGATCACCTGCTCGAGCGTGCGCAGTGCGATGCCGCGCAAGCCATACTTCTCGTTGATGATTTCGCCTTGCTCGGTGACGCGCAGGCGGCCGTTGACCGTTCCCGGCGGCGCGCCGAGTACCGCAGCGTGCGTCTTGCTGCCGCCCCTGCTGATGGTGCCACCGCGGCCGTGAAACAGTGTGAGCTCCACGCCCTCGGACTCTACGGCTTCGACCAGCATGACCTGCGCGTTCTGCAACGCCCAGCGGGCTGCGGCGAGACCGCCATCCTTGTTGCTGTCCGAGTAACCGATCATCACGGTTTGCCGGTTTCTGCGCCGCTCGAGGTGATCGCGGTACAGCTCCGTCGACAGCAGCGACTTGAGAATTTCACGGCCCTTGTCGAGATCGTCCACGGTCTCGAGTAGCGGCGCGATGTCCAGCGGCACGTGGCCCTTGCGATTGTGTAATTCGCTCCACTGCGCCAGGAGCAGTATCGACAGTATGTCGTCCGGACCCTGGGTCATGCTGATGATGAAGGGGCCGATCGCCTTCGGGCCGTACTTGCGACGGCAGAACGCAATCGCCTGAAACACGCCGATCGTCTTGCGTGCTTTGGTGCTCAACGTCGCCGGTATGCCTTCCTTGGTCTCGATCGCCTCGATGATGCGCTCGACGCGATCCTCTACGGACCACTCGTCCCAGTCGTCTTCGGCAAGACATTCACCGAGGACTTCGCGATGCACCCGGGCATCCTGACGCACGTCGAGTGTCACGAGATGGAAACCGAACGTGTCGATACGGCGCAGCAGACGACGTACCGCAAACAGGCCCGCATGTTTGCCCTTGTTTTCTTCGAGGCTGTCTGCAATCAGCTGTATGTCGGCACGGAATTCCCGGACTTTCTCGTACGGATAGATGTCGTCATCGAAGGTCGACTGCAGGCGCTGCTGTACGAGTCGCAACAACACGCGGTACGGCATGTTGCGATGCCGCGCCGGCACGGCGTGGTAGGCCTGCTGAAACACGCCACGGTATTCCTCGACCTTCTCCAGCACGGCTTCGCTGAAGCCCGAGCGCTCGACCGACTGGCTGAGTTTGCCGGAAAGTGCGGCGCATTCGCGGTAATAGAGATCCAGAATCAGGGAGCGCTGCCGGGCCAGTGTTTCGCGGATGGTCTTCGCGTTCACATTCGGGTTGCCGTCCATGTCGCCGCCGACCCATGACGCGTAACGCACGAGCGTCGGGATCTCGATCTTCTCCGCCTCGTAGCCGTAGATGCGCGTCAGCGCCATCCTGATGTCTTCGTAAAACGGTGGCGTCGCCCGGTACAGCACGTCCGTAATAAAGAACAACACGTGCTCGAGTTCGTCGGCGACCGTCATCTGTTCCGTAGGATGTTCGTCGGTCTGCCAGCCCGTGGTTATCAACAGGCGAATGTTGGCCAGCGCGGCGTGACGTTCCTGCGCAGTCATGGTCGGATTCAGCAAGTCGACCAGATAGCGCACGATCTGCTGTTCCTTGCGCAGGATGGTGCGGCGTGTCGGCTCCGTCGGGTGCGCCGTGAACACCGGCTGGATGCCCAGGGTGTCGATGAGCTCCTGCAGCTCATCAATCGTCATTCCCGAGGCTTTCAGCTTGACGAGGGTGTCTTCGAAGCCACCAGGCTGGTAATGGCCTACTTCCCGCAGGTACTCACGGCGGCGCCGGATGCGATGCACCTTCTCCGCAGTGTTGACCATCTGAAAGTAAGTGGAAAAGCTTCTGATGACCTGCAGCGCCAGAGGTGGTTCGAGGTTGGCGACGAGTTCCCCGAGGTCCTCGCCGGGAATCTCGTTGTGTTCGCGGCGCCTTATCGAGCGCTGACGGGCGGTCTCGACGAAGTCGAATAATTCCTGGCCACCCTGTTCGCGGATGAGATTGCCGACCAGGGTGCCGAGAATGCGGACGTCATCGCGGAGCGCCTGATCCTTGTCCTCGAAAGTGATGTCCTGGCGGCGCAGAACTTTGTGGTCCCCGGAAGGCATGGTGTTGCTGACTAGTCGCGAAAATTCTCGTACTGCATTGGCAGATTGACGTCGGCCTCTTTGAGCAAGGCTATCACGGCTTGCAGGTCGTCACGTTTCTTGCCGCTTACACGGAGTTTGTCACCTTGAATCGCGGCCTGCACCTTGAGCTTGCTCCCTTTGACCATTTTCACGAGCTTGCGTGCGAGGTCGGTTTCGATGCCTTTACGCATTATGACCTGTTGGCGCGCCTGATTGCCGCTGAACTCGGGTTCCTGCTCATCCAGGCAGGCAATGTCGATACCGCGCTTTGCGAGCTTCTGGCGCAGGATGTCGAGCATCTGCTTGAGCTGAAAGTCCGACTGCGTGGTAAGCGTGATCAGCTGGCCGTCGAAGTCGAACTTCGAACCCGTGCCTTTGAAGTCGAAGCGGGTGGAAACCTCACGGTTTGCCTGGTCGACGCCATTGCTGGCTTCGTGCGCATCAAAATCACTGACAACGTCGAAAGAAGGCATCTTCAGGTCTCTGCGGATGAGGCCCGCGACAATAGCAAAAACTGCCAATGCTGCCCAGATAGTCAGCGGGCGCGGGCGGTCGCGGCCATCGACAATACTGCGGATGGCTGTCACCAGCGATCATGCGCCGAAAGGAGTCGGCCCGGGTCAAGCGGGACAGCTCTGTCATGAACTCCAGCTCGCCGGCGCCGAGTCGCTGTTGGCGCTCGACAGCGACGGCGCCGCGAGCACCGGCGTTACGCTGGCCGTCGACGCTGCGGACGTTGCGAGATCCCGTGTCGCGGCAGATCGATTCCGCCAGGAGGTGTTCGCAGTGCTCGTGCGCGGCTTGCCGCTGTCCGTGTCGATCACTCAGTCGGGTACACGCAAGCATGCCGGCTTTGTCGCCGTATGCGACCAGCTCTATCGGGCGCGATGCGCAGCCGGCGTGAGCGCAGGGGAAATCTGTGTCGCGGTGGATCCGCTCGTCACACCACCGGCGCTCGCAGCGGAGATACGCCGGCGCACGATTGGCGCAGGACCCGTGCATGTTCTCGCGGGCCCGCTGATGGAGCGGCAAGCCGATGCTGTCTCGAGCGATGAGATCTGGTCCTGGCTATGGCAGACATCGGGTCAGGCAGACACGAGCGTGGCTCTGGCGCCTGCAGTAATTTCTCCTTGTACGCTGCTCTCGGCAGAACCGGCACAGTCGCTGCAGCCGGTCACGGCGCTCCAGGTGCCCGCAGGCACGGCATGGTTACCCATACGCCTGGAGCTCACGCGCTTCACCGACGCGCAGGGAGCGATAGCGCTACAGGCGCTGGAGCAGACGCTGCGTCGCTGCGTACGGCTGGGCGATGCGCTGCACGATGCTGTTGCCTGGCCGACAGCGCGCCTGCGTCACGATGCGTGGCAGAACCGCCGGTTGGCGATCGAGCTATGCGGCCTGGGCGACCTCGCCGCGGGCTGTGGGCTGGACCCGCAGCATTTCGCTGATCTTCAGGAGCTTACCGGCTTGCTCCGCTGGGTCAGTGCCACATTGCACAGCGAGTCGCGAGCGATCGCACATGAGGCGGACTTTCTGCCGGCGTTTCGTGAATGTGATCCGAGCATGAAGTTTCCATGCGGGCAGTTGCGCCGGGGGTGGCGCAAGCGCTGGCTGGAGGCCGTCGAAGCGCAGGGATTGAGACACCGAAACCTCATCACCCTGTCGCCCTGGTGCGTCTTTCCGCGAGCTCGACCGCTCGACTATCGGTACGCAGACCTGTTGCCGCTGCTGGCGTTTGCAGACGCAGGTGCGTTCCCTGCGCCGCCGGACCTCGCGCACTGGAAACGTAACGAGTTCATAGACTTCCACAGGCGAGCATGGGCAGTGCTACAACAAAGAAGCAGCCGACGCCAGATTGCAGAGGCACCCTGAACTACGATACCGTCTAATGCCGCGATGAGAGGCCCCGCCATGAGCCGGCCGCACGGTCAGTGCTTTTGGTCTACTGACAAAAATCACTACGAGAGGGCGCGTTGCAACCGATAACACCAGACGCTCATGGACTCGCAGTACTGCTGCTGACGATCTTTGCGTTGTTCTTGTTCACGCGTGATCGGATACCGCTGGAGTCGTCGTCACTCACGATCCTGATCCTCCTGATCGCGGGATTCGAGCTCATTCCGTACGAGCGTGACGGCGAGCGCCTGCTGCGTGCGGCAGACTTTCTTGCCGGCTTCGGCAACGAGGCACTGGTTGCGATCTGCGCATTGATGATGGTCGGCAAAGCGCTCGAGACGACAGGCGCGTTACAGCCGCTGGCAACCATCGTCGGCCGTGCATGGCAGACGCGACCGCTGGCCGCGCTGCTGACCACGCTGGTGGCAGGCGCAGTACTCAGCGCCTTCATGAACAATACGCCGATCGTGGTTTTGCTCATGCCCATCCTCGTCGGCGCCTCGCTGCGATCCAAGTTCCCGGTGTCCGAAGTCATGCTGCCCATGGGCCTGGCGACCATTGTCGGCGGCATGTCCACGACCATCGGCACATCGACGAACCTGCTGGTCGTCGGCATCGCTCAGGACCTGGGTCAGCATCAGTTCACGATGTTCGAGTTCGTCTTGCCGGTCGCGATTGTCGGCGGTATCGCGATTCTGTTCCTCTGGATTGTTGCCCCGCGGCTGTTGCCAGATCGTACGCCCCCGATGGCCGATACCACGCCGCGCATTTTCAGCGCGCAGCTGCACGTCAAGGAGGGCGGTTTCGCTGCCGGCAAAGCTTTGTCGGAGGTGCTGGCAAAAGCCGGTGGTCAGATGCGTGTCGACAAGATTCAGCGCAGCGAATCACTGGTGCTGGCGAAGTTGCCGTCGGTAAGGCTGCAGCCCGGGGACCGGCTGTTCGTGAAGGACTCACCGGAGAATCTCAAACACTACGAGCAGGAACTCGGCGCAACGTTGTTCAATGTCTCCGACCTCGAACACCCTGTCGACGAAAAGACTCCATTGCGGGCAGAGGGTCAGCAGCTTGCCGAAGTCGTCGTGACGCGTGGCTCGCCGCTGCACTTGCGCAGCCTTGCGGCGGCGCGCTTCAGCAGCAGCTACGGGCTCATGCCGCTGGCGCTGCATCGCGCGCGCGCACCGAGTTCGCAGGTCACGGGCGACCTGAACATGATCCGGCTGCGCGCCGGCGACGTGCTGCTGGTGCAGGGCTCGGGCGAGGCGATCAGCAAGCTCAAGGACAGCGGCTCGATGCTGGTGCTCGACGGCACGACGGACCTGCCGCATACCCACAACGCCAAGCGGGCACTCGCGATCATGGGCGGCGTCGTAGCCCTGGCAGCGCTGCAGATAATGCCCATTTCGGTCGCTGCGGTGCTCGGCCTGGGGCTCATGATTGCGACCGGCTGTCTGGGCTGGCGCGATGCGACGACCGCGCTGTCCATTCCCGTCATCATGCTGATCGTGACGGCGCTCGCGCTGGGCAAGGCGCTCATGGGCACCGGCATGGCTGATTACGTCGCGGTGAGCTTCGTCGGCAGTGTGTCGGCGCTGCCAACGCCGCTGATCCTCAGCGCCTTCCTCCTGCTGATGACGCTGATGACCAATATCGTCTCCAACAATGCCGCCGCGGCGATCGGCACCCCGATCGCGATCAGTATCGCGCAGCAGCTGGGCGTCACGCCGGAGCCGTTCATCCTCGCGGTCCTGTTCGGCGCCAACATGAGCTTTGCGACGCCGTATGGTTATCAGACCAATCTGCTGATATTGAGTGCCGGCGGCTACAAGTTCACCGACTTTCTGCGCGTCGGCATTCCAATGACCATAATCATGTGGATAGGTTTTTCGCTCGCCCTGCCGATGCTGTATGAGCTCTAGTGCTGCGTGATGAGAGCCGCCGGGAGCGTTTCATGCGTAACGGTTGACCCGCCTCAAAGCGGCGGTGATACTCCCTGCCATGAACGCGAGGCTCGACAACAACTGGTGGTGGCTGCGCCAAAAGGAGAGGGCGGCTGGCTGACCATTAGCTGAGCAACAGACCGAGAAGCCCGTCTCCGTCAATGTGGGGACGGGCTTTTTTTGCCTGCTTGAGAATCTATGTAAGCACCTTTCGACATAGCCGCGGATCTCGACACTCCGGTGTCGGCCTACCTGAAGCTGGGTGACCTGCAGCCACGGTTTCTGCTGGAGAGCGTGGAGGGCGGCGAGCGCCTGGCGCGCTACTCGTTTCTCGGCTTTGGTGATGCGCTCGAGGTGCGCATGGATGCGGATTCATTGACGATCAACGGCGAACCGCGACCACGGCCGACAGATCAGAAGGGTTACCTGGACGCATTGCGCGGCGCGCTGGCAGCCGCACCGCGACCGGGACCGGAAGTCGATGGATTGCCGTTTGCAGGCGGTCTCGTCGGCGTGTCGGGGTACGACGTGGTGCGCTTGTTCGAACGGCTGCCGCATGACACGACGCCGCAATCCGGCGTGCCCGATGCCGCGTTTGCTGCGCCGGCGTCACTGCTGGTGTTCGATCATCTGACGCGTCGCGTTGCGCTGCTCCACGACGGCCCGGAGGCAGAGCGCCAGGCCCTGCGCGCGGAAGTCATCAAACGACTCCGCGGCGCGGTGCCGAACGGCAACGGCGGCATCGAAACCACGGCGGCATCGGCAAGCCTGAGCGAGGCAGAATTCACGGAGCGCGTCGAGGCGTGCAAGGAATACATTGCCGCCGGTGACATCTATCAGATCGTTATCTCGGTCCTGTTCCGCGGCAGATCCAATGTGCGGCCGTTCGAGGTTTATCGGGCACTGCGATTGCTGAATCCGTCGCCCTACATGTTCTTCTTCGAATTCGGTGACCTCAAAGTCGTCGGCTCCTCGCCGGAAGCGCTCGTCAAGCTGCACGGCAAGACCGCTTCGCTCCGCCCTATCGCGGGCACGTTGCCACGTGGTGCGACCGTGGCGGAGGATCAGGCAAACGAGGCGGCGCTGCTTGCCGATCCCAAAGAGGCAGCCGAGCATGTGATGCTGGTCGATCTGGCACGTAACGATCTCGGCCGCGTTGCCCATGCCGGCTCGGTTCACGTTGACCCGTACCGCGCCATCGAGCGCTACAGTCACGTAATGCACATCGTCAGCGGTGTGGAGGGCGAGCTTGCCGACGGTTACGATCAGTTCGATCTGTTCGCGGCCAGCTTCCCGGCAGGAACGCTGGTTGGCGCCCCCAAAGTCAGAGCCATGGAGATCATCGAGGAAATGGAGCGCACGGGCCGTGGTCTTTACGCCGGCACGGCTGGCTATTTCGGCCTGTCGGGCGACATGGATCAGGCGATAACGATTCGTACGCTGGTGTTCTCGGGCAACGAGTACAGCTTCCAGGCCGGTGCGGGTATCGTCGCCGATTCGGTGCCGGCGCGCGAGTACCAGGAAGTACTGGCCAAGAGCGCCATACTGCGGCGCGCGCTGCAGATCGCCGAGGAGGGGCTGTGATGACGACTGCCCCGGAGTTTGCCGACGTGCGCATGCTGCTGATCGACAACTACGACTCTTTTACTTACAACCTCGTGCAAGCGTTCGCCGCGCTCGGCGCCGACGTGCGCGTCTACCGCAACGATGCAATATCGGTGAGCGAGGCGCTGGAGCTCGAGCCGACCCATCTGGTGATCTCGCCCGGTCCGGGCCGACCGGAAGACGCCGGCGTCTCGCTCGACATGATCGAGGCATTCGCGGAACGCGTGCCGCTGCTCGGTGTTTGTCTCGGCCACCAATGCCTGGTCAATTACTTTGGCGGCAACATCGTGCGCGCCGAGCGCCTCATGCACGGCAAGACCTCCATGGTTAGGCACGACGGCAAGACGATTTACGATGACCTGTCTCAGCCGTTTGAGGTCGGTCGCTATCATTCCCTTTGTGCGGAACACGAATCGCTGCCGGACGAACTCGTCCTCACGGCCGAGACGGAGCGCGGCGAGATCATGGGTGTTCGGCACAAGACACTGCCGCTCGAAGGCGTGCAGTTTCATCCGGAGAGCGTGCTGACGCCCGAAGGCGATGCCCTGATGGCCAATTTCCTGCGGATGCGCACAGAATGAGCGCAGATTTCAAAGCGCTGCTGGACGGCCTGCTCGACGGCAAGTCGCTGAGCGAGAGCCAGGCCCACGACTTCATGCATGAACTCGCCGCAGGCGAGATGTCACCGGCCCTTGCCGGCGCATTCCTTGCCGGGTTACGCGCCAAGGGTGAAACGGCCGACGAGGTGCGTGGCTTCGCTACGGCCATGCGGGAGCTGGCCGTGCGGCCGGCTATTCCGGATGGTCAACCGACTGTCGACACGGTTGGCACCGGCGGTGACAGCTCCGGCAGTCTGAACCTGTCCACCGGTACCGGCCTGCTCGCGGCGGCGTGCGGGGCACGTGTCGTGAAGCACGGCAATCGTTCCATATCGTCGAAGTCGGGCAGCGCCGACATGCTCGAGTGTCTCGGCATGCCGTTACCGCTGCACGAAGACGAGGCGATCGCATGCCTCGCGGCGACAGGGTTTACGTTCCTGTTTGCACCGGCATATCACCCGGCCATGAAGGCCGTGATGCCGGTGCGCGGCGCGATGGGTGTACGCACGGTTTTCAACATGCTCGGGCCGCTGACGAATCCGGCGTCGCCGCCGTATCAGTTGATCGGTGCGTGGAGCGTTGCTGCTGCAAGACTGATGGCCGATGCGCTCGCCGGCATGCCGATCGAACGCGCGTTCGTCGTCCACGGCGAGCCGGGCTGGGACGAGGCAACCCCGGTCGGGGAATTCACGCTGTTCGACGTGGTGCCGGGCAAAGTAAACGAAACAGTACGCACGCCGGAAGACTATGGCCTGCAGCGTTGCACCCCCGACGCGCTCGAGGGCGGCGATGCAGAGCACAATGCGGCCGAATTGCTGCACGTATTCAATGGCGAGGACAAAGGCGCGCACCGGGACGCACTGCTGTTGGGCACGTCGCTCGTGCTCGAGGTGCAGGGCATGGCGGACGGACCGATAGAGGGCAAGGAGATGGCCGCCGCGGCAATAGACAATGGCGATGCCGCCGCATTCGTGGAGCGCCTCAGGCAACACTTCGAGGATCGATGAGCGACTTCCTGCAGACAATGGCAGTGACGAGCCGCGAGCGGGCGGCGGCTGCCGGCAAGCTGTCGGCGACCGAATCGGACACGCCGGCGCTGCCTTTGCGGCTGCAGGAGTTCGACGTCATCGCCGAGATCAAGAACCGGTCGCCGGCAGAAGGCGAGCTTGCGCCGGCGGACAGCGATCGCGCTGCGCGGGCGCGCGTGTACGCCGATGCCGGTGCCGCGGCCATCTCGGTGCTGACCGAGCCGACCCAGTTCTCGGGCTCGCTCGAACACCTGGCCGAGGTGGCCGCTGCGGTCCCGAACACACCGGTAATGCGCAAGGACTTTCTCGTTGAACCGGTGCAGATAATCGAGGCGCGGCGAGCGGGCGCGAGCGGCGTGCTGCTGATAGCGGCAATGC
>JAAUYH010007136.1_pt1 | contig 13513 bp, 10 predicted proteins | sample 7278061 | NCBI WGS metagenome assembly JAAUYH01 (sample SAMN14350203, study PRJNA611818) | marine sediment metagenome | isolation source: surface marine sediment (0.6m) | place: French Polynesia: Moorea | collected 2018-08
AGCGATACAAGGCGGATTCGAGGAGCCCGCGGAGCGTACGCCAGTACGTGAGCAGGCACCGCAGAATCCAACGCAGTAGCGCGCCGTGGATCGCAATCAAGGTGACCCTGTTTTAGAGTTTCAAAAGGCAGGACTCAGCCCCGCTCACGCTCACTTCGCCGGCCTTATCTTCGACGTCGAGGGTTTTCACTACGCCGTCGTCGACCAACATGGAAAAGCGCAGGCTGCGGGTGCCCAGGCCAGCGCCGCTGCCGTCCAGCTCCAGCCCCAGGGCCTTGGTGAACTCGCCGTTGCCATCGGGCAACATCTGAATCTTGCCGTCGGCCCCATTCTGCTCGGCCCAGGCTTTCATCACAAAGGGATCGTTGACCGCCAGACAGGCCACTTCATCAATGCCCTTGGCCTTCAGACTATCAACGTTATTCACATAGCCGGGCAGATGGGTCTGGGAACATGTGGGGGTATAAGCGCCGGGAACGGCGAATACAACGACTTTCTTTCCGGCAAAGTAGTCGCCGGTGTTGAGCTCTTGCATGCCCTCAGCCCCGAGGTATTTGAGGGTCACGGTGGGAAGTTTGTCGCCAACTTGGATGCTCATGTTCAAAACTCCTCTGTCACATAGGGCAGAAACTCAGCCTAACAATACAGCTACGCCCCGTGATCTGAGGCGGAACGCTAGCACACTCCTTGGGAGCAATTCAGCATTGCGACGGCTTTTGTCCCGCGACTATCTGGAGTGGGCACCACATTGTGGTCGCGCCGGGAGTGGAACCGCAGCGAGGCTCGGGCTACGCTTGATTGCGATGCTCGAACGGGTGGCCCACGGACAGTCGCGCTTCATGACCCCCGGGGTGGCCCCGGACACGCGAGGTGTGCTTCTGGGCCGCTATGGCATGTTGCTCTTTCCCACGCTTGAGGGCGTGGTTTCATGGCTGCGGGTGTACTCGGCCGAATCGTCTCTAGACGAGCTGTTGCCGGCGCTGGAGATCCACCAGGTGCGAACCCAGCTCATGAGCCGCGAGCTTTTGGTTCGCATTCCGGCAACTTCCAGCTATGCCATGGATCGGGCCGCACGCTGCGCCAAGCTCGTCGGCGGCTCGCTGTTCACCGGCACGACCAAGCATTTTGTCAAGTACCGCGACGATCGCTCGCCCTATGGCTACGATGCCAGCGACATCGCCGCACTGCCCAAGGGCGCCGACATCGTCCTATACGGTACCGACTTCACCCAGATTCATACCAAAGAGGGACAGCTCGGCTTTGAAAAGCTGCTATTTCGCCTGTCGCTGCGGCGCATTCCCGGCGGGCGCAAACTCCGCGCCGAGGAGCGCGCCGACCTGGTCTTGACCGTGGCCCGGGGCCTGGCCAATGGCGTGATCCGTTACTTATGGCGCAACCGGGTACAGGCCGACCTCGGTTTGGTCCGCCCTCGCGGCGACACCGCCTTCGCCACGTCGGGGAGCGATCCCAGCTATTTATTGGTCCGCGCCCGCACGCTGCCCGAGCGCATCTTGGACCTATTTTCCGCCACCCCCGGCATCGATATTTTCCGCTGGGTCGCGCCACAAGCGGCCGTGCAGGTCGGTTTTGCCCACGCCATCGACCTATCGGCGTGCGCCAGTGTCTTTGCCGCCGATCGCGTGTATTTATTCTGGGGAGAGAGCGCGCAAGAGGGTCGCAGCGACCGCGTCGACGTTCTCGATGGGCAACTCGAACTCTCTGGCATCGAGCATTTTACCCGCGTACGCCTGCGCACCCGCGAGCCGCGGGCCGCCGGAACCGTGGTATCGACGTTCACGCCCGCGTCGGACCCAGACGCCGATATTTCCGAGGCCGATACATTAGAGGTGGATTCACCGGCTGCGGACCCCAAACGTCCCAGACGCCCCAGTCATTTGGCCGACAATGGCGCCGGGAATGACGACGGTCCACAAGTCGTGCCAGCAGCGGCCCAGGCCGGTATCGAAATCGGCATTCCCATCCGTCTGGCGCCCTCGGTGGCGCCGCCGCGCCACGTCATCGCCACCCTGATTCCGCTGAACCAGTCGTACATGCTCAAGCGCTTGGTTTACGTGCTGCCCGAAACCAGTTTGCGCGGCTATCGCATCGCGATGAGCGACCGCGGCATTCTCGTCATCGGCAGCGACAACATCGACATCATCCCCTTGGGTCAACTCCTATGCGAGCTATCGCCGGGCCTCATGATCCCGCTCGGCATGGAGCTCGTTCCGCGGGTGGCCCCCGATGCCCTAGCCCAAGCCCTGGGCCATAAGCCCGGCAACTTGACCGTCTTTGCCCGCGACGACAAGCCCTTCCGCCTACTCGAATCAGCATTGGAGCCCCTGGAGCGCCGCGCCCTCGCCAAACACCATATCGATTCCGCAGTGACCGTAGACAATCATCTAGAGCCCCCTCAAGCGCCCGCGGTGGTCAACGATCCCGTAGGCCGTTTTGCACTGTGGGGCTTTCCGGCGCCGACCAAGCGCTGATCGCGATTCGACTATGCCTCGCCGCACTGTTGCCGACTTTCTCGAATCCTTTGTGTTGCCCCTGGTACGCGGGGGCGAACTCCATATTGGCGAGCCTCTATCTCTGAGTGAAGTCGCCGATTTTGAAGCCAATTTGGTCCACGCCTCGGCCCCGCTGGTGGCCGTCGACGAGGCCCGTCACGAGCTACTCGCAGAGCTCGTGGTCAAGCCGCCAACCATCATCCTCGACAACGACGAACTCCGTTTGGCTGCTGCGCTGTATAATGTCTTGTTCTTGGTCCACCCCGATGCGGGCAATTTGACCACCAGCCGCCGCGCGCGCTCGCGGGTGGCCGAAGCCGCACGTCAGCTCGCGGGCCAGCCGCTCAGCCGCAGCCGTCGCCGGGTCTTGGCCCGTCACGGCCTGATGCATAACGTCTACCGCATCGTTCGCGCCGATATCCGGGTGACGTGGTGGACGGGACACGCGACATTTTTGGGCCGCACACCGCCATCGCGGCTCACCAGTTGGCGCACCATGCGACGGGTACGCGAGGACGAGACCACAGCCACCTTTGCCGATTTGCTGTGCTCGGACGAAGCAACGCCCGTCATGGCCATTCTCCTACGGCGCTCGCCCCTCACCCAGGTGCTCGACTGGCATCCGCAAGCGCCGGCCCTGCATTGGGAGGATGCGGTATTTGCCCTGCGCGATGCCGAACTGGCACGCGCCATTTGCTATCGCGCACTGGCCGCCGTCGCCGAAGAGGGCCTGGCCCCGGAAAAGCGCTTGGCGGCCCCGGCGCGCTTTGCTGCGGCGTTTGAGCAAATGCTCGAGCGCAATCCGTCCCCGGCAGACATCCGTGCTGTGGCCGCATTCTTGGTTCATCTATCGGCCCTGATCGTTCTGGACGAATCCTTGCGCCACGAACGCGGTAAGCGCTCGCCGCTGCTCACCGCCGTGCTCGCCCCAGAGCGGGCCAGCAAGCGTCCGCGCGGGCTCACCTCGTTTTTGGCTGTGCCCGAGGCCATCCGCCGCATCGATCGCCGCATTGCCGAGCCCCCCGGTATCACCGCCAATGAAGAGCTGGCCCAGCGATGGTCGGCCCAACGCGACATGGTCGCCGAAGGAGTTGGCGAAGCCGTGGTCGACACCCTCGCCGGACGCATCGCGCGCAGGCTTGGTATTGCCTATACTCCCACCAATCCCCCGCCGCAAAGTCTGCGCACCGCATCGTCGGCGTCGTCTCGCGCCAAGACGCAACCCAATGCACAAATCGACGCACAGCCCAAAGCAAAGCTCGACGCCAAGCCAGATGCGACGACCGATGCGACGACCGATGCAAAGCCAGACGCAAAGCCAGACGCGAAAATCAATCCGAAGATCGACGAGACGATCGACGCGAAGATCAACCCAAAGCCCGAAGACGAGGCCCGCGGCAAAAATCAATCCGAGGACCGAGACAGCACCGATCCCCTCACCGCAGCAGTGGAAGCGGTGCAAGGATCTCGATAGACTTCGCACCAGATGTTTCTGCAAATCGATAACAGCCAATCGGTGAAAGCACACTGACAAGCCATGCCGAATAAAGTGCCCACTCCCGCCCAAGATGGCGATGTCGCTCGCCTCAGTGTCCAATCTCAGAACATTGCCCGCACTCTGAGCGGCTACTTTCTCGACAAGCAGGAGATCATTCGCCTGCTCACGATATCGGCCATTGCTGGCGAGCACATGGTCCTCATCGGTCCGCCGGGCACGGCAAAGTCGGCCATCATCGGCATGTTTGCCCAGCTTATTGACGCGCGTTATTTCGAATATCTGCTCACCCGCTTCACCGAGCCCAACGAATTATTCGGCCCCGTCGATATCAAAGAATTTCGCGAAGGCCGCTATACCCGGCGCACCCAGGGCATGTTGCCAGAGGCCGAAATCGTATTTCTCGACGAGATCTTCAAATCGAATTCAGCCATCCTCAACTCGCTTTTGCACATCATCAACGAGCGCCGCTTTGCCAACGGCCCCGACATTCTGAACGTGCCCCTCATATCGCTCTTTGGCGCGTCCAACGAAGTCCCCAACGACGACAATTTGGCGGCCATGTTCGACCGCTTCTTGCTCAGAGTGCGCTCTGACTACCTCGACTCCTACCACTTTCACGAGTTGATGACCCGCGGCATCGCTCAGGAAGTGGCGCGCCTCAACGACCAGAGCGGACTGAGCCCCATCATCAGCGCCGACGACCTGCGCAGCGTGCAGCGGCAATTCGACCGCTTCATGAATTTTCCCGAAGAATTCATGGCCAAGTACAAGGGCCTGATTTTTCAAATTCGCTCCGAGGGCATCACGGTCTCTGACCGGCGCGCAGTCAAATTGCTCAAGCTCTTTGCCGCCTCCGCGGTCTTCGACGGCCGCACCCACGTCACCGACGGCGATTTTTTCATTCTCCGCCATATTTGGAACAACCTCGACCAAGCCGAATTGCTGGAGGAAATCGTCAACCCAGTGGTCGACGGCTACTATCGCGATCGTCCCGAAGAGCGCCGATTCTTGGGGCCACAGGCAAATCTCGACGATCTCCTGGCCGAGCTGGAAATGATTCGCGAAATCCTGGCCAACAGCGCCGAGCTCTCAGATATTCAGCTGTTTTCGCAGCTCAAGAATCTCAACGAAATCAAGGCCGCGCTGTCCGTCATCGACAATGAAACCGCACAGCAGATGGTTCGCCAGGTGGATCAACTCTTGGAAAATGTATTCGCCTCTTCGAAGTTTGGCGGGTGAGGGCAAACATGCTCAAGATAGCTATATTCGACGATGTTGTTGCCGGCCGCGGCGAGACCTTCCACATTCCCGGCCTCGCGGTCGACGTCTACGAACATGCCGATGAGATCGAGGCCGTATGCGCGGCCACTCGCTACGATATCGTATTCATGGATTACGCCATGGGTGCCGACCATCAAACGGGCGAGTGGGCTGTGGCCGCGGCGCGGACGGCGGGATTTTCCGGCCGCATTGTGGCCACCTCAAGTGATCCAGAGGCCAATGAGCGCATGCAGCGCGCTGGCGCCGACGAGAGCTTGCCCAAAAAGGCACTCCTGCGCTCATTTCTCGTCCGTCTGAGTTCCGACCACCTGGCTGAAGAAGGTCGCCGTGCCGCAGCCGAGCGCGCAGTAACCGGCGACAATGAGCCTGGCGATAATGCGCCTGGCGACAATGCGCCTGGCAAAAACGACCAGGGCGGCGACCAAACGTGAGCATTCCCGCTGAGCTCAAGCGCTCGTACCTGGCCCGGCAAGTGGGGACCCTCACGCTATCGCGCGTGCACCTCGATAACCCCATGGCACCAGTGCGGGCCGCCTCATGGCATAACGCCATCTCTCGGCTCGGCATATATCTGCCGCTATTTGTGATCCACGATATCGGCATCTTGCTCACGACCCCGCCCGGCCCAACGGGATGGACCCTGGGACCGCGCTCGGCCTCGCTCGCCCACATCTCGGTGCCGCGTCAGGTGCAGGAATTGCTCGGCGCCTATCAAGCCCTCCTTGGCAACATCTCTGATTCCGACGTCGTCGCCCGGGTATCGGGCTGGCGTATGCGCGACGAGCTGGTGGCCGTGCTTCTCACCCGGGTGCTGGCCGACACCTATCATCGCTGGCGCGACCGCAGCAAGGCGGCCGGCGTGGAGGAGCTGCCACTGGACTTGGCCATCTATGCCTCGCTCGAACCGGCCGAGTATTTTCGTCAATTCGACGACCGGCCGATCTGGGGCTTTCTCGATCATTTGGTCGCGCAGTCGCTCCACATCTACACCAACATCGAGCTCATCGATCTCGACACCGTGCGGCTGCTCGGCATGTTCAAGGAGGACTCGGCCCGCGGCTCCGAAGCCCTGGGCAGTGCGGTGGATCTGGTCGATTTATTCGCCGCCTTGGGCTCGCCCGAGGCCAACGATGTGGCCAATTTTTCCCTGGAACTCTTGCCCTCGGTCCTCGAGACCAAGCGGGCGTCCGGGGTGCAGACCTTTGCCGTCGACGGCTATGCCGCGCTCGAACGCAAGGGCAACATCGACTCGTTGGTGCTCACCGAGCTGGCCCACGATATCGAGATTTTTGAGCAAAAAGTCGTCGATCGCGAGCTCTTGTACTATGCCCACGAACGCGAGCGCGAAGAAGAGCACAGGCTGCAGTACATCCTGGTCGATGCCTCGGCGTCCATGCGCGGGCAGCGCCAGGTCTTTGCCCGCGGTTTGGCCCTGACGCTGGTGAAAAAGCTATCGCTGGAGGGCGACGAGATCTGGCTGCGCTTTTTCGACTCGCGCCTGCACGAGCTCCTGAAAATTGCCCGCAGCGGCCAAGTGCCGGTGCCGTATTTACTGTCCTTTCGCTCGGAGCGCGGGCGCAATTACAGCAAAGTCTTTCGCCAGCTCTTGGCCGAGCTCACCCGGGTGCGCAGAGAGCAGCATCGCCGCGTCATCGTGTACATCATCACCCACGGCCAATGCCATATTCCCCCGGAATTGGTCTCGGCCATGGCGCAGCAGAGTTTTCTCTACGGCATCATCATCCTGCCCTCGTCCGAGGTGGTCTTGGACTTTTTGCCCCTGCTCCATCGCTATCAAATTGTCGATTCCTCGACCTTGGCCTCGCGCGCCGGCCGGCGCGACCGCGCCCTGGACATCGTGAGCGACGCCAGTGAATCGCGCGGTTCGAGTTCGCCAGAATCATAAAAGCGGCTCATAAACATGACGCTCAACAATGACGCATGACAGTGGCCCGTGACCCATCAATGCGGGATCACCATCCGATAGGTGCTGGCATCCGTGCGGTAGAATTGATGGTGACGGGCAAACGTTAACGCGCCAAAGAGGTTGATGGCGATGGCGGCGACCATGAGGCCCTTGGCCAAGCGGCCGAACGGCTGTCCGCCAACGGCCAAGAGCAAAAACAGCAGCACCACGTAGTCGAGGCAAAAGCGATAGCCGAACTGAAACCAACCCGAGTTCTGATACAGCAGGGTTGGTACAGCAACCAGAGCCACGCATAGCCACAGGCTGCGATGAATGGGCGGTTTTTGCTTGGGCCACAAGAGGAGCAACAGAAACGGCATGGTAAACCACAGCGCCAATCCATGACCGCTGATGGAGACATACGGGGGCGACAGGCTCAGCGATGGCAATAGCGCCAAGGCCACCGCCAGATTGCGACTCAGGTATTGGCCGCTGAACATGCCGATGGTCTCGATCTGGCGCTGCTGCCGCACCGCCAAATAGGTGTGGCCAAACTCGCCCACTTCGCCAAAGCGAACGTAGTTGTGGACCATGGCAATCGCGGCAACGGCCACAATAGGGGCGGCAAAGCAAAGCACGCGCTTGACCATCACCGAGCTCGCCGCCGCGCTGCCGCGCATGCGCCAGGCTTCGAGCAAAAACAGGGGAAACATGAACGCCATGGGCACGCGCGTCATTGTTGCCAAAGCGAGGCACAGTCCCGCCAACACTGGATGCTTGGCCTCGATCGCGGCCCAGACATAGGCGAGGGCCAAAAACACGCCGACGACGTGGGCACTGAACCACACCCGCCCCTGCACTGCGGAAAAGAATAGCACCGAGCCAAAGCCCAGCGCCAAGCACAGCCACACGTCGTCACCGGCACTGCGCGCAGACTGGCCCGCTTGCGCCAGGCGCCGCAGGGTCAGAAATGCCAGCGGCAAAATCAGTGCGGCAATGATGACGGTGGGCACCACATCGTTGCCGCGCGGGCCCCAAATCGCCGCGATCGGCAGCATGATCACCGCGGGGAACGGGGGAAAGGACACCAAATACTGGCGCTCTTTGCCGATTTGCACCCGCGCCATAGGCACTTCCTCACCGCCGGCCACCCGGAACATCGACCGCGTGGACAAGCGGCGCCCACGTACCGTTTGTCCATCGTCGAGGGTGGCGGTTTCCACCACGGCCCAATCGTCGCCACGGCGTTTATCGGCGGCAATGTCGAGACGGCCATTGAGCCACGCGTCGGCCTGGAGAACAAAATGCGGATCGGAGGACTGGCGGGTGAGGCGGTTGCCGCTCACCGCGGCAAAGACGATCAGTCCGGCGGCGAAGAGAAACAGCGGAACCCGATGGCGACGCAGCCAATTCATGGGCGCGGCATGGTAGCAGGGCCGGCCGCATTATGACAGGCAAGCAGTGCCATAGGCTCTGCCCTGGGCTCTCCCCTGGGCTTTTAAGAGCCAAAGCGCTTGGCGATACAGTGCAATCCGTCCGCCACCACCTCGGCCGGGGGTAGAAGACTCACGATCAAACTGTCGCCACCTCGGTCACCATCTCTCTCAGGCTCGCCGCTGGGCAAATCGAAAAAATACCCCGGGTATACGTGCACGCCGTCACCGCGGAGCAGTTCGACGGCGGCGGTCTCATCGTCCATGCCGGGCGGCAACACAATGCGCGCGCACCATCCGGCCGGCGGCAGCCGATAGCCCAGGCGCCCGTGCCCCAACATCGCGGCGACCCGGGCCCGATTGTCGCCGACGCGTTCGCGGATGGCGCCTCGGATGCGGGCGCCCACGGATAAGAGCGCGGGCAATGCCGCCTGAACCGGCATCGCCACCGATAAATAGGTGTCGGCGATGAGTTCGAGACGGGCGAGCGCCGCCCGGCTCAGCTTGTCGGGGCCGTTGATGCAAATCCAACCCAGTTTGAGATGCGGCAGCCCGGCGGCCTTGGACAGACCGCCGAGCACAAAGGCCAAGGTATCGTGTACCGTGGCAACGCTAGTATGCTCGGCCCCCTGCCATACGTAGTCGGCGAACACCTCGTCGCCGATAATGGCGGCCCCATGTTGGCCTGCCGCAGCCGCAAACGCCGATAGGCGGGCACGGTCGAGCATGGTCCCAGTGGGATTACTGGGATTGACCACCACCGCGGCCCGCACCCGGGCGCCGTCGGAAGCGTCGGCAAAGGACGGCACCTGCGACTCGGGATAGGATGCAGTGTCCACGGCATCGAGACGGGCCAAGTGCTCAAATAACGGATAGGACGGCTCGGGCAAGAGCACCCGATCGCCGGGATCGCACAGCAGCTTAAACAGAAACCCGTAAGACTCACTGGTGCTCGCAGTAATGACAATACGGTCGGGATCGGCTGCCAGCCCCCGCTCGGCGTAGTATTGGCATACGGCTTGTCGCGCCGAGACAATCCCCTGAGCGTGAGGCGTGTACGGCGCGCGGGCTCCCGCCGCCAACGCGGCGCCGAGTTCGGCCCTATGCTGCTCGGCCCCCGGCAACGCGACCAATGTGGGATTGGCGACCGTAAGATCGACGAGGCGCAGACCGGCCGACCGCCGTTCTTCCAAGGCCACCGCCATGGGATTGGGGGCCAAGTCTGAGGGCGTGCGCTGCGAAAACCAGCTGTTGATTCGCAAATCAGGGCGCAAATTGGGGCGAGAAAGTGGCCTAACCATGTCCAGATGTTCTCACAGGCCAGACAATCGCCGCACCTCCTTGGCAGGGCATGGCAAAGCAGCGTATGAACATCAGCCATGAAAATATGGCCCGGCAATCCGTATCCCCTGGGAGCCCAATGGGACGGTCTCGGCGTGAACTTCGCTGTTTACAGCGAACACGCCGAGGCGGTCGAATTGCTGCTATTTGCCCAAGCTGACGATCCCCAGCCCGAGAGCAATGTATTTTTGCCCGAGCAGACCGGTCCGGTATGGCACGGCTATATCCCCCAGACACGTCCGGGACAGCTCTACGGCTACCGGGTGTACGGGCCCTACGATCCCAGTCGAGGCCATAGGTTCAACCACCACAAAGTCCTGCTCGATCCCTACGCCAAAGCGCTGGGACGCAACCTGCGCTGGGACGACAGCCTATTTGGTTACCAGCTCGGCGATCCTGCCGGCGACCTCTCCATGGACTCCAGAGACAGTGCCCCCTATGCACCACTGGCGGCCGTGGTCGAAAGCGGCTTTCCCTGGGAGGACGATCGCCATCCCGATGTGCCCTGGGAAAAAACCCTGATCTACGAAACCCACGTCAAGGGCATCAGCATGCGCCATCCCGACGTGCCCCAGGACCTGCGCGGCACCTATTTGGGCTTGGCGTCCGATCCCATCATCGACCATCTGCTCACGCTGGGAGTGACCACCGTACAGCTCATGCCAGTGCAGGCGTGCGTGCATGACCGCCACTTGGTCGAAAAGGGCTTGAACAATTATTGGGGCTACAACACGCTGGCCTACTTTGCCCCAGAACCCGATTATAGCTGCCGTCGCCCCCGCGCCGAAAGCGTCGTGCGCGAATTCAAAATGATGGTGCGGACCCTGCACGCCGCAGGGCTCGAGGTCATTATCGACGTGGTGTACAATCACACCAGCGAGGGCAACCAGATGGGGCCGACGCTGTCCTTCCGCGGCATCGACAACTCGACGTATTACAAGTTGTCGCCGGAGGACCATCGCTACTACATGGACTATACTGGCACCGGGAATACCCTCGATCCGTCCAATCCATACGTGCTGCAGCTCATCACCGACAGCCTGCGCTATTGGGTCGAGGAAATGCACGTCGATGGCTTTCGCTTTGATTTGGCCTCGGCGCTGGCGCGCGAACTCTATGAGGTCGACATGCTGTCGGCCTTTTTCAAAGTGATTCAACAGGACCCGGTGCTGTCGCAAGTCAAGCTGATTGCCGAACCTTGGGACGTGGGACCGGGCGGCTATCAGGTGGGCAATTTCCCCTGGCATTGGGCTGAGTGGAACGGACGCTATCGCGATGCGGTGCGCAGCTATTGGCGCGGGGACCAGGGACAGATCGGCGAATTTGCCACCCGGGTCAGCGGTTCAAGCGATCTCTACGAACGCTCGGGCCGGCGGCCCTATGCCTCGATCAACTTTGTCACCGCCCATGACGGATTCACGCTGGAGGACTTGGTCAGCTACGAACACAAGCACAACGAAGCCAATCTCGAAGGCAATCGCGATGGGCATAACCACAACCTCAGCGTCAATTGCGGCGTTGAGGGCCCGACCGACGATATCGGCATTGTCGCTCGGCGCGAGGCTCTCAAGCGCAGCTACATGGCCACACTGCTGCTCTCTCAAGGGGTGCCCATGATTCTCGGCGGCGACGAGATCGCGCGCACGCAACGGGGCAACAACAACGCGTACTGCCAAGACAATGAGGTGAGTTGGTACGATTGGCAGAGCGACCCGCGCAAAGATGCATTCTTCGATTTCACCCGCCACGTGGTCGCATTTCGCAAACATCATCCGTCCTTTCGCCGCCGGCATTTCCTGCGCGGTCAAGGGATGGGCAATACCGGGGTGAAGGACGTGTCGTGGTGGCATCCCGACGGCCGAGAGATGAGCGATGGCGATTGGGGCAACAGCATCCTACACACGCTGGGCATGATGCTTTCGGGCCACGGCCTGCAAGAAGTGGATTGGCGCTGTCGCCCGGTCACCGATGAGACCTTCCTCATCGTATTTAATGCCGGCTGGCAGGACGCGCGGTTTTCGCTCCCCGAACCGCCGTTCGAGGGTCGCTGGTTTTGCGAATGGGCATCAGACCCCGACTGGCAGGCCCGGCGCGCTCACAGCATCAACGCTCGCACCTTGCATGCCGGCCGCAGAATCTTGATTCCGGCCAATTCTATGGAAATCTTCCGCGTCTTGCCCAAAGTGAACGCAGGCGCCGCCTTGCGCCGCCATATCGGTCGACAATAGACCGACAAGCAAGAGACGCCAGACTGTCATCAGACCATTACCAGACCATTAATAGACGACCGCCCTACCGCGGCGCCGCATCGGCGGCCGGTGGGTGCGGCGGTTGGCCAAACCGATTGACAAACGCAGCGAGCAGTTTGGCAAACTCGGCCTCAACCGATGCCTCGGAGCCCAGCCGATGCGGGGTGTCCTCGTCACTCAGATGACGGCATAACCAATCGCCCCCGGCCTGTGGATGTCGGCCGGCATAGTCGAGGGCCGCCGCGCGCACATTGGGCCCCCAGCCGTAATGAACCATGGCACTCTTGCCGCGGGGATAGTTGATCAGACCACTTGCCAGGCGCACTTGAAAAACACCGGCAGTCTCGGGCGCGTGGAGCGCCACATCACTCAGGGGATACCAAGGGACAAACATCATTCCTCTTCCGCGCCTACCCGGCGACCCGTCTCGCCATGGCTCGCCATGAGTTGGCATCTCAAGCGAGGCGATGGTACTCGATCACGAGCCCATGGCCGAATCCGTTCCCCACATGCGATACCACAAGCGGATCCAATTTACCCACGCCGGTCGGGACGCCGCCGCTAAAAGCCCGGCGGCAGATCGGCTCATATGCGCCGACAATCTCGCGCTCATGTCCACCATGGCCGATGCCAGCGTCGACCTCGTCTACATGGACCCGCCATTTGCCACTGGCCGCATTCACGGTGAAAGCACCCATCGCAACCCGTCAGGGGCCTCCGCAAGCCATGGGCGACGTCCCGGCTTAGCCGACGAGTGGCACTGTTTTGACGATGTGTTCTCCGACCCCGATGGCTTTATCGACTGGCTAAGGCCGCGCCTCATCGCCTCGCGCCGGGTGCTCTCGGCCCATGGCTCGCTCTTTGTCCATCTCGATTACCGCACGGTTCACTATGCCAAAGTCGCCCTCGACCGCATCTTTGGCCGTACCCGATTTTGCAACGAAATCGTCTGGTGCTATTCGGTGGGCGGTAAGAGCAGACGCTTGTTTGGCCGCAAACACGACAACATCCTGTGGTATGCGCGATCGGCCGATTACGCATTTTTTCCCGATGCGATACGGATACCGCGCAAATCGGGTTCTCATATGCGGGTCAGGCGGGATCCGGAAGGGCGGCTGGTACAAGAAAAGACCGATGCCCGGACCGGCAAAGTATACCGTTACCCCGTGGCTGCCGGGAAAATCCCCGAGGATTGGTGGACTGACATCGAGCTCCTCAATCGCAGCGATCGCGAACGCACGGGCTGGCCGACGCAAAAGCCCGAACGCTTACTCGAACGCATTGTCCGCGCAGCA
>JAAUYH010226827.1_pt1 | contig 13512 bp, 11 predicted proteins | sample 7278061 | NCBI WGS metagenome assembly JAAUYH01 (sample SAMN14350203, study PRJNA611818) | marine sediment metagenome | isolation source: surface marine sediment (0.6m) | place: French Polynesia: Moorea | collected 2018-08
CCCAGTCGGGGTTTTCCGCTTCCCGACTGCGCTGGAGCATGGCACGCGCGCCGGGACCCCACCACAGGATCACCAGCAGCGCCACGCCGCCCAGAAGAACGATTTGCCATAAGTCGGACATCGGCGGTCGGCCCCGCAGCTCGTCGTTGCGGCGATGATGGCGGCGGCCGGCAGCGATTGCAACGTCGCCCGCATCGCCCCGCGATAGGCTACCGGCCCCCAAACGTGACACGCACCCTTGCCCCCGCAGCGTCGGTGCTAGTAAAACTGGGGGACAAAGAACCAGCCCCGGCTCCTCGATGGACAGACTGCGCGCCCTGGGCGCCCGATATCTCGCTTACGATCGCATCGATCGCATCGCCGTCGGCGTTTGCGTCGTGCTGGCGCTTTGTGCGCTGGTGGCGGGGGCGGTGGCGCCGCCATCGGCCGGGTCGATCGCGGCGTCGGCACCGCCGGCGGGGTTGTCGCCGTCGCTGGCGGGACTGGAGCTGTCGAAGGAACTGACGGCAGACCATGTACCCACCGGCCGTCCGGACCGCGCGGCCGCCGCGGCGATGCCGACTCTGGAACCGATGAACGGCGGCGCGGCGGGACTGACTCTCCTGCTCGCCCTGCCCGTCGGCGTCTGGCTCGGCTTTGCCCTGGCCCGCCGCCGCGGGCTGGTCGTGGCTCCCGCAACCGATAGCGGCGTCAGCCAGGCAGGTGCTGCGGCGCCTGCCGTGACCAACGCGGTTGTCGACGAGATCGATCACCTCAAGCGCTCGTTGAAGCGCCGTGACCGACGCATCGCGGCGCTGAAAAGGCGCCTGCGCCCGAGCGGGGGCGACGCTGACGCGCCTGTGGGGGAGGCCACGGAAACCGTCGCGCAACTCGAGCAGGATCTCGAACAGGCCCGAGGCGCCATCCAGCGCCTGGAGGAATTGCTCCAGGACAAGCAGGACGACTGGGCGCGGTCGGAGCTGATCACCGCGCGCAGCGATTCACGGGTTGCCGCGCTGGAGGCCGACCTGCGCGCCGCCGGCGAGATCATCGAAAGCCTGCACGAGGACATCGGCTACTGGAAGCGTCGGGCCGTCGAGAGCGCGCCGCGCGACCGGGTCATCAACCGACTGACCGGTTAACCGCGGGCTTATGTGATCTGCGTCACACCCGACACCGCTGGTCCGTGTCGATAATCTGTATTGGAGGACTGTGTCTGCCCCCGGCGGGGGCGACAGTCTGTAAACGGCAAACTCACCGCAAGGCGAGGACGCAAAGCCACCGGTCCGACCCCGAGGGACGGATAGCGGAGCTGCCAGACGATGGAAAAGCGCATCCACGCCGCGTGACCACCACACCGGCCGGAGTTGCGCAGGGAAGAGACGCAGTCATGCTCGGAGCGATCAAAGCGATGTTCAAGCGAGGGGAAACCGTGGCCGATCCGGTCCCGGAGATTCCCGAGCGGGCGCGAACGACAGTACTGGACACCACGCCGAAGATCCGGGAGCGCTTCCCGGGCGTGAAGCACCTGGCCATCAACCTCACGATCCGGGCACCGTTCCAGGAGATGGAGCCCACGCTGAACAACCGCAGCCTGGGCCCGGACTCGGTGGCCTTCTTCCACTTCCGGTGCAAGAACCCCGACTGCAAGCAGGGCGGCTTCGATCTCACGAAAGACCTCGAACAGGCCATCGCGCAACGCCAGCAGTCGGCGGCCGGGCGCCAGGTGTGCCAGGGCTTTCGCACGGGCAACAACATGAACCACCAGGCCTGCCACTTCGAGCTGAACTACAAGGTCAATATCAGCTACGACTAACGCCGCTGCGCCAGGCCGAAGGCGACAGTCGCCTGTCTTCGCGAGGAGCCGGAAGCGACCAGCGACCGTCTTCGCGAAGAGCCGCAGGCGACCAGCGACCGTCTTCGCGAGGAGCCGCAGGCGACCAGCGACCGTCTTTGCGAGGAGCCGCAGGCGACGAAGCAATCTCCGTGACCCCGGCGCTCCGTTTCAGGAGATTGCTTCGCTCCGCTCGCAATGACCCGCAAGTAAGGCCTTGCCCGGGCGGCTCAGCAGTGACATGGCACCCACCGCGGTAGGTTACTATCCGGAGTAAGTCCGTCGGGCCCGGAATGGTACCGGGCTCGTCGCCACTTCGGAGATCGCCATGGCTCACGCGCTTGCGCAGCACTATCCCGACCACGTCACGCACGTCCGTGCAGCGTTCGACAGAGCCCTCGAGCGCAGCGGCTTCGACGAAGTCCTGGTCGATGCGGGCCGGCCGAGAATCGCGTTCCTCGACGACCAGGACTATCCGTTTGTCGCCAATCCGCTGTTCGCATGGTGGTTGCCACTGACCGCGAACCCCTGGTGTCTCGTTCACTACGTGCCTGGCAATCAACCAACGCTGGTGTATCACCAGCCGGCCGACTACTGGCACAAAACACCGGAGGCGCCGGGCGGGTTCTGGGCCGATCACTTCGACATTCGAACCGTGGCCGATGCAACGGCGCGCGGCGACGCCGTGCCGGCGGCAATCGGTCGCCGTGCCTACCTGGGCGAATGGGCGAATGCCGCCGACACGCCCGCCAGCGACGGCGTCAATCCCGCCGCTCTGGTCGCATCGCTGCACGAAGACCGCACGGTGAAATCGGCGTACGAGCTGGACTGCATGCGCGCCGCCAGCGCCCGCGCTATGAAGGGTCATCGGGCGGCCGAGGCGGCGTTTCGCGCCGGCGCCTCGGAGTTCGCCATTCACCTGGCCTACCTGGCCGCTACGGGACACTCCGAGGCCGGGTTGCCCTACGCCAACATCATCGCCCTGAACGAGCACTGCGCGACGCTGCACTACACCGTGCACGACCGGGAAGCTCCGGAGGAGATACGATCGTTCCTCATCGACGCCGGCGCGGCCGTCAACGGCTACGCGGCCGACGTGACGCGCACCTACGCGGCGAACGACGACACGGCCTTCGCCGAGCTACTCGCGCGCATGGAGGCCGAACAACGCTGTCTCTGCGAGGGGGTCCGTGCCGGCAAGGATTTCGTCGAATTGCACGTCGAGGCGCATCACGCCGTCGCGCGCGTGCTGTCGGAGCTGGGCATCGTCACGTTGCCGCCTGACGCCATCGTCGAGGCGGGCCTGTCCAGTACGTTCCTGCCACACGGCCTGGGACATCCGCTCGGCCTGCAGGTGCACGACGTGGCGGGGCACCAGGTGGACGCCAGCGGTGCTCGGCGCGAACCGCCGGCGGAGCATCCGTTCCTGCGCCAGACCCGCATCCTTGCGCCCGGCAACGTCACTACCATCGAACCCGGGCTCTATTTCATCGATCTTCTGCTCGACGAACTGCGGGCATCGGACAACGGCCGCCACGTCGCCTGGGACCGGGTCGACGCCCTGCGCGGCTACGGCGGCGTGCGCATCGAGGACAACCTGGTCGTCACCGCCGATGGACCGCCGGAGAACCTCACGCGCGATGCGGCCTGAGGGTCGCGAGCCCGCAACACCCGTGACCGTTTACTCGGCCCCGGATTGCTTCGCCATCAGATACTGGGCTACAGCCTCGTAGGCCGGCAACGAGGTGGGATCGATCTTCGCGTTCTTCGCCACCGGGAACGACGCGAAGCGCACCAGGACCATGTCGGCGGTCGGGTCGATGTAGATGGTCTGTCCGTGCACGCCCCTGGCCGCAAACGCGCCGTGCGCATTGTGAAACACCCACCACATGCCGCGGTAGCTGCCCCCCTCGAGCGTCGAGAAGCCGCCCCGGGCAAAGAGAGCCTTGTCGCCGCCGGCCCGGATGCCGTCGACGACCTCCGCCGGGAACAGCCGCGTGCCGTTGAGTTCGCCGCCGCCCAGCATCAGCAGACCAATGCGGCCCAGATCCCGGAGTCCTGCGCTCAAACCGCCGCCGGCAAAGGGTGTACCGCGGCCATCCACGGTCATGTAGCCGTCCTGCTCGGCGCCGATGCGGCTCCAGATGCGGTCGGACAACAGTTCCGTGACCTCCTGGCCGGACACACGCGAGACGATCCACCCCAGCACGTCGGTGTTGACCGTCTTGTAGGCGAAGGCCTGGCCATGGTCGCCCGACTGCCCGACCGTTTGCAGATACTCGAAGTAGCCCTCGGGGCCGCTGTAGCCGGCCGGTTTCGGCAACGGGCTGGCGGCCGCCGAATAGACCCAGATGTCGGCCTCGGGATCCGCATAGTCCTCGCTGTAATCGAGGGCCGTCGTCATGTCCATCACCTGGCGCACGGTCGCGCTGCCAAATGCGCTGTCCTTCAGCTCGGGGACAATCGACGCAACGAGCGCCTCGTCATCAAGGACGCCCTCGGCCACCAGGATCTCGGCCAGCAGCCCCGTCATCGACTTGGTCATCGACATCGCCGCGTGCTTGCCCGCTTCGTCGAGGCACCCGATGTAACGCTCGTAGACGATCGTGCCCCGGTGGATGATCAACAGGCCGTCGGTGTAGTTGGCCGCGAGCGACTCCTCCCAGGTCATCGGGTCATCGCTGCCGAGCGGCTTGAAGGTGACCGCATCGATGCCCGGGTCGAGGGCGTAGGCAAAGGCGCTGGGCGCCCCCAACCCGCGGCTGACTTGCTCGGTAGGAAGTAGTTCTCGCAGGTGGCACACGGTCCAGCGCAGTTTCGGGAAGCTGAAGTAGTTCGAATCCGGCTGCCCGATCTGCCGGTCGGCGGTTGGCGGAAAGCCCTGCATCCAGCCGAGGCGCCGCGGATCGGAGGCCTCCGCCGACAGGTAGTCGGCGGCGCGGACCCATCCGGCACCCAGGACCGTTGTCGCGCACAACAGCGCGAGGGCGCGGCGGTGAAATGGTGAACTTGCCAGGAACATGCCGGAACTCCTGTAGCGGTCGTATCGCAAGATGTGTCGCAAGAAAAGGCGCAACTCGCCGTTGACCGATCGGCGAAACGCATGCGCTTGCGGGGTGTGTTCCGCCCACCTTGTCTGCACGCGACGCACGCCGGGGTAATCGGGCATTGAGGCGGGAGAAGCGGGCGGAACGACTGCAGTATAACGATGCTCGCCGCCCGTACGGACGAACCAGTACACTCCCCGTCCAGGACTCTGGCTGCGGAGACAGCGTGTGTTACGCCGGCTGGCCATGCTCTTCGGCCTGATGCTGGTCGGGCTGATGGCCCTGGCCATCTACCTCGGCGTTGCCGATCTCGGGCGCTTCAAGGACCGACTGGTCCCGCTGGCCAGCGCCGCGCTCGGACGTGACGTTCGTGTCGACGGCCCGCTCTCGCTGCGACTGGGGCAACCGGTGCGCATCCGGGCAGACGGGCTCTCCATGGCGAATGCACCCTGGGCCGGCGCAGCACCGATGCTGGAAGCCGAGTCGCTGCACGCGGACGTGGACTTGTGGTCAATGGTCCGCGGTCCGCTGCGCGTCGAACGCGTCGAGGTCCACGGCGCGATGCTTCGGCTCGAGCAGTCACCGGGCGGTCTGCGTAACTGGTCCCTGCCGGCCATCGTTGACAACGGGGCCGCAGGTGCGACGGCCGATGTAATGCCGTCAACGGTACCCAACGTCACGGTGCACGGGGCGCGCATCGTGGTGTCTGCGCCGGCTCTTACCCAACCGACAGAGATCGCGATCGACACCGCCACGGTCGGCGTGCGCGACGGGATGCTCGTCGTCGAGACGAGTGCGTCGGTGAACGAGGCGCCCTTGCGCATCTCGGGCAAGGCCGGGCCGTCGGACCAGCTGTCCGACTTGAAGAACTTCGATGTCCGCATCGACGCAGCACTGGGCGATATCAGCTTGGTCGGCCGGGCCGCCGTTACCGATGCCCGCGAGCTCGCCTTCACAGCCGCCGACATCAAGCTCGACGGACCGGACGCCAACTACGTTTTCGATCTCCTCCACATGCCGGCGCTCACCTCGGGCCCCTTGCATCTCGAAGCAACGCTCGCGCCCGGCGCACAGCGATCCCGCTTCACGGCCTCGACCTCTGTCGGCGAGTTTCGCGCGGCGGCCGAGGGATGGTTCGAAAACGCCGGCGGCTTCGACGCCACGTGGCAGGTGGCCGGACCGGACCTGGCGGATCTCGGGCAGTTTCTTTCCCAGGGCAGCCTGCCGGCCGTCCCCTTCGAAGGGGACGGATCCGTCCGGGCGCGCGCCGACGCACTGGCGCTCGACGATGTGACCTTCCGCCTGGGCGAGACGACAGTCCAGGGCAGCGGCCGCGTGGTCCCGAATGACGGCGGCGGCAATGCGGTGTCCGTGCAGGGCCGCCTGGGGGAAATCGCGGTCGAGCTGTCGGCGGCGACCATGGAAGGGCTCTCATCGGACGGCGCCAGGCTGACGTTCGCGATCGAAGGCCCTCGTGCTGCCCATGCTGGGGATTTGATCGGCCTCAAGGGACTGCCCGCGGAAGCCTTTGCTGCCGCCGGCGAGGGCACCCACACCAACCGCGTGCTGGACCTCGATTCGGCGCAGATCGAGCTCGGCGGGCAGCGCCTCGACCTGGCCGGTCGACTGGATCTGAGTGCAGCAAGGCCCACAGCCGACCTTACGTTCAACACCACCGCATTCGACCTCGCTCGCCATATCGACGTGCCCGACCGGTTTCGTCCCGTGCTCGGCTCGATTGCGGGCTCAGGTCGCGTGCGGGCACCGGGCAGGCAGCTGGTTTTTACGGATTTGTCGCTGCGTGCGGGGGACACGACCTGGACCGGCAACCTCGATATGCAATTCGGCACCGACGAAACCGGACTGGTCGTGGACATCGAAGGGCCCGACGCCGCGGCCGCCGCCCGCGCCATCGGGGTGGAAAGCTTCCCGGCGGGGCCCTACCGCCTGAGCGCCGGGGTCGCGTTGCGCGGCCCGCTGCTGCTCATCGATGCAGCAAGACTCACGCTCGGAGAGCAGCGCGTGGACCTGGCTGGCCGGTTGGGCTTCGGTGCCGCGCAGAACGACACCGAGCTCGAAATCGCAGGCGAACGCGTCGACCTGTCGCCATGGGTGCGGGCCAGCGGCGACCTCGCGAGCGCGGTGACCAGCGTCACCGGCAAGGGCCGACTGCACCAGTCGGACAAGGGTCTGACCGTCGACGGATTCTCTGTGAGGGCCGGCAGCGCTGCACTCGAAGGCAGCGTCTCGTTGGCGGCCGACGGCGACACCGGTGCTTTCGATTTGCAGGTCGCGGCACCGGCCGCGAGCTACCTCCACGGGACGCTGGCGTCGTATCCGCTGAGCGACGAACCGATCGATCTGCGAGTCACCGGCGCGTGGCGTCCCAAGGCCCTGGAAATAGGCAGCGCAACCCTGCGTGTTGGCGAGCGCGGAGCCCTGAGCGGCAAGCTGCGATTCGAAACCGGTGACCCGCCGTACTTCGCGGCCGACCTGACCGCCGGACGCCTGGACCTTCGGGCTGAGACTGACCGTCGGAATGGACCGCACGCATCCAGCACCGATAGCCGGGTCATCCCCGCCACGACGTTGCCGCTGGATTGGCTTGCGGCCATGAACGGTGAGGTCACGCTGGCCATCGACGAGTTCTACAGCGCGTTTTCCGCCGGCGCCCGCCTTCGAATGCAGGGCGCCGTTCGCGACGGGCGGTTGCTCATCGACGAACTTCAGACCGACGGGAAACGCGGTCGCATTCAGGCCAGCCTGAACACGCTACCGATCGACGGCGCCCATGCCATCCATCTCGAGATGCAGGGGCAGGGCCTTTACATCGCCCCGCCTGACGAAACCGAAGCCGCCCTCGCCTCCCGACCCGCCTACGCGCTGACGGCATCGCTGGACGCGACGGGCAGCGACTTCAGGCAACTGGCGAGCACGCTCTCCGGTAACCTGCAGATCCACACGGGCGCCGGTACGGTACGGCGACAGTCGGGCCTGCTTGCCACCCTGGTAATGGAAGATCTGCTGACGCGCACCCTGGAGACCATCAATCCGCTGGCCAGCGATCGCGACACCATGCAGCTCAACTGCCTGGTTCTGCGAGTAGACATCGCCGACGGCAAGGCCAGTGGCGATCCGCTGTTCGCGATGCAGACGCGCGAACTGAACCTGCTGGCGCGGGGCAGCGTCGATCTCGGCAGCGAAGCGCTGGACATCGACATTGCGGCCCAGCCCAGGCAGGGCCTGGGGATCAGCCTGGGCGACCTGATCAATCCGTTCACACGCCTCGGCGGCACGCTCGCGTCGCCGGCGATCGTGGCCGACCCGAAGACCGGCGTCGTCGAGACCGGTGCGGGCATCGCCACCGGCGGCCTATGGCCTCTGGCGAAGAAGCTGCAGCAGCGGTTTCTCGCCGGCAACCCGTGCACAAGAGCGCTGGACCAGGAACACGGCGCCGCGCGACAGTAGGCCGCCGACGGCTTACAGCTACCGGCGAACCCAGCGACAGACAGCAAAGAACGTACGGGGCCCGAATGAGATCCACCTGTGTCCTCCTCGCCGCCCTGCTTGGCGTGAACTCCGGCGCTTCGGCGGCAGACCGATTGCAGCTGGCCAACGGCGACACGCTGACTGGCACCCTGTCGAGCGTCACCAAAGAGCAGCTCGTGTTGGCATCGCCCATCCTTGGCGATCTGACCATTCCGATGACCCAGGTGGCGACCGTCAATGGCGAACCCGTGGAAATACGGAATGGTGATACTGCGGCATCCGTCGAGCCTGCGTCGCCCGTGGACCTCGGCGGCCAGTTCGCGCTAAGCATGGACAAGGACGAAGGGGCGTCGGAAAGCGAGGAATACGAAGTGCGCCTCGAAAACATCCTGACCCGAGGCTTGAACGTTATCGCGCTGACCTTTGAATACGAATCGGAGTCGACGCAGGACGACGTAACCGAGGAAGAGTACGAGATCGACCTCAAGGCCGAACGCTTTGTCACATCGGCGGACACCGGACACTTCTGGTACGCCCGGGGCGCGTGGAACAAGGACCGTTTTCGCGCCACCGACCAGTGGGTGGCCATTGGCGCGGGCGCGGGCTACGTATGGCGGCCAACTACCGGCACCTACATCAAGCTACAGGGCGGTGTCGATGCCTGGCGGATTTCGCTGCAGGACGAAGACCGCCGTGCGACCGGCGGACGCCTGCTGCTGGATATGCGGCACACCTTCGCCGACCTGGCGAACATGATCGTGTTCAGCGAGGCGACGATGCTGTGGGAGCTGGACGGCCGACGCAACCAGGTGCTCGAGACCACGTCCGGCCTGCGCCTGCCGTTTACCCAAAGCTTCTTCGCCGAGGTTTCCCTCGACTACGATCGCTTCGAAGCCATCGATGCCCCGGAGTTTTCCGAGGACGACGAAACCGAATGGAAGTTCAGACTGGGGTATCGGTGGTGAGACAGCGTACCGCCGGTGCGCAGCGCTGGAAGTTTCTCGGTGCGGTTGGCGGGACTCGGGTTGCTGTTTGGATAAGAATCAGAGACTTAGCAATTTCGCAGACTCTCTGTTGCGTACAAATTGTACATTTCGTACAATAAAAACCCGATTTCAACCAGGGCCGAACCGTGAAGACTCTCAAATCCGACCTGTCCGCTGCCGAACGGGACCTGTTGGCCCGTATCGAAAAACGCTGGGAAAGCGTCAATGCCACGGATTCGCGCCAGCAACTCCCGTCGCTGGTGGACGAAGTGCGTTACACCGGCACCCGAAAAGTGCTTCAGAAGCGCAACGTGGCCGTGGCGGCACTGGTGTCCATCGAAGACCTCATGCGTCTGGAGATGCTGGACGCCAGGCGCGACGCAGAAGCGGCAGACCGATTCGATACGATCGAACGCAACGATGACAACATGCCGGCCGTCGACGATGTCAAGGCAGCAAAGCGACATGCCGCCGGCGTTTCGATCGCAGCAGGTGCCGCCCAACTCGGCGAACCGGAACAGGACTACAGCAAGGCCGCTACCGCGCGCTGGCAGACGGGTGACTAGTACCCTTCCGTCTCGAGCGCCGCCTGTGCACTGAAACAAGGAAGCCGTGCCGATGCCGAAACGCTGGCGTTTTCTGACAACCAGTGCGGCAGACAACTACAACCGCATGCTCACGCGACTTGCACGCGAGGAATTCGAGTGGGCGAGGCACGAACAGGATGCCGTCACGGTGGCGGAAGCGGGCGCCATCGTCGAACTGCAGTTCGACGAGTTCATCGATGACCTCGCTGCCCGTGTACAGGCAACCAGTATCCGCCCGGGAGAATTCGCTCTCAATGCGGCACCGCTACGCAACGCCCTCGACGGCGCTCCGCGATGGTCTTCGGAGTTCCGCGGGCACACGATTTACTGGTCCTGGTGGCAGCAGGAGAACCGGTTCGTTGTGCTCGACGTGGTTCGGGATCAGATCAGCCTGTAGCTCTTCGAGTACACGGTTCGCGACGACGTTTGCACACGCAGCGACGATCGGATCAGACGCAGCCGCCCCAGCCCGTGGGCCCAACCCTTCGGCGCAATCCACTGTCGTGGCTCGTAGGCGACGGTCACCTCGATCGATTCGGCTTCGCCCGCGCGTACCGTCGCCGGCGAACCGGCGTCGACGACCGTGCGCGACGAACCGGCCCACACCCAGACCTTGATCCTGCGGCATAACAACCAGGCCGCCGGCAGATCAGCGCCCGTGATCTGTACGTCCGCATTGCCCCGGTTGGTCACGGTAAGATAGGTCGAAAGGCGATACGCGCCGTCGCCGGTAGACGTCAGATCTGGATCCTGGCGGGCGCTTACCGTCAATGCTCCGAGTCGGATTCCAGTGCGCCTGTAGTCCACGACGGCTGCGATAGCGATGATCGCCAGCCCGATGACGGGCTTTACCAGTCCCTCCGGTAACGGTTCCCAGGCGAAGAGCTGGCGGACCGCCTGTGCCAGGCGTGGGCCGTCGATCGCGCACTGCGCGTTGAAATAGCAGTCGATCAGCACACCCGTAGCGGGGCCCCACCCCGGCCAGACGATGAGCCCCGCACCCACGCTCGCGAGCGTTACCGGGAAAAGCGTCAGGCCGATGAACCGGCTGATCAGCCAGGCACCCAGAAGCGCAAACAGCAGCAGAAAAACCGCGAACTCGGGAAAGGGGTTATTCGCGACGTTCAGCGACCATCCGTAGAAGAGCCTGACCGACCACGTTGCCGCGGCGGCGGCAGCGGCCAGCGCCGCGATGAGCCCCAACCATCGTCCCAGCGGATTCACCGTCCGATTCTACCGCTGTTCGGCGTCGGGTTGCCCGCTCGATTTCCATCGACACCAGAACAGACAGGGGCCTGTACGCGGCGTACGAACTATCGGCACCGGAGGAATGGCCGGCGTTTTCGCGGAGGTAAGGTCAATCACCCGTCAAGGGCGGCTCCCGGAGCGCAAGCCGCCGTTCAGACACAGTCGTGATCCGCAATGTGGTCGGCGACGACCGGCCACTTCCGGACGATCGACCGACACTGGAGCAGACCGCCCAACGCCGGTCGGTGCTGCTAGGCCGTCAGCTCCCGTCGCAGTCGTTTGGCAGACCGCTTGGGCCAGGGCCAGGGTTCTCGCCATTGAAGAACGTGGACTTCATGTAGGCCAGGTCATCGAAGTCGACGGTACCGTCGCCGTCGAAGTCGGCGTCAGGGTTGTACGGACGAGGCGTGAATGCCGCTTTCAGGTCGGCAAGATCGCCGAAGTTCACCGCGCAGTCATTGTTCGTGTCGGCATCGCAGGCATTGCCTATTCCATCAGTATCTGTGTCGCGCTGGTCCGCGTTCGGAGTGGCCAGGCAGTTATCCGCGGCGTCCGCCAATCCGTCGCCATCGCTGTCCACGACGGAATTCACGACATACGTGACGTTGTCGAACCGACTGTCACACTCCTGGACGACGGCTGGGTAACTCCAGGTGACGCCCAAAGCGTCACCGAAGCGAATTTCACTCCCGCTTATGCTGAAATCCGGATGAATACTATCGTCAGTTTCGGTTGTCAGGAGATCAACGATCAGGTCGAAGTCGGCTTCCTGCAGATTGTTCATCTCATTTGTCTGCCAAACGCCGTTCTGAGGATGCGTGTATACGCCGTAAATGTAAAAATTGCCGTCTTGAGTCAACAGCGCTGAAGCGCCGCGAGACCCCAACGGGCCTGGCTGAACACTAAAGTAGTGGTTGTTTGATGCATCAATGGACTCAATAGCACCCTCCAGTTGCGGAGTGTACGAGAACGCCGGATTAACGAGGTACAGGCGTATGTGATGAATGCTTGTAGGGTCAGACGGGATGCTCATCAAGGACTGTAAGGCTGCACCAGGATGACCGTCCGTCAATGTCTGGAAGGTGTTGATCGATGTTCCGTCGGTCTGGTACGTGTAAAAAACATAGTCGGCCAGATCGAAAGTGTCGTCTGAGAAAACCGCATCCGCCTTACCGATTTGTGGGGCAGCCAAGGTGGTCAACAGCACTGCGGCGAGAAACGGGCCGCTCCTTCTTGCAGCCGCGCGTCGAAACGGCACAGATCGCGTCGCGTTCTTGGTGCATCCCGATGTCGTCAGTTCCTTAAGTGATCTGTCCTGTCTCATCGTCCTGCCCTCCGTATCGCGCTGGCGCTGCCGTGGGCGGAGATAGTGGACAAGGCTGGGACAAGGGCGTTAGCGTCACCCGATATCACGGAGCACCAAATGGACCTTCGTACTGTCGAAAACTAGGTGACCACAACTTGGCGCGCCGCACCATCCGGGGTTGCCGAAGTCTCAGCAGGTGTCATACGAATGAGCTGTGCCGAAGACAAGACATATCGGCGACCGGCCGCCGTGGGTCGACTCCAGACTCGTTATGGTCGCCAACATCAGCGGCTGCTTCCGCTGGAGGTGCGGCTGCCAGCGCACCCGTGGCAACGAGCAAGGCAACCTGATCCGGGGCCAGGCCCGAGCGGCCTGCCAACCGACTACGACTTAGGCTGACGTGCTCTGCAGGATCAAGCCCCGGGTACTACTCCGGCTCCGGCAGGTCCAGGACTTCCCCGTCCTTGACTCGCACCGCGATGCTTTCAATCGCCGACATGTCCTCGATCGGGTTCCTGTCGAAGCCGATGAAACTGGCTTCGCACCCGATCTCGAGGCAACCGATGCGTCGCGCGGGGAAGATCGCGCGCGGTGTGTCCATGGTTGCCACTCGCAGTAACTCGACCGGGGAAATAAAGCCCTTTCGGGCGCCGGCAATCATGCCCTTCGTCAGAGTTTCTCCGTAGGCATTGACGCCGATGGCCCGCGGCGCGCCGGCTGCTCTCAGGGCGTTGATGTTCGCCTTCTCCCAGGCAACCTGTTCAGCCGGGCGTTCCTTTGCCCATTCGGTCACGATCAGGATGGCTATCATTCCTTGTCTCGCCGCACGCCGGGCTTCATCTGCGGAAATCAGACACTCCTCCGCCGTATCGATGTCGAAATAGGGGCCCGACTCTTCGGTGCTCGTGTCCTGATAGCACGGCAAGTGCGTGATAATGTCGGCCTCCGTGTCCAGCGAGGCGCGAAAATCGTCGATGCTGGAATTCGCCACGGCCATCCTGAGTCCTGCGTCGCGTGACAGCTGGCGAATCGTCGG